>Ga0209979_1000235_pt1 | contig 85418 bp, 92 predicted proteins | sample AnhtaG_FD_183114 | JGI IMG/M metagenome (GOLD analysis project Ga0209979, IMG submission 183114) | Deep subsurface microbial communities from Anholt, Denmark to uncover new lineages of life (NeLLi) - Anholt_01485 metaG (SPAdes) (version 2) | ecosystem: Environmental > Aquatic > Marine > Oceanic... | reverse complement strand
GCGATTACTTCCCAGCCATTACCTATCAGGTCCCATGGGTCAATATAGTAGTGGTGGTTATAATCGCCTATGGCGCTTCGCTGCTCACCGCCTACCTGCCGGCGAGGCAGGCATCGAGAATCTATCCGGCGGAGGCGCTGAGATTCGAGTAACTATCGCTGGCACGCTGCCCGAATTTTTTTGGTCTATCCCCTATCCTCGTTGACAATCCCGCTTTTAGCGCGTATTCTGCTCATTGATGCGCCATTGCGTGCAACATACCAGGGTGCCTTTAACTACAATTTCACGAGGCTAGTGGAGGATTGTCTGATGTCGAAAAAGCTAACGGTGATTCCGGAGCTGTGTTCTGGCTGCAGTATCTGTGAACTGGTATGCGCAATCAAACACTTCGGTGTGAATAACCCCAAGAAGTCGGCGATAAGGGTATTAATCACTTACCCCCATCCGGTCATGAGAATGCCGATCGTGTGCAGCCAGTGCAAGGTTGCCCCATGTGCGAAGGTATGTCCCACCGATGCCCTGCGGTGGATCGAGGGCGTGGTCAACCTGGACCAGGAGAACTGCACTTCCTGCTACAAATGCATAGAGGCGTGCCCCTTTGGAGCGATTTACGCTCATGAAGACTGCGACCTGCCTATCATGTGTGATATGTGCGGAGGTGACCCGGAGTGCGTAAGGAAATGCCCCAAGGGGGCACTCAGGCTTATACCTGAAGCCGCGCTGGGTGAGTCCAAACGCCTCAACAATGTCCTGAGCTATACCCAGATGAAGGAAATCGAGTTCTATGAGAAGGGAGAGAGGAAGATTATCCACTACGCCGAGATAGGAAAGGAAGAGCTATGAGTGTGAAGAGTGGATATTTCAAAAAGCACCTGCACATAGACCTTACGAAGGGCAGTGCCGAACGCAGGGACCTCCCGGACGCGTTTATTGAGAAGTACATCGGCGGGCGCGGCTTCGGCGCGAAACTGGTATGGGACAACCTGAGGAAGCACGATTTCAAGATAGACCCCCTCGGCCCGGAGAACCTCATGGTCGTTGCACCGGGGCCCCTTACCGGGGTATACCTGCCCTCATCGGGAAAGAATTCCTTTGTTGCCATCTCACCGGCTACCGGCCTCTACGGCGATTCCTCCATCGGCGGCAGCTTTGGCGTCGAGCTGCGGCAGACGGGGTTGGATGTTCTCTCCATTACCGGCCGGGCGTCGGAATTGTCTATCATTTTCATCGACAACGATGAAACAACGGTCATTCCTATGCCTGAACTGAAAGGGAAAAGCTGTCTGGAGGCTGAAGGAAGGATCAAGGAGTGGCTGGGCACCCACGCCGTACATGTCGCTATCATTGGCGTGGCGGGCGAGAACATGGTGAGATTCGCCTGTGTCAATACCGACTGGGGCCGCAACGCCGGCAGGACAGGGATAGGGGCGATCATGGGGTCAAAGAACCTCAAGGCGATCGTGGTGCGGGGACATAAGGACATCCCCGTTTATGACGTGCCCGGGCTGGTGGCGGAGACCGAGAAGGCCTGTAAATACCTCCAGGAGCACAAGTATTTCAAGATGTGGCAGCAGGAAGGCTTGATGAACGTCATCGAGTACGCCAACGATAAGGGGATTCTGCCGGCATATAATTTCAAGGACAGCGTTTTTTCCAAGCACGACCAGATCAACGGCGCGACGATGCTCGATCAATATAAGATAGGCGATGGCGCGTGTTTTTCGTGTACCATGTGCTGCAGCAATATCTGCCTGGTGAAGAACGGGAAATATACCGGCACGGTGGTTGAGGGGCCGGAATATGAATCGTGTGCCATGCTGGGCCCGAACCTGGGAATCGATAATTTCGCTGCGATTCTCTCCGCAAACCGGCTGTGCGACGAGCTCGGGGTGGATACGATTTCGACAGGCAACATCGTAGGAGCGGTGATAGAGGGGTACGAGAAGGGGATTATCTCACTATCCGACCTCGATGGCAGGGAGATCACCTGGGGGGATGAGGACGCCATCCTGGAGCTGGTACAAAGAATCGCCGACCGTCAGGGCATCGGCGACATTCTCGCCGATGGGTCTCGTCGCATTATTGAGAAGTGGCCCGAGATGGACAAGATCGTCCTCCAGGTCAAGGGCCTGGAGCAGTCGGCTTACGACAGCCGCCCCAGCATCTCCATGGGGCTGGCATACGCAACCTCGGACATAGGCGCACACCATACGCGGGCGTGGACTATCGCCAAGGAGATGGAGGAGGGGCAGGACTGGTCTGATGACGAGAAGGTCGATACTGTAATCTATCACCAGAAGCTGCGCCCGTTATTCGACATGCTCGGTGTATGCCGCCTGCCTTGGATCGAGCTGGGGCTGAGTGAACGACACTACGAGAATTTTTATAAGTATGTGACGGGAAAGGAAGCGTCCCTCGAACAACTCCTGGAGCTGTCGAATGACGTTTACGACCTGACGCGCCTGATAAATGTCCGCCTCGGCATGAGTCGCAAGGACGACAGTCTTCCCCACAAGGTCTGGGCAAACCCTCCCCTAACGGGGCCAAATGCGGGCAAGGTGATCGATAGGGAGGATTTCCAGAAGCTTCTTTCGCTGTACTATCGGAAGCGAGGCTGGGACGAGGAAGGCATCCCGCCGGCCGGGATTGAGAAGAAGTTCGAGGATTAGTTAAGAAGCCCCCCTCCCTCTAACTTCCTCCTCCCAAGGGAGGGTGGACTGCGAATTCCTCTCCCTTGAAGGGAGAGGGTGAACTTACGAAGGAGACAATCATCACATCTGATATGGACTAATCTATGGGAGGCACGAAAGCTAGGATGAAACGGGAAAAAAGAAAAGGAGGGAAACAACGATGCCCGAGATGAAAGAGGGAGGGGAAGCCGGGGGCATGATGGCTATGATGGCAAAGATGATGGAGGGAGTGAAGGTTGAGGACATGATGGCTATGATGTCCCAGATGATGCCCACCATGATGGAGCAGTGCTTTGCCAAGATGAATGCGGAAGAGATGGGTTCCATGATGCACGAGATGATGCCTAAGATGATGGAGAGCTGCTTTTCCAAGATGGATACCCAGCAGCGCCAAGGGATGCTTAGCATGTGCCGCGAGATGCTTGACCAGATCGAGGCAAAGTATCTGTCTCAAAAGGCCTAAAGGTAGGAGATTAACATGAGCGAAACGACTGGCAGTGCAAGGCAGCTATTTGGTGTAGTGGCTAGAGGGCAAAGCTACCTCAACATCATCTATCTGCTATTGGCCTTACCGCTGGGCACCTTTTACTTCGTGTTCCTGGTCACGGGCCTTTCGCTGGGCTTCGGGATGATCATCACGCTGGTCGGTATCCCCATCCTGCTGCTGGTGCTGGGCGGGTCGTGGGCGCTGCGCGAGTTGGAGCGGGGCCTTACCATCGCTCTCTTGAAGGAAGATATCCCTCGCCAGTCCGGTCGGCCGACCTCCAGCGGGCTGTGGCCCCGGCTCAAGGCGCACCTGAGCAACAGAGTGACCTGGACCGGCATGCTCTACCTGCTGCTGAAGTTCCCGATAGGCATCGCCACCTTCACCATTGCGGTAACGCTGGTAGCCGTTACCCTTGGCCTGCTCACCGCGCCCATCTACTATTCCTTTGTCGACATGGCCGGGAGCGTGTGGAACATCGACACGCTGTGGGAGGCATTTCTGCTCACCTTTATCGGCATCCCTATGGTGTTCATCTCGCTACATCTAATGAACGGAGCGGCCTTCGTGTCGGGTCGATTTGCGCGGGTGATGCTGGGGAAGCTGTAGGGGAGGCACTGTTGATGTGCCTACAACTCTGCATTTACTCAGTCCGGTGGATGTTAGACGCGATGAGGAAGAAATAGTACATACCATTCGGGCGAAAAAGCGTACCCTCCGACTTCGGCCAACACAAGGTTGCCGACTTCGCCACCGTGTCCCCCCAGGTTCGCGGATCGGGAGTTGGAATACCCCGGGGCGATACATTCTGGCATGCCTTCTATGGCGCTCTCCAAGAATATGCTAATATATATACATGGTGAAGGTAGTTGTGGCAATGAGCGGCGGGGTGGATTCCTCCGTGGCCGCCGCTCTGCTCAAAGAGGAGGGTTACCAGGTCATTGGCGCGACCATGCAAATCTGGCCGTCAAACGAGCTGGCCGATGAGGCGGATAAATTCGGCGGTTGCTGTGGCCTCGATGCCGTGTTAGAGGCAAAAAGGGTAGCCCATAGACTGGCCATCCCCCACTACGTAATGAACTTCAGAAACCTCTTCGCGCAAAAGGTAATTGCCAACTTCTGTAGGGAATATAGCCTGGGAAGGACCCCCAATCCCTGCATCAGGTGTAATGAACATATAAAGTTCGATGCCCTACTGAGCAGGGCTAAAGGGCTTGACGCCGATTTTGTGGCTACAGGCCACTATGCCAGGATAGAACTCGATGGGGTAAGTGGCAGGTATCTTCTCAGGAAGGGGGTTGACCAAGGGAAAGACCAATCCTATGTGCTGTACATGATGAGCCAGAATCAGTTGAGGCATGCTTTAATGCCCCTAGGGGGCTTTACTAAGGAGAGGGTAAGGCAAATAGCTCGAGAACTGGGGTTGCCGGTGGCAGATAAAGCGGAGAGTCAGGAGATTTGTTTCATCCCTGATGGTGATTACACCGGGTTCCTTAAAGAATATGTGCCGGAGGGGGCGAAGCCGGGGCCGATACTGGACCGAGAGGGAAACACCCTTGGAGAGCACCGGGGAATCCTATTTTATACTATCGGACAGCGCAAGGGGCTGGGCATATCAGCCAGGGAACCCTTATATGTGGTAGCCATCGACCGAGGAAGAAACGCCATTATTGTGGGCTCCAAGAGGGAGGTCTACGCGGATGAACTCATCGCCGCCGATCTGAACTGGATAGCCATGGAGCAGCCAAAGCACCCCATCGAGCTAAAAGCTAAGATAAGGTATCGCCACCGAGAGGCGGATGCGGTGATAACCTCGCTCTCGAGAGGGGACGGGGCCCATGTAAAATTCAAACAGCCCCAGATGGCCATCACGCCGGGTCAGGCAGTAGTTTTTTACCATAAGGATACTGTGGTAGGTGGTGGAACCATAGCGCAGGCAAAGGAGGTATGAAGGTACGGCTAAGATAATCGCTGTCTGCAGTAGCGAGGAGAAGGGCACCAGGAAGAAAGCGGTAAACGAAGGGATCATCAGGGAGGATTACGGCCTTGTCGGCGATGCCCACGCCGATTGCTGCACCCATCGGCAGGTGAGCCTCCTGGCGATGGAGAGCATCGACAAGATGCGCGCCCTCGGTCTCACCGTAGGGCCCGGGGATTTCGCCGAGAACCTCACCACCGAAGGGATCGACCTGGTATCCTTATCCATAGGTACTAGAATGTCCATAGGGGAAGAAGTCATCTTGGAGGTTACGCAGATTGGCAAGGAGTGTCACACTCCCTGCGCGATCTACCGGCAGGCAGGTGTGTGTGTGATGCCCACGGAGGGGATATTCGCCAGGGTGATTAGTGGCGGAGTGACAAGGGTCGGAGACCCGATAAAGGTGGAGACGGGAGGATGATGGACGAGATAAGAGGGTTCAATATACTGCGGGTTACCGAGGAGGGTAGGCGCGAAGTCGAGGACGTAATAGCCAGGGAATTTCCCCTTACCATTATTTTGGACAATCAGGAGCTGGTAACCCTGCTCTGCACCCCAAAAGACCTGAAGTATCTGGCTATTGGTTTTCTTTCCTCTGAGGGTTTGATACAACATAAGGGGGAGATCAGGAAAATTATCCTCGATGACCGCAGGGGCGTGGTACGTGTGGAAACCGAGGGTGATAAGGGAGGGGCTACGGAGCTAATATTCAAGCGGCTCATAACCTCTGGTTGCGGCAGCGGGGCTGCTTTCTATCGCGCTGCTGATACCATAAATCAGGCGAAGGTGGAGTCCGAGATGAAAGTATCAGCCGGTGAGGTTTTTGCCCTGGCAAAAGAGTTTCAGCAGAGCTCGCAGATTTATAGGGCAACGCACGGGGTTCATAGCGCTGCCATGTGTGATACAAAGGACATCCTGATCTTCGCCGAAGATATAGGAAGGCACAATGCCATCGATAAAATCTTTGGCAGGTGCATTCTGGAAGATATAGCCACAGATGACCGGATGATAATCTCAAGCGGCAGGATATCCTCAGAGGTGATTCTAAAGATAGCGAGAAGGAATATTCCCATAGTCATCTCCAAATCTACTCCTACAGACCTGGCAGTTGATTTGGCTGCCCGTCTCGGCGTAACCCTTATCGGCTTTGTCAGGGGAAAGAAAATGAATGTCTACACCGAGGGCTGGAGGCTAATCGGTGATTAACAGTTCAGATAGTGATACCAGGTTAATAGAGGGAATCCTGCGCCTGAAGAGGGAGAGAAATGCCATTATTCTGGCCCATAACTATCAGCTGGGCGAGGTTCAGGATATCGCGGACTTCGTTGGCGATTCCCTGGAATTGAGCCAGAAGGCGGCCCAGACAGGTGCTGCGGTGATCGTATTCTGCGGGGTTCTTTTCATGGCGGAGACAGCATCCATCCTCTGCCCCGATAAAAAAGTCCTGCTGCCGGATATTCATGCCGGCTGCCCTATGGCCGATATGATTACCGCCGAAGGGCTGCGACAGAAAAAGATAGAGCACCCCGGGGCTATGGTTGTCTGCTATATCAACTCCTCCGCCGAGGTTAAAGCGGAATCGGATGTCTGCTGCACCTCTGCCAATGCAGTCAGGATCGTTGAGAAGCTGCCCGAGGGGAGAGAGATTCTATTTGTACCCGATCAATATCTGGGTCATTATACCTCTACCAAGACGGGGAGGGAGATGATTCTCTGGCCCGGCTTTTGTCCTACCCACACCAGGATAAAGTCGCAGGACATCATCAGGCTGAAGCGGGAGCATCCCCAGGCCAAAGTGGTGGTCCACCCGGAATGTAGACCGGAGGTGATCGACCTTGCCGATGAGGTTCTGAGCACCGGTGGCATATGTAGATTCGCAGGTAGCACTACGGCCACAGAGGTGATTGTGGGGACTGAAATTGGAATGCTACATCGGCTGAGGAAGGAGAACCCGGATAAGATGTTTATCCCCGTCTCCGAGCAGGCGGTCTGCCCTCGAATGAAGCTCATCACCCTGGAGAATGTTCTCTGGTCCCTTGAGGAAATGGCACCTGAGGTCAAGGTTCCGGAAGAAATTCGCCTCAGGGCGAAGGCCGCCGTGGATAAGATGCTGGAAGTGGGATAGAGGGCATCGATGGATAAGAAACTGGAAAATCTGGTGGGCATCATCGGAGAGATGGGTAGCCTGCTGGTAGCCTATTCGGGCGGTGTCGACAGCACCCTTCTGCTCCAGGTGGCCAAAGATGTTCTGGGAGACAGGGTGATCGCGGCTACTGCAAAGTCACCCACATATCCAGAGAGGGAATATGAGCAGGCTAGGGCGATGGCGAGTAAACTGGGGGTAAAGCACCTCACTATTGTTACCGAGGAGTTAGCTCACCCCGAGTTTTTTCAAAATCCGCCCAACCGCTGTTACTACTGCAAAAGGGAGCTTTTTGGAAAGTTACGCCAGCTCGCTGACCAACAAGGATTGAACTGGGTGGTCGATGGCACCAACTGTGATGACTCAGGGGACTTCCGCCCCGGAATGCAAGCGGCTTTGGATATGGCAGTAAGAAGCCCATTAAAAGAGGTGGGGCTAACCAAGCAGGAGATAAGGAGCCTTTCTAAGAAGATGGGGCTTCCAACCTGGAACAAGCCATCTCTGGCCTGCCTTGCCTCCAGGTTCCCCTACGGCGACAGGATCGTTCTTAGCGGACTGCAAATGGTAGCCGAGGCCGAAGACTATCTCCACAGCCTGGGGTTCGAACAGGTCAGGGTCAGGCACCATAACAGCGTGGCTCGCATCGAGGTTCCCCTCGAGGATATGGAGCGGTTTTCCCAAGCGGAGTTCCGCCGTCAAGTGGTGGGAAGACTAAAGCTCATTGGTTATACTTACGTAGCCTTGGATCTTCAAGGATTTAGGTCGGGAAGCATGAACGAGGTCTTAGGGTAGTGGCAAGTAAAAGGTATATCTTACGTATAGAGGGCACGAATTGCAGCGGTTGCGTTGCCACTATTGAAAAGAGCCTTTAACCAGGAAAAGCCAGAAAGGGTGTGTGAAATAATTCTCCCATGCAGTCTGCCGCCAAAGTTGAGATTCTAAAGCAGTCGCTCATTTTCTCCGCCATGAACGAAGGCGAGCTCACTGAGTTGTCTCGGTTCGCAAATGAACGAAAGTTCAATCCGGACGAGTTCGTATTTTGGGAGGGGGATGACCCTGACTGGTTCTACATCATAGCCGAAGGGAAGATCAAGATTCTTAAACATTCATCATCGGGGAGGGAGTTTATCATCGCTTTTTTCGGCCCTGGCGAAATGTTCGGTGAGGTTGCTGTTTTCGAAAACAAGCCCTATCCTGCTTCAGCTCAAGCCGTAGCTGAAACAAAAGTATTAGGCATCAAGAGAAAAGACTTTCTAACTTTCCTTGCCCATCGTCCTGAAATAACTCTGAGGATTATCTATGTCTTAGGGGGGAGACTCAGGGATGCCCAGGGCCGCCTTCGAGACATTGCGGGAGAAAGGGTCGAGCAGCGCCTTGCCGGGATATTGCTCATGCTTTACTTAAAACTTGGCCCCACTCTCCCCTTTACCCGCCAGGAGATCGCCGAGATGGCTGGAACTACCACCGAGACAGCGATTCGTACTATGAGCCGCCTGAAAGCCGGAGGCATTATTCGTTCGGTAAGGGGTAAGACGGTCATCCTGGATGAGAATAAGCTCAGGTTACTGAGCGAAGGCCCACCACAGATATAGAGCTATCGGCAAAGAAATGCCTTATAACCTCGTGCTTATCACAGGGAGGCGTCAGTAAATGATACCTCCCTGATTGTATGACTTAAATCATGGTAAGCCGCGTCACTTTGCCATATCATAGTACTGAGAGGTAATAAATCTCGGCCTGTGCCGAGTGAGGAGGTAAGAACCATGAGGTCTGTATGTCCTGGCCAAGATTTCAGAAACCTACGGGTGGAACTCTATAGGTGTCCGAACTGTGGTGCGGAGGAGGAGATCTTCTCCAACGAGACTAAAGTAAAATGCCACGAGTGCGGCGAATGGATCTATAAGGAGAAGCTTCCTTCCTGCATCGACTGGTGTGCTTCAGCCCGCCAGTGCCTGGGGGAGGATAGATGGAAGGAGTTGAAGGGCTGAGGGTAGCGCTAACTTTAAGCTAGGAGGTGATCCTTTGGACGGAACAATTGAAAATGAAATCCAAGCATCCCTGGTTAACGGCAGGCTCCCCTGCGCTGTAGCGTTCAAGATAGCCAGGAAGCTGAAAGTTACCCCTAGACAGGTTGGCGATACAGCGAACAGACTAAATATAAAGATAACTAGTTGCCAACTGGGTTGTTTCCCATAACAGAAGCACGCAATTACAGACTTAACGTAGGCTAATAGTTAGCGGAGGTATGAAGTGAAAACAGAGGTGTTGAGGAAAATCATTAGAATAGACGAGGAGAAGTGTGATGGTTGCGGCGTCTGTGTTCCGGCCTGCGCCGAGGGAGCCCTTCAGATTGTCGATGGAAAGGCGAAACTCATCAGCGAGACATATTGCGATGGCCTCGGCGCCTGCCTGGGTGAATGCCCCCAGGGGGCTATTACCATCGAGGAGAGGGAAGCCGAGGAGTTCGACGAAGAGGCGGCGAAGAGCCATCTGACGGAAGGGGAGCATAATAGAGGTGAGCTTCCCTGCGGGTGCCCTTCAACCACTGTTACTCAGTTCGAAAGGCAGGAGCTTCCCTGCGGTTGTCCCTCGGCTACAGTTACCGAGTTTGGAAAGCAGGAGCCGGCTACGGTACCCCCGGTACGCCAGCAGTCGATGCTCGGTCACTGGCCGTTCCAGCTAGCCCTCGTGCCGCCAAGAGCGCCTTTCCTTCATGGAGCTGACGTGGTGCTGGTTGCCGATTGTGTTCCCTTTGCTTACGCTGGCTTTCACCACGACTTCCTAAAGGATCATTCGCTGCTAGTAGCTTGCCCTAAGCTGGACGACTTCCAGGCACATCTGGGCAAGCTGACTGCTATACTGCGCGAGTCACAGGTGAAGAGCCTTGCAGTAGTGCATATGGAGGTGCCGTGCTGCTCGGGCTTGGTTCGCATGGCCCAACAGGCAATCCTTGCCAGCGGCAGAGATATCCCGTTAAGCGAAGTGACCATAGGGGTCAGGGGTGACCTGAAGTCCTGAAGCTCATCGCTCCTATAGGTCCTCCAGCACCGCCATCAGTTCAGCCTGGCTCATAAAGGCTCCAATCCTTATATGCTTGATAATCCCCTCCTCATCTATAAGGAAAGTAGCCGGTATATTTCCAACATTGTAGGCATAGGCCACTGCTCTGTTACTATCCAAGGCCATCGTGAATCCTAGATCTTCATCCTCGGCATATTGCTGCACCTTATCGCTGCTTTCCCCTATGTTAATCGCAATAAATTTCATCTCCTGCCCCTTTTCTTCGAAAGCGGCCTGAAGGAATGGCATCTGATAGCGGCACCATGGACACCTTGTGGTCCAGAAATTGAGTAAAACGGGCTGGCCTCTCAGCCCATCCAGTGACACTGTCCCTCCGTCAAGCGTGGTCAGTGTAAAACCCGGGGCCAGGGCGTCCACTTTTGGTGCCACAGTTAAATTTGACCCATCTCCGGAACACCCCCAACTTGACATTGCTAGGGCAGCCAGCATACTTATTACTATCCATTGCTTTGCTTTTGCTCGATTCATGATACTCCTTCTCATTCCGGAATAAGAATATTGGTAAGCAGTAGTATTCCCACTACTATGAGCAGTATCCCGCTAATAATAGAGATTATATTTGACCGGCGCCTGAGCCACCTGATAACCGGAAGCGAAGATCCCAGCGCTAGCCCAACAGCGATAAATGGTATCCCAAGTCCCAGAGAAAAGGCAGCAAGCAGGTAGGCCCCCTGCCATGCTGTTTGTTCAGTTATGGCCAGCGTATAGATAACACCCAGTATAGGACCCGTGCAAGGCCCTATACCAAACGCGAATACCACACCCATCAATGCGGAGCGTAGGTATCCAACGTTTCCCCAAAATGGCCTACTGAGGTGCATCCCATAGTTGAGCCAGGGTACTTTCATAGCAGCTATGAGGAGTATCCCGAATAATATGATTATAGCGCCCCCGATTGTGCGCAGTAAGTCGGGAGGAAAGAAAACCCCTATTATTCCTACAGACGCTCCGATAGCAGTGTAGACCATTGAGAACCCGGCCACAAAGCTAATGGAATGAAAAAAAATGGACCAGCGTTTGGCCTCTGCCGATAGCGAGGCGGCACCCCCTAAATTGGCCAGATATATGGGCACCAGCGGCAGTACGCAGGGGGAGACAAAAGATACTATCCCTGCCCCGAAAGCAACGGGCAATGAAACGTCAGTCATCGGGATCAACCTCTATGAGGATCGGCCGTTTTAACCGCGCTGCCCTCAACATGTACATCCGATTATAGCATATTAGTCAGTGGCTAGCCGCGCGGGAAAGAAACGGTGGTCAATGCTTTCCCTTGATCGGGAGGGGGAATTGGAGGAGGGTAGGTTGCTAATGGAGCTCACGAACTCGATGGCGAGACATAAACCTGATAGACAATCGTGGTCAGAGAATCAACATGGCATCGCCAAAGCTATAGAAGCGATAGCCCAGGCGCATCGCCTCCTGGTAGGCGTGCTGGACGAAGCGTTGACCGGTAAAAGCGGCGACCAGCATTAGCAAGGTGGAGCGGGGCAGATGGAAGTTGGTGATCAAGCCGTCCAGGGCGCGAAACTGGTACCCGGGCAGGATGAAGAGATCGGTCCAGCCACAAAAAGCCTCGATCCCTTTTTCGCTCTCGCCGGGGCGTGCATCGATTTCAAATTGTGTATTCTCTACAGTCAGGGTGTCTCTTTTTAAGCGCGCTGTTTCTTCATCCTTAAGCGCCGCTTGCTCTAGCACCCTAACCGATGTAGTGCCGACGCAGATGATTCGGCGGCCCTCTGCTTTGGCCTGAGTGAGCTGCTGAGCCACCTGCGGCGTTAGCTCCCCATACTCCCTATGCATCGGGTGATCCCTGGGGTCTGCCACCCGCACCGGGGCAAAGGTATCAAGCCCCACATGAAGGGTGACAAAGGCAAATTGGATCCCCTTTCCCATCAGGCGGCGGAGCAGCTCGGGGGTGAAATGCAGCCCCGCCGTGGGGGCGGCAACGCTTCCCTTTACCCTTGAGTAGATCGTCTGATAGCGCTCCGGGTCCTCGAGAGGACGGTGAATATAGGGGGGCAGGGGTACTTGACCTACCCTCTCCAGAGCAGCTTCATCGGAAAAGCGGAGCACCGTGATAGCGCCGTCCCTCCGTTCCAGGACCTCGCCCCAGAGGCCTCCTAATTCTATCCTCGTCCCCTCCTTCACCCTTCTCCCCGGCCTGACCAATACCTCCCAGAGGCCAGGGCCCAAGCGGCGAAGGAGCAGGAGCTCCACCCTTCCCCCTGAGCCCGCTTTTCGACCGATAAGCCGCGCTGGAATGACGCGGCTGTCATTAAAGACCAGAACATCGCCCTCGTGGAGCAAATCCACCAGCTCGAAGAAGTGGCGATGCGCTATCAAGCCATCATCCCGGGAGAGCACCATGAGCCGGGAGCGGTCCCGGGGCTCGGTGGCGGTCTGGGCGATGAATTCCGGCGGGAGGTGATAATCGAAATCGCTGGTCTTCATATAAACAATTATAAGGCGGTGGTCTAGCCATTGTCGATTTGCCGAAACATTGACTTTCGGCACGTGCTGTGCCACGATGCAGGTAGCTGGAGAGGCAAATTTTTGAGGCTGAAAAAAAGGGGCGGCGCTCAGCGCCGCCCCTTTTTATTAGTCTGCTTAGAACAGACCCATTACTTTGCCAGTCTTTGTATCGACATCTACCTTTCTAAAGGCGGGATCGGAACTGGTTCCCGGCATCAGGCTGATTGTACCAGCGCAGGGACACAGGAACTTGGCGCCGGAGTAGATTAACACATCGCGAATGGGCAGGATCCACCCTTTGGGTGTACCCTTAATGGCCGGGTCATGGGTGAGGCTCAGGTGGGTCTTCACCATCATGGTGGTGTAGTCGTCGTACTTGGAATCGCCCTCCAGAGACTTTGCCTTGGCCTCGGCATCCGGAGTCCAGCTCACGCCGTCAGCCCCGTAGACCACCTTGGCGATCTTCTCCACCCGCTCCCGCAGTTTCATTTCCAGGGGATAGAGGAACTTGAACTCGTTCGTGTCTTCGCAGGCTTCCATCACGGTATCGGCCAGCTCCAGGGCACCATCGCCGCCATCGGCCCAGTGCGTAGATACGGCGCAGCGGGCCCCCGCCTCCTCAGCCGCCTTTCTGACCATGGCGATCTCAGCCTTGGTGTCGGTGTGGAAGCAATTTATACACACCACCGGGTTGATGCCGGATTTTTTGATGACCCCAATGTGATGCACCATGTTGGGCAGGCCCTTCTCCAGCAGCCCCAGGTCCTCTTTAGTATAGGAATCAGGCAGGGGAATGCCCGCCACCACCTTGGGGCCACCGCCATGCATCTTGAGGGCGCGAATAGTGGTGGTGAGCACCGAGACATGCGGCTTGAGCCCACTCAAGCGGCACTTGACATTCCAGAACTTCTCGAAGCCGATGTCTGCGGCGAATCCGCTCTCGGTTACATGAAAATCAAACATCTTCAGCCCGATGCGGTCGGCGATGATGGAGGACTGACCCACAGCGATGTTGGCGAATGGGCCAGCATGTACCATGCACGGCTGATACTCTACCGTGCAACACAGAGTGGGGTTGATGGTGTTGCGCATCCAGGCGGTCATAGCGCCCCCCACTTCCAGGTCGCCGGTGGTGACAGGATTGCCCTTCTTATCAAAGGCCACGGTGATCTTATCCATCCTCTCCCGCAGGTCCTGCAGGTCCCTGACGATGGAGAGCATGGCCATTAGTTCGGAGCTCACCGCGATGCCGAACTTGGACTGCATGGTGAAGCCGTCCATGCGGCCGCCCAGGCCAATGATTATATTTCTCAGGCTCTGAGCGCAGAAATCCATAATCCAGCCCATCTCTATCTTGGTGGGGTCGATGTCCAGGCGGCGCATCTTGGTGAGCCTGTCCAGTTGCTCGTCATTGTAGTTGCGCTCGTGCTGCATCCTGGAGGTAAGGGCCACCATAGCCAGGTTGTGGGCATTAACGATATCGTTAATGTCGCCGGTAAGACCCATGGAGAACTCGGTCAGAGGAATGAGCAGCGCATTGCCGCCGCCGGCGGCGGTCCCCTTGATATTCATGGTGGGACCACCCGAGGGCTGTCGGATACAGCCGCCACAATTCTTCCCCCGCTTGCCCAGCCCCTCCAGGAGGCCCATCGCAGTTGTACTTTTCCCTTCACCCAGTGGCGTGGGGGTAATGGCGGTAACCTCAATGTACTTTCCATCGGGCTTTTCCTTGAGGCGCTCGATAATCTTCATGAAATCGAGGCGGCATAGCCTTCCATAGGGGATGCTCTCGTCCTTCTCAAGGTTCAGCCTTTCACGCCACTCGTCGGGGGTGGGCATGTTGGCTGCGGCTGCTTCGGAAATCTCCCAATCCTTCATCTTGGTTGCATCATAGGCCATGTAAACCTCCTTCTCTAATTCACTCGCTCCCGCAGAACAACGTCGTTTAAGATAGCCCTGCCGGGTGCGAGATTGATTACTATTTCAGACCGAGGAACTCAATAGCGTTATCCCGCAGTACCCTTTGCTTGGTCTCATCCCGGATCTCCAGCGCCAGGAACTGCTCCTTGGTAAGCTTCAGGCCGTAACTATTGGAGCCGAACATGACCTTCTCGCGTCCCCGGCTGCTATTCATAAACTTGACCGTCTCGGGGGTCAGGTTCCGCGGATTGTAAGCGGAGATATCGCCGTAGACATTGGGGTGGCGGAAGATCATGGAACACCACTCATCAACCCAGGGATAGCCGGTATGGGAGAGGTTGATCTTGAGGTTAGGGAAATCGATGGCCACCTTGTCAACCTCGTAGGGATGACCTACCCAGCTGGGCAGCGGCTCGGCGGAGTGCCCTACCTGCATCCCCACCGGTACTCCCAGCTCGCTGCACTTTGCGTATAGGGGATAGCACTTCGCGTCGGATGGGCAGAGGCCGAAAGTGATGGGGTGGAAATAGACATACTTGAAGCCGTACTCCTTAACTGCCTTATCGATGTCGCGCAGGCTCTCATCGATGCGGAACGGGTTGTAGCTGGCACCGCCGATAAACCTGCCCTTGCCCTTCTTCACAATCTTGTTGATCTCGTCAATGGGATACTCCATGATCACCTGGTGGTGGTAGTAGTATGACCACATCTTGACATCGGTGAGCACTATATACTCAAAGCCGACCTCATCCATGGTCTTTAGCAGCTCCTCTGGGCTGTTGTGGCCGGGCATAAATCCCTGCTCTTTGATCTTCTTGAACTGCTCCCTGGTGGGCGCTTGCCCGCCGAACTGGGTCTTAAAGGTGCTCCTTGCCATTATCTTGAACTCTTCCCAGTCAAACATGTACTCTTCGAACCCTGCTTCGGTGGGATAGTTCATGATGTCTACCGCTTTAATATCTGCAAGTTCTGCCAATTTCTAACCTCCTTTTCTTATTTGGATTGAGCCTGCGTCTCCGCAGCGCGGACGGTGTTCGCCATCAGCATGGTAACGGTCATCGGCCCCACCCCACCGGGCACCGGAGTGATCGCCTTGGCCTTCTCTTTTATGGCCTCAAAGTCACTATCGCCCACAAGGATTCGCTTTCCTTCAGGGGTTGTGCCTACCTGGTTAACCCCCACATCGATTACCACCGCCCCCTCCCTGACCATGTCCGCTGTTATCGCCTTAGGTTTGCCCATGGCAGCTATCACGATATCGGCCTGTCTGGTTATCGATGCCATGTCCTTCGTGCCGGTATGGACCACGGTCACCGTAGCATTGGCACCCTTCTGTTTCTGCATCAGGATGGCCATCAACGGCTTTCCCACGATGTTGCTGCGCCCACAGATAACCACATGCTTCCCTTCGGGGCTGTTGCCGCTGCGAACAAGCAACTCCTGGACGCCGTGGGGAGTGCAGGGCATAAAGTAGGGATCACCGATTAAGAGCTTACCCACATTGATTGGGTGGAAACCATCAACATCTTTCTTGGGATCAATGGCATTCAACACCTTATCCGAATTAATGTGCTTAGGCAGCGGGAGCTGGACCAGGATACCATGGAACTTGGGGTCCCTGTTTAGCTCCTCGACCTTGGCGAGAAGCTGCTCCTCCGTGGCATCCTCGGGTAAAACGATCGTTTCCGAGTAGATACCCAACTCATCGCTGGCTTTGCTCTTGGCGGTGACATAGGATACCGAGGCCGGGTCTTCGCCAACACGCACAATGACCAGACCAGGGGTTATCCCCTTCTTCTTCAGCTCATCCACCTTGACCTTCAGCTCCTCACGAATCTCTTTTGCAACCTGAGTCCCTGAAATAATCTCCGCCGGCATGTTATGTCAACTCCTTTCTCTACTTCTTTTCTCCTTTTTGGCCCACGACCTCTTTAGCAGTGGGGAAAATCCCGCAGCTTTCAGCCTCATCGCAGTATCCCAGGCGGTAGCACTTGGGCTTAAGCTCTGCCCCCAGGCGGGGTGCTACCCTTTCCACCTCAGCCTTAATCAGTTCAAAGAGTTCCACGATCTCCCATTGCGCCCTGAGGCAGAGCCGCAGCGAACAGGCATGAAGCAACTCGCGGGCATTCATCGTCATCACCAGCCTGGTCTCCATGGCACTGGGAAGCACATATCGGGCATCCTCCGCCGGGATGCCCGCCTCGAGCATCCCAAGGTAAAGCCGATGGCAATCACGTGCCATGTCGTGATATTTAGCCTCAAGCTCAGGCCTGGCGCTAATCGTTGCCGGGGTAACATAATCGGCCTCCTTCAGCGAGACATACCGCTGGCTCTGCTGGGTGAAGCTTGCCATCCGGTGGCGCACCAGTTGGTGGCTGGTAACCCGGGATATGCCCTCAATGGTGAAGGTGAAGCTGGCGTGTTCAAAGGTGGAGAGATGACCTGAAGTGAGCAGACGAGTGAGCAGGCGATCGACCGCCTGCGGGGTCAATTGTTTCATTATCTCCTTGGCGCCAATAGGTGAGGCGGAAACACGGGCAGCGGCAGCGATGGTTCGCTCAGGATCAGGGGTATAACTGATTAGGGACACGTAGATCATAGCCACTCGGACTTGCAGACCGCCAAGATTATACCATGCGCAACTGGTAAAGGCAACAGTTGTGATTTTTTTCTCAAATTAATTATTGGGGAAGGATTTGGAGCAGATTGAGAATATGGTATACTATGGCTGAATAGCTCATGTATCATGTTGGTGTGGATATAGTAGAGATAGGTCGTATTGAAAGGGTGATGGCACGCTGGGGGGAGCGCTTCCTCGAGCGAGTATATACCGAGGCGGAGCGTGATGATTGCCAAAACCGCGCTCCGGAACTGGCGGTTCGCTTTGCTGCCAAGGAGGCGGTAATGAAGGCCCTAGGCACCGGGATAAAGGGGGTTGGCTGGCGGGAGATCGAGGTTCTCTCCAACCGCAATGGCAAACCATTGGTATATCTTCATGGCGGAGCGCAACAGAAGGCCCGGGGTTTGGGTCTAGGGGAGCTGGCCATCAGCCTCTCCCATTCCCGGGACTATGCCATCGCTTCAGTTATTGGGGGCAGTATTGAAGGTTGTGACCACAAATGAGATGAGGGAGATTGAGCGCGGCGCTGCCAAGCAGGGCCTTCCCAATGAGGTGCTTATGGAGAACGCCGGGCTTGCCGTTGCCCAGCAGGTGAAAGGGTGGCTCGGCAGCGCGGTGGGGTGGCAAATCCTCGTTCTGGTGGGCCCGGGCAATAATGGCGGGGATGGCTTGGTCGCCGCTCGCCACCTCCACGATTGGGGGGCCAGGATCAGTATATACCTTTGCAGCCAGCGAAGGGAGGATGACTCCAACTACCACATCGTCACCGAGCGTGGCATCCCCACCACCATAGCTAGCGATGATGAGCACTTAGACGACCTTGCCAGCACACTTTCCTCAAGCGATGTAGTCATCGATGCCCTCTTCGGCACGGGCAAGCTCCGCCCCCTTGAAGGCGTCATTGGAGAGGTTTTGACCAGGGTGCGGGGGGCAAAAGAGGCACAGCCCGGGCTTAAGGTCATTGCCATTGACCTGCCTTCGGGGCTGGATGCCGATAGCGGAGCCGCCGACCCCTCGTGCCTTGCTGCCGATTTGACGGTCACCCTGGGCTATCCCAAGATCGGGCTCTTCTCCTTTCCTGGCAGAGACCTTGTTGGCGAGCTTATGGTTGCCGACATTGGTATCCCGGCAAACCTTGGCGAGAGTATCGCCACCGAGCTGATCACCGAGGAATTGGTGCGGTCGATGCTTCCTCAGAGACCGCACAGTGCCCATAAGGGTACCTTCGGGCGCGTGCTCGTCTGCGCCGGGTCGCTTCAATATATTGGGGCTGCCTATCTTGCCTGTGAGGGGGCCATGCGGGTGGGCGCCGGGCTGGTAACCCTGGCGGTGGCCCAGAGCCTCCAGCCCATCCTGGCGGCGAAGCTAACCGAGGTGACCTATGCTCCACTACCCGAAGCGGCGCCGGGGTTTATCAGTAATGAGGCTGCCTCGTCCCTCCATGAGCGGCTGGCTGACTATGATGTCCTGCTCATGGGGTGTGGACTGAGCCAGCATCCTTCGGTGATGGGGTTTATCAGGGATTCCTTACTTGAGATGCCGCCTTCCCTTTCCCCCCTCCTGGTTCTTGATGCCGATGCTCTCAATACCCTGGCACAAACCCCTCAGTGGTGGCAGAGGCTGAGCCAAGATGCTATACTTACTCCCCACCCAGGTGAAATGGCGAGGCTCAGCGGGCTCCCCGTTGAGGAGATTGGGCGAGAGCGATTAAGGGTGGCACGGGAGGAGGCTGCCCTGTGGCACAAAACGGTGGTGCTCAAGGGGGCACATACCGTGGTGGCTTCGCCCGACGGCGAGGTAAAGATTAGCGCTATGGCGAACCCCGGCCTGGCTTCAGCGGGCACCGGGGATGTGCTCTCGGGGGCCATCGCTGGGCTTTTGGCTCAGGGGCTTACCTACATTGCCGCTGCTGCCTGTGGGGTCTACCTCCATGGGCTCGCCGGAGAAACGGTGCGGGCAGAGCTTGGCGATGCCGGCATGGTTGCCAGCGACCTGCTGCCTGCCCTGCCTAGGGCGATCAAGAAAATCAAGGAAGGCTAAGATGTTACTGGCCATCGATATAGGAAACACCAATATTGCCTTAGGCGTCTTTGACGGGGAGACGCTGCGTGCTACCTGGAATGTGGCCACCGACATCAATAAGACAGCAGATGAGTATGCCGTCCTGCTGCTGAACCTGCTGCCAAGGGAGGGTCTCGCCCTCTCCGATGTCGATCATGTGAGCATTGCCTGCGTGGTGCCCCCGCTACTTACCATTTTCGAGGAGTTGAGCCAGCGTTACTTTAAAATCCCGCCGCTCATCGTGGGGCCGGGGGTGAAGACCGGGGTGAGTATCTGCACCGACAACCCCCGTGAGGTTGGAGCTGACCGGGTAGCGAACACCGCGGCAGCTCACCACCTCTATGGCGGGCCGCTGATCGTGATCGATTTTGGCACCGCCACTACGCTAGATGCGGTATCCAAAGAGGGCGATTACCTCGGTGGCGCCATTGCCCCCGGGATCGGCATTGCCGCAGAGGCGCTCTTCGAGCGAGCATCAAAACTGCCCAGGGTGGAGTTAATCCCTCCGCAGCACGCTATCGGCAAGAATACGGTAACCACGATGCAATCGGGAATCATCTTCGGCTATGTTGGGCTTATCGAAGGCTTGGTGACCCGCATAAAGCAGGAACTGGGGGGGGAGGCGTATGTTGTGGCCACTGGCGGCCTTGCCGAGGTGATCGCCACGGAGACGAAAGTTATCGATACGGTGGATATGCACCTGACCCTCCTCGGATTACGATTGATTCACGAGCTGAATCGATAGGAGAAGAGATGGTTGGAGATAGAACCATAGTTCTGGGTGTCACCGGCAGTATCGCTGCCTATAAAGCTGTGGAGCTGGCCAGCAAACTCACACAGGGTGGGGTGCGGGTAGATGTGGTGATGACCAGGTCAGCGCAGGAGTTCATCACCCCGCTGACCTTCCGCAGCGTCACCCAGCGGCCGGTGGTTACTGAAATGTTCGACCTGGAGTCCGAGTTCAGTATCGAGCATGTATCCTTAGCGGAGCGGGCCGATTTGGTGGTAATCGCCCCGGCTACGGCAAATATCATCGCCAAGCTGGCAGGGGGTATCGCCGACGACATGCTTTGCTGCACCGTTCTCGCCACCAAAGCGACGGTGCTCGTGGCCCCGGCGATGAACGTGAATATGTATGAGAATCAGGTTACTCAGGAGAACATCGCCAGGCTTAAAGAAAGAGGATGTAAATTTATCGGACCCGCTTATGGTCGGTTAGCCTCTGGTGCCTGGGGATTGGGGCGCCTCGCTGAAATCAATGACATCCTGGGCACGATTCATCAGGTATTGGGCCGAGGCGGCGACCTGGCGGGAAGGAGGATCGTGGTAAGCGCCGGAGGCACCCAGGAGCCTATCGACCCCGTGCGCCATATCGGGAATCGCTCATCGGGGAGGATGGGCTATGCCCTGGCTGAGGCCGCCAGGGACCGCGGGGCAGAAGTGGTTCTGGTGAGTGCCCCGACTGCCCTCACCCCGCCTGGCGGCGTGGCGGTGGTTCAGGTTCAAACCACCCTCCAGATGCGAGACGCCATTGCTGCAGCCACCGCCCGGGCTGACGCACTCATCATGGCGGCCGCCCCGGTTGACTATCGCCCCGCGGCTACCGCGAAGACAAAGATTAAAAAGGGGACCGGGGCCATCACCCTGGAACTGGTGGAAAATCCCGATATCCTGAGCGAGGTAAAGGGCGAAAAAGGCGATTTTATCAGGGTTGGGTTTGCTGCGGAGAGCGAAAACTTGGTAGAAAACGCCAGGGAGAAGCTAAAGAAGAAAAACCTCGACCTCATCGCGGCCAATGATATCACCGCCGCCGATAGCGGCTTTGGCGCTGATACCAACCGGGTGGTGCTCATTGACCGCTCCGGTAAAGTGACGAAACTGCCCCTTCTTCCAAAATCGGAAGTGGCCGATAAAATACTGGACAGGGTAGCGGAACTCTTGCCTAAAAGAAAAGCAAAAAAGTAGGTCTCCAAGACCCTGCGAAGAATTTAAGCCCCTTTTGGACAAGATAGACGAAAAATACTAAGAACAAAGCGAGGACAGAAAAAGGCAAGAAGTAGGTTCGTAGGATTCATGACCGCACAGAAGCTTTCAGAAATACCCAAGGCCTATGACCCACAAAAAGTAGAGACCAAGTGGTATCAGTTCTGGCTGGAAAAGGGCTACTTCACCCCCAAGAGCGACCCCCAGAAGAAGCCCTTTGTAATCATCATGCCCCCGCCCAATGTCACCGGAGAGCTTCACCTGGGACACGCCCTCACCGCAACCCTGGAGGACATCATGATTCGCTGGCACCGCATGAAGGGCGACCCAACCCTTTGGCTTCCCGGCATCGACCACGCGGGGATCGCTGCCCAGGTCGTGGTGGAGCAGGCGCTCACTAAGGAGGGAATCACCAGACACGACCTGGGGCGGGAAAAGTTCCTCGAGCGGATGTGGCAGTGGATGAAACAGTATGGCCGCGTCATCGCCGAGCAGCACAAGCGCTTGGGCGCCTCCTGCGACTGGAGCAGGGAGCGTTTCACCATGGACGAGGGGCCATCACGGGCGGTGCGAATCACCTTCGTTCACCTCTATGAAAAGGGGTTGATCTATCGAGGGGAGCGCATCATCAACTGGTGCCCGCGCTGCACCACCGCCCTCTCCGACCTGGAGGTGGAGCATGTGGAAGAGACGGGGCATCTCTATTATGTTAACTACCGGCTCGCCGGTGAGGATGGGTTCATCACTGTGGCCACCACCCGCCCTGAGACCATCCTGGGTGACACCGCAGTGGCGGTAAACCCGCGGGATAAGCGATACAAGGGAATGGTGGACAGGAGAGCGATCCTGCCTGCCATCGGCAGGCAGATCCCGGTAATCGCCGATGAAGCTGTCGATCCCTCGTTTGGCACCGGGGCGGTGAAGGTAACCCCGGCCCATGACCCGGTTGACTTCGAGATTGGCCAGCAGCACGATTTGCCCTCAGTGAATATATTAAACCCCGACGGGACGATGAACGAGAATGCTGGCCCCTACAAGGGGCTTGACCGCTTCGCCTGCCGCAAGCAGCTTCTCGCCAACCTGGAGAAGGAAGGCCTCATGGTTAAGGTGGAGCCCCATCACCACTCCGTGGGTCACTGCTGCCGCTGCAACACCGTGATCGAGCCGTGGGCAAGAATACAGTGGTTCGTCAAGGTATCGCCACTCGCCATACCCGCAATCGATGCGGTGAATGATGGCAGGGTAAGGATCATTCCCGAGCGCTTCACCAAGGTCTACCTCAACTGGCTGGAGAACATCCGCGACTGGTGCATCAGCCGCCAGCTCTGGTGGGGGCACAGGATATCGGTCTGGTACTGCGGCAGATGTGATGCTCGAAACATTTTTATATTACCTAGAGGAGAATGGATTACCCAAAAGGGTTTGCCACGTACCAATTATGAATATGGTTTTCTCAGAGGGGACCCGGACATACCTGAAATACAGATACCCCATGAAGAAATTGTGAAAAACATAGACTTGGTCATAATCAAATTGGCAGCAAAGCCGATAGTAGCTCTAGACACACCACAAGAATGCCCCACATGTGGCGGAAGCGAGCTGCTGCAAGACCCCGATGTCCTTGATACCTGGTTCAGCTCGGCGCTCTGGCCCCACTCCACCCTGGGCTGGCCCGGTGCTACCGGGGATTTCGATTATTTCTATCCGACATCGGTGATGGAGACGGGGTATGACATCCTCTTCTTCTGGGTGGCCAGGATGATCATGATGGGTCTGGAGAATACCGGGGAGGTGCCATTCAATACCGTTTATCTTCACGGACTAGTGCGTGATGAGAAGGGTGAGAAGATGAGCAAGGTGAAGGGCAACGTCTTGAACCCCCTGGATGCCATCGAGAGCTATGGCACCGATGCCCTGCGCCTTGCCCTCTCCACCGGCACCTCGCCGGGAAACGATATTAGGCTGAGCAAGGGGAAGCTGGAGGCAGCTCGCAACTTCGCCAATAAGCTGTGGAATGCCTCCCGGTTCATACTGGGCAATATGGAGGAAGGGGTGAGCATCGATGAAATTGGCAGAGCAACGCTGCCCCTGGAGGATCGCTGGATTCTGAGTCGGCTGAATCGTCTCGTAGCCAGCGTCGAGAGCCTCATGTCAGATTTCCAGTTCGGCGAGGCCCAGCGGCAGATCCACGACTTCCTCTGGGGAGAGTTCTGCGATTGGTATATCGAGATGGCGAAGCTCCGCCTCAAGGGTGGGGAGAGGGGTGGAGAGAGCGAAAAGGGCGAAAAAGGCGAAAAGACCCCGCTGCCTGTGCTGGCCCATGTCCTGGAGACCTCATTGCGCCTGCTCCATCCCTTCATGCCCTTTATTACTGAGGAGATATGGCAAAACCTTAAAGGACATCTCGACTACGAAATGGCCGAATCCATCATGGTCTCCCCCTACCCTGCCGCTGATGGAGGGGCGCTGGACGAAGAGGCAGAGAAACAGATGGCGGTGGTCATAGAGATCGTTCGGGCGATCAGAAACGCACGCGCTGAGTTCCGGGTGGCGCCCGCCAGGTGGATCGAGGCAGTTGTTGCCGCTGCGGAAACAAAGCCCGCTATTGAAACCCAGGCTCAGGCTATCGAGACCCTGGCCCGGGTAAGGCCGCTCACCATCATCGGCACCGAAGATGCGAGGCCCGCGCGTGGGGAAGGTTGGGAGAGCGGGAAAAAGGCTAAGATGATAGTGCTTGAGGGGGCAGAGGTGATCCTGCCTATGGCGGGCATGGTCGACCTCGAGGCGGAAAGGGCGCGGTTGAAGAAAGAGAGCGAGGGCAATCAGGCAGAGATCGCCCGTATCGAGGCCAGGCTTAAGGACCAAAGCTTTCTTTCCAAGGCGCCGGCGGATGTAGTGGAAAGGGAGCGAGAGAGGCTGGCAACTTACCGTGATAAAGTCGAAAGGCTGAAGGAAAGGCTCGCTGAGCTTGGCTAGGATCCAAAGGCCAACAGATTAAGGTATTGACAGCTTCCCCCAGTTGTGCTATTATATAGCTTAGCTAGGTATAGTTAGCCTATATATTATTGCGATGATGAACCAGCCTGGATATTGGGAGAGGCTGATCAACAGAAGCCTGTGCCGCTTCTTTCTGCTCCACGCCCTGAAGCAGAAATCAATGCATGGCTATGAGCTGGGCAAGTTTATCGCAGAGGCCTGTTCCGGCTGCTGCCAGCCCAGCGATGCCATGATTTACCCCACACTGCACGAACTCCTAGATGGTGGCCATATCGAGTGCCATACCGAGTCAAAGGGAGGCAGGGAGCGAAAGGTCTATGCACTGACCGAGAAGGGGCTGGAGTCATATCGAGTGGCCGCCGAGGCTTGGGATAGGGCTATTCCCTATTTGGTGGAGGCCACAGAGGCGGCAAAATAGATAAAGAGAGATAGCAGGAGGAATAGTAATGGAAGCGAAGAATGCCGATGAGATCAAGAAATTCGTGCGTGAGCTTTACGCTGAGATAGCGAGGCAGCAAGCTCCCTCTTGCTGCGCACCGCGGAGCGAAGAGGCCTCGAGCTGTTGCGGCCCGTGTGCTGCTGAAACAAGCCATGCTCAGAGGCTATATTCCACAGAGGAGCTGGAATCCATAGCGGCTGACATACCATCGCTGGGATGTGGCAACCCTATTGCACTGTCGGAGCTGCAGCCCGGAGAAGTGGTGCTCGACCTGGGAAGCGGAGGGGGGCTGGACTGCTTTCTGGCGGCGCAGAAGGTTGGTTCCCAGGGCAAGGTTGTCGGGCTGGATATGACACCAGATATGATACAGCTAGCAAGGGCAAACGCGGAAAAGCTCTCACTGAGCAATGTCGAGTTTCGGTTGGGTGAGATGGAGCACATGCCCATCGAGAGCGAGTCGGTGGATGTGGTTATCTCCAACTGTGTGATAAACCTTTCCCCGGATAAGGATGCCGTGTTTCGGGAGGTTTTCCGAGCGCTCAAGCCGGGGGGAAGGCTCTGCGTCTCGGATATCGTCACCCACGGCGAGCTACCGGCGTCGGTCCGGGAGAGCCTGGAGCAATGGGCTGGCTGCGTGGCCGGTGCCCTTGAGGAGAAGGAATACCTGGAAAAGATTCGTGCCGCTGGTTTTGTTCAACTAGAGGCACAAGAAGAGCCCCCGACCGTCTATAAAGAGGAAACTGCCTGCGGAGTGGGAGCCCCGATAGTCAGCATTGCGGTGAAAGGCTATAAGCCCAGATAGGCTTCCCTGAAATCCCAGTAACACTACAAAGGGAACTCCTGAAACGGTTAAAACCACATAGGTTAATTTCTATGGGATTCTAACACCCAGATAGGAGCGTAATGATGACCGAGGAAGAATCTAAATCCAGGAACGATTTCATCAAGGTATTCGAAGAAAAAACAAGAGAGGTTTTCAGCTCAGAGGCTAATCGAGAAAGGGTGGGAGAGCTAACATACAATAACTACTTGAAATGCTTTGGCTGCTCTCAATCTATGCTGCATGCTTTTCAAGAGGTTTTAGGGTTTAAGGACGATTTTTGGTTTAAGGCGCTGGGTGGCCTGCAAGGGGGAGGTAGTTGTGGATTGACGTGTGGTGCATTGCTTACGGGTTTCGTACTCATCAGCGCTAGAGTGGGGCGGAACAACATTGAAGATGGGCTTGCAGCGATACTACCAGCCTTCGAGCCATCCCATAGCCTGACCAACTGGTTTAAACCCATGTACAAGAGTACTGTCTGCTCGGAGATTACGGGAGTCAACTGGTTTGACCTGAACGAGGTGGCAGAACACTACCTTAGCCCTCGGGGAATGGAAACAGTGGAAAAATGTGCCCGGCTAACCGGGGGCACGGCGAACAAGGTGGCAGAGATACTAAGCCAGTTGTAGTGTCCTTACCTCACTAATGAAGTAATAAGTTCGGCGGTTTCAACTCCTCAAGGTATCCGCGAGTCCGGTATCCCGATGGCCAGCATGGCAATGAAAGCCTACAAACTTCAGTAGGCTACCCGGTAGAATCTCTTCGATGCTCCCTCAGGCTCCATAGGCGTTCCAGTTCCTTGAGCGCCTTTTTAGTATCGCTGGCAATGCGCGCCTTATCACAATTGTTTAACCGATACTTGAAGAGCCAGTAGGTGAACTCCTTCAGCTCACTGAGTTCCATAGAGTTGCGCCTGGGATAGCCCCTTTCTTTTCTGAATCTCTTAAGCAGCTCAGTCATCGAGGCGCCATATATGCGCTCATAGGCCTCATCCCAGAGGTGATCGTTCTCGTTAAAGGCACGCGCTCGCTGCTCCTTACGCGTTTCCTCCTCCACAGCGAGGATCAGCGCCTCCTCCACAGTGACACCATAGAAGTAATTGAGGTGAGCGCGGTATTTGGCCTCGCCGATTAGGTGACAAAACTCATCTCTAGGGAGCTCAATGGGAGCTTTACCACGGAAGAGGAGAGCGATCATTTCTTTCTCAGGAACGAGATAATCAACCTCATCCAGGATACGCTCGGCAAGGAGCAACCAATCGAAGGCTTCGTTGGCGATAAGATAGCGATAATCCCGGCCGTTATAGCTCTCCTCAGCTACATTCCACCGCCCGATAGCCTCAAGGAGGGCGACATACCAGTGCTTTCCGTTTGCGATGGCCTTCCTGAAATGGCGAATCGCCTCGCTGTCGCTCGAGATGCTGGTCTCACCGAAGGGCTGCAAATGGTTCTCCATGCCACCCTCGCTCTCGATTGAGAGAGGCCGCCACCTCTTTAAGCGGCCTGGTGTTCAATATATGTTTTGCTTCGCACCAACCGCGGCGCGCCATGCCGACCCCAAAGCGAATCAGGTCGAGGTGAGAGGCGCTATGGGCATCGGTGGTGATGATCAGCTTCAGCCCCAGTTCCCTGGCCCGAAAGGCATGCATATCCTTGAGGTCGAGGCGACTGGGCATGGAGTTTATCTCCAGGGCGGTATTGGTGTCAGCGGCAGCGCGAAAGATGGCCTCAATGTCCACCATTATCGGCTCACGCTCCCCTAAAAGTCGGCAGGTGGGGTGAGCGAGCACGTCGACATGGGGGCTCTTTATGGCGCGCAGGATCCGCTCCGTCATCTTGCCCTGCTCCTGGTTCATAGCTGAGTGCACCGCGGCGATCACGATGTCCAGCTCAGAGAGCAGATCTTCAGGAAGGTCCAGGGTGCCGTCGGCCCGAATGTCCACCTCGATCCCGGTGAGTATGCGGAAGCCATCCATCTGCTCATTAAGGCTGCTGATTTCGGCGATCTGGCTTCGCAGCCTCTCCTCGTTCAGCCCGTGTGCGACGCCTCGCCCCATTGAGTGGTCGGTAATGGCGATATACTGGTAACCTCGTGCCCTCGCTGCGATGGCCATCGACTCGATGGAATCGTGGCCATCGCTCCAATCGCTATGTACATGGAGGTCGCCCTTTATGTCGCCAAGCTCGATGAGCCTGGGGATGGCCTTTTGCTCCGCCCTCTCCACCTCCCATTGCCCCTCCCTGAGCTCCGGCGGGATGAACTGGAGCCCCAGTCTCTGGTAGAAGGCCTCTTCATCGGTGAACTTCTCGGTGACCTCGCTCTTAAGGTCGGTGATCCCGTATTCGCTGAGTTTTAGCCCCTGGCGATGCCCTCGCTCCCTGAGGGCGATGTTATGCTGCTTTGAGCCGGTGAAATACTGGAGGAGTGAGCCGAAGCAATCGTGGTCCACCAGCCTGAGGTCGATCTGGAGGTCGCCGGTGACGAGCACGCTGGCCTTGGTGCCCCCCTTGACCAGCACCTCCTTAACCCGGGGCAATCTGACAAAGGCATCGAGAGTGCCTTCCCGGTCATCGGCAGTGCCCATGAGGTCGATGTCGCCGACGGTCTCGCGGAAGCGGCGCAGGCTTCCTGCCGGGGTAAGATTGCGCAGCCCGGGGCATTCTCCAAGCTCCGCCATAATCTCCTCGACCACCGGCAGCGCCTCGCCGATGGGGATGCGCCGCTCCTTAGAGCGCATCGCCTGAAGCTGGCGCAGGATATTCTCCGCCACCTTATCGCCCAGGCGGGGCAGGCTGGCGACCCGCCCGTCCTGGATGGCGCTCTCCAGGTCATCGATGCTAGTTACCCCCAGCTCATTGCAGAGGCGGATAGCGATCTTGGGGCCGACGCCGGGGATATTGAGGAGGGTGCTGATGCCCTCGGGGAACTCGGCTCTAAGCTCATCGTAGTAGCCAAGGCGACCGGTGGTCACCAACTCCGTTGTCTTCTTGGCGATGGCCTCTCCCACGCCGGGGATATCCTGGAGGTCGGCCCCCTCCTTCACCATCTGCTCGATCTCCACCGGGAGGTGCTCTATGGCGCGGGTTGCCCGCTGATATGCGCGGATCTTAAACTGGTTCTCGCCCTTTATCTCCAGCAGGTCGGCGATATCCGAAAACACCTTAGCGATGTCGCTGTTTCTCATGGATTTACCTAAATGCTCAATTTTAGTTTAAGGTCTTCCACCTTTTGCGGAGAATAGCCGAACTTCTCAGTCATAACTTCCTCAAGAGCATGCGGAGGGCTGAGACGCAACCTCCGGCCACGTAGGATTTCTCCGTCTGTGGCAACCAACTCAATGCTGTAATCGTGAAAGGTGACGGAAACAAAATTCATTTGGGCAAACAAACTTTCATACATCGGTGTCAGCCAAAGCGGTTTACGATAGCGAACTACAATATAGAGACCATAGAAACACCAATTCGCAATCAAAACCCACTCACGGTTGCCTTTTCGATAGCAGAGATATCCATCTTCCCCACCTTTAATCTTATATGAATAATCGTCCTGCGCAAGCACAATCTCACTGTCTTCCTTGCTCAGAAGGATGGCCGCAGCAAGTTCATGTATAGTCTCGTCTGAAAAATCAAAATCGTGGTTTCCAATCACAATTCTGTCTAACATAGCATAAAACGCCTCTTCAGCATTCAACTTCGGTCAATATAATGTCATCTCGTTCCGCGATTACTTGATACTTCAACAACCTCACTGTTTTCTCCTCTATCAGCCTTCTTTTACGTACATATTCTAGCACCTTATCTTGGAAGTCAAATGCCACCAGCATACTTTGAACCATTTCGCTGTCACCATTAGCGAGCTTCCTGACCAACCAGTTTTCATATTTGACAATCTGATTCAGATCATCTTCAGTACATACTCCTGTTTTTAATTCCATGCACGTAAATTTGTGCAGAATGTCAACAGAATCAATCGTGGTTATATGCGTGAGAAAGATATCCATTACTGTATTGAAAGAAGTAGGGACATAGTTTAGAAAATCGTGATACTCACCAATAATATCCTTGAGTTTACCTTGAGCGAAAGATCGCATAAACCATGCGTTTAGGTAACCTTCTATTTTTATTTGGCCCTTTCTATCAGCTTCAAGTTTCAGTGGAAGAATAACTCCATTACTGGAGTATGGCTTCGGTATCGGGGTAACGGACTTAAAAATTGGATTATTCCTCAACAAGAGTCGTAGTAGCTCTTTACTTTCCTCTGTAGTTATTGGCTGGTGGCTTTTTTTAGTAAATGGTCCGAGGTCGAAGGCCCAAATCTTTCCTTTATCTCGCAAGTCCAAAATATCGCTTAGCGCGACTGGCCGTGAGAATTGCCTAATTGTAGGTTCGAAGCAAACCTTGTAAGGGAAACTTCGGCCCTCTTCTTTCCAAATGTCAAACTCATCAAAGAATGCTTGACTTATTACCTTCCACAAGCCATATACGCCAATATTTTTAACATAGAAGAATATGAAATCCCCTGGCTTTATAGCCTCGAAGCCAGCGATAATTTCAGAATTTGTTCTCTCAAGAGGATGGAAAATGCCGCCATAAACACCGCATTCAAGGCATATCTTGAAATTTCTTTCGGTTGATAGGAATATATGGCTTCCCATAGCGCATCATTTATGCTATCTACCGCAGCACTTCTTGTACTTCTTGCCGCTGCCGCAGGGGCAGGGGTCGTTGCGACCTACCTTATTGCCCGCCTTGCCCACCATGGCCGCCTCCCTGCGCTTCGCCGCCTCCGCCATTGGCGACGGGGCGGGTGCCTTCTCCTTGGCGATACCTACCTTAAAGATGGTGTGCACCACGTCGTGCTCGATGCCGGCGAGCAGGCTCTGGAACGCAGTCTGCCCCTCCTGCTTGTACATCACCAGCGGGTCCCTTCCCCCAACTGCGTGCAGCCCGACGCCCTGGCGCATGTTCTCCATGGCGGTCAGGTGTTGCACCCAGAGCCGATCGATGGTGCGCAGCATTACAAGCCGCTCCAGCATCCTCATGTTCTCGGAGCTAAGCTCTCGCTCTCGCTCCTCATAAAGCGAACTGGCATGCTCCAGAAGCCGCTCCTCGATGTCGCCCCGGCTCATCTGGGAGAGGGCGCTGGCATTCAAGCTCGGTGGCAAGGGCAGAATTGTGCTCACCTCGTTCAGCAAGCCTTCAAGGTCCCATTCCTCAGCATGTTCGCTGGCAAGGTAAGAGGCAACAAGGCGCTGAATCTCCTCCGTGACCATGGACTGGATATTCGCCTTGATGTCGGCACCGCTCATGATCTTCCTTCGCTCGCTATAGATTACCTCGCGATGCTTATTCACCACGTCGTCATAGTCCACCAGGTGCTTTCTGATGTCGAAATGGTAGCCCTCGATCCTGGTCTGAGCACCCTCGATGGCCTTGCTCACCAGGGAGTGCTCAATGGGGACTTCCTCATCGAGATGGACCCGCTGCATCAAGCCCTTGATTCGATCGCCACCGAAGCGGCGCACCACATCGTCCTCGAGCGATACATAGAAGCGCGAGCTTCCGGTGTCGCCCTGGCGCCCGGCGCGCCCGCGGAGCTGGTTATCGATGCGCCTCGCCTCATGGCGCTCGGTGCCGATGATATGAAGGCCACCCTTCTCGGCGATCCCTGGGCCGAGCATGATATCTACACCACGCCCCGCCATGTTGGTAGCCACTGTCACCGCCCCTGGCTGACCCGCCTGGGCGATAATCGCCGCCTCCTTCTCGTGGTGCTTGGCGTTTAAGACCTGATGGGGGATGCCCTTCCTCTTCAGCATCTCGCTCAGGTGCTCCGACTTCTCGATGGAGACGGTGCCCACCAGCACCGGGCGCTCATCGCCGTGGAGCTCCTCGATCTCACGGGCCACGGCGCGGAACTTCGCTTCCTCATTCTGGTAAATCTGGTCGGGGCTGTCGGTGCGGATCATTGGATCATTTGTGGGGATGACCACCACCTCAAGCTTATATATCTTATGGAACTCCTCGGCCTCGGTGACCGCAGTGCCGGTCATCCCGGCAAGCTTTTCATAGAGGCGGAAGTAGTTCTGGAAGGTGATGGTGGCCAGGGTTATATTCTCCCGTTGCACCTGAACTCCTTCCTTCGCCTCGATGGCCTGGTGCAGTCCCTCGGAGTAACGCCGACCATGCATCAGACGCCCGGTGAACTCATCAACAATGATCACCTGCCCATCCTTGACCATATACTCGCGGTCCCTGCGGAAGAGGACGTGCGCCTTCATAGCGCTTTCCAGGTAATGGGTGAGCAGTTGGTTCGAGGGGTCGTAGAGATCGGGAGCCTTCAAGAGCCCCTCCTTCTTCAGTAACCTCTCCATATTGGAGATGCCCTCATCGGTGAGGGTCGCTGCCCGATCCCGCTCATCTACCGTGTAATCCACTTCCTGGTGCAGGTGAGGGATCAATTTGGCGAAGGTCTGGTATATTTGCGTTGCCTCCGCCGCTGGCCCGCTGATAATTAAGGGGGTGCGTGCCTCATCGATAAGGATGTAGTCCACTTCATCCACGATGGCATAGTGAAGTAGGCGCTGCGCGCACTGGGACTGGTCGATGACCATGTTATCTCTGAGGTAGTCGAAACCGAACTCGTTGTTGGTGCCGTAGGTGATATCGGCCTCATAGGCCTGGCGTCGGGTGATGGGCCTCAGGTGTCGCCACGCCGCATCCTCCGGCTCGTGATCTGGGTCGAAGAGGAAGGAGGCTTCATGCTGGATGCTGGCCACAGAGACCCCCAGGAGATGGTAGATGGGGCCCATCCAGTGACAGTCTCGTTTTGCCAGGTAGTCGTTCACCGTGACCACATGGGTCCCTTTGCCGGTAAGGGCATTGAGGTAAACCGGGAGGGTGGCCACCAGGGTCTTACCCTCGCCGGTCTTCATCTCGGCGATCTTACCCTGGTGCAGTACGATGCCCCCCATAAGCTGGACATCGAAGTGGCGCTGGGAGAGGGTGCGCTTTGCCGCCTCCCGAACCGCAGCGAAGGCCTCGGGAAGAAGCTCGTCCAGCGCTTCACCATTCCCTAGCCGAGCCCTGAACTCATCGGTCTTGCGGCGAAGCTCATCACTGGACAGGGATTCGAACTGGGGCTCATGGGAGTTGATGCGCTCGACCGTGGGCTGGAGACGGCTCAGCTCCTTCTCATTGGAATCCACCAGGCTGCCAAGCCACTTGAGCATGCTCATTCACCACCGATTATTTTCCTCGCCTCCTCGGCCCTCGATTCCAAAACCGCGACCGTTACCTCCCCCATGCCATCGACAGTGAAGGCATGGACCGAACTGGCGGCATCCGACCTCAAGATACAAGGTATGCCATTGCTCTCCAGCAGGCCCTTTATAACATGAGCCTCCATCTCACCGGAGGCGCGGTATACGTCCACTAATTTTTCACCCATAGTCACCACTCACTCGAACATAGCCCCCACCGAGAGCCCGGCGTGGATGCGGTGGATCGCCTCGCCAAAGAGCGATGCCATGGAGAGGACAGTGATCTTTTCGTTCGTCTTGCTCTCTGGGATGGGGATAGTATCGGTGACCACCACCTCCTTAACCGGGCTTTTAGCGATCCTCTTAGTGGCGGAGCTGGAGAAGACAGGGTGAGTGCAACAGGCATAAATCTCGGTGACCCCAGCCTGCTCCAAAGTGGCCACCGCAGTGACTAGTGAGCCCGCGGTATCGATCTCATCATCGATCAGGAGGGCACGCATCCCGGCGACATCGCCAATGATATTAAGGGTCTCCGCCTTCTCGTCATTGCCCACCCTGCGCTTCTCAATAATGGCCAAAGGGGTATTGAGCCGCTCCGCGAGGTCGCGGGCTCGCTTGGAGATGCCGATGTCGGTGGCGACCACTACCAGATTACCCAGGGCCTTAGTTTCGAAATAGTTGCCCAACATATAGAGCGCGGTCAATTCATCCACCGGGATGGTGAAGAAGCCCTGAATCTGCCCGGCGTGAAGGTCCATGGTCAACAGGCGGTTGGCCCCAGCTACCGTGATCATATCGGCGATCAGCCGTGCGGTTATTGGCACCCGTGGCTGGTCCTTCTTATCGGTGCGCCCATAGCCAAAATAGGGGACCACCGCGGTGATGCGCCCCGCCGAAGCCCGCCTCAGGGCATCGAGCATGATGAGCAGCTCCATGAGGCTCTTATTCACCGGGGATGAGATCGGCTGGATGACAAAGACATCTCGCTCCCGCACATTCTCCAGGATGCGCACAAAGGTATTCTCATTGCTGAATTCGAAGACCTCAGCCTGGCCCAAAGGGATGCCCAGATAATCGCAGATCCCCTGGGCTAAAGCGGGGTGGGCATTTCCGGTGAAAACCTTCAGATCGTCAATCAAGGCTCATCCCTCCTTCCTAATGTCATCTACCCTTGAAGTGGGCTTCCCTTTTTTCGATAAAGGCATCTACGCCCTCGCGGTGATCCTCGGAGCTCAGCGCCAGCGCCTGGCAGGCGGCCGCCTGCTCCAACGCTGTCTCCAGGTCGCTCTCAAGTGCCTTATAGGCCATCATCTTGGACATTTGGACGGCCAGCGGGGGGTTGTTGGCTATCTTCTGTGCCAGTTCCATGGTCTCCCGCTCAAGGCCATCGGCGGGCACAATCTTGTTCAGTACCCCGATGCGCTCTGCCTCCTCCGCCTCCAGGAAGTCGCCGGTGAACAGAAACTCAAGCCCTCTGCCCAGCCCCATGAGGCGTGTATAAAGCCATGTACCTCCACCACCAGGTATGAGCCCGACCCTCACGAAACCGTTCCTGAACCTGGCCTTTTCCGAGCCTACCCTCATATCGCAGGCAAAGGCGAAATCGCAGCCGGCGCCAACAGCAGCGCCGTTAACCATGGCGATGGTCGGTTTGTCCAACCTTTGAAGCCCGAGGGCCACCTTCTGGTAGCTGTTCCGCACGTTATGGTGCATCTCCACCGGGGTCCCGCTGAGCCCGCTAGCCTTACCGCCTTCGCTAATATCGGCGCCTGAGCAGAAGACCCTCCCGGCGCCGGTAAGGATCACCACCCTCACATCGTCATTGCGGGCTATTTCATCTATCGCTGCCACCATCTCCTGCAGCATCTGCTTGTTCAAGGCATTCATCTTATCAGGACGGTTCATGGTGATGGTAGCGATGTGCCCCTCTTTTTTCAGAATAACGGTCTCAAAATCCACAGGACTCTCCCCTTATCGCATTACCGTCGGCCAGACCTTAACATTTCATTCTAGCACAAAAAAACCTCTCAATACAATTTATATACTGGTCCAATACATTAATGACACATCACCGTTCGCCTATTGTGGCTGTCATCTCGAGTGAAGCGAATTAATCTCACCCTTTCCCACCCACCCGTCCTGATATGTATTTCTGGGGGATACCCCCAGACCCCCGCCCCCGATTATATCGGGGGATTCCCCTTTATAGCTCCTGCTTAGTAGAACCTATGGTGTAGCATGGATGTGTTCTGCTCCACTCGTCCCCGCGGTTGATTTATCGCAAAGCGTCTCGCAATGATAAGTGAAGCGAAATCCACGATAACAAGTATCAACTATCTATATGAACGAGATAAATTTAGTGTGTGTGCCTCGATTAGCGATTAAGAGCTTATTGCTCCTTCGCCAGGCTCTCCAGTGCCGCCCGCGCTGCCTCTGTCTCCGCCTGCCGCTTGCTTTTGCCACATCCCCTGCCAATCACGCTGCCGTCGACAATCACCTCTACGGTGAACTCCTTGGCATGGTCCGGGCCCACCGCCTTAATGGTTCGATAAGTGGGGGCCATACGATGCCTTGCCTGGGCGATCTCCTGAAGCTGGGACTTATAGTCTGCAATAAGCCTCTCCTCAATGGCTCTCCCCATCTCGCCAGAGAAAAGCCTGAGCACAAAATTCCTGCAAGCGGCGAAACCCCGATCGATCAAGATGGCCCCGACTACCGCTTCAAAGGTTGCTGCTAGGATGGACTGCTTGGCGCGCCCCCCGCTGGCCTCCTCGCCACGTCCCAGATAAAGGTAATCGCCAAGCCCCAGGGAGCTGGCTAACCGAGCCAGTGTTTCCTGGCGCACCAGCGCCGCCCGCAGCTTGGTCATCCCTCCCTCAGATAGGTCGGGGAAATCTTCATAGAGCTTCTCAGCGATAACAAAGCTCAGCAGGGAATCGCCCAGGAACTCCAGACGCTCGTTAGAGGGTAGGGCGAAGTCGGAATTTTCGTGGAGGTAGGAGCGGTGAACCAGCGCTTGCTTAAGGAGAGCGGGGTCCCTGAAGATAATGCCAAGCGTATCCTGTAATTTCGTAAATTCAGCAAATTCAGCCAAGATTCATCCCCTATCAACATAATTATCCCACCTCGATTTGTCAAGACGAGCTAAGGACCGCACGCATCCAGGTATTGACAAAAAAGCTTATTGGGTATATAGTACACTTAGTCTACTGATATAGTCTACTAATTTGGAGGTATTTAATGGGTGTTGAAGATGAAATCAGAGATTTGCTCTATCAAGGATTCACTCCCCAAACGCTGATTCAGCAACATAACTACAGAAAATCCACTGTATACAAAGTATATAATAACTGGAAAACCAAGGAGGTTCGCGTAACCGAGTCAGCTTGGGCCATTGAGAATATTAAATTCAGCAAGACTAGGTACCTCCCCGGCGATAATGCTTCTCTCTCCTATAGACTGGTTAATAAATCAGCAGTAGACTTCTATGTATACCAGGCTGGCATTCAACCAGAGTGGTTATATCAGGAACAAATATGGTATCCTCAAGACACCAGGTTTCTACTGCGGCCAGGAGAGATGAAGGCACTAACTACAAATTGTCCTATACCTGAGGACCTGCTCTTGGGCGAATATGAAATACGCTTTGGTGCTGTAGGGAACTTTCTTGCTCCAGGCGCGGCTCCTAGTTCTTTAGATCAGACGCAGTGGACCGACCCAGTTATATTAGACGTCAAACGACCACTAATGAATTATGAAGTGTTCCTTTCCCACTCCACAGAAGACATGTCTCTTGTGCGGCAAGTGAAAAGGTACCTTGATAATGAGGGGATTACGGTGGTCATAGCAGAGGATATCAAACTCCCCGGTGCAGTGCTAGAAGATAAGTTTAAATCACTGATTAAAGAGAGCCAATGCTTCCTGGCTTTATTTACCGATAGCGCGATCAGATCGAAAATGGTCATCCTTGAAACCAATTATGCGATAGAGATTAACAAACCGCGAATCCTCCTCAAAGAAGAGAGCGTTGAACTAGACAGCCCTATCGAATGGACAAAATTCTCACGATATGAACCTGTTGAAGACATTGCTGAAAAAGGTCTAGAGGCGATACGACAGTTACGAACTGGAGGAGAGTCGCCACCTACAGCGCTTGTTATTGGCTTGCTAGCTCTCCTAGCAGGTGTTTTAATAGGAGTGTCAAAGCAGAAAGGGTGATAGACTAGCAGGGAAAGACTTTGATGGAGAACCTGGCCTTAAAAATGCAGGAGCGCCTGCCTGCGGAACTTATCGCCTTTCTCCGCATTGCCGGGGAGGGGGCCGAGGCACGAGGGCAGAGACTCTATCTTGTCGGCGGGGCGGTGCGCGATCTTCTGCTGGAGCGTCCCAATCTGGACTTCGACCTGGTGGTGGAGGGCGATGCCCTCGCCCTCGCCCGCTGGCTCGCTAAGGGGGAGGGGATTTGGGGGGAGAACGTAAAAGGCGGGGAGCGGGTGACGGTTCACCATAAATTTGGCACGGCAAAGTTCCGCCGCGGGAGCTTAAACATCGACCTGGTCACCGCGCGCTCCGAAACTTACGCCAAACCTGGGGCCCTGCCCACAGTTCAGCCAGGAACGATCCGGGATGACCTTCTCAGGCGGGACTTCTCCATAAACGCCATGGTTATCGACCTGACCCCGGGCTCCTTTGGCCGGTTACTTGACCCCCATGGTGGCCGGAGCGACCTGGAGCAAGGACGGATAATTCGCATCCTTCATGAGCGGAGCTTCATCGATGATGCCACCAGAATTCTTCGGGCGCTTCGCTATGAGCACAGGCTCGGTTTTAAGCTGGAGCAAAATACCGAGCGGCTACTCCGCAAGCATAAATCAATGCTGGATACCATCAGCGGCGATCGGGTAAGGCACGAACTGGAGCTTATCCTGAAAGAGGACCGTCCCGAGCAAATCCTGGAGCGTGCTCAAGCTCTGGGGGTGCTCCAACAGCTTCACCCCTCGCTGGAAGGCAATGGATGGCTGGCGGAGAAATTTGGTGAGGCTCGCCAGAAAGCGATAGCTGCCCCCGCCCTTTACCTATTATTGCTTGTCTATCATCTCAGCGAGGAGGAGATTGAGCGCTTCATCGCCCGCCTTAACATAGTGGGGGAATTGGAGCGAAACATGCGACAGATGTCCCGACTGAAGGGGGACCTCCCCGCCCTGGCCGACCATGCCCTCCTCCCCAGCAGCATCTACCGCCTACTAAAGCACTATCCCCCCGGGACGATCGCCGCCTGTGCCCTGGCCAGCGACTCTCCGATAGTTCGCCACCACCTGGAGCGGTACATTAACCAGTTACGTTATGTCAAGACATTCCTGGATGGGGAAGACCTGAAAAGATTGGGGGCTAAGCCTGGACCTCGCCTGGGAAGGGTGCTGGAAAAACTCCGGGAGGCAAAGCTGGATGGGCAGGTGAGCACCAGGGAAGAGGAGGAAGCCCTGGCCCGAAAATTGCTGGGGAAGAATTGAGGAGGGTAGGGTGGTCGGAGTGGGGAGAGCGAAAAAGGAAGAGGAAAAATTGGCGGAGATATGTCATGTTTGCGGTGAATCCCTGGACGAGGACAATGTCTCCCGCTGCCTGATATGCGGCGGCAGGTTTCACGTGGCTTGGTCTATCGACGCGCCGATAAAAAACTGTGGGCAAGCCTGGTTCGAGGAGCGCTCCTGTAGCCTTGGATTTATTTGCACCCCCTGCATTAATGAGAATCCTGAGCTCAGGCGATCGCTTATCGACACGGAAGGACCGCCATTTTAGCTCAGAGCCAGCAACCCGGGTCGGAGGCAAGCATATCGCCAGTTCTCTCGTAGGCTCGGCCCCGACACCCGGCGCATTCCATCTTATATTCGCATTCGCCACACCTGCCCTTCAAGAGTGCTCGCGAGCGGAGCTGCGCCAGCACCTGTGACTCCTGCCATATCTGGGTGATGCTCCTTTCCCTCACATTGCCAAGCGCAACCTGAAGTAGCATGCAGGGGTTCACCTCTCCATTTGCCCTTATGACTATATAGCCGAAGGGCATGCCGGCGGCGCACCCCCTGCTGTAGTAAGGTACTCTTCGTAGCATCTCCATGGGAATATGTATGGGGCGAATCTCCCGCTGCTTCAGGATTAACGGATACATGGGGCAGGCGGGCACCCTGATGAGAATGGGACAATCCACCTGGGCCTGGGCTAGCCACTCCATTACAGTCTTTCTTTCCCCTGTGTCTAACACCTCACCCCGGCACTCTTCCTTTGCTCGGCCAGCCTCTACCAGATCGAATAATTCCGCGGCATTCGCGCCACTTTCCACAGCCAGCTTAAGCATGTCAGGGATCTGAGAGAGGGTTACCTTTGAAATGATCATGTTGAATTGAAAGGGCAAGCCCACCATCTTTAGGGCGGATGCCCCCGCCAGTGCCTCATGAAAAGACCCTGACTTGCCGCGAAAGGAGTCATGGGTCTCGGCATTGGCTCCATCGATGGAGATAGCCACCGATTGCACCCCTGCCTCCACCATTTTTCTGGCCATCCTCTCATTGATGAGGGTTCCATTACTTCCCACCACTGTCCTGATCCCTCTCTTTGAGGCGTGGGAGGCGATCTCGAGAAAGTCATCTCGACATAGTGGTTCGCCGCCGTCGAGGACTAAAAGCCTGATTTTCCAGTCTGCCAGGTCATCGACGAGCCTGAGCGCTTCCTCCGTGGTGAGCTCATCGGGAGCCCTATCCTCTATGGCCTCGCTGTAGCAATGCTTACAGGTCAGGTTGCACTTAGTAGTGATGCTATATGAAACTAGAAAGGGAGGCCTAACTTCCTTTTCGTTCATATCGGGTCAGTTTATAATTCGCGGCGATAGCATAAAGAAATAGAAAGGCATCCCTAAGTTCCATTTCATAATTTGAGCCATGCCACCACCTCTCCAGGTAGCTGGCGCACCGTGCCGCTTTTCACCACGCAGAGGGGCAGTGACCCCAAGAAGGCAGCACCATAGTACTTCGATTTGATCCTGCGGTCAAGGACCACGATGGCCCCTCGGTCGCTCCTGGTGCGGATCAGGCGTCCGAAGCCCTGCTTGAACCTTAGAACTGCCTGAGGCAGGGCATATTCGTTGAAGGGGTCATCGAAAAGCTCGGAGCGGGCTACAAACACCGGGTCGGTGGGCACGCTGAAGGGGAGCCTCGCCATCACCAGCACGCTGAGCGCCTCGCCCACCACATCGATGCCCTCCCAGAGGCTCGCGGTGCCCAGGAGCACGGCTCGGGGATTGGCTTTGAAGGCCTGGAGAAGCTGCCGGGGGGAGCCATCGAGCCCCTGCCCTAGGACAAGGATGTCCTCCCCCTGGAGCGGTGCACGGATCGCCTCACCGCTTGCCCGGAGCGCTGCATGGGAGGTGAAAAGAGCAAGGGTTCTTCCCCCAGTGGCACGGCACAGGTCGATTAAAACCTGCGCCACCGCCTGCTGATAGCCCGGCCGGCCCGGCTCCGGAATGTCATCGGGGATATATACCAGTGCCGCGCCCATGTAGTCGAAGGAGGAGCCCAGAAGGAGCTCGCTGGCGTCTTCAAGACCCAGACGTTCCTTGATATACACGAAGTGGCCCTCAGTGCTTAAAGTGGCGCTGGTGAGCACTACGCATTCCTTCCGCGAGAAGAGGTCCTCCTCCAGAACCGGCCCCACATGAAGCGGCGCTGCGCATAAGGTTAGTGTATCGCCCCTTGAAGAGAGCCAGTAGATCCTTTCGCTTTTTTCGCTCTCCTCGTCCCCCTGTTGATAGACTGCGCAGTTTATCCGCTGGCGCAGCTCTCCGCCGCGATAGATTAAGGACGAAAGCTCAACCATCAGGTTTTCATGGTCCAGAACATCGGATAAAGGCTCAAGCATCGCATAAAGGCGATTCAGCCCGGAATCGATTTCCCCCAGCACCAGGCTCAGGTTCTCCGCGGCGAGTGCCACCTTCTGCCACCCAGGCTGGCGGCGCACCGCCCTGGTAAGGCGCAGCCGATGCTCATACTCCCCCTGATCCTCCGCGTGAGCCTCCAGGAAACGCCACAGGGCATCGAAGAACTCAAGTACGCGGTCTCGGCCGTGTTCGACAATGCGATGAATGCTTTGAGCTAAATCCTCTATCTCCTTTTGGCGAGATGGCGAAATGGAACTCCCTCTGAAGTGGCCGCCCAGCTCTAAAAGAAGCCCAGCATAATGCTCCCCCGCCACCCCTTCGCTTTTTTCGCTCAATAGATTTAGATAGCCACCCAGGTCGCGCTCCCTCACCTCAAAGCCCCATTGCTCCGTAGCCTCCTCCTCAAGATGGTGCGCCTCATCGATGATGAGATGGCTATATTCGGGCAGGACATTGCTCCCGCTGGCGATCTCGGAGAGTAGCAGGGCGTGATTGGTAATGATAAGATGAGCCCCCTCCGCCTTCCTCCTCGCCCGATAGAGGAAGCAATGTCCTCGCCTCTGATAGGGGCACCGGACTCCAAGGCAGCTCTCTGCCTGGGCGCAGACCCGATTCCAGATGGGGAGTTCATCTCCTCTGAAGCTGAGTTCCGCCCGATCCCCGGTCGAGGTGGTTGCCAGCCAAACCAGGGTGCGCAACAGAAGCCTGACCTCCTCCAGGGAGAGGGCCTGGCCCCTTCTTAACAAATTCCAGCGCCGGAGACAGAGGTAGTTATTTCGCCCTTTAAGCTGCGTATAGCGGAGGGATCCTTGTTCCAGCGCCCTTGCCAGGTCTGGGATGTCCTTGCTCATCAGTTGCTCCTGAAGGTTTATGGTGTTTGTGGAGATGACCACAGGAACGCCATTCTCCAGGGCGAAAAAGATGACCGGCAGGAGGTAGGCGATGGACTTGCCCGTTCCCGTGCCTGCCTCCACGATGAGGCGCTCACCTTTGTTCAGCGCCACCGCCACCGCCTGCATCATCGCCACTTGCTCCGGGCGATGCTCGAACTGGGGGAGAGCTTGCGCCACAATGCCCTCACTCCCTAGCATTCGAGTCAGCTCCTCCAGGTCTAAAGGCTTTCTCTCGGTTAGCGGGGTAAGGCGCTCCTCTTTTTGGCGCGCCTGACCAAGGACATTGAACGCCAATTCACCCGTCGCAGAAAAGACATCCCCCAGCTTTTCCCCTGCTATCTGGCGAAAGAGGTGAGCCAGTGGCCAATCAATCCCCTCACTTAGCCGATCGAGCTCAGCAATGATAGAGGTGTCCAGAGACCGGGCTTTATCGAGGAGTGCCAGAAATACATCCTTGGCCGTTGTTGCGTCGGGAAGGGCGCGGTGGTGAATGGAGGGGGAAATGCCGAGCTCCTCGGCTATCGTAGAGAGGCGGTAATCGGGAAGCGTCGGCAGCAGGATGGTGGCCAGCTCCAAGGTATCATAGGTTCTGTTTTCTAGGCTAACCCCCTTTTGGGAAAGAAAGCCGAGATCGAAGGCGGTGCTCTGCCCGATAATGGGATGGTCGCTGAGGAAGGAGACCAGGGTGCCGAGAACCACCGCTAGCGGGGGGGCGGCTTCCACATCTCGGGGGGTGAGGCCGGTGAGTATTTGGATGCGATAGGGCAACGGGCGATAGGCCTTCACCATGGTGTGAAAGGTGTCCACCACCTCATCACCACGAAACTTGACCGCCCCGATCTCAATAATCTCATCGCTTGATGGGTCCAGCCCTGTGGTCTCCAGGTCAAGGGAGACAAAGGTCTCATCCATCGAAACTATCCTGCCAGCTTCGCTTCGGTTCTAGCAACGCCATGTCACATATCGACCTATACCACCGTGCAAATCATTTCCATGCCTGCCAGCGTTGCCATATTATTATTATGCTGCCCCCGATAATAACCGCGATGCAAACACCGATGATAACCCAGAACCACCACGCCAGCTCGCTCCACAAGTACCAATAGGGGTGTAATAGTTCCCACCCCAAATAGGCCAAATAGCACCCAATGAACGTCTTCGGCAGGCGTCCCGCAATGGTCGCCAGAATGAATTTCCAGAAGGGAAACCGCAATGCTCCAGCGGCGATGCCCACGATGTCGAAAGGAAGCGGGGTAAGGGCGAAGAGAAATATGGTCGCAGTCCCGTGGCGCCTCATCCAGCCCTCCGCCATTTTATACCACTTTAACTGCTGGGGAGTGATGATTGCTGCCCCACCGTAACCGGCAAGGTATGCGGTGGCTTCCCCCAGCCCTCCACCGATAGTCGCTACCAGTGCCACCGTAGCCCAGTTCAAGTCAGGATTGGCGGAGATGACCCCGATGATGGCGAAACCGGGTAAGGGGAACATAACAGTGATGCTGGTGATAAATGCCACCAGAAAGGCGCCCAGATACTCATACTCTTCAAACCCCTCCAAATATGGCCAGAGGCGAATGATGGCATAGCAAAGGGCCGCTACCGAGATAACCATCGCAGCTCCCAGCAGCCACCTTGTCCTCCCGCTTAGCTCACTTGGCTGGGATATGCGACGAACTAAGCTAGCTAAAAGTGTGTTAACGCTACGCCGTGGTCGGAACAATATAAGACTCCCGCACCTCTCTTCTAGGGGAACGATATAGCATCGCTTATGATATGGTATGCCCCATATCGGTCTATAATACCATGCAAATCATTTTTCTGCCCCTTGGCGCCGCCATATTATTATGATACCCCCGATAATAACTGCAACACCACCACCGATAATAACCCAGATCCACCACGCCAGCCCGCCTAATACTTCCCACCCCAAATAAGCCAAATAGCACTCGAGCAACGACCGCGGCAGTCGTCCTGCCAGGGTAGCCATCAGGAATTTCCAGAAGGGGAACCGCAGTGCTCCGGCGGCAATGCCCACGATGTCGAAGGGAAGCCAGGTAAAGGAGAAGACAAATATGGTCGCACTCCCGTAGCGCCTCATCCAGTTCTCCGCCCTTTTATACCACCTTGATTGCTTGGGAGCGATGACCACCGCCCCACCGTAACCAGCAAGGTATGCGGTAAACTCCCCCAGTGCCCCACCGATTCCCGCTGCCAGTGCTACCAGAGCCCAGTCGAAGGCAGGGTTGGCTGCGATGGCTAGTATTACGACGATACCAGGTATTGGAAAAAAAATAGTGATACTGGAGATAAATGCCACCAGGAAGGCGCCGAGATAGCCGTACTGCTCAAACCCTTCAAAATATGGCGTGAGGCGAATGATGGCATAGCAAAGGAGAGCGATCAGTACAACGATGAAAGCTAGCAGCAGCCACCTCTTCGTCCCGCTCAGCTCCATTAGCCGGGAGATGTGACGGAGTAGGCTGGCCAAAGGAGTGCTAACGCCGCGCCATGGTCTGAACAAGATAAGCCTCCAGCCCCTCCCTTCTGAGGGAGCGATATAGCTCCTCTCCTTGAGCCTTACTGCGCACCATGGTGAAAAGGGTGGGGCCCGAGCCGGCGAGGTGAACACTGTCGGCGCCCAGCGCGTAAAAACGCTGCCAATACCCCTCCAGCCCGGCATAGGCGGTGAAGGCAATCCTCTCGAAGGTGTTGTAAAATGAGGACGGTAGGGGCTCACCTCCCTGCTGAAGTAACTCAACCATATTCCTGGTGAATTGCCCCTCACTAAAGTGGGATGGATCCAGGGAGGCATAGAGGCGCTCCGTTTTACTTGAAGGAACAGTAACTGGTGGCCTGAAGAGCACTACCCATGATGGCGGGAAAGGGGGTAGCGGGATAACCTGCTCGCCGCGCCCTTCCCCGAGGGCAGTGCCTCCGTAGAGAAAGAAGGCGGTATCGGAGCCGAGCCTCGATGCCAACCGCAGCAGTTGATCCAGCGATAGTCCCAATCCCCAAAGCTCATTGAGGGCTTGTAGGGTCGCCGCGGCATCGCTGGCACCACCCCCCAGTCCTGCGGCGATCGGAATGCCCTTTTCAATGGAGATCGCTGCCCCCTGCAGCGAGCCAGGCGTTTCCTGAAGCAGCTTCGCCGCCTCCAGCACCAGATTTGAGGATTTTTTATACTTTTTGGGTGTTGCTCGCTTCTCCTCAACTGGCTCCGCAGGGACAGCGGTTTTTTTTAACTTTGCGGAGGGTTGGGAAAATTCCAATTCGGGATGGCGGCAATCCAGGGTTATCCCACGATGTTTGGTGAAGGACTCAAAGGAAAGCGTATCTTTGAGGTCGATCTCCTGGAGGACGGTGGCAACCTCGTGGTAGCCATCGGCACGTCTACCCAGCACATCAAGGGTCAGGTTGATCTTTGCATTGGCAGATACGGTTAGCATCGCATTTTTCGCACTTCTTGAACATCTCTTCAGACAGAGCGACTCTGAATTGCTCTATGGCGTCTCCCTTAATAAGGCCTTGGTCAGGTTGGGAAAAACACCTGGTGAACCCTGGCCCACTCCTCAAGGCTTAGCGTCTCAGCGCGCCGCTTATGGCTTATCCCCGCTTCCTCCAGCAGGGCTGCAGCCTCCCCCGGCGCTATCACAAGACCCAGCGCCAGGGAATTGCGCAGTTGCTTGCGGGGCGCTGAAAAACCAGCGCGCACCACACTGAAGAATTTGGCTTCATCCGCCACTGCCACCAAGGGGCTCTGGTATAGGTCGATTCGCACAATGGCGGAGTCCACCTTTGGCTGGGGGTAGAAGCTCTGCGCAGGGACGTAGTCCACGATGGTGGGCTTGCCGTAAAGTTGCACGCTCACGCTAAGTAAGCTCATCTTGCCCGGCGGGGCCACGATCGCCTGAGCTACCTCCTTTTGCAGGGTGACTACTATAGAATGAGGCTTAATCTGGGCCTCCAGAAAATGGCGCAGCACCGCGGTGGCGATATAGTAGGGGAGGGTACCCACCACCTTATAGTGGGTTTCAACACCTAACAATGATGCCGGGTCATGCTTCAGGACATCGGTATTGATTATGGTGACATTGGACCAAAGGGCGAAAGTTTCCTGGAGGGCGGCAGCCATCCTGGTATCGATCTCGACGGCGATAACCTGGCCTGCTCCCTTCGCCAGCTCCCTGGTCAATATACCCAAGCCTGGCCCCACCTCAACCACGGTATCGCTGGGGGTGAGCTCTGCTGCTGATATCAGCCTCCTGAGTACCCGCTCATCGACCAGGAAATGCTGTCCCAGCCCCTTCTTGGCGCGAAGGTCGAGACGACGAAGTTCCCTCTTGGTTTGATTGAGGAGCAACCCGCTATCCTTTTTTTCGCCCTTTATGGGGCGTGGTTCATGGAACGCTTCTTCATCTTTATCGCCTATGCACTTGCTCCAGAAAATCGCCACCATTATTGAATGAAAATTGGACGAAAAGATGAAAAGAGGTCGTGCACCCGCTGTCGACCCCGCCCCCTGGCTTACCCCTGTCAGCCAGCTCTGACCAGGCAACCCTGCGGCACCCAGAAGCCGCTATTTACCGCTGCTTCCTTCCGGACCTGACGGGGTTCATAGCCTTCTGCCGCGCAAGACCCAGTCTTCAACGCCACTTAAAAGAGGCAGTCCCAAAAGGCTCAAGACCTCGAGAGGGAGTTCCGCCCCGCTATAGCGGATTGCGGGTACAGGGCACCGCTAGCTCCCCGCCTAGCACGACCTCGCTCTGATACTAGCTCACACATGATTCGTTGTCAAGCTTCCGTACTCATAACCTGATCTCGTTCAGATAGACAGTTGATACTTGATATCGTGGATTTCGCTTCACTTATCATTGCGAGACGCTTTGCGATAAATGAACCGCGGGGACGAGTGGAGCAGAACACATCCATGCTACACCATAGGTTCTATTAAGCAGGAGCTATAAAGGGGAATCCCCCGATATGATCGGGGGCGGGGGTTTGGGGGTGGGCCGAAGTGTCGGCCGACCTGTCGGCCTCCCCCATTTATACTTCTAAGGGTGGGTGGGAAAGGGTGAGATTAATACGCTTCACTCGAGATGACAACCACAATAGGCGAACTGTGATGTGTCACTAAGGTACTGGGCAAGTACATTGGCTTGCCTATAGGGGAGGGCTTCGTGTAGAATGAGAGAGTGATGGAGGTCCGCAAGGCGGTAATCCCGGCGGGCGGTTGGGGAACAAGATTTCTGCCGACAACCAAGGCTATCCCCAAGGAGATGCTCCCCCTGGCGGATAAGCCACTGATCCAGCACGTCGTGGAGGAGGCTGTGGCCTCGGGCATAAAGCAGGTCATCATTGTAACCTCCTCAGGGAAAAGCGCGATTGAGGACCACTTTGAGCGGAACGTTGAGCTGGAATCCATGCTTCAGCAAAAGGGGGAAAGTGAGCTGCTGGAAGAGGTGCGGCGCATCGCCGCGCTGGCCAATATACGCTTCGTCAGGCAAGAGGAGCCGCTGGGGCTGGGGCATGCCATCCTCGCCACCAGAGAGCTTGTGGGCGATGAGCCGTTTGCCGTTTTTTTGCCCGATGACATATTCGATGCCGAGCCTCCCCTCATGAAGCAGATGCTGGAGGTATATCGGCGCCATAAGGGGAGCGTGATCGCCCTCCGGCGGGTGGCAAAGGAGGATACCAGAAGATACGGCATGGTTAAGCCACAGCAAGTGTCGGAGCGGGTATATCGAATCCTGGATATGGTGGAAAAGCCCGCGCCCAAGGAAGCGCCCTCGGACCTGGCGATACTTGGCAGATATATTCTGACCCCTGAGATCTTCGCAGCACTAAGGGTCACCCCCCCGGGCAAGGGGGGAGAGATTCAGCTCACCGATGGACTGGTGCTCCTTCTCAAGCAGCAAGCGATCTATGGCTATGCTTTTGACGGAACATATTACGATGCCGGCAAGCCATTGGGCTTACTTAAGGCATCGGTATCACTGGGCCTACGCCACCCCGGAACGGGCGCCGATTTCAGGGAATATCTGAAGAAGTTTTTCGAAAAATCTGGGGACTAAAGCTTGAGCACCTCTACGAAGGCCTCGGGAGGCACCTCCACGCGTCCCACCATCTTCATGCGTTTCTTACCCGCAGCCTGCTTCTCCAGGAGCTTGCGCTTTCTGGTGACATCGCCCCCGTAGCACTTGGCGATCACGTCCTTGCGGTAGGCCTTTATATTCTCCCTGACGATGACCTTCTGCCCGATAGCCGCCTGAATGGCGACCTCGAAATTTTGCCTGGGGATTAGCTTGCGCAATTTATGTACCAGTTCCCTCCCCTGCCGGTAGGCCCGCTCCTGTGGTACGATGAATGAAAAGGCATCCACAGGCTGGTTGTTCACCAATATCTCTAGCTTGACCAGCTTCGCCGGCAGATAGGCGGCGAATATATAGTCCATGGAGGCGTAGCCCTGAGTGCGCGACTTAAGCTGGTCATAGAAATCGACGATGATCTCAGCCAGGGGGACATCGTACTGGAGCAGTACCCGGTGAGCGGCGCTAGCGTTCTGAGGCTGCGACACCTCCTTCACGAAATACTCCATCCCCCGATAATCGCCTCGCCGTTCTTTCAATAGTTCCATCACGCTGCCGATATAACTGACAGGGGTAATGATGCTAACGGACATCCATGGCTCCCGCAGCTCCGCGATCTCCCCGTTGGGGGGCATCTTTGAGGGGTTGGATACCGTGATCTCAATGCCATCGTCTTTAGTGACCTGGTATTCGACGCTGGGGGCGGTGGCCAGCAGATCGAGCCCATACTCCCGCCTGAGCCGCTCCCTAACGATTTCCATGTGAAGCGTGCCCAGGAAGCCGCAGCGGAAGCCGAAGCCCAGTGCAGCGCTGGTCTCTGGCTCAAAGGACAGGGCGGCATCGTTAAGACTAAGCTTCTCCAGCCCCTCGCGAAGGTCATTGTAATCGTCACCCACCAGTGGGTAGATGCCGGCAAAGACCATGGGCTTGGCGGGGCGATAGCCGGGAAGTGGCTCCACGGCACCCCTCTCCTCCAGGGTGATGGTGTCGCCCACCAGACAGTCCCCAACGCTCTTAAGCCCGGTAGCAAGGTAGCCAACCTCACCGGAGACGAGGCGCGCCACCGGGGTTAGCCCGGGCTTAAACACGCCAATCTCCAGTGACTCAATGGGTCTCCCCGTCGACATCAACCTGAGTTGCCTCCCTTTAGAGACCACCCCATCGACTACCCGCAGATAGGCGATCACCCCTTTATAGGGATCGTACTTCGAGTCGAAGATAAGCGCGCGCAGTGGGCCCTGAGACTCTCCTTTAGGGGGAGGGATCCTCTGGATGATGGCCTCCAGGACCTCCCTCGTCCCCATCCCCTCCTTGGCTGAGGCAAAGATTACCTCGCTACTGAGGAAGCCGATGATACTCTCCAGCTCCTTGGCCACCTTCTCAGGCTCTGCATTGGGCAGATCGATCTTGTTGACCACAGGGATCAGGGTCAGGTTATGTTCCTGGGCGATATAGACATTGGCCAGGGTTTGTGCCTGGATCCCCTGAGCGGCATCGACTACCAATAGTGCCCCTTCACAGGCGGTCAGGCTGCGGGAGACCTCATAGGTGAAATCGACATGCCCCGGGGTATCGATAAGGTTGAGCTGATACTCAGCGCCATCGGAGGCTATATAGCTCATCCTCACTGCCTGAGCCTTGATGGTGATCCCCCGCTCCCGCTCCAGATCCATCTGGTCGAGGAACTGCTCTCGCATCTCCCGCTCGCTGACGGTGCCGGTGAGCTCAAGGAGGCGGTCGGCCAGCGTGGACTTGCCGTGGTCGATGTGGGCGATTATGCAGAAGTTCCTGATGTGGCGCTGCTCCATAGCAGCATCCTAGCATACAGCAAGGCTAATCTCAAGTGTTTCAACCTTTCGAACCTCACGGTTGCAACCAGGAAATCGGGCCGGTTTTGCCAAAACCTCAATATCCTCCAAGGTCTGTGTAGGATGAAAAAGGAAGCCTTCCAGCACCCATGCCGGAAAGCTTCTTTATAAAAAAGCGCAGCCGCTGGCTTAATTTTACGACTTCATGGCTCCCAGGATCCCTATTAGAGAGCCAAAGATGACGAGAAGGGCTCCTGTCGCCGAGAGTGCCAGCATCACGGGCGTCATGAATTCGGCGAGCGCCGAGCCCGCTGCGGGTTCGACCCAGCCCATAATCGAGTTGAGCAGAATCCACAGCCCTGCCAGAAAGGCGATGCCGGCAAGACCCATCTTAGTGCCCTTACCTTTTGCCGTGAGCCAGGTCCCGGAACACCCTACACTGAGGAGCACTGGCCACAAATGGGCATGGAACGTCGGATTGATGGAGGTGATCACGACCAGGATCATGCCCATGAATACCAGCATACCAAAGACCACCCCCATCGTTTTGGCCATCATCTTCTTCATCGTATCTGGACCAATCATCGATTCTACCATTCTTTTCCCTCCCTGTTAGCTTTTCCAGAGGCAATAACCGGCGCCAGGTCACTGACCTGAGACCTTTTTAGCACAAGGCCCCCTTTCGTGGGGAAGAGGAGATTCGAACTCCTACGCCCGAAGGCACATGATCCTAAGTCATGCTCGTCTACCAGTTCCGACACTTCCCCCTTTTTCGAACTCCCGACCCCTCCTCCCCTCACTAATATCGAAGTAAAAATAAGCCCAGCTTCTATTTGTGCTAACTTAGCTCCTCAGCTAACTATGGTGAGCGGTGGGGGTATGTTTTTCCCAATTTATAAGTATCTTGATAAAACTTCGCGGGAGCCCTGAACTCTATAATAGTGAGCCGCACAGGATTCGAACCTGCAACCTACTGATTAAGAGTCAGTTGCTCTACCATTGAGCTAGCGGCCCAGATACTGAAAAACACCATAGCATCTCCACATTTCAAAGTCAAGACTGGGAGGCGAGAACCCCACCAGTAGCCCAGTTCTCCCTCGCCACGTCCTCGAAGATCACGATGGTTGCCTCTGGGGCGGTGTGAGCGATGGTTACCATCGCCTCAGTGATCACCCTGGCGAGCTCCGCCTTCTGAGATTTGGTCCTCCCTGACCACATCTCCACCCGAACAATGGGCATGCCAATCACCTCCTCTTGCTAAGAATCTCCTGCTGTAGTATATTAGTTTGACCACTGTGGAGGTTAACATGGGTCCTAGCCTCTGGCATCGATTCAAGCTCAGGCTTAAGAAAGCACAGGGCAAGAATATCTTCCTCTGCGATAGCTGCAAGTGGGACTGGCGGAGCGCTTGCCACCGCCCCGAGCGCCCCAATGCAACTTGGTGCCCCGACTACGAAAAACGCGGAAAATAGCTACCAGCCATGGCTGAGACGCATCACCAGGAAAGTTGATAGCCCGTTTGCCACCATCCTCTCTTGAGTATCCGCGATGTCATAAGGAATGCGATAATGGTAGATGACCTTATCCTTTTCGTCATAGATGGCATAGGCGGCGCGCGGGTCGCCATCGCGTGGCTGACCAACACCCCCGGGATTAATGATCAGGCGGTTTTTCATCAGCCTTAGCGCCGCGGGCAGCTCCCTGAGGATACAGGTTTTACCGACGTGCTCAAAGACCAAGGGGACGTGGGAATGTCCGATGAGGCAATACCTGGTCTCGAAAAAGCGGAGGTTGTCCTCGGCGCTCTGGGTGGAGAGCACGTATTCCCAGATTGGCTGACGCGGGCTGCCATGGGCAATGGTGAAATCATCACGAGTTAGTGTTAAGGGAAGGCTCTCCAGGTACTTAACATCCGCGGCGCTTAACTGCTCCCCCGTCCAGCGGCATGCCGCGGCAGCATCCGGGTTGAAATCCGAAATATCTACCTTCCCGATCGCAGCCCAATCATGATTGCCGGCAACACAGAGGTGAGGATATTTACAAAGCAGCGCAATGCACGCTGATGGATCGGGCCCATAACCCACGATATCGCCCAGACACCAAAGCTCCGCCACACCGCCCTTTTTCGCAATGTCCTGGAGCACTGCCTCAAAGGCGGCCAGGTTCCCGTGGATGTCTGCTAAGAGCGCATACCGCATCTCTTCCCAAATATATCAGCTTTTCTCAAACTTCGCTAGATAAGTCAGGGGAAAGCGGGTATAATCTTGATATGAAGGTCTCGGAGTTGGGGGAGTTTGGGCTTATCGAGCTCCTGGCTAAAATTGCGGGGCACTCAAAAGACAAGACGGTGCTCATCGGCATCGGCGATGATGCCGCCTGCTGGCGCACCGAGGCCTGCGAACAGCTTGCCACCAGCGACTCCCTGATACAGGATGTCCACTTCACCCTGAGCACCACCACCTGGCGAGAGCTAGGATGGAAGGCGCTAGCGGTGAACCTCAGCGACATCGCCGCTATGGGTGGCTTTCCCCAATATGCCCTGGTGTCGCTGGGCCTGCCGGGGGATACCGAGGTAGCGAGCGTAGCAGAGCTCTATGAAGGGATGGCGGAGCTAGCGCGCCTTTTCGATGTATCTATCGTGGGCGGAGATTCGGTCGGGGCACCTGTGGTGATGCTCAGCCTGGCGGTTGTGGGCAGAGCTCAAAAAACCCAAAACATCCTCACCCGCTCAGCGGTGGCTCCCGGGGACCAGATTGCGGTAACGGGATATCTGGGGGCATCGGCGGCGGGGCTGGCCATGCTCAAAAAAGGGCTTGAGCTTTACGAAAAAGACAAGGAGACCGCAGCCACGCTCAGGGAGGCACATCTAAAACCATATCCCCGCGTCGTCGAAGGGCAGGCCCTGGCAAGCCACGGGGTGAAGGCCGCCATCGACCTGAGCGATGGGCTGGTAAGTGATCTTAATAAGTTATGTAAAGCAAGTGGGGTGGGTGCCCGGCTATTTACCAACCAAATTCCTGTTCACCCTATGGTGAGAGGCTCCTTCGGGGACGATTCTATCAAGCTCGCCCTATCAGGGGGCGAGGACTATGAGCTTCTTTTCACTGCACAGGGCGAGGTTATCGATAAGGTAATGGAGGCGGCGCCCTGCCCGGTGACGGTGATCGGTGAGATCGTCGCTGGTCCAAAGACGGTTAAGGTTATCGATGAACATGGGAACGAGGTAAAGCTTGAGAAAGAGGGCTGGGAGCACTTCGCAGGAGGAGATTAGAGGTGGGGAGTTCGAAAAAGAGGATGAGGGTGGTGAGTTCGAAAGAGGGAGCGATGATGAACCTTCGTAGCGAAAGCTCTGAGGAGACCCAGAGGCTCGGTGAGGAGCTGGGGAGGCTCGCCAGGCAGGGCGATCTATTCTTGCTCGTTGGCGGACTGGGAGCAGGCAAGACCTGTCTCACCCAGGGCATCGCCTGGGGGCTGGGCATCGCAGGCTATGCCACCAGCCCCTCTTTTATGGTGATTAATCAGTATCGGGGGAGGCTCCCCCTTTATCATATCGACCTCTATCGCCTCGACAGCATTGAGGAGGTCATCGAGCTCGGGCTGGACGATTATCTCTATGGGAGTGGCGTTTGTGTGGTGGAATGGGCGGAGAAGGCGGTGGAAGTGCTCCCTACAGAGCATCTATTAGTGGAGCTAAGCTTCCTTTCGGACACCAGCCGCCATCTCGTTCTAAATCCTAATGGGGAGCGCTATGTAGAGATGCTTTCCCAGCTCAAACAAAGACCGAAAATTGTGAAAAAGCGAATGTCAAAGACGTGATATTATAGCCAAGCCAAACCTAAACCAAACAAGCGAAAAGTGTGAAAAAATGGAGCTTGCCATAGATACAGCCACAGAGATAGCCAGCATCGCCCTATCCAGCGCTGGAAAGGTGGAGGCGGAGATGAGCTGGCCTGCGGTGCAGAATCACACGGTGGAGCTAATTCCCAATCTGCTTCACCTGCTCTATCAGGCCAAGATAGAGCTTGAGGGAGAGGCAGGGAGTGTGGGGAGAGCGAAAATCGAGGCCATCATCGTGGCCAAGGGCCCGGGGAGCTTCAATGGACTCAGGGTTGGAGTCGGCACGGCGAAAGGACTCGCCTTTGCCCTGGACATCCCTCTGGTCGGCATCGGAACACTGGAGGCGGAGGCCTTTCCCCATGCCAGGACAGGGCTACCGATTTGCCCGGTGCAGGACGCGGGACGGGGCGAGATCGCCACCGCCTTATATCAAGTGCAAAATGGTGAGTGGCAAAGGCTTGTTGCGGAGCATATCACCACTGTGGAGCAGCTTTGCCCCAAGATCGTCTCAAGGACCCTTTTCTGCGGCCGTTTTTCGCCTCATATCACTCAGCAGATTACGGAGCGGTTGGGGGAGCAGGCGGTAATTTTACCTGGCACGCTCCGCAGGGCCGGGTTTTTGGCCGAACTGGGCTGGAAGAGGCTTGAGATGGGCGACCTGGACCACCCCGCCACCCTCCAGCCCCTCTACCTACGTAGCCCTGCGATTACCACGCCAAGGAAAGAGAAAAGATGGAGGCTTGGAGAGGGCAATCCCTCCTGTCGGTAAAAGACTATACTATGTGATTTGCCTGTGGTCAGGAAAACCCCATTGGGCTAAAGCTTAGTTTCCGCAGGGAAGGGGAAACGGTCAAGACGGAATTTACCCCCGGGGAGCTCTACCAGGGCTGGCCCGGCGTTGTCCACGGGGGGATCATCAACACCCTTCTCGATGAAGCAATGGCCTATGCCCCCTTTTTTCAGGGGTTGAATTGCGTCACGGCAAAGATGGAGGTCAGGATCAGCAACGCCACTCGCGTGGGGCAGCAGCTGTTCATCAGCTCCACGATTACGAGGAGAACGAGAAAGCTCATCGAGGCTAAGGCCAAGATAGCGCTAGAGGATGGTACCCCGGTAGCGGAAGGTAAGGCAATAATGTATATTGTGGAGGAAGCCTAGCGGAGGGCATATTTATGCAACGGACGCTCGTTCTGCTGAAACCGGATGCCCTTGAGAGGGGGCTGGTGGGCGAGATCATCTCCCGCCTTGAAGGGCGGGGGCTCAAGATCGTAGCAATGAAAATGATCTGGGTAGACGAGGCGCTGGCCAAGCGCCACTACGCCGTCCATGAGGGCAAACCATTCTTCGAAGGGCTTGTCGAGTTTATAACTTCCAGTCCCATTATCGCCGCTGTCTTCGAGGGGGAAGACGCGGTGGCGGTGGTAAGAAGCGCTATGGGGGAGACTGACCCGGCACGCGCCGCACCGGGAACGATCCGGGGGGACCTGGCACAGGATATCGGTCGCAACCTCGTTCACGGCTCCGACTCGGAGGAGACCGCAGAGGAGGAAACCAAGCTCTTCTTCTCCCAAAAGGAGATTTTTAATTACTCCAAGAAAATAGATTAATAGGTCACTGAATCCTGATCAGGGGGGTGGCTTTGACCCACAGCCTCTCCAGCTTGTAATACGCTCGCTCTGTGGCGGCAAAGATATGGATGATGACATCGCCGAAATCCATCAGTATCCAGCCCGAGTCAACGTTGCCCTCGCGGCGATGCGGTGCTATTCCCTCCCTCCCCATCACATCATCGATCTCCTCATATATGGCCTCGATCTGGCGCTGTGTGTCGCCACTACAGATGACGAAATAATCGGCAAAGGTGCATACCCCCCTCATATCGAGCATTACGATATCGCTGGCCTGCTTCTCTGAGGCTGCCTCCACGGCCTTCCTGGCTAATTGGGCTGTTTCCAGAAGCTGATCCCTCCTTCCCAACTATATTATATCATGTTGGCGCAATGGTAAGCCCTGTACTCGTCCAGTACATTAGTGACACATCACCGCTAGTCCATGGTTGCTGTCATTGCGAGGACCCCGATAGATCGGGGGATGAGGCAATCCTGGGGGTGGTGATGAGACGCTGAGATTGCCGCGCCCCGAGGCCGAGGCCGACAGGTCGGCCGACATTTCGGCCTAGGTCGGGGCTCGCAATGACAAATTGGATATTTCCCACCCACCCGCCCTGAGATGTATTCTTGCCCCGACAAGTCGGGGAGACCCCTGCCAGAGGGGAGCCCCCTCTGGACTTCCCTTTATCGCTCCCGCTTCACCTCGACGCTCGCCTTTGTCATCAACTATCTATCTGAACGAGATCAAGGCGACACCAGCTTACGTTTTGTGCCGATTACTGTACCACGATGCTAAGATTTGACATGATGCCACTGCTCTACTAAGATAGCGCTGCTTAACTTTTTAAATAAGGAGGCGATGGCATGGTTTGGCAGGAATACTCCAAAAGGCTGAGAGAAGTGCTAGGGCTTGAGGGAAGCCCCATCGCAGTTAGCTATTCTATGGTCCCGGCCTCTAAAGGGAAATCGGGGAAGCACTGGGTGTGCCAGGCCCTGCTCGATGCGAGAGACGGCGCCATAATCAACTTGAGCAAGGAAAGCTGCTTCTGCCCCGGTGGAGCGTGGCATCTGGGCCTCACACCCAGACCTTCTGGTAAAGAATACAGATTTCTACAGAAATTCCTGGTGGAGGGAGAGAAACTTTTTTGCTCCATTGCCACCTTCCATCGGGCTATGAGTTTGGCCACTCCTCCACCCCTGGGTCTGGCAGAATATATCGTGTTCTCCCCTTTAGAGAAGGCCGAGATAGCACCAGATTTGGTAGTGTTCTTATGTAATCCGGAGCAAGCATGTCGCCTGGTCACCCTGGCTACTTACCCCGATGGCCTCTCTCCCAAGACGGAGATAGTAGGCTCGACATGCCACATGGTTATCGCCTACCCCTTGGTATCGGGGGAGCTAAATATCAGTCTCTTGGACTATACTTCTCGCAAATGGCAAAAGTATAAGCCTGATGACCTGTTTGTAACTATCCCGTATCATAAGCTGCCGGGTTTAGTGGACAGCATCGATGTTTGCAGTGCTGGCACGGCTCAGGTGGAGTTCCCTACTGGCTTTAGAGAGCCAACAAGTTGACGGGAAAGGCGAGCGTCGAGGTAAAGCGGGAGCGATTGAAAACGCCAACTGAGATAGCACAGCATCCCAGCTTCATTGAAGAAGAAAGGCTTGCGGAGCAGGGCTACCGCTTCATCGCAGGCATCGATGAGGTGGGGCGTGGCCCGCTGGCTGGGCCGGTGGTGGCTGCCGCCGTGATCCTGCCCCTCAACCTGGATGCTCCCTGGCTCCCTTTAGTGCGCGATAGCAAGGAGCTCACCCCGAAACGGCGAGCGTCCCTGTTCCCCCTGATTGAAGCGGCAGCCATTGCTATCGGTGTTGGCTATACGCCCCCCGAGGTGATCGATGACCAGGGTATCGTAAGGGCAACGAGGATGGCGATGCGCTCCGCTGTAGCGTGCCTTCCCCAACCCCCTGATTTCCTCCTCATCGACTTCATAGCCTTGCCCGAGCTTGCCCTTTCACAGAGAAGCATCACTAAGGGCGATAGCCACTCCCTTTCCATCGCCTGTGCCTCTATTATTGCCAAGGTGACCAGGGATGGCATCATGGTAGAGCTCGATGAGGCGTATCCTGGCTATGGATTTGCCAGGCACAAAGGCTATGCCACCAGGGAGCACCTTCTAAGCCTCAGGCAATTGGGGGCGTGCCCCATCCATAGGAAATGCTTCGCCCCGGTCAGGTTCTCTCTAGACCGGCGATAAACCCCTGAAGGGCAGCCATGTATCCCTCTCCACCCACAATGTAGGTATCATTGTGGCCTGCCTGCTCAATGGTATAGAATTCCTTTGGTTCGTTAGCTGCTTCATATAATTCCCTTCCCGATTCGAAAGGTACCACCTCGTCGCAATCGCCATGCAGCATGAGCAGCGGGGCCTTGACCCGCTTTATTTTAGAGAGGGAGTCATACTTGATGGGGAGCATGTCGGGTGTGATGTCAGGAAAAGATCGGCTTATCCATCCCACCATGGAGGCGAAGGTCGATTCCAGGATAAGCCCGAGGCATTGGTGCTTGCTCGCCAGGTCTACCGCAATCGCCCCGCCCAGAGAGCGGCCAAAGAATACTATAGCGTCCTGGTCGATGTCCTGGCGAGTGCGGAGGTAAGCCAGAGCGGCCTCGGCATCGCGATAGGTGCCCTCCTCAGATGGCTTCCCTAGGCTTCGGCCATAGCCTCTGTAGTCGAAAATGAAGAAAGTTAGGGACAGCCTGTCATGAAGGAGTTTCAGATTATCCAATCGGTAGCTGATGTTTCCGGCATTGCCATGGAACCACAGCCACGTTATCTCTTTCTGTCCCGGAACGAACCAGCCATGAAGCATCACCCCGTCGGCAGTGGGGAAATAGACATCTTCGAAAGGCAGTCCCCAGCCGGCAGGGTCGCCGATGAAGTAGCTATCAGGGAAAAAGATAAAGTTCTCTTGCATCAACCTAACTCAACGCAGCATTGCCACGTAGCTGTTCAGCGGTACCCCTATGGAATCGGCTACTGGCTGGCACTTAGCCATGAGACAATAGAGGATCCTTCCATCGCCGGGGAGTTCCGATAGCGTCTCGTAATATCCCATGCCTTTTGCCAGTATCAAATCTGCCGCGGCAAACTCCCGCTTGAACTCGTCCGAGGCTAAGTGGAGCAGCACCCCGGGGGTGGCAGTGCCGGTGGTGATCACGCGCTCCAGCTCTCCCTCAAGCCCGGCTATCCTCAGGTCATCCAGGGTGGTATCATCTTGTACCGGCGATTCCTTGACCACATAGGTAACCGGGGCAGACCTCGCCATCCATTTTACCAGAGGCAGATCGAAGAACACCTCACCGGCATTGTCAGCGAGAAGGAGAACGTTTGTCGCTTTTTCAAGCTTTCTTTCGAACTTATCGGAGTCGTCAAGGAAAAATTCCACCTTGCGCCTCATATCGCCCCTGATAGTATCGAAGTCCCTGAAAAAATCGATGACATTCCCCAGAGCGGAGAGCGCCAGATAACCCTTGAAATCCTGGGGGTAGGCTGGGCTCACCTCACTGATGAGCTCCCGGGAGATTCTTATCTCTTCGTCCTTCACCCCGCGATAGGGATCGGGATTTGCGGTTATCTCTTTTACTAACTGGTGAATCTCTGTGGCAATGGCGATAGTTATCACATCGGCGGAAAAATTCTCATCGACAACCCTCAGCCCTTCCCTTACCGCCTCCGCTTTCAGTTCCTCATCATCGGTGGCCAGCCCCGCTGCCTGGTACACCAGACGACGGAGACAGGGGTAACACTCGCTTACCGCTTTCATTGTTTTTATAACAACTCTTTGATCTGTTGCACCAAAACAAAGTACGCGTTATTACCACGACATCCTGATCGTGCAAGAGTCACCACCGCGGAGATAAGTTTCAAGCAGCTCAACCTTGACTGGCCTATTAAGGGCTGCCTCGTAGACATGTTTCAAATGGTGAAGCGTGCATAGACAGTGGTTATGGGTTGGCTCAATATCCAAATGTTTAACCAGCGGACACATACAGCCCCCCTTGATCACGAGTGTGGCGGTATTGCCTTCTCTCGTCAGTCTTGACTGTCCCCCACTCGCAACATTTTCACCCATCTCATGAACTTCAAGAAAGGCGTCTATTTCCGCATCGATGTCTTGCAGCGGGATTTTCACACCCTTTAGTGCCATCAGTCCCAACTCGAAACCCCCACACCCACTACCGACTTCCTTCAAGACACTTTCCGCTGCACTTTCATCGAGTTTACCAACGCCTTTGAAGAAGAGTTTAGCTGCAAGAGGTGGCAAGATTTCTCTACTGAAAGATTCCAGCGATTCCGGCATATGCTCGTCGAAGGTACCCTCTTCCAACCACTTCTGAGTCTTAGCCCACATCTGTTCAACCTTTTCATCGATAATATTTTTTCCTGCCATTTTCCCCTCCTTATGCTAGTTTTTAGCAAGCACCATGTATATTACTCCGCAACGACCCCTAACCCTGAAGAAGGGTCTACTTACTGCCATCACTCGGGTAGCCAGCCCTGTCGCCTGGTGCACCAGCCGGCGGAGACAGGGGTAACACTCGCTGACCGCTTTCATTCGTTTAAATTATAAATCAAGCCCGCTGGAGGAGCCACACCGCACTCGTTACCGTCGTCTCCATTATCTCACTCCCGCGCTCCTGTTTCTCCACATACCAGAAAAGAGAATCGGCGGCCTCCGGATGTAATTCCGCCAGCTTCTCCGCTCTCCTGCGGATGAGTTCTGTATACTGGCGGTTAAGCGCCTTCACATCTTCCGTTGGGATGATTACTTCACGCAGCAGAGCATCGCCATGCGCTGTTAGCTGCTGCAGTGTCTCTTGGTGAGTGGCACAATGCTCGTACCAAGGGCTTTCGACCTTATCAGGATCGGCGAGGAACACATCGTCGATGAGCATATAGCCGCCGGGACGGACGCACCTCCTCAGCTTCGCCACGCATTCATCGAACTTCCCCAGCACCCCACCTACGGAAGCGTAGATCACCACATCGAAATCCCTGGCTTCACCAAGCGTATTACGTATATCGTCGCATACGAATTGACACAGGCTCGTAATACCCATCTCTTCCGCACGCTTCCTAGCTTCCTGTATGAAAGGCTCAAAGAAATCGATCCCCATGGCTTGAAAACAAAACTGCCTCGCCAGGGTGAGCGCCACCGCGCCCTTGCCGCAGCCAAGGTCCAGCACCCGCGTTGTCTCCGCCGGAAGGCCAAGCGGACGAAGCAGCTCTACTATTACCTCCAGCGAGCAGCCCAGCGCCCATAGGTCGGACAGAAGTTCGGTGATGAAGGGCAATAACTCAGGCGTGGCGTCAAATGCTTGGGCTACTTCTTGCTGTTTTCTCTCGTTCATGTTGGAGTTTCGAGTGTCAACGTAAGTATATAATAAACTTGCCTGAAATGAACATAGCCCCTATACTTGGGGATGATGGATTCCAGGGAGATCGGCGCTCTCGGTGAGAAGATAGCCGCGGAGTATTTAACCGGACTGGGGTATGTGATTCGGGAGAGGAATTTTCGCTCGCGGGAGGGCGAGATAGACATCATCGCCGAGAAGGACGATTTCCTCGTTTTTATCGAGGTGCGCACCAGAACGAGCAGTTCCTATGGCACCCCTGAGGAATCGGTGACCGCCCAAAAGAAGGAGCGGCTGCTAGCCCTGGCCCAGGCCTACATGGAGGGCTATGATGACCTGCCACCCTCGTGGCGCGTCGATGTGGTGGCCGTAGAGCTCAGGCCGAAGGGGGAGGTTTCCCGATTGGAGCTCATCGAGAATGCCATAAGCCCGGGACTCGCCTGAATACAAAAGGGCTCCCACCAAGATGAGGCGGTCACCCTCCGAGAGCTTTCTGGCAACCTCGGCCCACTCGGCGAAGGCCACGATCTTGAACTTGCCCCAGGTGCTCCGCTCGCCTGCCCATTCGACATCGATGAAAAACCGGGTCACTGCCATGCCCTTGGCTTTCGATGCCTCAACATCACCAGCGAGCACTCCGGAGAGGGATATGGTGTTTATGTCGGCCATAAGCCATAGTAATTGTCATGTAGTAAATCGACCTTTGGGCTAGATAGCCCGCACTTCTGTAATAGCATATCCAGAAGATGATGCAAGAGCACAAACTGGGGATAAGTATGGGGGAAAGCTGTGAATTATTTTTAAGAGACGTCACTATAAAGTGCTAAGCCTCGTGTTAATCGGTGATTTTAACATCCACGTTAGTCAATTCGACCTTAAGCTTATGACAAAATAGGTCTGCTCTAGCGTATAGGAACCGTTTATAATCCTCTGGTTCGAACGAATCCTTCTCTAGAAATTCCTTGGGAATTAAGTGCGAATCCAGAATCTTATTTAAATTACGAACAGAATCGTATTCTCTGAAATAATGTAATGGGTTCTTGTCCCCGATTTGGATGTTTGTTTTTGCTCGCAGGAAGCAAATATTCATCAAGCTATCTGGAGACACGTCGGTTGGCAAAGTCTTTATTCCTTTTAGAAAGTTCTGTGGGTAGATGTGGTGCAGATTTGGCGCTTGCGGCAACAGTAGATAAACATTATCAAGAACCTCAGCGTCAGGGTCTGAGAAGTCGAGGGGATTTTGTTTTGCAAGAAAAGCTACCACGGCGCGGCTCAGCGCACTGCGATAGTAGTAACTCGCTTGGATCAGTCTTGTCTTTGAAATGACAAGTTGCGGTATAGATGGCTCCTCTCCACGTTCCAGCGCGTTAAAAAACTCGGTACAATATTCATAAACCTCATCTGCGCGTCTAAAGTCTTCAAGGCCAAAGGCACTGCGCCAGAACCATTGTCGTGCAAGACTTGTATTAGGTGAACTGTTCTTATGTATATAATAAGCAAGAGGTAATGCTAGATAACCAAACGGCAACATGCCTGGTCCATGAATTTTCATATCTGACAGCAACTTAATCGTTTCAAGTATGGTTTTCTGGCAAGTAGACCAGTTATTTTCTAAATCGCTTGTCTCCAGGTTATCCAAAGCGGTAGGTGTGATGCCAAACCGCTTCCGATCGCCTGTCTCCTCCTTGCGGAGGCAAATAGCCACCATCTGAATGATGGCGTAGTCTTCAATATTCTGAAATCGGTTTCCTTGAGATGCCAGAATCTCCTTAAGTCCTTCGATGTTATCTCGTAAGTAGAATCCATCTATTCCCTTCTTAGGGTCTTCGTTTCTATAAGTTCTGGCAACGATAATATCGACTGGATCTAGCTTCTTTCCTTCTTGGTTGATCCGCTCAAATATTTCACAGACCTCAGCAACATCGACCCCCTTAATTCGAATAAGGGACACCTTATAATCTGTAAATATCCTACTAAGTTGCTGAAGGTTTAGTTCTATTGTCTCATTGAAGCCATCTTCTGCCGAAATCCGCTTATAAAAGTCAAAACCCCAATTGGGCACATCTTTCAGTCGGACAAGAAAAGCAGGATTGGCCTTAGATTTGCGCTTCTCTAGGTCGCCCGCAAAGAAAAACTTCCCATCCGTTGCATCGAAGTAGAGCGTATAGTCAAAGTTCTCATCCTCTTTTACCCTACCCCTTCCGCCAAGTATTGAAACAAGTAAAGAAGTTGCACGCTGTTGTCCGTCAAGGATATATACCCATTCTTTGAATTTTCGAACCGTATCCTCATCGTGAGGGAATACAAATCCTCCTAATTTACGATGAGTATGGAGATAACTGTCCGTTTCCCAATAAAGTATGCTACCAATGGGATAGAAGCGTATAATGCTGTCCCAAAGCGTGATGATGTTATTAGGCTCCCACACAAACTCACGTTGGAAGGTGGGGACTAGGAACCTGTCTTTAGCTAGTAAATCCACGAATTCCATAATTTTCTTGTCATCTGTGCTTATGTCACGATTCACATTAGTCATGAATGCTCACCTCTTAGAATTATAATGCATACGAGTATCTTCCGCGCTGAAATCTATCACAAGGTATATTAGCTGTCAACACTTATATATGCAGACCCTTGACAAATATTACAAATATGTCATAGCTAAATTGTAGCTGGCTTATGATCCAAAGAGGATGAGTGGCTCTTTTAAGCTTGGCTGGCATCAATTTTTCAATAATTGAACCCCGTTGGGTCTATACCGCATTTACCGATTCTGTACGATGTGCTAGAATTATCATCGCAGGAGTGAGAGAAGATGCCAGTATACGAATATCGATGCAATAAGTGCCAGCGTAAGGTGAGCATCTATTTGCGAGACACCTCGTCAACGCCAAAGTGCCCCCGGTGCAGCAGCGAAGATCTATCGCGCCTTTTTTCCACCTTTTCTGTCCGCGGGACATATAAGGATATCTACGAAGATATCCTGTCCGACCGCCAGTTGACGAGTGGTTTAATGCGCAGTGACCCCAGGGCGCTGGCGGATTGGAATAAACGGATGAGCAGGGGGATGGAGGATGAGACGGTCACACCGGAGTATGAGGAGATGCTAGACAGGATGGAGCATGGGGAGATACCTAAAACGCCTGTGGGTGACATGCCTGATGAAGAAGCGGAGTGAGGCTAGCGGTTATGCCCATCTATGAGTTTCGCTGTAGCGGTTGTCAACGGAGGGTAAATCTTTTTGTAAAGAGCATCGCTGGCTCGCTATCCCCGGAGTGTCCTCACTGTGGCAGCAAGGAGCTGGCGCGCCTGATCTCCAGCTTCGCCCATCACCGGTCGGCTCAGAGCTGGCTTGAGGCAACCGGTCCTCCCCAGGCCATGGGGGGCCCGGACTACTATAAAGACCCGCGCAATATTGGACGCTGGACGGAGCATAGACTTAAGCAATTAGGAATGGATATGCGCAGCGAGGAGTACGCTAACACCTTCTCTGAGGTTCGCGAGATGATCGATGCGGCGAGGGAGGGTGAAATGCCGGAGCCCCTCAAGGACCTATAGATGCTACGCCTCATCGATGCCAACCTTAACCGCATCAGCGAGGGGCTGCGCCTCCTCGAGGATGTCGCCCGCTTCATCCTCAATGACGCTGCATTAAGCGCCGCGCTCAAATCCCTGCGCCATGAGCTTTTAAGGCAGCACTCCTCGCTTCAGAAAGAGCTCCTCTCCGCGCGCGATTCCGCGGGAGATGTGGCAGCCTTCGCCGAGGAGGAGATGCGCCGCACTGACCTCCCCGCCATTATCACCGCCAACGCCAGGAGGGTCGAGGAATCGCTAAGGGTCCTGGAGGAGATTTCCAAACTCCCCGACCTTGCCCTGGATCCGGCAAAGTTCAAGCAGGCGCGCTTTACCCTCTACGAACTGGAGCGAGCACTGATGGGAAAGATACTGCGCGTCGAAAAGCGGATCGCGGGACTCTATGTAATCATCGACCCGGAGGCGCTGGGGGGAAGGGATGAACAAGAAGTCTGCCGCCAGGCGATCTGCGGTGGGGCGAGGGCAATCCAATTGCGGGACAAGAAGCGGAGCAGGGCGGAGATACTCGCCGCAGTGCAGAAGCTTAGGGAGGTCTGCGCGCAACATGATGTACCCTTCATATTGAATGATTACCTCGATATTGTCCTCGCCTCCGGAGCCGATGGGCTTCACCTGGGGCAGGGCGACCTGCCGGTCTCCGTAGCGCGCCGCTTGTTGCCTATTGATAAGATTCTGGGCTGCTCCGCGACCACCCTCGAAGAGGCGCTCCAGGCTGAGGCCAGTGGTGCTGACTATATTGCGGTGGGCGCCATTTACCCCACCCCTTCCAAAGCGGGCGCTATCGTGGTAGGACTGGAGCGGCTTCGCCAGATAAGGGAGGCGATATCGCTCCCCATCGTCGCCATCGGGGGCATTGATGGGAAAAACGCTCCTGCGGTGGTCGAGGCCGGGGCGGACGCCATCGCAGTCATCAGCGCTGTCTGTAGTGCAGCGGATGTGGAGGAGGCAGCACGAAAGTTAGCCGAGATGATGGAGGTGAAGTAAATGGCAAAGCTAACAGCGAGACTGGAACTGATCGCGGAGAAGGCACGCATCACCCTTTCATCCAAGGACGCTGCTCGGGAGAAGGCGCTGCGGGCCTCCCGCGATGCCGTCCGCCACTGCGCGGATGCAATCCGCGCGGTTCACCGCGGTGAATACAATGAGGCAAAGAAGGGGCTATCCTCTGCCCGCAAGCTCCTCAAAGAGCTGGACGAGACGCTAAAGGAGCACCAGGAGTTCCTCTACACCGGTTTCGTCTACACCGCCCAGAAGGAATATGCTGAGGGGTGTGCCACCCTTGGCCTGATCTCGGAGGATACACTCCCCGATCCCGACGAACTGGGCGTGGGCTACGCCGCCTATCTAAACGGCCTCGGGGAGACGATCGGGGAGCTGAGGCGCCACATCCTCGATACCATCAGGAAGGGGGACATCGCACGCTGCGAGGAGCTGCTCGCGGCGATGGATGACATCTACGGGGTGCTGGTAACGATGGACTTCCCCGATGCAATGACCGGCGGGCTTAGGAGAACTACCGATTCGGTACGGGGCATTCTGGAGAGGACCAGGGGTGACCTGACGATCGCCGTCAGGCAGCGGGAACTAGAGGAGAAGCTAGCCAACCTGGAGAAAAAACTAACATAGGAGGTTAGTGTGTATGGACCCAATATTTTATGCGGTAATCGCGGGAGTGCTGGGGCTTGGCTTTGCCCTGTTCCTCACCCTCTACGTATTGCGGCAGGACCAGGGCAGCGAGAGGATGAGAGAGATATCGGCAGCCATCAAGGAGGGCGCCATGGCCTTCCTGCGAAGGGAGTATCAGATACTGGCCATATTTGTGGTGCTGCTCGCCATCGCGCTGGGCTTCATCCCCAATCTCGGCTGGTGGGTTACCCTCGCCTTCGTTTTCGGTGCCGTCAGCTCCGCGATTGCCGGCTTTATCGGTATGAACATAGCCATCAGGGCCAATTCCAGGACGGCCGCCGCTGCCGCCCAGAGCCTGAACCAGGGGCTGCGGGTGTCCTTCCGCAGCGGCGCGGTGATGGGTATTTGCGTCGTCGGCATTGGCATACTGGGCTTGAGCATCCTCTATTTTGCTTTCAATGGACACGTTGACTTCCTTCAGATTATCCCCGGCTTCGGCTTCGGTGCCTCGCTGGTGGCCATCTTCGCCAGGGCCGGTGGCGGCATTTATACCAAGGCGGCGGATACCGGTGCTGACCTGGTGGGCAAGGTGGAGCAGGGTATCCCCGAGGACGACCCGCGAAACGCCGCCGTGATCGCCGACTTCGTGGGCGATAACGTTGGCGATGTTGCTGGCATGGGCGCCGACCTCTTCGAGTCTTATGTAGACGCTATCATCGCTACCATGGCGCTGAGTATGGTGGCAGTGACCGCCGCCCTATTCGCCGGGACTGCGGACGAGGCACAGAGAGCAGCATGGCACCTACCGATGATGGTTGCCGCCGGGGGTATAATCGCCTCCCTTATCGGCGTATTTCTGGTGAGGGTGGGCGAGAAGCCAGAGATGAAGGCACTGCTCGGTGCGCTGCGCCGTGGCACCTTTTCCGCATCCATCCTGGCCGCCGGTTCTGCTGCCCTGGTGGTATACTTACTCGATGCCCAGTGGGCGGTACTGTGGGCCATCCTCACCGGTCTAATTGCCGGTGTTTTAATCGGGGAGAGCACCAACTACTTTACCTCCTACAGCTTCGGGCCGACGCGGCGCATCGCCAAGGCGTCCCAGACGGGCGCGGGCACCAACATAACCAGTGGATTCGCCAACGGTCTGATGAGTACCTTACCCCCCATTATCATAATAGCCGTGGCCATCATCATCGCCTATTACTTCGCCGACATGTATGGCATCGCCATCGCCGGCATCGGCATGCTGGCCACGCTGGGGGTAACCCTGGCCACTGATGCGTATGGCCCGGTGGCGGATAACGCCGGCGGGATCGTGGAGATGTCGGATCTGCCCCCGGAGGTCCGGGACCGCACTGATGCCCTCGATTCCCTGGGTAATACTACAGCGGCGACAGGTAAAGGTTTCGCTATCGGGGCGGCGGCCCTCACCGCCTTGGCGCTGATGCTTTCTTACACCACAGCTGTAAATGTGAGCGTGGTAGACCTGCTAAAACCTGCAGTGATAGCGGGGATATTCCTCGGCGTCCTCATGCCGGCCCTGTTCTGCGCGCTGACCCTGAATGCGGTAGGCCGGACCTCCTTCGCCATAATCAATGAGGTTCGCCGCCAGTTCCGTGAGATAAAGGGGATCATGACTGGTGAGGCAAAGCCGGAGTACGGGAAGTGCGTCGATATCTGCACCAAGGCAGCGCTCAAGGAGATGATCGCTCCGGGACTACTCACGGTAGGGATCCCTGTCGTCGTTGGCTTCGTGCTGGGGCCGGAGGCCCTTGCTGGCTTTCTTATGGGCGCCGTTGCCACCGGTTTCCTCATCGCCGTGATGATGGCCAATGCCGGTGGCTCGTGGGATAACGCAAAGAAGTGGATAGAGACGGGCCAATACGGTGGGAAGGGATCGGATGCGCATAAGGCGGCGGTGGTCGGCGATACCGTAGGCGACCCTTTTAAAGATACGTCAGGGCCTTCTCTGAACATCATGATAAAGCTGATGTCAATTGTGGCACTGGTGCTGGCGCCGGTGCTCAAGGACGTTACCGGTATCCTGGACTAGCCGACCAGGAAAGGGTTATAGCGGCGCTCAGTGGCGATGGTGGTCTGGGGCCCGTGCCCGGGGTAAACCACGGTTTCATCGGGCAGGGTCATGAGCTTGCTGTTGATGCTATCGATTAGCTGCTGGTGGCTGCACCCGGGGAAGTCGGTGCGGCCAATGCTAAAATTGAACAGGGTATCTCCCACGAAGACCACCCCATGCCCATAGAGGGAGATGCCACCGGGGCTGTGCCCCGGGGTGTGGAGCACGGTGAAGCTGAGGTCGCCGACCTCGATGGTGTCGCCATCCTTGAGCGGCATATCCGGCTTCGGGAGTGGCTCCGCGGAGCCAGTCGTGAAGAGGCCCATGACGTGGGCCATCCCCGACGCGATCATCCCGGCGGACTCAGCCTCATGCATGGCGAAGGGGGCGCCGGTATCCGCTTTGATCTGGTGAAGCGCCATAATGTGGTCAGGGTGGGAGTGGGTGGCGACAATTAGCTTGATGGTGAGGCCGAGCTGGCGCACATTATCCATTATGGTCTCCGCCTCGGCGACTGGGTCAAGGATGAATCCCTCCTTGGTTTTCTCCGAGCCGACGACATAGCAGTTGGCGAGGAAGGGACCCAGTTCCAGCGCTTTTAATAGCATTGCTCTATTCTTTACTATTCGTGCTCACCTGTCAAGCCTTTGACATTTGGCGGCAAAACTGTTAATTTTTGGTAGCTAAAGGTATCGGGGGAAAGCGATTGAAAGTAGATATGGATAAGTTAGTCTCCCTGTGCAAGCGGCGGGGCTTTATATTCCAGTCGAGCGAGATCTATGGCGGCCTCTCCGCCTGCTGGGACTACGGGCCGCTGGGGGTGGAGCTGAAGCGCAATATCAAAGAGATGTGGTGGCGAGACATGGTGCGGGAGCGGGACGACATGGTGGGCCTGGATTCGAGCGTGCTGATGCACCGCGCCGTGTGGTCGGCCAGCGGCCACGAAGAGGGTTTCGTTGACCCGTTGATGGAATGCAAGGCGTGCAACCAGCGCTGGCGTGCCGACGATACCAAGGACGGCCGCTGTCCTGACTGCGGCGGCGAGCTTACCGAGCCCCGCATGTTCAACCTTATGTTCAAGACCTTCTTCGGACCGGTGGAGGAGGAGGCAGCGGCGATCTACCTGCGCCCCGAGACTGCCCAGGGCATCTTCGTCAACTTCGCCAATGTGATGGATACCGCGCGCAAAAAGCTTCCCTTTGGCATCGCCCAGATCGGCAAGGCATTCCGCAACGAGATTACTACTGGAAACTTTATCTTCCGCTGCCGCGAGTTCGAGATGATGGAGATCGAGTTCTTCGTAAAGCCGGACACCGCCGGGGAGTGGTTCAGTTACTGGCTCGAGGAGCGCCAGAACTGGTATATCAAGCTGGGGATAAACAAGGAGAACCTCCGCCTGCACCAGCACGGCGAGGATGAGCTGGCCCACTATGCCCGCGTTTGCTATGACATCGATTACCTCTTCCCCATGGGCTGGTCGGAGCTAGAGGGCATCGCCGACCGCGGCGACTTCGACCTGGCGCAGCATGCCAAGCATAGCGGCAAGGACCTCAGCTACTTCGACCCCGACAGCGGGGAGCGCTTTATGCCTTATGTCATCGAGCCCTCAGTGGGGGTAGACCGCGCCGCGCTGGCCTTCCTGGTCGACGCCTACGATGAGGAGCCGGACAAGGATGATATCCGGGTGCTGCTGCGCCTTCACCCAGACCTCGCCCCGGTAAAGGTCGCTGTCCTCCCGCTGAGCCGCAACGAGACCCTCGTACCAATGGCCAAGGATGTCTACGCCGCAGTACGGAAGTGCTTCACCGCGCAGTACGATGACGCCCAGAGCATTGGGCGGCGCTACCGCCGGCAGGACGAGATTGGCACCCCGCTTGCGGTCACCATCGACTTTCAGTCGCTTGAGGACCACCAGGTTACCATCCGTGAGCGCGACAGCATGAAGCAGATCAGGGTGCCGGTAGCGGAGCTCACCGGAACGCTGGAGCTAAAACTTTCCGGCGAGCCACTCGAAGTCCTACCCCCCGGCGGCAAGTACTGGCTCGGCTTCGAGGAGTAAGGAGCGGAATTCGAACTTTCTGTTATAATAGGATTGAGATTCTTAGGTGGAGGTTGAAAGTGTTAGTAAAGGTGGAGACTTACTTCGACGGTGAATCTTGGTGTGCCCGAGGGATAGGCGAGGATATATTTACCCAAGGCAGTACCTTGGACGAGCTTTATGAGAATATTAAAGAGGCAGTATCCGTTCACTATGGTGAAACAGATGAGCCCATCACTATCCTAACTCTGTCCGAGGTAAGGCTAGCAAATGCCAAAGCTTCCACGGGTTAGCGGCAGTGATATAATTGAGCTCCTTCAATCAATTGGCTACAAAGTTGTGAGACAACGAGGGAGTCATATTCGGCTAAGGAAAGTTACCTCTCTAGGGGAGCATACCATTACTGTCCCCGCACATAGGGTTTTAGCCAAAGGGACTATGAACGATATCCTCAACAGAGTAAGCCTGTGGAATAATATCCCCAAAGAAGACCTCATTAACAGACTGAAATAGGCGTATATCCTGCCCCCCGGCGGCAAATACTGGCTCGGGTTTGAGGTCTAAGCGACATTTCGAAGTGGTAGCATAGCGCAAAAAGACGGACTTTGCAGAAGGCAAGAAAAGTGGCAAAGAAGAAGCTGTCTAGCCCCAGGTCACGCAGCAAGATTTATCGCACATTCGAATCCAATCTTGAGAAGCTTGCATATTTTCTTGGAACAACTGAGCGTTGGTATGCCAAGCAGGTAAGAATCTTGGGCAAAGAAGTTCGAGAGACCAGGAAGGAGCTTCCTCACGTTGAAATAGAAATAGACAAGCTCGTAGAGAGGTCCAAATTATCTAAAGTGGGTAGGAAGCAACTTGATGAACTCGTAGAAAGAGTGGAGGACCTCACCGATATAGATATATTTGTGCCAATGGATATGAAGTTGTTTCGCCAATTTTCTGATCTTATCCGAGTGCTTGGCTTATCTTATCTAGTGACAATCTTCGAAGGCTATCTCGTGGACATTGTTCGGGAAACATTGCTCGCTCGTCCTGATGCGCTTAAATCTGCAAGACAAATCACTACGGAAACGGTGCTTAGCTTAGGTGAACGAAAACAGATAGTAAGCTATCTAGCGGAAAAGGAAATAGACGAACTTCTATATAAGTCCTTCCCAGACGTCGTTAATTATTTCGACGGCAAGTTCAATATCAATCTAAATCTTCACAAGTATCGACTGGAGACATAATAGAGATTATCGAAACTAGGAACATCCACATGCATAACAGAGGGGTGGTCAACCAGCGGTATCTACAAAGAGTCAAAGGTAGCACATTAAAGGTAGGAACTTACAAAAGTATAACTAGGGAATATCTGCGAGATTCAATTAGTTCAATAAGGGCTCTTGTTGATTTTATCGATATCGAAGTGCAAATAAAATACTTCGCTGATTAATGTGCCGGGAAGATTAGACGATACACGGCATTCCCTATAGTTTGAGGCAATGAAAATCCTTCACTTCGCTGATCTGCATTTGGGGGGGGAAGCTATCGCTCTGGGCAGCGTTCCTGCAACCGTGCTATAATTGCGCTTGTGGAGGTGAGGGATGGAATACACTGTCATCATTAGAAAGGCACCTGACGGATTCTATATAGCTAGCTGCCCTCTGATTCCTGAAGCCTATGCCCAGGGCCAGACCAATGATGAATGCCTGGCTAATATTAAAGAGGCGATCCAGCTTTGCCTCGAATACCGCAAAGAGCGCGGCGAGGAAATCCCCCAGGAGGTTGGCACGAGCCAGGTTACTGTTACGGTATGACAAAACTACCTCCGCTCAAAGCCCGAGTGGTTATCAGTGGACTTCAGGCATTGGGATTTGAGAAGGTACGACAAAAGGGTGGCCACGCAATATTTCATCATAGGGACTGTCGCCGTGCCCCGATTCCCATTCACCCTGCTAAAACCATCAGCCGCTACTTGCTCTCCGACATTCTGAAACAACTCGAGATTGACGAAGATGAGTTCTTGTTGACTATCGGTCGAAGGTAAGTTGATACAATGAACATTATTCACTTTGTCTACTTACGCTGGTGGTGGAGTGCTATTGCCTGGGGCAGCTTCCCTGTGACCGTGCTATAGTGATACAATATATTTGTAGGAATGTGCGACATTTATGTAACAGCCCTCTGTTGACACACCTAACCGGCAAAGGCTATAATCAATCGGCCCATTTAACTACCATATATAGGGAGTGAGCATGACTGCAAAGGAAGAAAAGAAAAAGGAAGAGATAATCCTGGATAGGAGTAAGGACCGCATCATCAGGATGCAGACTGAGAGCGGCTTTGAACCCAAGCCCTCCTATGGCCCTGACGATCTGAAGGGTTGGGACTACGCGAGGGACTTGGGCAACGACGGCGAGTTCCCCTACACCCGGGGTATGTATCCAGGCATGTACCGCAACCTGCTCTGGATATCGGCGCAGGTTCTCCAGCGGGAGACGATAGAGAAGAGCCGGGCAGAGCAGGAGGTCATCTGGATGAGCGGCGCCCCGGTGTTCTATTACGGCGCTGGCGACGTGAATAGAACCGGACTGGATCCAGATCACCCGCTAGCCAAATATGACGCAGGCTATTGCCCCGAATTCTACTCATTGGAAAGGATGGGAAGGGCTCTGCAAGGCATTTCAATGGAAAGCGGGATCTTTCAGTTCCATGGCGCTTCCTCGCAGCTGGACGACGCCATGTGCGTGGCTCAACTGGCGGCAGTGGCGGAGATGCGCGGGGTGGATAAGGCCAAGATCAGGGGCTCCTGCATCAACGACCCGCTGGATAATATGGCAACCGCTTTCAGCATCGACTTCCCCTTTGAGATCAGCATGAGGCTACATGGCGATCTCACTGAGTACATCGTGAGGGAGATGCCTACATACTCTCCCTTCTCCCCCATCGCCTACGACCTGTGGGAAGCTGGCTGTGATACAGTGCAGCAGTTGGGCATCATAATGTGCTCGCTCACTGCCTACAATCAGATAGCGGTGGACCGTGGCATACCATTCGATCAGATTGGCCGCAGGGCCACCATCAGCATGGCATCTTCTATGGACTTCTTCGAGACTGTATGTATGATTCGGGCAGCGAGGAGAATGTGGGCCAGGATCGCTAAAGAGAGATTCGGGGCGAACGATCCAAAGCTTTGTAGACTGCGCATCGCTATCAGGACCCCGGGTCAAACGCTTACCCGGCAACAGCCATTGATTAACATAGCGAGGGTTGCCTTCCAGGCACTGGCCGCGATACTGGGCGGTGCCAGCGCCATGGATTACTCCAGCCATGATGAAGCCGTGGGCATACCATCACCGGAGGCCCGGATGGTGACTCTGGCGATGAACCACATCATCGCTCAGGAAACCGGGGTCGGCCTCACCGCTGATCCCCTCGGCGGCTCCTACTATGTAGAGTGGCTCACCAACAAGCTGGAAGAGGAAGCCACCAAACTGATGAAGAAGATAGATGATATGGGTGGGATACTTAAAGTTGCCGAGAGCGGATGGCTGCGACAGCTGGTCCGTAACGCACGCGATGAAAGGCAGGCGGCCCTGGAGAAGGGCGAACGGATCCAGGTGGGGGTGAACTTCTTTAGGCAGGACGAGGAACCACCCTACCCACAGTATGAATTCGAGGACATGGACAAGGTGCAGGCGGAGCTCTTCGCGGAGGTTGAAAGCCTCAAGAAAAATCGCGATATCCAAAAAACCCGCGAGACCCTATTGACCCTGAGAGAGAAGGCCAAAGGCACCGAAAACCTGATGTACCCCATAATCGAGGCGTTTAAGGCAGATGCTACCCGCGCGGAGATACTGGGGATGATCCGCGAGGCCTACGGCTACACCTACGATACAGTGGATATGATCGAGAGGCCAGAGTTCCTAAACTAGTGGATCATCGTGTCTTTGACCATCGGAGGTGAAATGGACGAGGATAAAAGGAAAATACGCATTTTGGTGGCCAAACCCGGCACCGACTCACACTACAAGGGAGCCGAGCTACTGTGCCAGATACTCAGGAATGCCGGGATGGAGGTGATCTACACCGGCAGGTACCAGACCTCGGAAATGATCGTGAATGCCGCCATTGCGGAAGACGTTGATGTTGTGGCCTTGAGCTCTTTGGCATGGTCGCAGAAGGCCTACTACACCGAGGTTGCCCGAATGCTTAAGGAAAGGGGCGCCGGCGATATTTGTGTGGTTGGCGGTGGGATCATCGCTGAGTCAGATAAGCCTGCCCTCCTGGCAGCAGGGGTTACTGGCCTATATGGTCCAGGTACTCCCTACCAGGAGATGATCGATCACATCGTGCAGCGGGTAAAAAAAGATAGGTGGCATGAGAATTAGCTCCACGACCCGGTTCGATGGAATCTAAAAGGAGGCTTTATAATGCAAACTGAGCAGCGCTTTTCAGCGTCAGGGATTCCGATAAAGGATATCTATACCCCAGAGGATACGAAAGAACTCGACTATGACAAAGACCTCGGCATTGCTGGGGAGCCCCCCTTTACCCGGGGTCCATATCCCACAATGTATCGCGGGCAGGTATGGACCATCAGGCGGTTGACCGGTTTCAACACGCCAGAGGATTCCAACAAGCTCTACCGTGAGCAATATGAGCTTGGACAGACTGGTTTCTCGGTGGCGCCGGACATCACCACTGCCATTGGGGTCGATGCTGATGACCCTATGGTCGAATACGAGATCGGCCATTCCGGCTTGCCGTTGAATACTATTGAGGATGTGGAGGTAGCCTTCGATGGTCTGCCTATAGACCGGGCATCCACGTATCTGGCGGAGAGGGGACCGATAACGGCTATGTATTTCGCCTTGGCCGAGAAGAGGGGAATAGACCTAAAGCAGCTGAGAGGCACCACCGCCGGCTGCATGATCAGTTGGGGTGTTCTGAACATCCCCCTCCAGCCGCCACCCAGGGGATACCGGAGATATGGCGCAGACTTTATCGAGTGGTGCAGCGAGGTGGCCCCCAAGTGGAATCCAATATGCCATGACTCCTATAATGTTCGCGACCTCGGACTGAATGCATACGAGGAACTGGGCATGCTCTTCGCTTCTGCCATCGATTTCGTCGAGGAGGAGAAGCGGCGGGGGAGGATCCCTCTAGACCGCTTCGTGAGACGTTTCGCCTTCAATACAGCAGCCCACAATGACTTCTTTGAGGAAATAGCCAAGATACGAGCGGCACGGCGTATCTGGTACAAGATCGTTACCGATAGATATGGCATACAGGACCCCAACTGCGCCAAGTTCCGCGTTCACGTTCAATCTTCAGGCTCCACACATACCGCCCAGGAGCCGTATAACAACCTCATCCGCATTGCCTACCAGACGCTTGCCGCTGTTCTGGGTGGAGCTCAGTCGATACATGCCAATGGATACGACGAGGCGGTTTGCCTGCCTACGGACCAGTCGATGCTGCTCTCTATTAGGACCGAGCAGATCGCCGCACTTGAAACCGGTGTAACAAACACGATTGACCCTCTTGGTGGTTCCTATTACGTCGAGTCGCTGACCAATGAATTGGAAGAGCGCACCTGGGAATATATCAAGATGATAGAAGACATGGGCGGAATGGCACAGGCCATGCAGGATGGTTGGTACCACAGACTTCTCAGGGACAAGCCGATTGAGCGGCAAAAAAAGGTGGATTCCGGTGAGATCCCGATTGTTGGCGTGAATATCTTCCGCTCCGAGAAGCAACCCTACAAGGTGCCCATTTTCAAGCCGGACCCGGCAACATCACGGGAAATTCAGGCTGAGAAGCTAAGGAAGTTCAGGGAAAAGCGTGATAAAGCAAAACACGCTGAGGCTATGAAGAGACTGGTCGAGGCCTGCAACAGCGACGAGAATGTTTACCCGTACGTTTTTGAGGCGGTGAAAGTAGGTGCCACCTTTGGAGAGGTATCGAAGGCACAGGTCGATGCCTATGGGGAATGGCCCTATCCAATAGGACTCTAAACGGAGTCTGCGATATGGATGAGAGCAAGGTTAAGATCCTAATGGTCAAGGCAGGGCTGGAGGGGCACTGGGCTGGGCTGATCGTGGTCAGTAATGCGCTGCGAGATGCCGGCTTTGAGGTCATCTATGGCGGCAACATGACGCCGGCGGAGGTCGCTGCGACGGCTGCACAAGAGGATGTCAACGTAGTGGGGATCAGTAGTCTAACCGCAAACTATATGCTTACGGTTCCCGCAGTCATCAGGGGGCTTAAAGAGCGGGGCAAGGGTGATGTGTTACTGCTTCTGGGCGGGACAATCTATGAGGATGATTTCGATGCGCTCAAGAAAATGGGCGTTGCGGGAATCTTTACCCCGGGAACACCGATGGAGGAAATCATCAACTTTGTCCGCGAGAAAACCTCGGCTATGGTAAAATAGAGGTCAGCACGCCGAAAAGCTGGCCACTGATAAACGAACGGCTATCTATTTCGATAGCCGTTTGAAATATGATACCGGCTTCATCCTTTGGGACTGATTTCTAAAAACTCCGATTTAAGCTGCGCTGGGCAGTAGCCAAAGAATTGATTGAGCGTCACGCGAATATCACTGTTCAGGTCCAGCCCAACGCCCGACATAGCCAAGCGCTGGGATTTGAGGATGGTATCTTGCACGTCAAGATCGCGGCGCCGCCGGTGAAGGGAAAGGCTAATAGAGAGCTTGTCAAGTTCTTGAGCCAGCTCCTCGGGGTGAGCAAGGGCAGCATAACGATAGAACGCGGGCTTACCGGCAGAAGGAAGGTCATCGCTATTGCCGGGCTCGACCGAGACCAGATTATAGAGTGTATAAAGCGGTTGGGGGCGTAATCCCGAGAATGAGAATCCTTCACTTCGCCGATCTGCACCTGGGGGTAGAGAACTATAGCGGGGGCATCAACCCCGAGACTGGGCTCTCATGGCGCCTCCACGGTTTCCTCGCCGCCCTCGATGAGGTTACAGCATACGCATTAAACAATGACATTGACCTCGTTCTCTTCTGCGGCGATGCCTATAGGAGCCGCGAGCCATCTCAGACTCACCAGCGAGAGTTCGCCCGCCGCATCTGGAAGCTGGCATCGGCCGGCATTCCCGTCTTCCTCCTTATCGGCAACCACGACCTCCCTAATGCCATCGGTCGCGCCACCACGATGGAGATTTTTCGCACACTGGAAATTGAAAATGTTAACGTGGCCAATGCCCCAGGTAATTACCGAGTGGAAACAAAAGCGGGGCCTCTTCAGGTGGTGGCCTTGCCCTGGGCGAGGAGGAGCGCCCTGCTGAGCCGGGAGGAGACAAAGAACCTCACCTTCGATGAGGTGAATGAGCGGCTGGAGAGAATCATCACCGACCGCCTCAACCAGGAGGTCGCGGCGCTGGAACAGGGCCTGCCTGCCATCCTCGCCGCCCATGTTTCCCTTTCCAATGCCAAGTATGGCTCGGAGCGGGGCATGATAATGGGGCACGATTATGTGCTGCTACAAAGCAATGTGGCAAACCCCGCCTTCGATTACGTCGCCCTGGGCCATATCCATAAGCAGCAAGTGCTCTGCGAGAATCCACCTGTGGTCTACCCCGGGAGTCTCCAGCGCATCGACTTCAGTGAGGAGGAGGACGAAAAGGGGTTCTTCGTCGTTGAGATTTTTCCCAAGAAGCAAGCAAGGCGGGTATCCTTTGAGTTCCATCCGGTGAGGGCGCGGCGCTTCCTTACAATCAGGGTAAATGTCGGTGTCCAGGAGGCCGACCCCACTCAGGCGGTACTCAGTGCCATTGCCCACCATGATGTAACCGATTCCATTGTGCGAGTCCAGGTGGCGATCCCAGAGCGGCTCGCCGGGCTGCTCAGTGAGGGGGAGATCCGCAGGGCGCTAAAGGAGGCCCACTTCATCGCTGCTATTGCCCGGGATGTGGCGCGGGAGCGCCGTCAGCGGATGGCGGGCTGGTCCGCCGAGGGGATAACCCCTCGTGAGGCGCTCAAGGCTTATCTAGAGGTGAAGAAGCCTGAAGTAGAGCCCAAATTGCTTCTGGAGTATGGCGAGAGGCTTATACAGGAGAGCGAATCGGAGGAGTAAAAGGGGTGAGGGGAGCGGGGAGAGCGAAAAAAGCCTATAGTCCAGCCACGATCCTGTCATAGCCCTCAACAATGCTTCTCACCACATCGCCGGCGCTCACAATCTCATCGATCATCCCGGCCACCGCACCGCACATTGCCTGACCGTGAACAGTATCTCCCTGCTGCATTGCCGCATCCGCTGACTCAGGAGATGGTACGGTTAATAGTTTTTCGGATGAAGCGCCAGCGTTCTCTGTCTCTTGAACATGCTTCGTCAACTCACTCTTTAAGCCCCTGATGGGTACAGATCCCCGCCCGGTGATCACAGTAGAGGTATCGCTGGCTGCTATAATGGCATTTTTGTAGTTTTGGTTAGCAATACATTCATGGGTAGCGATGAAGCGGGTGCCCATCTGCACCCCCTCCGCCCCCAGGGCGAGGGCGGCAGCGAAACCCCGGGCATCGCAGATGCCTCCGGCGGCAAGCACCGGGATGCTCACCGCATCCACTACCTGGGGGATGAGGACAAAGGTGGTGAGCTCATCGGGGCTATTGATTCCCCCTGACTCATATCCCTCAGCGATCACCGCATCCACGCCGTTCCTCTCGGCCCCCTTTGCATGTCTCACTGAGGCCACTACATGGAGAACCCTGACACCGTGCTCCTTCAGGTAGCCAGTATGAAGGGCTGGGCTTCCCGCCCCCATAGTGACCACCCGAATCCCCTCCTCAATAACGATATCGATCAGGCTCCGGTCCTCTCCAATTAGCGCTATAGAGAAATTCACCCCGAAGGGCTTATCGGTGAGGCTTCTCGCCTTTCTAATCTGGCTCCTGAGGTTCTTGGCGACCTTTCCCCAGTCGGGCTCCCCGGCGTTGGGGCTGATTATGCCCAACCCTCCGGCATTGGAGACGGCAGCTGCCAGCTCAGCGTTGGCGATCAGGCTCATCCCTCCTTGAATTATGGGATACTCAATACCTAAAAGCTCGCAGACCCTTGTCTTCTTCACTTATCCCCCTTTCGCCTGGAGATTTACTTTAGACTGGTCACCACCCTGGAGTAGCCCTCAACAATGCTTCTTACTACGTCGCCGGCGCTCACGATCTCATTGATGACCCCGGCGATGGCACCGCAATAGAGCTCGCCTTCTTCCATCTTGCCCTCTAATTGGCCTATCCGCGACGGGGCGAAACCAATGAACGCTAGAAGCTCCTCTGCAGTGGCCCCCTGACGGTCCATCTCGGCGACCTTTGCCAAGAACTCGTTTTTGAGCCCCCGTGTGGGGGCAAGCCTTCTCCCGGTGACCATGGTTCCCGTGTCTGTTGCGGCTACGATCCCGTCCTTAAAACTCTGGTGGGCGACACACTCATGGGTGGCGACGAAGCGGGTACCCATCTGTACCCCCTCCGCCCCTAAGGCCAGGGCAGCAACAAAGCCCCGCGCATCGGCGATCCCCCCGGCGGCAACCACCGGGATACTTACCGCATCCACCACCTGGGGGACAAGGACGAGGGTGGGAAGCTCGTCGAAGCCATTGTGCCCACCAGCCTCGAAACCCTCGGCAATCACCGCGTCTACCCCGCTTCTTTCCGCGCCCCTGGCCTGCCTTACCGAGGCCACCAAATGAAGAACCGTGATACCAGCTTCCTTCAGGCGAGGGGTATAAATAGCGGGGTTGCCGGCAGCGGTAGTCACCACATTTATCCCCTCTTCAATTACTACACCGATCAACTCCTCAATCCCCGGAATCTGCACCACAAGGTTTACCCCAAAGGGCTTATCGGTGAGGCTTTTCGCCGTTCTGATCTGGCTTCTCAGGTTCGCCACCAGATCATCCTCCAACCTCATCACAGCGTTGGGGCTGATTATGCCCAGACCTCCGGCACTAGAAACGGCAGCGGCCAGCTCAGCGTTGGCAATCCATGTCATCCCCCCCTGGATTACGGGATACTCTATTCCCAGTAGCTCGCAAATCCTCGTCCTTTTCAAAGGTATTCCCTCTTTACCGGCTCTCAGCATTCTATTCGCAGGAGAAGAGCGTTGTCAAGGCTAAGAAGCCCCGATGTTGACGATGAGTAGGTGGTGATGTAGAATTCTATCCGGAGGATAAGGAGGGATAATGAAACGTGATCTTATGGAAATCCTCGCCTGCCCGTTGTGTAAGGGAACCCTGAAACTTACCGTTGAGGAGGAGGATGAGCAAGAGGTCATCAAGGGCTCCCTGTATTGCGAAAGTTGCGCGGCAACCTATCCCATAGAGGACACTATCCCAAATCTACTCCCGCCGGAGCTTCGCACCTAAGATATAGGAGGTAGCATGCAGAAGTCTCGCATAGTTGGTGTGCTGATTTGCTTGGGAACCATTTTGGCAGGGGTTGCCTTCATCGCTGGGATAGTCCTGCAGCGCGACCTGGTGGTCTGGGCCATTGCGGTTCCGGTGATCATTGGCTTTTTCCTAGTGCTGATGCTGGGATTCTGGATCGGGTGGATTATGGCAGTGACCGCAATCGAGGCCCCGCTAGAGATCACCGAGGAGTCAGAATCCAAGACCTAAACTGATCTGTCCGGTATATAGGTGACGCAAGAGTCCGCGGATTCGCAGACCTGGACACTGAAGACGAGGAGTTCCCTTTTTTGGAACTCCTCATATATTGTGGCGGCAACGTTCTCTGAGGAGGGGTTAACCTTGTCAAAGGGAGGCACATCGTTCAGATAGGTATGGTCAAAGCGGGCCAATATCTCCCTGAGGTGCCGCTTGAGCTCGGTAAAATCGTAGGCCAGTCCGATCTCATCCAGCTCCGTAGCCCGCAGCGTTACCACCACCTCGAAGCGGTGCCCGTGAAGGTTCTCGCATTTCCCCCGGTAGCCCCTTAACGCGTGCGCCGCGTCAAAGTGTTCCCGAACCGATATCTCATACATCTTCAGCCTCCAGTTCACCTATCTTTTTCACTCCTTCTCGCCCCCCAACCCTAGCCGCCAAATCCTTGATGTGCTCACCACTTACCGGGTGACGAAGATCGGGGGCTACCTCAAGAAGGGGGATAAGAACAAAGGCACGCTCCTCCAGGCGAGGGTGGGGGATGGTTAAATCCGGTGTCTCCATAACTAGGTCGCCATAGAAAATTATGTCAATATCGATGGGCCGGGGGGCATTGGGGAAGCTAAGCACTCTCCCCAGGCTGGCTTCGATCCCCTTTACCAGGGATAGTAGTTGTAGGGGGCCCAGCTCAGTTTGCGCGCGGCAAACGGCATTGAGAAAGGGGGGTTGCTCGGCATATCCCACGGGCTGGGTCTCATAAATGGGGGAGACCTGCTCTACATGGAGCCTTTCGCCAAGGAGTTTCAGCGCCCTCGCCAGATTTGCCTGGCGATCGCCTAAATTGGCCCCGAGGCCGAGATAGACCTGCATCTAAGTCCACCCTCCCCTGATAATGGCATCGGCCATCCGTGAGACGCGTCCCATCTGGAGAACGTCGTGTACCCGCACCATATCAGCGCCGCCGGCGATGCCCAGGGCAATGGTGGCCGCCGTTCCCTCCAAACGCTGATCCGCAGGCAGGTTCAACACCAACCCGATCATCGATTTCCGGGATGTGCCCAAGAGGATAGGCCTGCCCAGCACCTGGAGCTCGCCAAGACGGCGGATGAGCTCCAGGTTTCCCTCCAGGGTCTTGCCGAAGCCGATGCCCGGGTCGATGATGATATTCTCCCTGGCCACCCCCGCATCCCGTGCTAGATCTATGCCCCGCCTCAGGGAAGCAATGACCTCGGGGATGATATCCTTATAGGTGATTTCCCGCTGGTTGGCCACGATAACCAGGGGCACTCCCCATTCAGCAGCAAGCGGGGCGAGCATAGGGTCACGCCTCAAACCCCAAACATCGTTAATCATCCTGGCCCCGGCCTCAAGGGCACGCCTCGCTACCTCAGGTTTGTAGGTATCGATGCTGATGGGCACCGTAATCTCACTGGCCAGCTTTTCAATCACCGGGATCACCCGGCTCAGCTCCTCGTCGGCGGATAGCGGGGATGATTCGGGGCGGGTGGACTCACCACCCACATCGAGGATGTCAGCACCCTCAGCCACGAGGCGTCTTGCCCGAGCCAGAGCAGTAGCTATGTCGCTCCCCAGCCCATCGCCGGAGAAGGAATCCGGGGTGAGGTTTAACACCCCCATGATGAAGGTCCGCTCCCCCCAGCGGAACTCCCGGTCACCGCATACGGTAACGCCCAGAGCCGTGCTCATCGCCTCAGATTCTAGCACAAGCTTATAGCTTTGAGAATACTTTATACTCACCCAGAACATTAGCGGTACGTCATCGTTCGCCTGCTTTTACCCATCATTGCGAGGAGCCCTGGTGACGAAGCAATCCAGCTATTTTCCACCCACCCGCTCTGAGATGTATTTTTGGGGGACACCCCCGGACCCCCGCCCCCGATTATATCAGGGGACTCCCCTTTATGGCTCCTGTATAGTAGAATCTATAGTGTAGCACGGATGTGTTCTACTCCGCTCGTCCCCTCGGTTGATTTATCGTAAGGCGTCTCGCAATAATAAGTGAAGCGAAATCCACGATACCAAGTATCAACTATCTATCTGAACGAGATCATACTTGACAATTATGAGCCGTAAATACCATACTGACCTGAGCGTTGCGGATGTAAGAAGTGGAGCCGTTTAGAACTTTACTCTTTGTCCCCGGCAACCGGCAAAACATGATCGAGAAGGAGCGGCATCTGCCTGCCGATGTGCTCGTTTTAGATCTGGAGGATTCGGTGCCCAGTTTAGAGAAAGCCAGCGCCAGAGCCCTGGTGAGTGATTCGCTGGCTGGGCTGGCGCCGGAGAGAAGAGAGGAGAAGGGAAAACAGAAAGGGCGAAAGGTCTTTGTGCGCATCAACTCCCTCGCCAGCGGCCTAGCCCAGGAGGATCTGGAGTCCGTGATCACCCCCGGGATAGATGGCATCAGCCAACCCAAGCCCTCCTCCGCGCGCGACGTAACTGAGGTGGCAGCGATCATTACGCGTCTGGAAAGAGAGCGGGGAATCGCCGCGGGTCATGTCAAGCTTCTTCCCTGGGTGGAGACGGCTAAGGGACTCATCCATGCCTTCGAGATAGCCAGTGCCTCCCCTCGGGTGGTGGGCATCTCCTTTGGCGCCGAGGATTTCACCCTGGACACGGGCATGATGCGCACTGAGGAGGGCAGCGAGCTTCTTTATCCCAGGACAATGGTGGTCATCGCCGCCAAGGCGGCCGATGTGATAGCAGTAGACACCCCCTATAATAACTTCCGGGATGAAGCCGGGCTGATTAATGAGGCCAGGCTTGCCCGAAGGCTTGGCTTCGAGGGCAAGTTCCTGATTCACCCCAGCCAGATAGAGCCGGTGAACCGTATCCTCCGCCCCTCACCAGAGGAGGTGGCCCACGCCAGGAGGGTGGTCGCCGCCTTTGAGGCTGCCGTGGCCCAGGGCTTCGCCTCAACCTCCCTTGATGGCAAGATGATCGACATTCCCATCGCAAATAGGGCAAGAAAGCTGCTCATGGTAGCGGAATTAATCGCCCGGAGGGAGAAGGGAAGATAATTCCCTTCCTTGCTTTTTCAGGTTCAGCGTTATATAATACAATACACTATGTGACTGATTTCACAAAGTGAATATTTTCACAAAACTGCTGGTCGGGAGAAGAGATGGCGATTGAGGACAGGATAGAGAATCTGGCTAAACTGAGAGCGGAGTCGCAGCAAGGCGGGGGTGAAAAGCGCATCGCGGCGCAGCATGATAAGGGCAAGCTTACCGCCAGGGAGCGCATCGCCCACCTCCTCGATGAGGGCAGCTTCGAGGAGCTGGATCCCTTCGTCACCCACCGCGCCACCGAGTTCGGCCTTGGGGAAAAGAAGTTTTTGGGCGACGCCGTGGTCACTGGCTATGGCAAGATAGATGACAGGCCTGTTTACCTCTTCGCTCAGGACTTTACCGTCTTCGGGGGCTCGCTATCGGAGGTGGTGGCCGAGAAGATCTGCAAGGCAATGGACCTGGCAGCGAAGAACGGGACACCCTTCATTGGACTTAACGACTCCGGCGGGGCAAGGATTCAGGAGGGGGTGGAGAGCCTCGCCGGGTATGGTAGCATCTTCCTCCGCAATACACTCTACTCAGGGGTGATCCCCCAGATATCGGTGATTATGGGCCCCAGCGCTGGCGGGGCGGTATACTCCCCGGCGATTACCGACTTCGTCTTTATGGTAAGAGGCACCGGGCAGATGTATATTACCGGCCCCGATGTGATCAGGGCGGTGACCGGGGAGGAGGTGACCCTTGAACAGCTTGGTGGTGCGATGGTTCATGCCAGCCATAGCGGTAATTGCCACTTTACCGCCGAGAGTGACCAGGAATGCCTCGACATGGTTCGCCAGCTCCTCGGCTACCTTCCCCAGAACAATATGGAGGAGGCCCCACTTGTGGAAACCAGCGATGATCCCAATAGAAGGGATGAGGAGCTGCTCCACATAGTCCCCGATGATGCCACTAAAGCCTATGACATGAAGGAAGTTATCCGGAGGGTGATTGATAATGGCGGATTTTTGGAGGTTCATGAGCACTTCGCCCCCAACATCATCACTGGATTTGCCAGGCTAGGGGGACGCGCGGTGGGCATCGTGGCCCAGCAGCCCTCGGTATCGGCAGGGTGTATCGATATCGATGCCGCAGATAAAGCCGCTCGGTTTGTGCGCTTCCTTGATTGCTTTAACATCCCCATAATCACCCTGTGCGATGTCCCGGGATATATGCCCGGCGTCGATCAGGAATATGGGGGGATCATCAGGCACGGTGCTAAATTGCTCTACGCCTACTCTGAGGCCACTGTCCCCAAGGCGACCGTGATCACTCGTAAAGCCTACGGGGGTGCCTATATAGCGATGGGCAGCAAGCACCTCAGGGGTGACATCAACTATGCCTGGCCCACTGCAGAGATCGCCGTGATGGGGCCCGATGGTGCGGTAAATATCATCCATAAAGAGACCATCCAAAAGTCGCAGAATCCCGAGGAGACCAGAAGGAATCTAGTCGCCGAGTATCGGGAGAAGTTGTCCAATCCCTATGTGACGGCGGCCCGGGGCTACATCGATGATGTGATCGATCCCAGGGAGACTCGCCCCAGGTTGATAAAGGCACTGGAGATGCTACAAAACAAGCGGGACTCAACCCCTCCTAAGAAACATGGCAACATACCGCTGTAGAGGAAAAGGATGAAGGGAAAAGAGGCGACCATGGCGGCGGTCATGGCAGCCATCGACCAGTTTGAGGAAGAGGAAGCGATAGCAACGCCACCAAGGCCATGCTTGGAGTTCAGCCCCTGGAAATATTGGGGCCTTGGGGAAATGATGCGGATGCGTATATTGTGGCAGTTGAGGATATGCGCCCCACCCCCCTTTAGAAGGAGATGATATTAAATGGCTAAGAAGAACCCGCTTAAAATCACCGATACCA
>Ga0209979_1000234_pt1 | contig 85453 bp, 83 predicted proteins | sample AnhtaG_FD_183114 | JGI IMG/M metagenome (GOLD analysis project Ga0209979, IMG submission 183114) | Deep subsurface microbial communities from Anholt, Denmark to uncover new lineages of life (NeLLi) - Anholt_01485 metaG (SPAdes) (version 2) | ecosystem: Environmental > Aquatic > Marine > Oceanic... | reverse complement strand
GGGTCTGGCCAGGGAAAACGTTCGATATCCTCCACCTCTAGATTGGCGAGTGGGTGTCCCACTATTTCTGTGTAAAGGTCGATATTCTTCCTCACCATCCCCCATTCGTTTACAATGCTGCCATCGGACTTCACCCGAGGTTCATATTCTCTGGGAGCCCGAAGAAAAATACTCACTATATCTACATTCAATGCATCGAGCACACGTTCATCAAATCGGGCTACTATTCTCCACTCGTTAAACTCACTTTTATCATCCTTGATTCCCAAGAAATCAATGAAGCGTTTGTACGTATCATCAGTCATTCCGGCCGCCGCAGAGCAGTCCTTTGGCACGCGATCTGGCTCCTTATGATTAAGAGTGGTGATTACACGTTCTCGTTTGGTCATCTCACTCTTCCTCTACGCTCGTTTTGAGTATTTCTTTCACTTCAGATCAAAAGCCGTAGTCTTCGCCGATTATTATGACCAGATAATCCTTCCTCATGGGCCGGTACTCCAGGATAAGAACTGCTCGGCAGATTCTCTCCTCGATGGAACAGTTAACACATTTAGGCACTTTGGCACAGGGAACTTTGACGTTGAGTCTTCTGGCGTTGCACACTGCGGCTACGTTATGAACTCGCCAGAGGGCCTGTTCTACGTCCGGTACAATTTTGTTGACACCGACCACGACAATGACTTTCTCGGGCCCGCCATAGAGCATGGAGGCTGTTCGATTACCCGCTCCGTCAATAGACACCATTTTACCGTCAAGCGTTAAAGCATTAACGCTGGTAATGAAAACATCGCTTTTCCTGACAGCCTCTTTTCTGAGCTCCCAGGCTTCTTCAGAGAAAACTCCAAGAGAATCTGGATCAAGCAACCTATAGTTAAGCGAGCGTATCCTACTGAGGATTCCTGTCTCATTCAGCGTAATCGAGCCTCCGGTGCCGATTATCTGACCGGCTTGAAGAGCCTCTATGACTTTCTCACAGGCTTCTTCCGCCGAAGGTACATACATTGCGTCGTAGCCCTTTTTTTTCAAATTCTCCACCACCATTTTGGCCTGTTCGTCAATGAACCATTTCTTCGCAGTGTGCATCGTATCTATAATCCTCCTCTTAATTCATGTTATTCAAAAAGGATAACCGAATTATTCTCCAGACCCGGAAGCTCTACGTCATTTTCAACTGTCCCCTGCTGGAGCATCAAAATAATGGAGCTATTGTGCCTCCTTAACCCTTGACCGCTCCTAGGGTTAAGCCGCGAACAAGATGTTTCTGTAAGATCAGAGTTATCACCAGAATCGGAATCATGATAATTGTTGCTGAAGCACACGCAGGCCCCCATGCTGTTTCCATCCATCCCCTGAATTCTGTGGCGGCCACTGTTGCTGGTTTTGCCTTGGTAGAGGTCAAAACCAGAGCGAACAAAAATTCATTCCAGCTAAATACCATACAAAACAGAGAAGTGACTACTAAACCAGGCAGACTCAGAGGCAAGATGATCCGCAGAAATGCTCCCCATCGGGAACACCCATCAACAAGAGCTGCCTCTTCCATATCTACAGGAATCTCTTCAAAGAATCCTCTCATTACCCACACTGCAAAGGGTATGGTAATAATACTATCGGTGAGAATAGGTGCAAGATGTGTATCTATGAGCCTAAGTCCTCTCATCAGAATATAGAGGGGAAGGACTACCGCCGGTGCAGGCATCATCCGGGTGGATAGCATCCAGAAAGCAATATTTTCCTTACCCCGGAATTTGTATCTTGCCAGAGCATAGGCAGCAATGGAACCCACTGTGATGGCGATTATAGTTGCTCCTGAGGAAATAATCAGACTATTCAGTAGATATCGAGGGAAGGCGATTCGAGCATAGGTGATATATCTGTAGCTATCCAATATTGGACGAAATATCCAGACAGGAGGCGTTGCCAGGGCATCAACTTTTGATTTAAAGGAAGTAGCAATAGCCCAGTAGATCGGGAAGGCCGCCAAGGCTAAAGCTATGGCTATTCCCAGATAGTATAGGCCCTTGATGAAGACTTTAAACATGTTGGCCTATCTTTCTCCCACTCTTCGCAGAACTCCAATATATATCATGCTAAAGGCTATGATCATTATCACGGCAAGATAGGAGAGGGCCGCAGCATATCCCATGTTAAAGTACCTGAAACCATTCCTGTAAATATAAAGACTTATAGTCTCCGTAGCTACCCCCGGACCACCCCCGGTCAATTGAAATATCTTGTCAAATACGCGGAAAGCATCCATGAATCTGATAATTATGGCTATTGAAATAATTGGTTTCAAAAGGGGTAGACTCACATATCTAAAGATTTGCCAGGAGGAAGCTCCGTCAATCTGTGAACTTTCATAGATCTCCCTAGGAAGGGATCTGAGGCCCGCAAGAAGCAACAAAAACATAAAAGGAGTCCATTGCCAGGTATCAGCGAGTATCACGGCCGGCATCGCAGATAATGGCTTTGAGAGCCATGCTATAGGCTCTATTTTCAAAAGTCCCAACATGTAGTTAATTATTCCGAAGTCTCTTTTGTACATAAAGAGCCATATTAGACCAACCAGTATGGGAGGAACCATCATAGGCAGAACCACTATGCTCCGCAGAACATTCTGCCCTCTTATTTCTCTACTAAACAGGAGTGCAAGGCCCAATCCAATTGTGAATTGTAGACCCACCGCGGAAAAAGTGAAGATGGACGTATTTAATATTATTTGCCAGAACACTGGGTTTGTCGCTATGCTCACATAGTTTAGTAGACCCACAAATCTCCAGGGTCCCGGTTTGGTGAGACTCCATTTATGAAAACTCAGAGCAAGAGAGAAAATAAGAGGATAAATCGTTAACACAAAAAGGACTGCTACCGCACCACTTAACAGAAGATAGGGGGCAAGGTTAACTTTAATCTTCATCACTATCCACACATACCGTTATAAAAGAGCCCGACAGCCCATAAGAGCTGCCGGGCTCTTTTTTTCTTATTCGAAGTACCCTGCTTCTTTGAGGATCTTATACGCATTCCCACTCGCCGTCTCTAGTGCTTTTGCAGGAGAGAGTCCGGCGGTTAAGACCTTCTGAAATTCGATGGCAAGAGCATCATCAATTGAGCTCCACTCCGGTATCTCCAGATACATTGTGGACCACTTTCCTGATTCTCGAAGAGCCTCAAACCACCAGTTTTTCCTGGTAATTTCAGGATCCGTAAGCACACTGGTTCGACAGGGAGTTGAACCTCCAGCAAGGGTGGTTCTGCGCATTATGTCCTTGGAGGTTGCCCACTTCATGAATTCAAATGCAGCTTTCTTATTTGGAGCATCTTGAGGAATACAGAGACCATTAACGCCAAACCTTCCCGGCCATGGAACATTGGCCCCCACCTTCCCCACTACCTTTGATACTTCAGGGTCATCATACCAGGAACCTCCATTCGACCAGTTCCACATCATAGCGACAACCCCTCGCTGCATTGCAGAACCCACTTCACCAAATTCCCAGGTTAAGCTTTGAGGAGGTGCAGCTTCATCGTAAATCCGCTTGTATAAATCGAGAGCTTTCAGAGCCGTGGGATTGTTGAAAGTGGTCTTGAGGAACGCCTCCGGTCGAGGACGAAGAGCTCCACCGTAGGCAAAGAAAAAGCTCAGCCACTCATCAACCAGACCGGTTCGACTTGCCGAAAGAGCAACACCGTAAACATCGTCTCGGGTTAGTTTCTTGGCATGAGCATAGTACTCATCAACATTTTGAGGAGGCTGGAGTCCCGCTTTTTCCAGTAGATCTTTCCTATACCAGTTGAGAGGAATTCCCGCAAGGTGAGGGAGACCGTATAGCTTCTCTTCTCTGGTGAATGCACTTAGAGTTAGAGGAGTGTAGGAAGTAAGATCTTGTAGATCAAATTCAGCCGCATTAAATAGCTCTGGGTCCTCCATGAACTCATTTATGGAATAGAGATAGGGTAGATATTGTGCAAACCATAGGCTCTCCACATGAAGGACATCGTAGGCACCTGTTTGGGCAGAAAGGTCAATTACGTTCTTCTCCAATATCGCTCCATAGCCTGTTTCTATTATGGTGATTCTAATTCCAGTTTCTCTCTCAAATTCAGGGATTAGAGTTTTGAGACCTATATTAGTAGTGAAGCCAGCGATAAGGGAGATCTTCAATTCTTGTCCCGCATACGGCTTCTCAGCCGCTAAACCCTGCCCCAAACCGGCAAACACCAGGGCAACTATTATTAAACATATCCATTTCCTCATTTCAAAGTCCTCCTTTCTTTTTTTCACAAAAGAAGTTGGCTTACGTTCTTACACCCTCACCCCCTTTCTCATTTTTTGTTTTCAGCTTCTCACCCCCCCCATTCAATCTTTTTCGTGCCTACCGAGATTTCTGCTCTCCCCTGGGGACTTATACCCGCATGCCATTTTTGTCTTATGAGTGCAGAATTACCAGCCATATCTTACCATTCCGAGGAACCATGTCAAACTATTGGGTCAAGCTGTGCGGAATGACACCTCGATGAATTCAACTAGAGGAAAGGCGGCAAGGGGGGAATGAATTGCAGTACAGGCTCGTGATGTTCTTCTCGATCGGGTGGTTCGAGTCCCGTTCGGCTCCCCGTGTTGGACGTATTCAGAACTTCTTACTGCAGTAGCATCAAGTAAGAACTCGCAACCCTCGAAATAATGAACGCTCTTTTTTAGGCTTGACCGACAAACCAAAATGCAATTATCTGGATTCTGGACTTGACTAGAGAAAACAACGATTGTATTTCAGGCAGAAAGCCATCCCCCATCAACAAAAATGGTTTGACCAGTGATATAATCAGAGGCTTCTGAAGCAAGAAAAACAGCCACTCCTCCTAAATCCTCAGGATTCCCCCATCTTCCCAGCGGTATTCTATCCGTTATTTCCTTGTACCTCACCTTGTCTTTGCGCGATGCTTCAGTAGCTTTAGTTGTAAAGTATCCGGGGGCTATCGCATTAACATTAATGTGATATTTTGCCCACTCATTAGCCAGTGCTTTAGTTAACTGAGCGACTCCTCCTTTACTAGCTGCATAAGCAGGGATCATTTTCCCTCCTATCACTGCTATTAATGAGGAAGTATTTATTATCTTTCCGCCGCCCTGCTTAATCATAACCCTTCCTACCGCCTGAGCACACAAAAAAACTCCCTTTAAGTTAATATTAATTATCTCATCCCAATCCTTTTCAGAGTAATTCTCACTGGGACATCTGCGATTAATGCCAGCATGATTAAATAAAGAATCTATCCTTCCAAATTCTTTGAGAGCTGTTTCTACCATGATTTTGATATCCTCTTTTTTAGATACATCAGCAGCTACTGGAATTACATAGTGCCCAAACTCTTTTATCTCCTCAGCTGTTTTCTCCAGAACGGATTTAGTTCTGCTGGCGATGACCAGATCTGCCCCCGCCTGAGCCAAGGCCGTAGCCATACCTTTTCCCAACCCCCGGCTCGCTCCAGTAACTATTGCTGCCTTTCCTTCCAGACTAAATTTATTCAGAATCATCATCCGACTCCTCTTAAGACCGAAATAAATTTTTGGTAGTGTCTGTAAGTATTAGAGATATCAAACCTATTTGCGATTCTTTTTGATTCTTTCGGTCAGTATCACATGCAGTAATTATTCTAGGATCCTCTATCTCAGCTAATCAAGGATAATGATGTGCTGCATTTACTATCTCTCCAGTACCAATTATACCTACCTTCAACTTATTCTTCATAATTTCATCGCTCCACCACTTTTACGAATAGCGCTGGATGAGCGTTGCTTACCCTCATATATAGTCAAATTGTGCAATGTTTTTTCTCCTTTCAAGAATTTGTGAACATCCATTAGAGCTTCCCTCGCTTGCACTTTGAGACCTTGCCCTGAGCCTCCCCCTGTATGGGGTGTAAAAACTACGTTATTAAGACCCAATAAAGGATGGCTATGGGGAATTGGTTCTTCTACAAATACGTCTAAACCAGCTCCTTTAATCTCTCCATTTTTCAAAGCCCACAATAGAGCGTTCTCATTCACGACACCCCCGCGCGCAACATTAATTAGATACGCGGAATTCTTCATTAGCCCAAATTCTTTCCTTCCCATCATATTTTGAGTTTCTTCCGTGTGGGGAACATGAAGGCTAACAAAATCCGATTCTCTCAGCAATCTAGATAATTTAGTATATTTCACTTCCAACTCCTCTTCCCAATAGCTGGGTAAAGGATGACGTTTATAGTAAATTACCGTCATGCCAAAAGATCGAGCTCTTACTGCAACCTCCCCCCCTATTTCACCGAATCCAATAATTCCTAAGGTCTTTCCGTAGACCTCAGTTACCTCCAGTTTCATCCAGTTAGGCGATATGTCTTTTTCACTAGTCTTTCTGGGCTTTAAACCGAGAGCTCTATAGTTCCCGGCAATTACCGGTTGGTGTCCATTGGTAAGGCTCCGACAGCACGCCAGAATTAATAGAATAGTATGTTCTGCAACGGAGATTTCTCCTAATAACGGCTTCGTAGCTACTGTGATTCCGGCTTTTTGGCAAGCGTGCAAATCAATCCCGATTGGCCAATGACCAAACTTTAGGATCAGTTGAAGCGAGCTCATTGCCCCTACTAGGTCATGAGAGAGCTCTCTTTTCTTCACAATTAGAGCCTTTGCATTCTTTCCCAGTTTTCTTAATTCATTATCTTCCAGATTATCAGCAAAGTAGACCTCGAGCTCAGGAGGTGCCTGGGTTTTCCACCACTCTTTTTCCTCTCGGGGAAAAAAATCAGTTACGATTACATTATATTTCATAGGTCATGAACCTTTGCGCAACATTCAAAGGTCGCTCTCTTCTGAGCCGGTTGAAACACGAATTCCAGCATTGTTTTTTGCTGCGTGACTGCTTACTATTGGTTTTTCTGAGAAGAATTACTGTAATTTCCCGCCCATTGCAGTAGACTAAGAGCAACTTCTACAAAGTTTGATCCTCACGGTATTTTTCTCTAGCCTCTCATGAGCAGAGTGGTCAGCTTTGAAATCTCCGCAAACTTCTCCATGTTTAGTACTACCTCGATTATTTGTTCCGTTTTTTTTGCTCCCACCAGTGGTATTGATAACCTAGAAAACTTCTGGAGGCACTCTTCTCGCGTTAGAGGATTTTGCCGTTCTCCTTTGGGAACGCTCCCCGTCCCTCCTTTTTCTGCCTGGATTACACTTCCGTTGTTGAGTTCCACCTGAACTGAAGCGAACATTCCCTCATTTGGGAAACGAGTATCAGCTTTAGGGTCTGCTTTGACATAAACCTTCCGAGCAACTTCCAAAACCCGAGGATCATGGAGGTTACTTTCTCTTAACCAATCAAGGCCGGGCGTCTTATTTAGCAATGCCATTGCGACCGCATACGGGATACTAAACTGCCCATCAACGATATCAACAGGTTCATATACCGTAAAATCCTTTACCGATCTACTGCAAACCTGAACTACGATCCTTTTAATTTGAGAGACCTCTATCTCTCGATGTTCTAAAATGTCGTACACTGCATCAATAGTCGGATGAATGTATCTACACGCCGGATAAGGCTTCAAACCTACCTGTTCAATCTTGAAAGACTCGCCGAGTCCGCTAACTATTCTTTCAAATTCGCATTGATCCGATCCTGCCATCCTCCAAAAACCATTTTCTCCATCGAGGATGGTTCGATTCCCATTAAAGCCTTCTTTCGCAAGTAAACCAGCAAGAACTCCCCCCATTGCAACCCAGCCGAAATTGTTCTTTAGCCAACTGACAGGACGTTCATTAAGGCCAAACTTCCGGACAAATGGTAAAGGTGCACTTATGCCGGCGAGACCAAAGGCATCTGCTATTTTATCTTCATCTAAGTCCAACAGCTTGGCTGCACCAGCCACCGCTCCAAATATGAGAGGACTTTGTCCCCAGACATGCTCGGCCTGCTTTTGAGAAGGAATCATAGCGGAGCCAATTCGGATCGCCACATCATAGGATACAACTATCGCATTAAGCAGATCCTTACCGGAAGCGTTAGTCTTTTGAGCTACACTGAGTGCAGCAGGAATAACAACTGCCCCAGGATGTCCAACTGCGACGTAGGTATCGTCAAAATCTAATAGATTCGCAAGATAAGAGTTTACATAGGCAGCGTTAGGAGATGGTAACTTCCTTCCCACACCAATGGCAGTGGCTTCCCCCTTGCCTTTGAAAGATTCGAACAATTGAGTAATCTTCTTGCCTGCTTCGAGAACGCAAGCTCCTAACATACAACCAAGGCAATCCAAAATGCGTATCTTAGCCGCAGAGAGAGTAGATTTCGGTAAATCATGGTAGGATATCTTCGCTACGTAGCTGGCTAACTTCTGTGTGTAAGACATGGTTTCTTATCCCTTCCTTTTTTCATCGAGATACCGGAGGGCTAAGAGGTCCGCTTTCTTAACGAGGTATCTAAGTCTCTTTTTTGCCTCTTCGTCCCACTTGACTTCAGCACCCAACCCTGGCGAGCGAACACGCGACGATCGAATAATCCCTCCCATTTTCAACACTTCTTTAGGTGCATATCTTATACCACAGTGCAAGTAGAAGTTCATATAAGGTAAGCACTGGTTATAGATAGATTCTGCTTTCTCTTTTTCACCTGCCTTGTAGGCATCATAAATTCCAGCAGTGACCTCTGGTATATCACTGGCGGGCATACAGCCATTGCTTCCCCGCTCTAGTTCCTCTATGAACACAATGCCGCCATGACCTCCAAAGATACTTACATCATCGTCTTTTAGCATCTTCTTTACTTCACCAATCTTAGGCGGCGTGTTCTTTGTCTCTATTTTTAGGGCCTTGACATTTTCTATGTTATTGGCCAATTTTGCCAGGAACTCAACCGGCATTTGAATCCCTGAACTTCCCGGGCCATCCTGTACGATAACAGGGATACTGACGGCTTCGGACAACATTTCGTAGTATTCATATACACCATCCAGACTTGCCGGTCTTACTCCAAAGTGAGGAGGGAGAGACATTATGGCATTAACACCTGGTATTTCCGCCTCCAAACTTCTCTCAATTGCGATCCTAGTACTGAAATGTGATACTGTCACTACAAGAGGTACACGCCCACTGACCTGGTCTACTACTACCTTTATCAATTGACTCCGTTCTTTATCTGAGAGGGCATACCCTTCGCTACCGTTGGCTAACATGGTAATGCCATGGGATCCCGCATCGATTAGAAAATCAACTAATCTTCTTTGGCTTACCTCGTCTATCTTATCCTCATTAGTAAATGGGGTCATCAAGACCGGAAATGAACCTTCAAGTTTCATTTGCTTGCACTCCTTTCTCAAGATCTTTGTGTCTTCCGTGAAAAATTAGGAAATTAGCTTATTCCCATACTTATCCTTAACCTGTTTGCTCCCCGTACCCGAAGTCCTCTCCTCCAAGAGAGCGTTTAAGAATCAATTCTTCCAATTTTCATCATAGTCACCTGTTTTCAAAGGAAGTGAAGGAAAAAATCATTGTTTGAGGTTTTTACTTTCCCCGAGATTACTCAAGGGTGAGTGTCTCTAAAATAGCTGTCACCACCTCCTTTGCTTGAGTTTTCACCCACTGTCTAATAATCTCACCCCCCTTTTCCTCTCTGGTCACCCTCTCTAAACTTTGTGGAGCCTTACCGACTACGACCATACTCTATAACTTCTCGATTAACTAGGGAGTTAGGTATTTTACCGTGGAGGACCCGAGCTACTTCCTCAGCTGCTGTTTGTTGCAGATCTTGGAAGGATTCTTCCGAATACCAAGCTACATGGGGGGTTACCACCACGTTTTCCATTCTCAATAATGGATTGCTAAAACTAGCTGGTTCCTTTTCAAAAACGTCAAGCCCTGCACCTGCTAACTGACCTTTCCTAAGTGCTTTGATCAAAGCCACCTCATCTATAATTGCACCTCGTGAGGTATTTATGATAATGGCGCTTTTTTTCATCATTTGGAATTCCTTTTCGCCAAACATATGTTTAGTTTCTTTTGTTAAGGGGAGGTGAATTGAAAGAATATCGGCCTCCTCTAAGAACTCAGTCATATCAACCATTTCAACCCCAAATTGCTTACCAGCTTCAGGAGATACGTATGGATCATGCGCTAAGATGCGACGGAGTCCAAAACCCCTAGCCTTTTCAGCCAGGGCCCCTGCAATTTTGCCGAATCCAGCAATAGCAAGGGTTAACATACTTATTCTCCTGATTGGCTGTGCTAATTTAAAGTCCCATTGGCCGCGTTTAAGAGCATTATTTAGAAGAACTATCTTTCTAGTACAGTCTAGAATCAACGCCATTGCATGGGAGGAGACTTCATCGACACAATAATCAGGGATGTTAGCAACATATATTCCGTGTTCTGTCGCTGCTTCTACGTCGACTTTGTCTACACCAATTCCATAATGGACAATTATCCTACAATTTTGCAAGTTCTCAATTATGCCCCTGGTAATGACCACGTACTGGTTGATAATCGCGTCAGCGTCGAAAGCAACCTTAATTACATCATTCTCAGTTTTGCAGTGCCCCTCAATTACATCTGCCCCAGCCTTTTCCAGTATTGCTTTCTCAGTTGATACAGAGGGAAAATCATAATCAGTTATTACCACTTTCGGCTTTCGTTGTACCAATAGCTCCCACCTCCATTTTCTGTTACAACCAGACTTATTCTTGAGTAGTGCTCATCCAGTCGTCTTCGGTTCCTGAACCTCATCCATAAATATTCTTTACCATCCTCTCCGAAATTCTCCCCTCGCTTAAATCTCTTTGTGTCTTCTCTTTTGACCTCTGCTTCGGGTTCCCATAGCCCCCACCACTTCCAATCATTACCTGCAGGATATCGTTCTTTCTCAATTCAAAGTGTCCTCTGCAAGGCAATCGAATTGTCTTGCCACCGCGTATGAGCTTCAAACATCCACTGATTCCATCACCACCCCCAAAGATGCCAAATGCCGAAGTCTGGCATCTATCACCAAAGGAAACAAAGGTGACATCATTCTTCAGAATTTCAAATTCCCTTGTAACTCCTTGACTACCACAGTACTTTCCAGTTCCGGCAGAATCCTTCACAAGTTCATATTTCGTTATCCGGAAGAAGTCATAATCTTGCTCAGCTGCTTCGACCGGGGTATTAGCACAATTATCTAAGGGAGTGCCGCATTGATTAGCCCCATCGTTTCTATAACTAGCCCCATAGCCCCCTCTTACTGGCTCTGTAAAGATACTAATGCCCTCTTCGCTTTCGTGGCTGAAAGTAACAAGTAATGTACTGTCAAAACCAGAAGCTATTACCCGTTTAGCCAAGACAACAGACATTGCTCTCGCAACAGCATTAAACGCCCGATGAGCAGTGTTAACCCGTGCTCGAACAGGAGCTGGTGCAGAAGGGTTCAAGAGGGATCCCTTAGGAACCACAATCCTGATAGGTTTATTGCAACCTTCGTTCGCTGGTACACTTGCGCCAGTCAGTAGGCACTTAACCGCTGTGTAAACGGCCGCTTTGGTTGCCACTAGAGGTGAATTGATTATTTCTTTGACCTGTCTATCGGTACCAGAAAAGTCCACAACCATATCTGATCCCGTAATCTTGACGGTGACCTTAATTCTCAGGGGGCGTTTTCTATTCCCATCCATTATTACCTCTGCAGAATAAGTTCCATCGGGTATTTTGGCGATTTCTTTGCGCGTTCTTTGCTCGGAATAACTTTTTAGTCCCTCCATACATGTGAGTACGGTCCTCAACCCATGTTTCTTGATTAGCTCCATAAGCCTAATCCTACCCAGTTTGTTGGCTACAAGCTGGGCTTTTAAATCACCCATAGTTTTGTGCGGAACCCTAACGTTCGAACTTAAGATCTCACTGAAAAGGTTCCAATCAGGCTTCTCCTTCAACTTCAACCGAGGAATGATAAATCCCTCAGAGTAAATATCAACCGCATCGGGGTTTAGAGAACTTGGTCCCCCTCCTCCAACATCTAGATGGTGCCCTACAGTACTGGTGAATCCTATGAGCTTCCCTTGATAGAAAATAGGTGTATATAGAAATATGTCACAAAGATGTTGTCCGCCGTGATATGGGTCATTTGTAACCAGGATCTCATCAGGTCTAATATCATGTATTTCGTGTTTTTCCAAGCATCCCCGGAAAGCTGAGGAAATCGAATTTAGATGAATTGGGATAGCTTCCGCTTGAGCCACAATTTCTCCATTGGTATCCAGAAGAGCTGAGGAGGCGTCACGTACTTCGCGAATAATGCTGGAATAGGCAGTTCTGATCAGATTGATATTCATTTCCTGGGTTATGCTAGTTAGAGCTTTCCCCACAATGTTCAAAGTTATCGGGTCAATCTTTACTTCTCCAGCAGTCATTTTTCTCCTCTTTCAAGCTTGATATTTCCAAATTCATCTTTACTAGCTCTCCACTTAGGTGGCACAAATGTGGTAGCCGTAAGATCTTCGATTATAGCTGGGCCATCAAGCTTGGAGCCGGGAAATAGGTTCTCTCGCTCTACAAAGAGAAATTCTTGCTTATCCCCCCCCAGAAATATATAGCTTGTTTCAAATTTCGCGATAGACTTACTTGGAGGCACCTTTTGCTCCTCTTTGGTCCTGGAAGGTGCCTGGGTATAACTAACAGTGAGTCGATAGTTGACTAATAGTATTTCTTCATCAGGCGAGGAGTACCCGTATCTACTATGATAGGTTTTGTGGAAGCTGTGTTTAATTTGATTTGTTCCATGTTCACTGATATCACCTAAACTAACAGGTATATTAATCTCAAATGCTTGTCCATAATACCGCATATCAATAGAAAACGTAAACAGACATTCCTCAATAGATACATCATAAGTCTGAATCTCCTCTGTCGCTTTATCCCTAAGGTTTTGCAAAACCTTTAGTATACCAGAAACATCTGTCTTGCTTACCAATGATATTCGAGATTGTACATAATCTCTCTTAAAGTCCGCAACTAACAAGCCATATGCCGAAAGTAGACCGGGGCTCGGGGGAATTAACACTCTCTTCACCCCCAGTTCTTCGGCAAGATAAGCAGCGTGTAAAGGGCCAGCTCCGCCGAAAGCTACTATCACATAGCTGCGCGGATCATACCCCCTTTCAACGGAAACCAACCTAGTTGCCTGAGCCATATTATTGTTAGCAATGGCAAGAATTGCTTCAGCAGTCTCAAGATAATTTTTATTGAGAGTTTTGGCTAAATTCTCAAGTGCTCCTGCGGCTGCAACTTTGTCGAGTTTGATGCCACCTGCAAATTTGCCTTCTCGAATTGACCCCAAGACTACATGAGCGTCAGTAACAGTCGGCTGTGTCCCACTTTTTCCATAACAGGCAGGACCAGGATCTGCTCCGGCACTCTCCGGACCGACTCTAAGCATGCCACCTGGATCTATCCAGGCTACACTTCCACCACCGGCAGCAACAGTTTCAATATCTATCATAGGAAGTTTAACCGGTAAGCCGCCGATTTTTTTGTCTGTTGTGACCCGAGGTTCCTCTGCAGTGACTAAACAGACATCGGTACTAGTACCACCCATATCTAACGAGATTAAGTTCTTGATACCAGCGCGCTTAGCAACATGAACCGCTCCTATTACGCCTGCTGCTGGTCCGGAAAGTAATGTTCGGGCCCCGTGTTCACAGGCTAAAGTAGAGGGCAGCACACCACCATTGGATTGCATGATATACAAGTCTCCCTCAAACCCTGAAGATCGTAGCTCCTGCTCAAGGTGAGCTATATACCCGTCCATTTTGGGGGAAACGCAAGCATTAATCACCACTGTACTTGTTCTTTCATATTCTCTGAACTCTGGTGAAATAGTAGACGATCTGCTAATATGAGAATCAGGCATACTCTCTCTTACCGCTTCTTCAATAATCTCTTCATGTCGGGAGTTCATGTAGGAGTGAAGAAGAGAAATCGCAATTGATTCAATTTTCTTTGTAGAGAGACAACGAGCAAGTTTTCGAACTTCATCTTGATGCAAAGGCTTTATGATCTTTCCTCTTGCGTCGATTCGCTCCTGTACCTCATATATCCTATCTCTTGAGATGGAAGGTGTAGGCTTCTGGTAAAAGAGGTCATAAATGTTGTCTCTATCTTCCCGCTGTATCTCTAAAATATCTCGAAATCCCTTCGTTGTTATCAAAGCTGTTTTCGCTCCTTTCCCTTCAAGGATAGTGTTTGTGGCAATTGTAGAACCGTGAACGATTACCCTCACTTTCGATAAATCTATATTAAGTTTTCTAATGGCGTTCAATACACCGATCGCAGGGTTAGCTGGAGTTGATACAACTTTTAACCTCTTAATGATCGTATTGTTAGAGATAACAATCAAGTCCGTAAATGTTCCACCTATGTCAACTCCAATTCTCATTTAAGAAGCCTGGTTTCTTAAACCGATCTAAAATAGTTTTTTGGTTCTGTCACGGCATTACTCATAGAGGTGACAACGCACCTTATGACCGTTTTCTATCTCTACCAAGTGAAGTTCTTTCTGCTTACATTCTTCCTTGCGGAACTCACACCTTGAATAAAATTTGCATTTAGAATCCATCTCTGCTCCATCTAGCTGGATAGTACGAGGCGCACACCTGGGTATCCGCTTTTGCCTAGGTTTCTGGGTTATCCTCGGAACAGATGCTATCAGAACCTTTGTATAAGGATGAGAAGCATTTTCCAAGAGTTCTTCTGTCTTAGCTATCTCCAATAATTGGCCTTTATACATTACTGCAATTCTATCACAGATATGTCTGACCACACCTAAGTCATGGGAGATGAACAGATATGTGAGCTCAAATTGCTCTTTCAGGCCAGAGAGTAGATTTAGTATTTGTGCTTGTACTGAAACATCGAGGGCTGAAGTTGGCTCGTCTAAGATCAGGAATTCAGGATTTAGAACAATAGCACGCGCAATTCCAATCCTTTGCCTTTGACCCCCACTAAATTCATGGGGGTATTTGGAGCAATCGTCAGGTATTAGTCCAACCATCTGCAACGCATTCTTCACTCTGTCTGATATTTCAGATTTTTTTGCTCGCCCAAAAACCTTAAGCGGCCGACCGATTGTCTGGCCAGCAGTCATTCGAGGGTTCAGTGAACTGTGCGGATTTTGAAAAACCATCTGCATTTTCACACGTAGCATCCGCATCTGCTTACTATTCAAGTGGACTATATCTTGTCCCCTGAAATATATGGCACCACTCTTAGGCTCCAAGAGGCGCAAGATAGTTCTACCTAGAGTGGTCTTACCTGAACCAGATTCTCCCACAAGACCAAGGGTTTCACTCTTAAACACTGAGAGATTCACATTATCTACGGCAAACATGATCTTATCTTCTCTTCGCTTGATCCCTCTCCTGGGGAAATATTGCACCAACCCCTCGATTACCAGCAAGGGATTATTCTTATCTAAATCTGAATACAGATATACCAAGTGAGCTCCATCACTTTTCGTAAGCATGACATGCCACAAAGTGGTTTTTTGCTATCGGGTTAAGGTTTGGTTTCTCCACTGGGCATTTATCCATCCTTTCTGGGCACCGTGGATGGAACCCGCATCCACTGGGGGGATTGATTAGTCGTGGTATTGTACCTTTCATAGGCTTTAACTCCGATCTTTTCTTGTCAATATCCAGAACAGAGTTTATGAGACCTTTGGTATAAGGATGACAGCATTTGTGTAGCATGGTATATACGTCGCCGTATTCCACGATGTTCCCGGCATACATGGCAGCAACCCGGTCACATATCTCTGAAATAATACCAAAAGAATGCGTTATGAACAGTAGTGACGAGATAGTTCTTTTTTCTTTCAGATAGATCATCAACTCAAGGATGCGCTTTCCAACCGTGACATCCAAAGAACTTGTAGGCTCATCTGCTATCAATAACTCTGGATTAGAGGCAATAGCCATGGCAATCGCTACACGTTGCTGCATTCCTGCACTAAGCTGATGGGGATACTGACTCATGACCAACGAGGGTCGTGGCATATTGACCGCTTCTAATAACTCCATAGCTTTGGCTCTCACTGCATTATTATCCCCTATCTGCTGGTGGAGCTTTAATACATCCATTAACTGATCCCCGACTTTGGCGACCGGGTTTAGCGATGTCCCTGGTTCCTGAAAGACCAATGAAATTCCACCACCTCTAATATCCCGCAGCTTGTACTCAGGAAGTACCAGCAGGTTATCGTCATGAAAATAGACACTGCCGCTTACGACTTTGGCTGAAATGGGAAGTAATCGCAGAACCGTCAACCCGGTAACTGTCTTGCCCGAACCGCTTTCACCTATTAGTCCGAGCACTTCCCCCTCATAGAGGGTCAAACAAACACCATCCAATACTCTTGCTACTCCTTCAAACGTATTGAAGTGGACACTGAGATCCCGAATTTCCAGGAGTTTCTCACTCACTCCATACCTCTGAGTCGAGGATCTAAGATATCCCGAAGGAGATCCCCCCATATATTGAAGCTCAAGGCAGTCAAAAGTATAATAATTGACGGAAAAAAGAGTACGTGTGGTGCAACGAAAATATACTCTCGTCCAATCGCCGTCATTGCGCCCCACTCAGGGATGGGCGGTTGAGCTCCGAGACCAAGGAATCCCAAGCCCGCAGCCATTAATATGGCCCGGGCATAATAAATTGTCGACCAGACGATTATGGGCGAAATACTATTCGGGAAAATGTATCGGAGGATGATGCTAAAGTTACTTTCCCCACTCATCCTGGCAGCTTCTATAAACTCCTGTTCTTTAATTGAAAGGGCTGAAGCTCTGGCGAGTCGGGTGTAATAGGGCATGATCCAAATTCCGATGGCTACCATAGCGTTTGGAAGCGACGGGCCAAGCATAGTAATGAGGACAATAACCAGCAACAGGTACGGAAAGCCCATCAGCGTCTCCATTCCCATCATGATTACAGTGTCAATCTTGCCACGACAGTACCCAGAAATCAAACCCAGAGGTATTCCCACTGTCATTCCGACAAGTATGGCAACGAAACCGGCCAGGGAGGTTAAGCGTGCACCATAAATTATTCTTGATAGAATACATCTACCCATTCCATCAGTTCCAAAGGGATACTCCATACTTGGTGGTTGAACAGTGTGTTCAAGGTCTAAGGCAAGGGGATCGCTCGGAGCAAGGTAAGGTCCAAAAATAATTATGACAAGGAGCAGTATGAGGTAACCCGTGCTAAACCTTGCTAACTTACTCCTTCTCAGAGACCTCTTTATGGCCTGGGTTATGAATTTAAACATGCTATTGGTACCTAATTCTAGGGTCAATGTAGGAATAAATAAAGTCAACGAGCAGGTTAACAACTATGAATCCGCCTGCAAAAAACAACACACAGCCTTGGACAACAGGAGTATCTCTAGATTTGACACCTTCGACCATGAGCTGCCCTAGACCCGGCCACGAGAATACAACTTCCGTGATGACAGAACCCCCTAGAAGCAAGCCGAATTGGAGGCCAAGAACAGTAAGTATGGTTACTCCTGCATTTTTCAAAGCGACCTTATATACGACAAACCTCTCGCTAAACCCTTTTGCCCTTGCTCCAGTTATGTAATCTTCGTTCAAAACATCCAGCATAGCAGACCTAACTAAGCGCGTTAGGGAGCCGGCTACCCACAAACTAAGAGTTATGGCCGGCAATACTAAGCTTTTTAAGCTTGTTGCACCTGAAGAAGGGAACCAATCCACTACATACGCAAAAATGTACATTAAACCAAGACCCAGGACAAAGGTAGGCAAAGAAATTCCGACAAGTGTTATGCTTCTCGTTGTGGCATCAAATAATTTGTCCCTTTTTGTGGCACTCACAATTCCGGCTAAAATTCCTATAGCAGTAGCTATCACCATAGCCGTGGAAGCAAGCATTAAAGTATATTTGATACTCCTAAACAACCTCTGGCTTACGTTGGTTCCAGTTTTCCAAGATATCCCAAAGTCAGCTCTTATCATTCGCTGCCACAAATCCACATACTGGTATGCAAGAGGTTTATCAAGACCATACTTGTGTTTCATGGCTTTTATTTTTTCAGGACCCGCTCCTGCTCCAAGCATTGTCGTTACCGGGTCTCCTGGAGCGTAATGCATAGCTATGAAAATGAAAGAGACCAGCAATACCAATGTTATAACGGCTCGAATAACTCTACTCAAAATGTGTTTAAACATTGCTTACATTCTCCTGCATTTTTTCATCTGCAGTTCTTTTCTTTGACAAAAATTACTCGGAAAATGAGCTCAAGCTCTTGTCGGTAACAGGGTGTGACGTTACGTTTTTGCCTTTCCAAGGGAAGACGTGTTTCCAAAAAAGAAGAATTATGGGATTCATCGTGGCTCGTACCATCTCTCTAGAAAGTAAGGTTCGCATAAAATGGTATTGGATGCGAGTTGTAGGAGAGAATCACAAATATGTTTAAGAGCACTCTAAGTCCCGTAGATGCCAGGGTAAATAAAGTGCTCTTATTCCTCGTCGTATTTGAACCCAAACACAATTATTCTTATAAAGCAGCCTAGTAGACAGAGCCTTCGATGCTTTTTGGAAGAACTTACCGATTACGTGAGATCTTCCGGTTGGCAAAGGGGGAATGCTCCCCCTTTGCCAATTAGATGTTTCCTTATTCTACCCAGACATCGATGTACCTGTATTGCCAGTATTCATGTGGCACTTTTGCGTAGTCATGAACTCTGGTCCTCAGGGCGGTTATCTGACGAACAAAGTACAGAGGAATTATCAATGTCTCATTATAGATCTTCCTTTGTACAATCTCCCACCACACTTCTTGCTCTTCTCTATCGTATACACTCATCGCCTGTTCAATCATCGCGTCAATCTCCGCTCTTCGGGTGCGTGGCGTGCCCCAGGTACCCAAATCTTGAGAGTCACTGTGGAGACGCAGATAGGTATCCCAAGAGGCTTCCCCGCTCTGGTTGCTCCAACCCTGCGTGCACATGTCATGTTCACCCTTGTTGACAACAATATCAACGAAGGGAGCTCGCTCGACAAGTTCGAGGTTCACCTTGATCCCCACTTCCTTTAGATATGACTGCACAGCTACAGCAACATCTCTGTTTCGGTAATCCCTCCGAATATCAGTTGCGTAAGTAATCTCAAAAGGCTTTCCGTCTTTGTCACGTATTCCGTCTCCGTCAGTATCTACCCATCCTTCTTCCTCTAATAATAATTCTGCAATTTGCGGGTTGTACTCAGGGAATCCATATCCGTAGTATCCAAAGGCTTGATCAGTCACCACGCTATCCGCCGGTATAGCCTTAATCCCAACGATATTTTCTGTGATGGATACGGTGTCGATGGCTAAACTGATGGCTTTTCTTATCTTAGGATGATCTCTGAATATTGGTTTTAGGAAGTTCATTTCGATTGTGACCTTCCGTCGATAGGGATATGTTATGACATTCACATTGGGATTTTCCTTTAGCCTGGGCACCATTGCTGGAGGACAATTAAAGATTCCATCAATTTCTCCCTTCTCTAAGGCCAGTACTTGAGCAGCTGGTTCAGGTATGTACCTAAATACTAGGTACTCAATATTGGGTTTTTTGCCCCAGTACTCTTCGTTCCTTTTGAGCCTGACGTACTGACCCGGTACCCATTCGTCAAGGGTGAAGGGTCCGGTTCCAGCGTCGCGCGTCTTAAGATCTCCCCAATCTTCTGCGGCCTTCGCATCCACTATGACGCCACTCTCAGTAGAACAAAGATAGTCTGTCGCCATGGGGTAATCACGATCCGTCTCGATAACGACCGTATACTCGTCCTCTTTTTGTACACTTTTAATCCACTTTGTGAATCCAAAAAACTGGTGAGGATCTTCTGGGTTTAAAGCTCTCTTAAAACTTGCTACAACAGCATCAGCATCAAACTTTCGGCCCGTGGTAAATTTGACCCCTTTCCTCAATTTAAACCTTAGATGTCTTTTATCTACCCATTCCCAATCTGTAGCAAGAGCTGGCTGGATGTTCCCTTCAATGTCTTTGGTTATTAAATTCTCATAAAAGGTAGCCCAAATTCGCTGATTAGGCCCGCCACTGTATTGAGGATCAAGGTTTGAAATCTTTGACTCGATTGCTACAGTATATGTCCCCCCCTGTTTCGGTGCCTGACCGGTAGAAATACCTTGTGCTAAGAGCACAAGAGAACTGACCAAAGAAGTAACCAAGATAAGACGAACGTACATCTTGCTTATAGACATGTTTTTTACCTCCTCGTATAGCTGGATTTAACCCAGGGTCTTATACTCTCAAGCAGCTATCATCACCTCCTCGATTGATTTTGACCCATATCTTGTGCCTCCCAAAAAGAGGAGCACTCTACCTAAACTGCACTGCTTGTTTAGCGATTCTCTGCCCCCTTTCAGGTACAAAGGAAAGCTCGCTAAAGCTCTCATAGCATAACCTAGCTGTGTTTTTGCCATTTCAATTGCTGCGTTTTCCATAGCATAGAAGTTAATTCTATTTACAATATCATTGTACATTATGGAGTAAAGAGATTTTTTTGTCAACTCGCCGCATTGCGGCAGGTTGTGCAGGACAAGACCTTGATAAACCCAACTAAGGGGAAGGCGGTAGGGGAAGGAATGGATTGCAGTAGAGGCGGGTAATGCTCTTCTCGATCGGGTGGTTCGAGTCCTGCTCGGCTCCGGAGGCCATCGTGCTACGAGGAACTCCTCCCTACTCGACGCACGAACTCACAACAGCCTCCTCTCTGAAGGTGTTGTAGGCGTCGGTAAACTCACGCATAGTCTTTACTACCGATCCAAAGGTAGGCCATTCATCTACCTCAAGACCCCCCTCACCAAAATCATTTCTGATCCCTACCCTACCCAGTTTCTCTTTAAGCTCGGGGGTAAGTTCGTAGGCTTTGCGGAAATCTGGCAATTTCAGGAGCCTGGCTGGATAGAATTTTTGGGTCATGATCCCTCAGGATGGCATCTTCGAAATCTGACAGGCTAAATTCTCTTTGGTAGGATGCTTCCAGAACACTCTGCTGGTGATTAGGGAACTCAGTATTGGTCATATTCTTCCTTGCCAGGGTAAAATAGGTGTCATTTGGTTTTCTCTTGGAAGCCGGGAGAAGATCAACCTTGTCCATAATCTCCTCTGCCTGAGGCTTGGCTAAGCCAAACTGTTTCTCAAGATAGCTGACCCACTTGGCTCTATTCTCCTGACTGAAGAAGATTCTATAGACTTTTTGGGCCACTAGAGTTCCGGCATACCCAATGTCGCACTCCAGGTTCTCGACGAAAGCAGAGGCTTTCTCCTTGGAATAACCGCGGATCCTGGCCCCTGCTATCACCTCTACGAAGTCTGGATGAGTTAAGGACTTCAGGTACTTGTAGGAAGAGACTACTCCTACCTTCTCCTTGAAAGAGGAAAGCTCTTGTAGCTCCTCAGTTGCACCGAGCGTTTGGGCGAGTTCCCTTAGTGATTTGTCCCGGTCTTTCGCTTTGCCCAGCGCTTCGGTAAGGAGTCTTTCTGCTTCAAGGTCTCGAAGGTGGCTCTCCAGCCTACCGCCCATATTGGTCTCATAAACCTGGGTGGGGGATATTCCCATCTTCAAGGCCGCTGCCATTCCCTCCATAGCTGCCATAATGAGAGTTGCCTCCTGGCTTGCGGTGTAGGTGACAGTATTGTTGGTGCCTATTCCCAGGCTGTTTAGGTCCTCAGTGACCTTAATAGAGGCAGGATATGCCCCTGCCACTTTAAAGACCATGTTGGGTCTTCCTCTTTCATCATCTTGTGAGTAGCCCCAGAGGAGGTGAGAATCGTAATTTCGGAGAAACTCCTGGGCGGAGGAATAAATGGCCAGAGCAGCTTTCAGACTACCCTCTAAACTCTCTGCCACATTGGGATTGAGTTGGTAGCTTACCAATCCATGGTGTAGGTTAGAGAGAAGGGCGATGGGTCTAAAGATAGCCAGGTTTGGCCAAAGGGCAGCTTTGGTTGCTTCCATGGCAATCTCATCGGCAAAGTCCTCCGGATTCTTTTGCCACTCTGGATGATTATTCACCACTTCTTCAAAATCTTCCCAGAGGCCAGGATCATCCTCATAGGCCCTGGCAGCCAAAACTGGGTTGGTGGAGACCTGGACGTAACCTAGGTGCCTAAGATATCTTAAGCCAATGGCGTAGTTGTTCCCGAACTTGCCCAATCCCTTCAGTGCCATTTGGTAGTAGATGTTCTTCTGGATCACTTTTTTTGCCTTTGAGACAAAGCTTGCCGCCAGGTTTTTCTTCTCAAGCCCTTTCTCGATTTCCTCCCCCATCTTAGCTACCATACCCGCGCCTTTCATCACTTTCTTCATATCGTTGATGAGCTTCTTTACTACCGCTTCAGCGACAGAAATTCTTGACGCGGTGAGTCCTCCCTTTCTTTCTAGATGCTCCCATACCTTAAGGGTGTAGAGGATATGCTCATATGTCTTCCTCACCTCATCACGAGAGAACCCAACCATTCTACTCTCTATTCCAGCCAGATTCAGTGCTATTTCCATAAGTACCTGGTATGCCCAGCCACGGTTCTGGGTCTTCTTCCTCGAAACTTCTTTTGAATCTCCCGAGCTAGGCATGCTCCCCACAAACTCAAGATTGAGCTGACGAATCACACGCCCTACTGTCTCGTTGAGCTTTCCTTTCATTTCCCTGTGAAGAATGTGATCCGCTGCTAATTGGGGCTCGCCTTTAAGGGTGGCGCGGCAGATGTTATCTGAGTGATCCAAACTTAGGGGTAAAGAGATGGGTTTTTCCGGGCGAGATCGAGCAGTGATTGAGGCAACCTCGTTTGGCTTCAGCATTTATTTACCTCCTCAGAAGCTCAGGAGTGAACTTCTAGATGAATGGCTGATTCCTAAAGGGATAGACGAAGATTCGGACGATTCTAACCTCGTATCAACCAAGCTACTGGATAGCGGTCAAAGACCCAGGAGCTGAAGATGCTTGTCAATGTGCGATGAGACTGCCCTGTAGTGCTCTTCCTCATATTGGAAAAGATCTCTGTAGATTTCGTCGCGATACAGAAAATTTCCCTCTTCGTCTCTCGTGCTCAGAATGGACCCGTAGGTGAGGTGAAGGAGCTGTCGGGAGTCCTCTCTGTCCATAAGAGTCTCGAGCTTTTCATCGGGAATCGTTGTAAGATCAGGGATTCTGGACATATCGGTAGTTACCTGGTAGGAAAATCTATCTTTTTCAAAGCTCGCCAGGGCAAACTCATGGAGTCTTCGGTAAAGGGATGGATCTTTTCTGGCGATGACCCGTACCGCTTCCAACCAGCTAGTTCCTGCAGTTTTCACATGAAAAAGCCCCCTGGTTTTCTCCTTGAAAATAGGGTATACGGAGAATTTGTCACTTCCAGAGTGAAGGCTTAACTTGTAGCCTCCGAAGTTCCGAGCTATGGCAGCATGTAGATCCAGTTCTCTTTCAAAGTCATCAAGATTGCCAATGTAATCGATGCCCTTCTGGAAATTCCCCACAAAGCGAAGGGCTAGATTCTGGAAATCCACCTGATTCCTGTGGAGCTCCTCTGTGATAAAAATATGGGCTAAGGGGTTGGTAGGGAAAGATGTCTCATCTACCGAGACCTCGAAATCAAACCCTCCTTTCATGTAGTCCCTTAGGTATTCGTAGCATTCTATGGCAAATCTTATGGCAGGAAGGTAGGTAACTGTAATATTTTTGAGGAGATCTTTCTCGAATTGTAGCTTGTTTCCCTTAATGCCATATTTTCTCTTTAAATACAACCTTTCTAGCTTATCCATCCCTTCCATGGACTGGTAAATTTGATCTATTTCGGCCTTGCCTCTTACATTCAGGTCAGCTTGTACAAAGTCGGAAGGATCTATGGTGAACATAGAGTAACCGATCGCCACTGCCTCTTTGAGATCATCCATTTGCTTAATGTGATCAGCATCCGCTCCGAAAGGACCCTCATAACCTTCCTCGAAACAGCCCCAGAGAGCGCTATCCATTACCTCCCCCAGGGTTCTTTTTGTCCGGCTTATCTCCCTGATAGACTGCTGAGCAAGAACCGCTAAGACCCTGCGGGCCCTTAACGCTCTTATATGGCCAGGAGTTGCTATTCCCAGTCTATCTCCGGTACCGAATGAAGCTTTAAGACCCAGAGGGGAAGGAGAGAGCCAGGGGAAAATCTGCCTCAGTTTTTCTATAGTCTCATGGCTTAGCTGGCAAAGTTTTATGGAAAGGTGGGTATTCCCCTGTTTTATCCGGCCAATAACGCTGCCTTTGAACTCACCCGGAAGTGATCCACCCATAATGATGAGATATTTTCTCTTTTCTCCCTTCACCATAAGTAAGAAGTTATGGTTAACCTCTCTTACTGATTGAAGGTAAGGGGAGTATCTTTTTCCGAATTCCTTTTTGAATTCCTCCACTGCTCCTTTAGCATTCATTTTCACCTTCTCTCTACCTATCTCCCTTTAATTCCGCTTGTGATTGATTTTTTAATACATTAAGGACTCCAAGGGTAAGAGAACCTAGTATAAAATGCATACATAAGTTGAGTCAGCCAGGTAAACTAGGGTCTCCTCCAAGCTCCCCTTGAAAAGGCTTAAGGGAACCCTCACCTGGAATACCGAAATAGCGATACTTTTTTTTCATTAGGGCGGATAGTGCAGAGAGTAAATGCTCCTGCCCCCCTTAGCTAACGCCCCCTTGATTACTGCTTCCACTTCCTCTTTGGGTCTTTGAGTCATCTCCTCAACGGGAGGAAGCTTGCCGGGGGGGAACCTTTCCATAATATCATCATGAAGTTTCACCATATAGTCCAAAAGAGCCTCCATAGCAGGTTCAGCCTTCTCAGCTCTGGCCAGAGTAGATTTACCCACCGATCCTTCAGGAGTGGCCGCCAATTCAATCAGCGAAGCCATAGTTTTACGCCTTATCAATGTTGGGAATTATGCAGATGAATTCAAAGTTCTCTTCAAATGGATTTTGGAACTGATGCATCTCGTTTGGCTCCTTTTTCCCGGAGATACCACCCAGATCAGGCTAGAGGCCACAATAAGTGCCAATATTGTCACCAGGAAGGCGTAGTTGTAGCTATGGGTTCTATCAAAGATATATCCACCAACCCAGGGACCAATGACTCCCCCAACTCCAAATCCCAAGATCAGAAACCCATTGATGGATCCGAAATGTTTCCCGTGGAATATATCCGCTACTGCGGCAGTCAAAGTGGGACCGACTATTCCTAAACCAAGTCCGAATAGTCCCGCATAGAGGTAAGGCATCCAGGGAGAAGAGGGGCTTTTAACCAGAAAAAGAATGAGTATTCCCAGAATGGCTACCCCAGAACCCAGGGTGAAGTTTTTCTTCCTACCGATTATGTCGGAAAGAAATCCGGCCAGATGCCCCACGGCAGATATTATCCCAAAGAAACCAACCACGGATGCAGCAAAAATACCGGAATAGCCAACGCCCACAAAAAAGGCTGCTTGATGAGTCACCATAAGATTCTCTGATATTCCAAAAATGCAGAAGACTATCAGAAACAGGACCCAGAACTGAGTTGTCTTTATCGCCTTGCCCAGTGTCCACTGAAAAGTGGCTGCTTGTGGGCGAACAGCAAATGTATCTATTTTGCCCTGAGGAGAAGAAATTTCATTCTGGCTGCCTGGATTGATGCCATCGGGCAGAAGTCCTATATCCTGTGGCCTGTGACGGGAGAAAAGTATAATCAAGGGTAGTAGAATGACTGGAACTAGGACCGCCAGGGTGACAAAGGCCATCCGCCAGCCGAAAGCGAGAATGAAATACTGTACCAGAGGAACTATCAGAAAAGAGACGCCGAAGCCAGCGCCGAAAATACCAAAAGCTACTCCTCTTTTTCTGATAAACCAATTTGATAGTACGGCAGCATTGGCGGGAAATCCAACAAGGCTCGTTCCAACCGCAATTGTAACTCCAAAGAAAAGATAGAACTGCCACAACGCGCTAGCCTGACTGCACAGGGCTGTCCCCAGGGTAAGTAAGATAACTCCCATTGAGAGAATCCTCCTCGGGCCGAAACGATCCACCAGGTATCCAGCGAAGGGCGATGAGATGCCATAGACAACTACATTAATCGAAAAAATTGCCGCTGTACTGGCTCTATTCCAGCCGAACTCCTCAAGAATTGCCACATAAAAAACAGAGAAGGAACTGCGCACACCATAAGCGACAGCCATAGCGGCAAAGCCAATTGCAACAATGATCCATCCATAATAGAAGGGACTTTTTGTCTTTCTCACGTGTGCCTGCTCACCGGGCTCTCTTTCCCACCCTGGTTAAGAATTCCTCTACCTGTTTTCCGGTTGGTAGAGAGGGCATTACTCCTTTCCTGGTAGCGGTGAGGGCACCCGCGGCGGACGCAAACTTTAGAATTTGCTCCATTTGCTGTCTTTTCACATAGGATATATCCCTGCCTTCTTTGTCTAAAAGAAGAAATTGATGTAATATCGCTGCAGTGAAGGCATCTCCGCATCCCACTGTATCTACAACCTTCACCCTATAAGCAGGTAGAGACCCAAATCCTTGCCTGTTGTGAAAGAAACTTCCCCGCTCCCCCAGGGTAACCACAACCATCTTAGGTCCTCTTCCTAGAAGCCAATTTGCACCTTTAACCAAATTCACTGTTCCAGTCATGAATTTCAGCTCCACATCGTTCACCTTTACCAGGTCCGCACTTTCTAATCCTCGCATGATTTTTCCCTTTGCCTCCTTCAGATCCGTCCAGAGGTGAGGGCGCAGATTGGGATCAAATGAGATAAGAACTTTATGCTTGCGGGCAAATTGAAGGGCCTTAAGGGTGGCTGAACAGGAGGGCTGGCAAGTCATACTGACCGATCCAAAGTGGAAGACTTTGCTTTTCGCTATGATATCCTCATTTAGCTCATCCGGGCGAAGCATTGTGTCAGCACCTGGATTGCGATAGAAGAAAAAGTCATTTTCTCCTTCTCTCGAGATGGAGACAAAACCGAGGGTGGTCCTGGCATCCAAATCAAACTTCACCCCAGAGACATCCACTCCGTTTTGTTGAAGAACATCTACCAGCAGTCTTCCAAAGGGATCCTCCCCCACCTTTCCTATGAACCCTGCCTTTACTCCCAACTTTGCCAGTCCCACACATACGTTGGCTGGAGCCCCCCCCGGGACAGGACTGAAACTAGCGATTTCGCTCCAGGCTGCACCTTTTCTGTCCGGAAGCATATCCAGAACAATTTCGCCCAGGCATATAGCTTGTGGCAACTGCTATCACCTCTTTTTGTCTCCCGCCTCGGTATAGGTTTCTTGGCCTCTTAGGCCGGGACTCTCGGGTTAAATGTCATCTGGCTACTTTACACCATTTCCTAACCTGGTCAAATGCCCGAACCAAATGATTCGAAAGAGAGCTCTGATAAGAAGTGGTACCTTGACGTGTCCTCTCGGACATGCCCCCGATGACAAGAAGGTAATCTAGCCTGCGCAGCAGGCACTCGATACCTTATGGGGTAGAACGAGCCCGGAAACACGAATGTTCTTGACCCCATCGTGTCTCAGAAGTATAATGGCATCCAGGAGGAACAATGAATGGATTACAGAAGAATCATGCCGTGTTTAGACGTAAAAGACGGACGTCTGGTCAAAGGCGTAAACTTCTTGGACTTGAAGGATGTAGGTGATCCCGCGGAAACCGGCGCAGCTTATAGCAAAGCGGGTGCCGACGAATTGGTATTTCTGGATATCACAGCAACGGTCGAAAAGAGGAAAACGCTGATTGACGCAGTAAAGAGAACGGTTGAAAGAATCTTTGTCCCACTCACAGTCGGGGGCGGCATTAGAAGTATACAAGATATTGAAGATTTGATAGCGGTGGGCGTTGCCAGGGTATCCATCAACACAGCGGCGGTTAGAACTCCAGATTTTGTCAAAGACGCTGCAAAAAAGTTCGGGAGCGAAAAAATCGTCATCGCCATCGACACGCGCAGCTCATTTAAAGTTCCCTCGGGTTTTGAAGTAATGGTAAGTGGTGGAACTGAGCCTACAGGAATTGATGCTGTCGAATGGGCAAAGAAAGTGGAAAATTTGGGCGCGAGTTCAATCTTACCCACAAGCATGGACGCAGACGGCACCCAAACTGGGTATGACATACCGATGACCAGGGCCATAGCCGATGCGGTGAGCCTGCCGGTTATCGCCTCAGGTGGTGCGGGAAGCCTTGAACATCTTTACCAGGCCATTACCGAAGGACACGCAGACGCTGTCCTTGTCGCATCAATTGTACACTTTGGAAAATACACAATAGCTGAAATAAAGAGATACCTATCCGAGAGAGGAATTCCCGTGAAATTGTAGGGCGTACGGCAAAAGTAGCCTTAGAGGCGGTCAGGGGAGAAAGAACGTGTCTCGATTCTCACATAATTGCTCCAAAGGAGAGTACTCTAAATCCTCAGAGCCAAACCTAGCCGGGCTAAAGGCTGATTTTCCCTGGGGCGACTTTAGTGCCTCTCTTAAACGAGAATGACAGGGAGCGACAATTATACTTACATCCTCTCTTTTTCTTAGCCGGGAACTCATAATCGCTTTGCCTGTTTTAGAGGATAGGATAATAATAAGATCCGGAAAAATACAAACTATTCTTTTTTCAACTTGACAGAGCATAACCTCATTTTTGACTATGAGTTTTGCCCACCTATTAGAGTATCTACCTATTCCTTTAACCACAACTACCTTATGCAAGAATCCTCCTCTATCCTCCTCTTTAACCTCCCCCACAATACCTCTGAAAAGTATATGCCCACCAATTGAATTGGAAACAACGTCAACTAGAGATTCTTGCTTATCCTGGGAATTGATTATTGCTTTTCCTACCTTCAGAGCTTTGGTTACGGTACCGGGCACTACGCTGAATTTTAACTGTTTTCCACTCATTGGATAGTGATTGTTGGCACCCATTCCTCCAGCATTGGTAATCATCCATCTTCCAACTTGATCAGGAAAGAAAATATTCTGAGAATCCTTTACAATAATAACATTACCCTTATCATCTACCAGAGGCATAGGAGTTAAAGATATACCATGTCCTAGAAAGCTTGTCATTTGAGTCTCTGGAGCAGCTCTACCCAAACCATCGCCATTGATTACCGGTATCCCAGCTCTGGCACCCAAGGAAAGAATTACGGGAGTGTTCAGTCCCCCAAGTTCAAAGGGAACAAGATAATCAACTTTTTTCCCCAGTAGTTCTTCCATCACCTCTAGAGCTTGGGCTAGCTCGAACCGCTCTTCCCAGTGCTGAACTACACTATCCATGTCCATAGTGTCAATGACTCCCACGGAACCCATAATTCCCCCACTAACTACAAGGGCATCATCCTTAATATCCTGTGCATCTACCAGTACATATTTTCTGCCTTTCTTGAAATCATTCTCCATTATAGCCTTACCAAACAGAGGAGATCCACCTCCTCCAGTACCAAAAATAGTCAACCCTTCCAACAAAGGCTCAATATCCCCTCCCATAAGAATATATTGAGACATGTTCTCCCCTTTCTCATAAAGGTGGCGATGACATATGCTCATGTTTCTTAGCTAGGCAAAGCTTAATCTTGCCGAGAAACTTCTAGCAAAAGTGAAATCCTACAGTCTTATCTGTAGTTTCTGCCCCATGAGTATTGATGATGTAACTGCCAGGATAACCACTATACCTTTGGTAATATATTGAAAGTAATAAGTGACATTTAGCATTGTCAGTCCACAGTTAAGCATAGTTATTATGAACGCTCCCACAAATACTCCTTCTCCGGTTGGCTCACCTTCTCCAAACATAGTTGTGCTTAAAAAACAAACGGAAATCGCATCCAATAAGTAGTTTTCACCAGCCTGAGGTTGACCAGAGCCAAGTCTGGATGTTAAAACTATAGAAGCAATCGCTACACTCAAGCCTGAAATCACAAAAGTTAACAGACGATGAAGCTTCACATTAATCCCTGCGTACAATGCCGCTCTGGGGTTTCCTCCAATAGCATAGAGACGCATTCCTAGTTTAGTTCTATTCAACACTATCAAGTCTACAATTAATACAGCAAACATTACTATTATAGGGAAAGGCAAAGGACCCAGGTATCCTTGCCCAATGAAGAGAAAAGCCTCAGGGGGATTCTGCAGAAAAACAGGGTTGCCACCTGTATACATCATATCTATTCCCAGTGCTATAGAGCCTATGGCGAAGGTTGCTATGAAATCAGGAAGTCCTACATAAGCTGCCAGTGTACCATTTGTTAAACCTACCAGCGAGCCTATTAATAGAGCAATAAGAATTGCTAAAGGAAGATTTCCCGTACGCAGGAGAACTGAGGCAAAGAAAACGTTTATCAATCCAGTCACAAATCCAACAGACATATCAAATCCTCCGGCTGCCATAACAAATGTGAAGCCAAGAGAGATGATAGTCAACATACTCATCTGTTTTAACATCAGCAAGAAATTATGTGTGCTAAGAAAATATTTAGTGGTAAAAGAAAACCCGGCAAAAATAATGACCCCGGCTATAACCGTTCCATATTTTCTTACTATCATCCGAAAAAATTCCCGCGTACTCGTCCTCTTCATCATTATTCTATCTTGTTCCCACCATTACCCTTATTATTTCTTCCATATTCGTTTCTTCAGTCTTCTTATCCTCCACTTTCTTGCCACTTCTTAGGACGACAATTCTATCGGTTGCTGAAAAGATTTCTTGCAAAACATGGCTTATAAACACTACCGAGAGCCCTGTTTCTTTCAACTGAGTTATTAGTCTAAGCACCTCTTCGGTTTCTTTTACCGCTAAGGCAGCAGTTGGCTCATCCATTATAACAATTCTTGGTTTTATATATACAGCTTTGCCTACAGCTATTGCCTTACGTTGGCCACCGGAAAGATTTCTAACTGCCAATCTCACAGAACTGATTTCAATCCCCAACTCGCCCAGGATACGTTGGGACTCCCTTTCCATGTATCTTTTGTTAAGTAACCCAAATTTGGTGGGCTCTTTTCCTAAAAACATATTTTTGGCTGCGTTGAAGCTGTCAACCAAACCCAGATCTTGGTGGACTGTTTCTATCCCCAGCTCTTTAGCATCCCGGGGAGTTCTAATATCTACTTTTTTTCCTTCAAGAAAGATCTCACCCCTATCGCATCCATATACTCCAGATAAAATCTCTATTAATGTTGACTTACCTGCTCCATTATCACCCACCAATCCCACAATTTCACGGTAACCTAAATCAAAATCCACATTTTCAAGGGCCTGAACTCCACCGAACTTCTTGTAAATATCTCTCATCCTTATCAATGGTTCTTCTGCCAAATTTCGTTTCTCCTCTATTGTTAACTTAACCAAGCTCCCATACCCTGCCCAACTGAGCAGGGTATGGGAAATTCATCGACTACTTCTTAGGATAGTTCTCCGGATACGGCCATTCGCTTTTAGGTGGTAGGTCCTCTTTGGTAGCTAATTCCACAGAGATGTAGAAATGGTCTCTGGGTAATTCTTTTTCCTTGAGTAGTTGAAAGACTTTGTCTACTACCGTACGGGCCATTAACCATGGTTGCTGGGCAACAGTAGCCACAAAGGGGCTATCTGGTTTGCTCATTTCCTCGTATGCCTGAGGATCACCATCTATTCCAACGATAATAATCTCATCCTGTCGCCCCGCTTCTCTAATAGCTGAAGCCGCAGCAACCCCTGCCCCGTCAAAAGTAGCGAACACCGCATTGATTGAGCCAGGCTCTGGATTAGCTCCTAATACAGCCTCCATTTTAGATTTGATGTCCGGGAAGAAATCAGGCCAAGCATAAACAAATCCAGCCACAATCTTGGAGTCAGGATACTCTGTCATAACCGCGTGCAACTCCTGCCTGCGGATACGTATCATTTGCCCTAAAGGGTTATAGATCTCCACAATACGAGCAGCTTTTCCTGCTTTGCTCAAACGATCCATCAACTCAGAAGCAGCCATAGCGCCCATCACCCACTCATTCGATTCTACTCCCACATCCACATACTCCGACATGCCTGCACCCATTGAAGCGATAATAATCCCCTTTTTTGCTGCTTCCCTAAGAGCAGGATCAGCCATTTTTATATCCCCTTCCTGAATTATTATCGCATCCACACCTTGAGCCATAAAGGTCTCAATGGCCTTGATTCTATCGGGAACATTATCAGTGACGGTAGAGATAGGAATTCCACCCTGCTTCTTCACTTCATCGATCATTACACTTCGACCTATCCGGGCAAAGAAGTTAGCCTGTCCAAAGTTGTTTATGCCAATCCTGAACTCCTTTCCCACTGCTACTGGGGATAGACTAAAGGTAATCATCAAAACAGATATCACGCTTGAAACTACTAACACAGCTTTTGATTTCCTCATTTTTTTGCTCCTCCATCGAAAGATTTGATAAACCTATTCCTCAAACATTACCTTAATCTCCATCGTCACCTCCTTCCCAAGGTATATTGTTTCTAAAAACTCTTATCTCTTCAGGTTGACGTATTCAATCTTCAAAAATAGTCAACCCTTCCAACAAAGACTCAATATCCCCTCCCATAAGAATATATTGAGACATGTTCTCCCCTTTCTCAGAATTCTTTCAACACAAATTCTAAGACAGGTTTTTGAGGCTAGCTCTAGTAGGTATTCCGGTCTTTTTATCCCGCCCATGAAGATCATAACAATCATTTAGCACAATGTCCAATTTTTCTTGCGAAATCGTGGAATCCTTGCCTGAACTGCTCATTTCCAAGATTCTCCCCGAATACTAAAAGTAGTCACTGTGCTTATAAACAAGTGCTTTACCTCTTTTCTTTATCTCCTCCTCAACAACCTTACCCACAAAGATGGTATGATCACCAATTTTTCTGAAAAAGACTACCTGGCATTCCAGATATCCCAGACAATCATCTAGAATAGGAGCTCCTGTTTTTCCTCTCTGAAACGAGATACCGGTGAATTTATTGATATCTCTCCCGCTTTTTTTTCCAAAGTGTATAGCTACCTTTGTCTGACTTTCTCTTAATATGTTTACCACAAAAACTCCACTTTGCTCAAGTAGGTCGTGAGTGTAGTTCTTTTCCCAGATAGCTACCGAAATCAAAACAGGATCCTCGCAAACTCTGGTGACCCATGCTGCGGCCATTCCATTGATCTTCTCACGTAGCCTGGTAGTGATCACGTAAACCCCGTTGGTAATATACCACCTGGCTCCCTGTTCATTTGATGTCAATTCTCTTCTCCTTATTTACTATCAAATTGCTCTTTAGATTCTAAAACCTACCTGCTTTAGCCCTCTCAATCTATTACCCTGGCTAAACTAGAAGTCAAGTTTCCCTATTATGTTAAATCAAAAAATGTGGGCTAGTATTTCGGTGCCAAGCGCAAAGGGATGCCTGAGCATTTTTTGGATCAATGTAGGGGATAAGGTAGTTCGTCCTCCAGGATAAGAAAGTTTGTTGTGGAGTAACGATACGACTGAAGCGAGTAAATCAGGTGATAAACGACGTTCTGGATAGATGCCAGAGAGGCTCTTTTATCCTGTAGTCATCTGTAATACCCTATCTCTTTTTGCAACCTATCATTATCTTAACCAACCACGTTGTTCAACCACCTGCAATAGCCCGAATTACCGACACAACGTCCGCCTCTTCTAACATACAGTTAACTCTATCCTCTTCTTTTACTAACCCTCCATTTACTGTTACCAACACCGTAGGGTGGAATATGTCTTGTCCAAAACTCCGGCTGAGTTTTTCTAAAAGTTCCTGAAGAGTAGTACCTTCAGAAAAAACATAATTCTTGGTTTCTACAGGGATTATGCCACCTACTCCTCCTCCTATTCTGACTGATATACTCATCATAGGCTTCAGCAGACCTTTCTAAGGAACGCTTCAGATGCTGGTACCTACGATTCCTCCCTCATTCTTCGCCTATTTTGTTCATGTCTTCGAGCTCTTTGGCTACGTTGTTTAGCTCCAGTCGGATAAGGGTAGTTTTTGTTGGCCAGCTAGTGTTCTTATCCCAGCCGTGCAGGGAGTAATATTCATCCAGCATACCATTAAGTTCTTTCTCGGAAGTGACTGCCTTGGAATCCGGTCTATCTGAACTGGGTTCGTTCATGATCCGCCACGGCAATGTATCATCTTTTCTGGAAGCACCTAGTCGCACGTTAAAACACTTTTCCAGGGTAACAACCCGGCGCCCGGCATTCATAGCATTTTCTTCTGAAATATCATAGCCTGTAGCTGATGAAAATAATGCGGCCATGATCTGGGGTGTAACTCCATATAAGGCCGTAGAAGTAAAAGCACAAAAGCCCAAACAGTCAGTGACTGCATAGCAGTCTTCATGCCATCGCACTATCTCCGCTCTCTTCTCCGTGAGATAAGGAGAAGCGTACTTTTCATCGCCCGTAATTTTCTTGATTAACGCCCGAGCCTCGGGACTCAATCCAAATTCGGCGAGAGTCTCCGTGTGGAGGTGATCCGCCCCCCGTGGGTTTACTGCAAAAGCCAGTGCATATGCCTTGGCAGATCGGGTATCCACGCAAGAGTGTTCCAGCCCTTTGGCCTCAACAGCCCATTTATGGGTATCGCCTCCTATGTGCTCTGCGGCCCGTTTAACACCTTCAGCCAGAGTATTTCCAAATCCTTCACGCAGAGCGATCTTTTTCACCATTTCCACCACTGCCTGTCCATTCCCCCAACGAAGTCCCAAGCCATCCAGATCCTGCCGACTAAGAGCACCCTTCTCGTAACATTCCATGGCCCACTGAATTACCGAACCGGTGGAAATAGTGTCCATGCCGTAGATATTGCAAAGTTCATTGGCCTTAATTACCGGTTCTGTCTCGAACACACCGCATCCGCTTCCCAGAGCAACGAGACTTTCGTACTCCGGTCCCCCCGTATAACTTCCTGCAAAGACACCTTTTTCCACCGTACTGTACCGATGGCATCCAATAACACAACCAAAGCAGGCCACTCGGCGTTTGAGGTATCCTGCTTCAACCAAGCACTGCCCAGAAAGCGGGTGAGCATCATCAACACAACTACGTTGAAAGTTGTAAGACGGCAAAACCCGCATCTCGTTTACCGCATTAAGACTTCCTGCAGTACCATAGCGCGACAATCCTTCCACTCCCGATTCACTGAGAAGTTTTTCCCGTGCATGCAACACAGTTTCGTGAAACTGTGTTGGCTTTGCTATGATCACACCTCCGCTACCACGCACAGCAATAGCCTTCAGGTTCTTCGAACCCATTACGGCACCGGCCCCCCCACGGCCAGCGGCATGATATACTGAAAACATTACCGCTGCAAATCGTACTAATTTCTCACCGGCAGGTCCAATAGCTGCGATTTGAACGTCTTCGTCGCCTAATTCTTTCTTGACGGATATATCAGTCTCACGAACATCCAACCCCCACATCCGAGAAGCATCGCGGATTTCCACTTTATTATCGTCTATCCAGAGGTATACAGGTTTCTCCGCCCGGTCATGAATAACCAAGTGGCCAAATCCAGCATATTTGAGTTCTGCCCCCCAGTGTCCGCCCACGTTTGTTTTCAAATATAAACCTGTAGCCGGACTTAAACACGTTACTGTAGTACGGCCTGAACTAGGGGCAGCAGTTCCTGAAAGCAAGCCTGCACCAAAGATTAATATGTTCTCCGGACCCAATGGGTCGACACCGGGTTTGACCAAGTCCCACAAAATGCGAACACCAATACCTCTACCTCCCAATAACTGTAGGAGATCATTCTTGGTTACGGGCTGCCTCCACGAAGTATTATTACTTAAGTCAACGTGTAGAATGTCTCCAGTAATCTGAGGCATAAGTTTTGACCTCCAGTAGGCTACTTGCTAATCCAAATTCAACGCTACAACCCGAGAACGCCGTTTTTCCTTTACTGAATGATGAGGAGGTTCATATTTTAGCGCCCCGGCGGGACAATACTTTACACATGCTGGGTCCCCGCCGCAAAGATCACACCGCATGGCAGTGCCTTTTTCGGGGTGCATATCTATGGCACCTAAAGGACATGCATTTGCACATTCCTTACATCCCCTACACGATTCCTCATTTACCTTGGCTGCTCCTGTAACAGGATCGTGAGTCATGGCTCCAACCGGACAAACCTCCTCACAGATTGGACGTTCACAATATGTGCAGGTAACCGGCACGCTTAAACACTTATCCTCAAACTTAACCAACCTGATACGAGACAAACGAGGAGAGTAGCTTCCTCCCTGTTCAAAAGAGCAAATCAGCTCGCACTGCCTACATCCGGTACAAGCCTCCGGAATAACATTGACTATCTTCTTGATCACCCCCGAACCCATTCCTAATTACCATCTCCAATATTAGTTTAGTACTGTCTCAATCCCGGCAGCTTTTCGGATAGCAGCCTGCAACTTACCAGCTTTTTCTACTTTCCCCACCAGTACAGCTCCCACCAGCTTTGCATCGCGATAAACCAACTTACAATAGGAGCTTTTGTCCTGATTGACGTCCAAATCCCAATCTCTCTTAGCTGGAACCCTGGTTATGCCCATGGAAATAACGGGAAGACCAAAGATTTCCAAAGCATTGCGGGATAAGGATCCTTCGTAGATAACATCTTGTCCGGTCATGTTCATCCCTGCAACACGCCCCTGTGCTATAGCGTGAGGCCATATAGCCGAGACACAGAATTCTTGGCGGGACAATTCATAGGCTTCAACTACATCCCCCGCTGCGTACACATCAGGTATGTCAGTACGCATGTTGCTGTCTACTTTGATGCCCCGGATAGTTGGCAGTACCCTATCTAGAAATTCTCTGTTAGGTTGAACACCTTTGCATATCACAACTACCTGACAAGATATCTCCTGACCTCCACTGAGTACAACACCTTCAACACCTTTTGAAGTATGAACGACTTCAGTCACATCTTCGCCTGTCCAGATTTTTATCCCATAAGACTGTATTTGCTCTTGTATCACAGCCGCAGCTTCATCATCTGCTACCCGCGATAGCACGTGAGAAGAACTAACTACCATTTCTGGAAAGTTTCCTCCCTCTCGCAAAGCACAAGTCAATTCAACTCCTAATGATCCCCCACCAACAATAACTATTTTAGCTCCCGACAAGGACTTCTGTCTGATGTATGAAGCATCCTCAATAGTGCGCAGCCCCATAATGTCTGGAGATTCTTTTTGCAGATGTTGGGGAATAACAGGCTTTCCTCCTGTTGCAACTAAAAGCTTTTCATAGGAAAGAACTCGCCCGTTATCCAGCTCAACCCTTTTTTGTTCAGGGTCAACATTTACTGCCGCTGCACCAAGGAGAAGGTTCACCTTTTTTTGTTTAAAAAAACTTTCGCCTGTCATATAAAGATTGTCTTTGGAAACGTGACCCCCAATATAGTGTGTAAGGAGTACTCTAGAATATGGGAGGTGATGCTCTAATGAAATCACGGTAATTTCACCATCAGAGTCATATTCTAGAATAGCCTGTATGGCTGAAAAACCCGCAGTGCCATTACCAATAATTAGATATCTAGGCACGGTGTTTTATCTCTCTGTTACGTACCTTGCAGCCCCTAGACTAAGTCCTTTTTGAAGCAGAGTTGCCCTTTGTCTTCTTTGAATTGCTGCTGCTCCATTATTATTTCTGGCTATCTGCACGGCTCCGGTAGGGCAAAAACTTGCGCATAAAGGCTTGTCCCACATACTACACCCATCGCACTTAAATGCTCTACTTTGGAGTGTACATTCTTTGTCCGAATGGCTACAAATTCGGATGGCTCCAAAAGGGCATTCCATCACACAGCTCCAGCAACCGACGCACTTCTGCTGGTCAATCTCTACTATCCCTCTCTCCATATCTACCTTAAACGCTCCGGCTACACATGCATCAGCACAAGGGGGGTTTTCGCAGTGGCGACAAATGTCAATTTGTATCTCTCCCTCGCACACTTTCACCCACAGAAGTGGGTCCGGTAGTTCGGGGAATTTCTGCTGACCACCGGTTTTTGTATTAAGAACCATATGAGCGAAAGAACAGGCAAGCTGACAAAGACTGCATCCATCACACTTTACTGTATCAACCTTAATTGATAGCAACTACTGAGACCTTTTTCAAATCTGCCTACCAGCTAGTCCTTAAGTTTTATGTTGCGGCAGCAACTTGGTTTCTACCCAATCCTGTCCAAAAATGGCTTGTATATTGGATCTTGGCTTAGTTCTCTTTTTCTGGAATGCCCCCCGGCCCTTATGAGGAGAGCTAATTCCGCTGCCCTTTTTCCAATATCCTGAGCCGACTTTACAGCTATACGAGCATCATAGTTGTTTTCGGTCAGTTGTTTTTCCAGTGCTTTAGGGTCAATGTTGTTAGACGTCCAACCCCCTGCACCTATGTAGGAATGCCACATATCTCCCGTCACGGGTATACACTGCATCACAAGAGTGTGATTAATCAGGTTTGTCAAGGTGTGTTCTTGTCCTGCACAAAGATGAACTCCTTGGACAACGTTCCCGACCACTTTTAGTAATTTGGGTAGCTTATCCTCTCCCGGGTCAAAAATCCCCCGATATCTACCAAAAAGAGTGTTCCCCAACCGGTCAATAAAGCATTTTACCTGGCCCGGTATTCCCATGTGATAAACAGGTACAGAGTAAATAATCACGTCTGCTTTTAGCCATAGGTCGCGTAGTTCCTGAAAATCGTCCTTGATAGTACACTCGCCCTCTTGATCTGCACAGCGAAAACACGAGATACACGGCCCTATCTTTTTTCCCCGAATTGAGTAAGAAACACATTTCACGCTATCAGGGTCCACATTCCTAGCCTTTTCCAAAGCTTTGTCCAAAAGAAACTGGCTGTTGCCTTTTCTAGGGCTTCCCGAGATGCCTAGCACCAGCAATTTGCTCATATCCCGACAATCTCTCCCTTTTAGAATCTGTGGCACCGGGGCTCCACGCATTGTGACCAACCAGGTCAGAAACGGCCTATAACGTCCATATTATGAAAATAGCCGCTTTTCGCTCCATTATATATTAAAAAAGATATAGTACAAGAAAAAAGGAGATCGAGGTTCAAGATTCATTCCAGTAAGCACAGGCATTCCATTGAACTTCTTTGCAAAAATTTCGTACTTGAATCATCTTGACAGGAACCCTCGTATTGCCAATTCACTCCTAGACATCTGCACCCTTTACGCCAGACTCAGACTAAGCAAGTTTATCGAATGCCGTTCTGGTTGTCTCCTCATGGATTGCCTCACTTATGCCACAGATATCTATCATAGCATTTCTAGGGCTGATTTGGAATTGGCCCCTTCGTTCCATTGATAAATAACGAAATACATGCTATAGTACACGAAAACTAGGGAGGTTGGGATACCAATTTGACCTTCGTTATTACCGCTGACACCGAAAGCGATAGGAGAGTTCTGGCTGCTCTATTCAACGCCCCACGATATTGCCATGAAGGAGAACAACAAGCTGAGACACATGTGCCTGGTTGGTATGAACCTGGACGACACGTCAACTGTGACATAGGCTATGCGGACACGCCCGGATCACATATGCTCTGCGGTCAGATCGGTTGGTATCCAAAGCTGGAGTCAATTAATGGCAGGATTGTTTTTGACGGTTCAGTAGTGCCGCCTGTAGGTCTGCTTCAGGGATCTGGTGAAGTTAGCCAAAAAATTGGGAATGAATTAGTTAGCATTCCGTGTCAAATAATTTAGTGAGAGGACCCTGAAATGGTCAAAGTAAGCCAGGAACACCTGGCCAGATGCCACCTATTTACCGGAGGAAGGAGGTATCAAGCATGACGAATCGCATTTTATGGATTAACCCAATTGGATCCGATGATTTTGATCAGCCTATCAAAGAGTTTCTGGAAACCAGGAAAAGTGCGGACACAGAAATCAATGTGGTCTCTTTGACCAGGGGTCCCCTGCACCTTGAGTATCACTACTACGAAGCTCTGGTTCTGACCGATACCCTGCATCTGGTGAAACGATATGAGAAAGAGGGATACGACGGGGCAGTCATCGGCTGCTTTTATGATCCGGGCCTCAGAGAAGCCAGAGAAATCACAGACAAACTGGTGGTTACGGCTCCGGCAGAGGCCTCCATGCATATTGCTGCTACCTTAGGTCATAAGTTCTCCATCATCGTTGGCCGAAAAAAATGGATCCCGAAGATGAAGGAAAACGTGGTCAACTACGGGTTCAAAGACAGATTTGCCTCTTTCAAATCAGTGAATCTAGGCGTTTATGAGTTTCAGAAGGATCCATCTGAGACCACTCGAAGGCTACAGGCAGCGGCGAGAGAGGCTGTGGAGAAGGATCTTGCGGAAGTAATTATTTTGGGATGCACTGCCCAGTTTGGATTTTTCCGGGAGTTGCAGAAAGACATTGGTGTGCCGGTAATCGACCCTATCCTGGCCGCTCTTAAATATGCGGAGCTCCTCATCCAGCTGAAAAAGAGATTCAACTGGGGCCACAGCAAAATCTATGGTTTTGAGGCACCACCCAGGGACGAAATCAGAAAATGGAAGCTGGAAGAACAGTATAGGACTAAAGGAATCTGGACTTAGAGGAGAGGCTGCATGGAGAGGAGAGTTAGAGTTGGATTTGATGTCGGAGGAACCTTCACCGATGGGGTCGTAATGGAGGGTAGAGAAGTACTGGCTAAGGTCAAGTCACTCACTACCGAAGATGTCACCAGCGGAATCATTGATGCTCTGGACAGTCTTCTGGCTAGATCCCGGGTTTCGCCAAAAGACATAAGCATGGTCTCTCTGGGTACCACCCATACCACCAACGCCATCATTGAACGCCGAAATCTTAACCAGGTAGGGATTCTCCGTTTGGGAGCTCCGGCTACTACGGCCATTCCTCCACTCACCGGCTGGCCTCAGGACCTAAAGGAAGGTATTGGAGGAGTGAGAAACGTCTTTGTTGTCCGTGGGGGCTCCGAGTACGACGGCCAGGACATCGTTCCCCTTGACGAGAAGGCTATTGCTGAAGCCTGCCGCCAGATGAAGAACCGAATAAATTCGGTAGCCATTTCTGGTGTTTTCTCCCCCATAATTGCCAAGCACGAGGAGCGGGCGGCGGCGATCGTGAGAAACATATTGGGGCATAAGATACCTATCACACTTTCCCACCGCATTGCTACTATCTCTCTTCTGGAGCGGGAAAATTCCACTATTCTTAATGCCTCGGTGATCAGCGTAATGCAGCGTGCGGTGGCTTCACTCCGGAAGGCGGCTAAGGAACGAGGTATCCAGGCTGATCTTTTTATTGTCCAGAACGACGGGACCGTAATGCTGGCGGATTATGCAGTCAGCTATCCTATTTTCACCATAGCTTCTGGTCCAGCTGCCAGCGTCAGGGGATCTGTGTATCTATCAGGAATAGAAAATGGAGTAGTGGTGGATATCGGCGGCACCTCAACCGATGTGGCCTACATCGTCAATGGCTTTCCCAGAGAGTCCTCTATCACCGTTAATATTGGTGGGGTAAAGACAAACATTCGATGTCCGGACCTTCTCTCCATAGCCCTGGGTGGGGGGACAATAGTTAAGAGCCATAACGACGAAGTTACCGGCCTTGGCCCTGAAAGCGTCGGCTATAACTTGGTGAGACTCGGCCGCTCTTTTGGTGGCCCACTTACAACTGTACATGATATTGCAGTAGCAACGGGTAGACTCCGCGAGAAACTGGAGGTTTTCGAAACCAACTACCTTACCAATGAGGCCAGGGTCAAATCTCTTTCTCCCGGCCTGGTCCAGAATGCCCAGTTAGCTGTCAAAGAGGTCCTGGAAGAGGCTATTGACAAGATGAAAACCACGGCGAAGGCTATTCCGGCTATCTTTATCGGCGGCGGGGCTCTTGTAGTTCCTACTGAAGATATAAAGGGAACCAGTGAAGTTCTCAGCCCGAAGCATTTCGAGGTAGGAGGGGCTATTGGGACTACCATTGCGGAGATTGGAGCTTATGCCGAGGGAGTGGTGGACCTGGAGCGGGAGGAGCGGCAAGGAGCTATTGAGAAGGTAACCGAACAAGCCAAGGACCATGCTGTTGCGGGCGGAGCTATTCGGGAAGCCATTGAAGTAGTAGACGTAGAAGAGACTCCCTTTACTTACATGCCGGGCAAGCGAGAAAAGATCCGAGTGCGAGTCAAGGGAAAGATCTTTCGGTAGGAACGGCAATGTCTGTAAGAGAGATTCTGAAGGAATGGGGAGCCAAAAACTTTCGGGTGATTGATAAAGAGGCAATCCGCCAGATCACTCTAGGAGCATCCGTTTTGGCCACAGGGGGAGGTGGAGATCCTGAGATCGGACTACTCTGGACCTATAAAGTCCTGGATGAGGGTAAAGAGATAATTATGGTGGATCCTGCCGACATTCCTGATGACATTCTGGTGGCCGGCCCCGGTTGTCTGGGAGCAGCCCTCGTTCTAACAGAAAAGCCGCCTGGCAGTGAAGTTTTGAATCTGGCCATAGTCAAACTAGAAAACTATATGGGAAGAAAACTACAGGCAACTATACCCATAGAATGCGGCGGAGTGAATTCACCAGTAGCCTATGCTGCCGCCGGAGAATTTGGCGTACCGGTAGTCGATGTTGACGGGATGAACCGAGCCTTTCCTGAGCTGCAAATGACTTCCTGGGTCATTCACGGAGTTCACGCTTCGCCCACTGCATCTGTTGACGATCGAGGCAATGTCACGATTATTGACACTAAGGATAATGACCTCTTGGCCGAGAACCTGGCCCGCAGAGCCGCTATGGCCTACGGCGGTATCTCCTGGATTGCCACCTATCCCATGAGCGGAAAGGAAGTAAAAGAAACGTCTATTATTAACTCCCAGAGTATTGCGTGGGCCATAGGTAAAGCTATTTACCAAGCCCGAATCAAGCATCTTGATCCTATCCGGGAGCTCCTCAAGAGCTTAGAAGTGGAGAGGAAAGTCAAGGGTTTCTCTGTTTTCAAAGGAAAGATCGTGGACATTAGCCGAGAGTTCGGTGGTGAGGCTACCAAAGGCTTTACCCTGGGCGAGATTACCATGGAGGGTATTGAGGAATACAGGGGATGTGTTGCCAGGTTAGATTTTCAAAATGAGTGGCTTAATCTGCGTATTGATGAAAAGATAAGATGTATGCCGCCAGATCTCATTGCTATCCTGGATCCGGAGACTGGGGAGCCCATCAGGACTGACGTAATGAAATACGGATACCGGGGGACAATTGTTCTCATTCCTGCCCATGAGCGGATGAGAACTCCAAGAGGAATCCAGGTCTTTGGCCCCCAGCATTTCGGTTATGATCTTGAGTACGTTAAGGTGGAGAAGCTAAATCAAAGCTAGAGAGGAAAGGTATGTTGAATGAAGTAAAACAGTTAATGAAGGCAAATCCTCACTATAAGGTTCTTCTCAACGCTATCCTGGCTAGCCCCTATATCGAGAGGCAGGCCCTGGTAAAGAAGGTTGGGCTCTCCCGGGAAATCTTTGAGGGGCTGCTAAAGAACCTAGAAGACAGGTTGATTGTCCTGGAGCTTGCCAGCCAGGCTGAACACAGCGTCGAGTCCCGCGTGCCCAAGAAGATCTATGTCATTAACCCGGAGATGGAGCAAGATATACGGGGCATACTAGGCAAGAGTTAACCCTCAGCAAATTCTCTTCATTCTCCAAAGCTACTCTTTAATATCTTAGCCTGGATATCATCTCGGAAATATCGCCCTCGGCATTTTATTTTACATGAGGCTCTGATCTATGGAATATCAGCAGCGAGTAGCCGCTCTAAGTAAACACCTGGGGGAAAGGGAACTCGATGTGGCGGTGCTATTCGACCCGGCTAATGTCAGGTACATTACCGGCTTCAGACTAAACAGAGCTACCAGCTCTATTTTAATAATTAATAGCAGCGGTTCTCTTACCTTTGTGGTAGCTCGACTTGACTATGAGCGGGCAAAACGGGACTGCTGGATAGAAGATGAGAATATTCTCTTTTTTCCTGAGGACACTAAAGATTACCTGAAGGTCCTTCACCAACCTTTGAAGAAGGCAAAAGTTGTCGGCATCGAGGAAAAGAGTATCACTCACTACCAGCTCTCTTACCTGCGCCAAATTTGCGGAGACACCCTGAAGCTAGTGCCCATTGAAAATGATCTCTCTCAGTTCAGGGCCATTAAATCACAGGAAGAGATTGAAGCGATTCGCCGGGCGGCGGCTATTGCGGACGAAGCAATGACAAAGGTTTTCAACATGGTCAAAAAGGGATTGACCGAGGCCGAAGTCTCCTCCTATGCTGAATATGTAATGGGAACTGAGGGAGCAGAAGGAGCCTCTTTTGAGCCTTTTCTTATGTCCGGTGAGAACGCCTGGTTGCCGCAGCGTCTCTCTTCACAGAAGAAATTGAAAGAGGGAGAGCTAATGATTTTGGATCTGGGAGCAATTTACGAAGGCTACTGTTCTGATCTTACCAGGACCTTTGGTCTTGGTGATTTAACCAGGGCCCAAGAGAAGATTTTCAAAGTGGCCCTTAAGGCCCAACAAGCGGCTATTGCAGCAATCAAACCAGGGATGATAGCAGCTAAGATTGATGCAGTTGCCCGAGAAATCATACAAAGAGAGGGATATGGAGAGTACTTTCCCCATCTTACAGGTCACGGAGTGGGGTTCTCTATCCATGAGCTGCCCATCATAGATAAGGGTGTCGAAACTCCTCTCACATCAGGCATGGTCACTACCATTGAGCCCGGGATTTATCTTGCGGGAGTAGGAGCAGCTCGGATTGAGGATATGGTGTTGGTTACGGATACAGGATATGAACTTTTGACCAGAGCAGAAAGGGAGCTAATTTGAAGAGAAAGACTCATAGAAGAGTCTATGAGATTCTTAAGGAATGGGCAGTACAAGAATATGAGGTTATTAACAAGAAGGTCCTTCAGGAGATTACTCTGGGAGCATTCATTCTAGCTACGGGAGGTGGAGGTGATCTCGATGATCTTGAGGATGAAATAGAAAGAATTTATGTAGCCGAAAGAATGGGGCGTTTGACAAGGACATTTGACAAGGATAAAAGAATTGTTAATAATCACCAATATAGGGGTACATCTTTGACAAGGGAAAGGCTAAAATAAGGCCGCAGGGAGGTGAGAAAGTAAACAGGCCATTAGCTGGGGCAAAGGAAGGCTTCCAAAAGGGGGATGCATCGAAGATTAACTTCTCTTTCTAGGAGCTTTCACAGAAGACTGAACAATGCTAGGAGGCATAAGCGATGAGAACCTTCAAAACGACCTTTATGTCACTACTTTTAGCGTTGGGGTTAGTCATATGTATGAGTCCTCTCACAGTTGCTGTTGCGAAAGTGGATCTCGATTTCGTTGTCTGGTCGTACGGCATCGACACCATATTAGATAACATTGAGAAGTTCGAAGCAAGATATCCTGACATAGACGTAACGCTGAGCGATTTCGCTTGGGAGAAATATAAGGATGTTATGGTGATGCGATTTGTGGGAAAAACGCCAACCGACGTGACTTACGGCTCGGATCATTGGCTTCAGGAATGGGCCGCTCCCGGCTGGATAGTTCCCTTGGAAGATTATTTCCCGCAAGCGCTTGGGTATAAAGACGAGCTGGCACCCTATACCGTTGAGGGGATGACCTATCAGGGCAAACTCTATGGGCTACCCTACTATGCAGATATCATAACCTTTATGTACAACGAGGAGATGTTGAAAGAAGCGGGGTTCGCCAAGCCGCCGGAGACCTGGGATGAAGTGGTTGAACAAGCTTTGGTTATGAAGGAAAAGGGGATCGTAGAGTACCCCATAATGTTCCAGTTTCAAGACATCTGCCCTTGGTATATCGAGGTCTTCCTTTCAATGGTCTATTCGCACAAAGACTATAGAATGTTCGACGATGAACTCGATCCAATATTTGACAAAGACGGGACGGCAGCACACAAAGTGGCTCAATGGCTTGTTGATGGCATGCGGAAACACAAGATAATCAACCCAGCCTCATTGGAAACAACCGAGGTACCCTTAGTGAAGGCTTTTGGTTCAGGGCACGCCGCGTTTGTTATACTTCCTAAATATACCTTAGCACAGCTACAAACTCCGGGTGCACTTCCTCTATCAGGCCAGTTCAGAATGGCCTTGATGCCGGGCGAAACACATGGCACATTGGGCTTTGTCAGGTTCTACTGCATGACTAAGATGGCTGTCGACAGAGGTAAAGATGTAATTGACGCCGCCCTGAAGTTTATGGAATACTTCGGTGGCAAGACAGACGGAGAATACAAAGTAGTGAAAATATGGGCGTTAGACAGAGGTCTCGGATTTGGGCAGCTGCCCTTGTATGATGACCCAGAAGTAGTCGCAGCGATCAATAAATGGGGAGACGTAGAGCTGGAGAAAGCGCAGGCGAAACTCGCCAGAAGCAAAGAGGCTCTAACTCCCTTCTATGGCTCCTGGAGCTTAGAACTGCAACGCGAGCTGAGCAAGGCCCTATTAGGCCAGAAGACAGCACTTGATGCTCTAAAAGCAGCTGCCAAGAAGTGGGGAGAAATGAAGAGATAAGAAGACAGCCAAGTAAGTATTTGGTGGGAGGGTAGCTGAAGGCTGTTCAGCTTCCCTCCCACAAGAAAAAAAGAAGATATTGTGTCTGCGGTTCCTATAGAGCGAAACGGCGCTTCAAAAACGAACCAACTCGTGGGGAAATTGTTGAAGAACCCAGCTTAGATAAACCAACCCTGTTCAAAGTTCAAATAACGCATACAGAATGCTTAAACCCACGCTGTAAAAGAAATAGCTTTCCTCCACCCATACAAGGCATCAGTAAATATCAGAAAGCGACTGCTTGGTCATGAAAAAGGTCATCTGCTGGCCGTTGGAAAGACAAAGAGGCTGATAAACAAAATTTCAAAGAACCCAATGTTCCGTACGAAACAAACAGAAGGTGATCAGCAGTGCTAAAGGGAGGAAAAACGTTTGGCGAGAAAAGATATGCCTATCTGAGCATCCTGCCAGTTGTCTTAATCGTAGCTTTATTCACAGTCTATCCCATATCTTATGCGCTGTGGGCAAGTTTCAGACAAATTATCTTCTACCAGCCCTATCATACGCCTTTTATTGGTTGGGCCAATTATCGGGAGGTCATAAGTAGCGATTATTTCAGAAAGGCATGGGAAACTACCCTTATCTACACGGGGATAGCTCTGCCATCTGTCTCTGCAATGGGCCTGGGCATCGCTCTTTTACTGAACACGAAGCTTAAAGCGACTGGAGCACTAAGAGTTCTCATCCTATTGCCCTGGGCGGTCCCCGCGGTAGTCAGCGGGATATTATGGGGATGGATATTCAATAGCACCTATGGCGCTTTCAATGGCCTCCTGTACTCTGTCGGCCTAATAGATAAGTACATCCCTCTTTTATCCAGGCCGAAGACAGCGCTTCTATGTGTTGTTTTCGCACACATCTGGAAAGAGGTTCCGCTTGCCGCTATACTTTATCTCGCCGGACTTCAGACTATCCCGAACGAACTGTACGACGCAGCCAAAGTTGATGGTGCAGGTGTGTTTACCTGTTTCAGGCACGTCACGGTGCCGCTCTTAAAGGCCATTTTCTTAATTGTTATAATATATGAGACGATTATCGGCGTAGTAACTTTTGACCTTTTATATGTGATGACCGGTGGAGGCCCCGGTGGTACCACTTCACTCATTTCATATTTCATCTACGAGGAGCTCTTCAGAGCATTTAATTTCGGCCATGGCGCAGCGCTGTCGTTTATATTGGTGGTTGCAATGCTTGCTCTAATTATCGGTTACTTGAAGCTACTACCCCGTCAGGAGGTCTATTAGCAAGTTTCAGGAGAATCATCTTAGGAAAAAGATGAGCACCATATCGAAAATAACTCTCTACATTTTGATCATACTTTTAGGCGTTTATATCTTGGCGCCTTTTGGCTGGATATTGGTATGTAGCTTCCGGCCAGAGCGCGACCTGTTTTATGTCCCACCACAGTGGGTACCCCGGAGAGTCACGCTGGATAATTATAACTACGTCTTTACAGGGAAGATTCCCGAGGGCTTCGAGATTGGTAGTGGTGGTCTCACTGCCAGAATTTCGGAGAAAGCACGGTACATTTTACCCGGGCTGAGAAACAGCTCCATTATAGCGTTAAGCGTTATGATCATCAATTTAGTCTTTGGCACAATAGCGGCATACACCTTTTCACGTATAAAATTCAAAGGCAGCCTCCCAGCTTATATGTTCATACTGGGGACCAGGTTACTGCCTCCAATAGCTATTGCTGTGCCCTTTTATCGTATAGTGCAATCACTGGGGCTATTAGATACGCATATAGCCTTAATCTTAGCTCATTCTACCTTCACCTTGCCATTCACTGTCTGGTTCTTGACGCTTTATTTGAAAAACGTCCCACCTAGCTTAGAAGAGGCTGCCCTGGTCGATGGCTGTACGCGGCTGAAAGCGTTGTTGCATATTGTCATACCTGTGGCCATTCCGGCATTAGCAGCTGCCGCCGTTTTCGCACTTATGTTCTCCTTTAACGAGTTCCTTTTCGCACTATTTCTCACACCAACAATCAAGTCACAGACCCTGCCCGTGATAGTTGCTGACGTCTCTGTAAACCCGGATGTGAGCTATGCCTTAATGTCAGCATGTATAGTCCTGTCCATAATTCCACTTCTCCTATTTGCTCTGATTTTTCGTAACTATATAACACGTGGATTAATCACGACGCTCCGAATGAAATAGAGAACCTCAAAAGCAATTTACTATTGGGACATTTGTCATAGGCTTGGCAACTGGGCATGCCCGTGGAACTTTGCCCTTTTTGCCCTTCCGGTTATTTGACAATAGGTCTTTCAGCAGGTATATTGCATTAGAAAAACTGCGGCACGAACGGGAGGAAAAAATGGAAGAGAAAGATTTCCCCAGAAATTATCCAATGAAGGGAAAAAGGTTCCTTGAGATTTGCAAAGAGTTTCTGGACAGAATTGAAGAAGGACAGGCTGAGAATTTCAAGAAGGCAGGCCAACTCATCGGGGACAGAATTATGGAGGGTGGTATCGTGCATGTGGTTGGCACCGGCGGTCACGCCTGCCTTCCAGCCTATGATATGTTCTACAGAGCTGGCGCACTGGTACCAATAAATTACATTATTCCCATAGGCGCTTTGTATGGAGCTGGGGGAGCGACGCACGGAATGAGAATGGAAAGAACACCAGAGTACATGAAACAGGTAATAGACTATTATCGTGTGGGAAATGGTGATGTTGCTATAGTATTCAACAACATCGGTGTCAATGCCGCTACAATCGATGCGGCGCTGGCTTGTAAAGAAAAAGGGGCTACCGTAATAGGTGTTGCGGGATTAGTGTGGCAGGAAGATATACCGGAAGATCACCACACCAGACATCCCTCGAGAAAGAATCTCAAGGATATTGTGGATCTATTTATTGATGATTATAATCCGGTGGGCGATTCGGTGATAGAGCTCGAGGGGTTTGACAGAGCCATTGCCCCCATCTCCACAGTAAGTGATGGGTATATAGTAAGGCGGATTGAAATTGAGTCCATAAAATACATGGTTGAGAAAGGATTCAAACCACCGGTGTGGGTTAGCGCTAACACCGTCGGGGGCGATAAGGCTAATAAAAAGTATCAGGATGACTATTTCTACAAGATCAAGCAATTGTAAAAAACCCTGCTTTAGGGAGGTGAGAAAAGACAAGATTCTGAGAGCAGGGAGCTTTTGAATCAAAATGAAAAGGAGGGGAGAATGTCAGTAAGAAAGAAAAGTTTGGCTCTGGTCGGTGTGATGGTTGGGCTGCTGGTAGTTGTCCCGGGGTTGTGCTTGGCTCAGGAAAAGGTGGAACTCACTTTCTGGCACCACGAGGCTCCTGCTCACCGCGTTGCCGCCTTTCAGCAGGCAATAGACTTATTTGAGAAGGAGTATCCCGACATCAAGGTCAACCAGGAAATCGTGATGTGGGGAGATGCCTGGCCGAAGACATTGGCGGCTATAGAGGCGGGAAATCCACCTGATTTTCAGTTTGGGATTCCTGATCTCTTGCTAACCGTCTACCGCGCCAATGCGATTGTTCCTCTCACCAATCTGGTGAAGGAGATGGATGAAAAATACCAGTTCTTTCCCGGCGCAATAGCCCCCTATCATCACGAAAATGAGAGCTGGGGCGTTCCTATCTGGACCATGGCTTTCCTGCTCACCTATCGACCGAGTTACTTTGAGGAGTACCTGGGGACTACTGAACCTCCCAAAACCTGGGAAGAGTTTTTGGACTACGCTGAGAAACTAACCCATGCGCCGGATCTACATGGTATTGGATTGGCTGGAGCTAAGAACCTTATGGTAGATGAACAGGCCTATTGCATTATGACAACTGCGGGAGCTAAGTTCTTTGATGAGAAGGGAAAGATAATATTTGATAGTCCCGAAACAATAAAAGCCCTAAAGTTCTACAAAGAGCTTTTCCAATATGCTCCTCCTGGTGCTGATGCCTGGTCCTGGGGAGAAATGGAGCTCAATATCGCAGCAGGAACCGTAGCCATGGCTCCTTATTTTCCTTCGGTTCAGAAAAGGTTTTACGAGGAGTTCGATACCAGTGACTACGCCGGTGCCCATATGCCTTATCCTCCGGATGGAAAGCCAGGTACCATATGTTATCCCAATGAAATCCATGTGTATAAGCAGACAGTGGCCAAAGGGCATCTACCGGCAGTCGAAGAGTTCGTTAAGTTTATCCTGAAACCAGAGGTGAATTATATTTTGACAGCGGTTCAGGAACCGGGAGGTTTCTATCCTGCTACCGAGGCAGCTTCCAGAGCACCTGAGTTCTGGAACGACCCCATAATCACCCGCTTCAAAGGGATGAACGAGGCGGCCATGGAAGCCTTAGAGTACGCAACTCTTTATGGTTTTGAATACGGACGCTGGGTTAATCTGGGAATAGGTGATATCACCGGAGCAGACATTCTGGCCGATGTTGTTAATAGAATTGTTACCGGACAGATGAGTGTTGAGGACGCGGTAAAATGGGGTGCCAAGGCGATGGAGAAATACTCTGAGCCGGTAGGATAAAAGCAGGACATAGGATAAAGAGAATCTAAAGGACGGTAGCTTGCCCTAAGCTACCGTCCTTTAAAAGAGCAAAGTAGTGAGAAGAAAAACGGTCGGATACCTTTTCGTCTTACCCATCCTTGTACTAATCCTGGTGATCTTTCTTTACCCCCTCATATCTACCATAAGGTACTCTCTCTATGATATCCCCTTTGGCGTAAAGCAGGGACCATTTGTAGGCCTTCAAAACTACAGGATCATTTTTGCCGAACCAGTATTCTGGCAGGGGTTAAGAAATAGTGTTATCTGGGCCCTAGGAAACCTGGCGGTCCAGCTAACCATTCCCTTCGGAATAGCTATTGTCTTGAACCATCGACTTAAGGGTATCGACCTTGTCCGGGCCATAGTCCTAATACCCTGGATAGTCCCGGCAGTGGTGGTAGCTATATGTGCGAGGTGGCTGCTCCTCCCAACCATGGGTCCTATCAACTACTATCTCCTCAAAACAGGTATTGTCGCTCGCAGGGTCAACTTTCTGGGTTCACTCGGGCTGGCGATGCCAACTTTGATTGCTCTGAATTCCTGGAAATTCTTTCCCTTTGGAACTCTCTTGATTCTCGCGGCCCTGCAGACAATACCCGCTCAACTTTATGAAGCCGCCAGGGTTGATGGAGCAAACCCCTGGCAATGCTTCACCAGAATAACTTTCCCCCTGGTTGGGAGAATTGTGTGGTTCATTGGCTTTCTTGCCTTTGTCTGGAATTTCAACATTTTCGACTTGATCTGGCTCATCACTCAGGGGGGACCGGGAAACACTACCCAGACCCTGCCGGTTCTTATTTACCGTACAGCCTTTAAGACTTTTCGTCCCGGGGAGGCATCTTCTATCGCGGTAATCATAATGATATTTTTGGCTGCTGTGGGCATCATTTATTTTAGACTCCTTTCTCCCAAAAAGGAGGAGAGAATCATCGCCCAATGAAAGTAGGGTAGAACTTGAGTACGAGAAGAATAGCTGAGGTTTCCATAAACTACCTGGTAATTGCTATCGTGCTGGTGGGAGTGATGTCTCCTTTTATCTACGTAGCATTCTCATCCTTCAAGCCCTTAAAGGAGATAATGACAATAAGACCTGCCTTCTTCCCCCATCAGCCTACTTTGAAAAATTACCAGACTCTTCTCCTAGCAAGAACTCCCATTAGGAATTTTCCCCTATTTTTATTCAACAGTTTTAAAGTCTCCATAGGGACTACTCTTCTTACTCTTGTCCTGGCCTGCCTGGGAGGATATAGTCTGGCCAGATACAGGTATCGAGGTAGAGAACTTCTGGGAAGGATGATGCTGTTCATCTATGTTTTCCCTACAATTTTGCTCCTTGTTCCAGTCTACAAAATGTTTTCGCGCCTCAATATGCTGGATACTCATTTTGCTCTTATAATTGTATATACTGCATTGGCGGTTCCCTTTTGCACCTGGCTCCTTAGCTCTTTTTTCCGAGGAATACCTCCCGAACTTGAGGAGGCAGCTATGGTTGACGGAGCTAAAGGGCTCACCATCTTTTACCGGATCGTCTTTCCTCTAGCAGCTCCTGGTATCCTGACTGCCGGGGCGTATGCATTCATAACTGCCTGGGGAGAGTATATGTTTGCCCTGATTCTCCTAATGACCAGCGCTCAAAGAACCGCTCCCTTGGGTCTGGCCACATTCACGGCGGAACAGTATATTGAATGGGGCCCTCTTCTGGCAGGATCCTGGCTCATAATTTTGCCCGTTGTGGTTTGCTTTCTTCCTCTGGCTAAGTACTTTATCAGGGGATTTATAGCTGGAGCCGTAAAAGGCTAGCACTTGGCTAACCAAAACTCTGTGTAAGGAGGGTAAGGATGATAAAATCAAGAAAAGTAGGTCTTGGGCAACTGATACTCTCTTTTCTTCTCCTGTTTAGCTTCCTCTGGATCTGTGGATCTACCTCAGGCAGGACATCCCTTTCTCAGGGAGTGAAAGTAAATATTCTCAAGGATGTCTATATTCTTCCTGCGGCTGAATTGGAGACTACCAAAACCTACCCGGATGTCATTGAGATAACCAATGAGTACCTGAAGTTTTGGTTGGTTCCTAATCGTGGACGTCTTGTCTTTGACTATTTTTTCAAGCCGACGGAGCACGCTCAGATCTATAATAATACCAAACCATCCCCTACAATGACCCCAGCCGGATACATAGTAGAATTTGGAGGATATTACCTTTCAGTTCCTTGGAACTCAAGAGCTCGTCAACCCTACGATTTGAAATACAAGATAGTTGATGAGACCCCTGCAAAAGCCGAAGTTTACCTGTGGGGCAAAGATCTTCTGAAGCATATTCTTATGGAAAGTTGGATAACAGTAAGACAATCCTCCTCTTTGATAGCGATAAAGGTCAAACTAACCAACAGAGGCAAAAGGAAGTGGAACATCAAGTTTAGCGACTATACAGTTATTGCTCCCGGGGGAGCGCTTACCCCGAACAGTGTTTTTGTAATCCCTACTTCAAAGGTCAAGATTGCTAAGAGTGAGAACGAGTGGATGGGAGGTGAAGGGAGTGTGGTGAATTGGCCGCAGAACTGGTCCAATTGGGGCAAATTCAAACAAGCAGGTTCATTTTCTACAGAGATAGATGATATGTCCGAGCCCTTTGCCGGGATGATTAACTATGATAGTGGGGATACCTTCATCAAACTGTGGGAACCGGCTCATTTCTTTGACGAGCTTGAAATATGGAGCTGGGGTGTGAGCTATGAGGAGGCGAAAAACGGCACTCCCACTGCCAACTTTCAAACCAAAAAGCGAACCTTCTCTCTGTCTCCTAACCAATCAGTAGAGTTCTTTACTTATTTCTACGCCCTGAGAGACATGGAAAATGTGACTATGGCGAATAAAGACTTTGCAGGGTGGATAGGGCCCGATAAGACCGTCTACAGACTCGATAAGGATAGATTCTTAAATGTAAAATCTCAGGTAGGTACAAGCAAAAATTATGAAAACGTAGGCATGGTCATTTACTTACTAGATCAAAAGGAAGAAGTGCAAAAAGAAGTGCATCGTGAGCACATCGCTGCCATATCGCCAGGGGGACCTTACTCAGTTGCTTCTAGGGTTGAGCTGGGAGATTTGCCAGAGACGGAGAATGAGTATTTTATTAGAGCAGACTTGTTTGATGCGCAGGGTAATCCTCTTTTCACCATGAAATCCGCGTTATTTACAGTAAAGCAAAGGTAGGATCTGGGTGAATTCTTGTCCAAAAGATCCCAGGTTTTGTAGGAAGAAAGGTTATTCGGGAAAAGGTCGTCGTCGCGGAAGTACGCTACCGTTTCCCGCAGCTTTAGTTCTTAAGCCTCTGTTGAACAGCGTTGCTTTCTAGTTCTCGAATCGCGTCATGAGCAATCCACCCGGCGCTTCTTGAATCCATTTCTTGAATCTCTTTTGCAATTTCAATAGCTGTCCGGTTCAAGTTGATATTACGCTTTCCAATTTGGCGCAGTGCCCAATTTACAGCTTTTTTGACGAAGTTCCTATCATCAGAAGCTTCCCTTTTTATCAGGGGGAGAAATCTTTTAAACCGCTCATCATCAGCTTTTTTATCACTAACAGCCAATCGGGCCATTAATACGAAGCCTGCTCTTTTCACGAATTCTTCCTCTCTTGAACTCCATTGACGGCATTTTTGATATGCCAGCTTCATCTTCTCAAAAAGATTCATGCAGCACTGGTCACAAATCTCCCAATAGTCAAAGTCTTTCACCCATCTTTCCATTTGCTCCTCGGAAACCTCACTTGGGTCATCAATGATACTCGCAAGTATTCGAGTTTCACGAATATCTTCTGTCCAGAGCTGTTGGGCGAGCCTATGGTCTTTCCCTATTTTTCTGGCCATATTTCTTAGGTTTGGTATTGACACCCCGTAGGTTCTCTCTGGTGTAATTCCATATTTTGCCATGCCCTCTATTGCTTTAGAATCAGAGAGAGATTTGAGCTCCTTAAGGGTGTCATAGTATGATATCCTTCCCACCCTATGCGCAGTGTCGTTCTGTCTCTTTTGCCGGTAGCCCAATACTGTCTTTCCTTTCTCTTTAGACACTCCCCCATGTCCTGGAGGCAAGTTTCATGTCGCCTCATCGGCTTTTTTCGCATAAACCTTGATGCTCATGACCGAACTTGCAACTTCTTTTGCTTTCTCTGGCGAGATGTTTAGATCTTCCATGAGCGATTTTGCCGTAGGATCATCGACGATAAGCTCAATAGGAAAAGATTTCTCGTCGATGATCCTCACTTCCCCAAATCCTGCCGCCTTTATGGCCGCTATGTACTCATCCCTCATCATTGCTCCAGAAAGACAACCAACATATGCCTGAACAGAGTTCTTTATGGCGTCGGGCAGCTCCTTCAGAAGCACTAGATCCGAGATCATCAACCTGCCACCAGATCTTAGAGCCCTATACGTTTCTTCAAAGACCTTCTTCTTATCAGGCGATAAGTTAATAACACAGTTTGAGATAACTGCGTCAACAGAGCTATCAGCAACCGGGAGATTTTCAATCTCTCCCAGCCTGAACTCCACGTTTTCGTAGCCGCCTTTCTCAGCGTTTTCTCTTGCCTTTTCAATCATCTCGGGTGTCATATCCACACCAATAACTTTTCCCTCTCTGCCAACCTTGTTAGCAGCGAGAAAACAGTCGAATCCCGCACCGGATCCAAGATCAAGCACTATCTCACCTCCTTTTAGAGAAGCAACAGCAACAGGATTCCCACAGCCAAGTCCTAAATTCGCGCCTTCGGGAACAGCTTTAAGGTCTCCCTCAGTATATCCGATCTTCTTACTAATGTCCTGTGTCTTCTTGCTAGTGTCCTGTGCTAAAGTAGCGTCCCCGCAGCACGAAGCTACAGGAGCACAGCAGCAGCTATCCCCTTTTGCCACTCTGGCATAACCCTCTCTTACTACCCTCTTTATTTCTTTATTTTTCATTCTGGCTTCCTCCAAAATTATGTATCAGTATTATCTTGTGGTCATCTCTTTCATCATGGGACCAAGTAGGTCCTTTGTCATTTCTGCTAAATCCTCGGCCTTAATGAGAGAAATGCAGCATACCTTCCCATCTTTTTCCCAACTTAAGACTGCTAACTTGTCCCCGGCGCCAATCTTTGCCCTGTCCCTTATCTCCTTGGGAAGCACCATCTGTCCCCTCTCATCCACGCTTATTACTGATTCAACCTTGCAGCAGCTCCGTCCCTTCCAAAAAGACCTTCTATTGTGAGGACAGGAGCAATTCCACACACCGGTGCTCCTGAGAGCTTTTTGACAACTCGTCTATTCTCATGTTTTGATGCCAGTGGAAGAAAGAGAATTCATAATCCAACCCTCACTCTGTAGTTGACCTTAATCTCTTCGCCTTTGGGAACATTAACATCGAACCTTACGGTGAAGGCATCAACCTTTTCGTAGGGATGACTACTACTTATTATCTGCCAGTTGCCCAACAATAGTTCTACTATGCCTACCGTTATATCGGCTTCTTTGCGGTTTCTTAACGTAATTTCCCATTCTGATTCATGAAGTCTTGTAGTGATTTTTCTGTAGTCTGTCTGGATTCTCTCTGCCACCACGTCAAAAGCCTCGCCCACTTTAAGCTTGATTTCTTCATCTTTTGGAGTATGTTCTATTCTGTCCTCCCCTATGAACTGCAAGCTTCCCTCATCATCCTTCTTATACAGGTGCATAATCCCTGCCGGGAGAGGCATACCGAGATCCTCATCCTCGGAATTCTTGAATTTGATATAGACATTGACCGGCTGTTTCGGTATCTCTTCCGTATAGGGCCTCGTAAAATAACTCCTGGTCCCGTAGACAAGGAGCTCCTTTTCGGTTCCCACACCAAGAGCTTCAAGCAGGCTCATCTGTTTTGTCTCCTTGTCCTTTATGGTGGTTTTTCTCTTAAGATCATAGAGATGATATTCAAAAAAGGCCCTCTCTTCAAATGACGGGGCCTCTGCCTCTGGCATTGCTTTCATCATATAGGACCTCTCCCCGAATCTTTCTGTAGCCCGATGAACTTCGCCTGCTACTAACTTCAAGCGGACGTTTTTGTAAGTTGCACCGCTTTCATTAGCCAGTGTAACCCAGCCAGATATGTCAAGAGATGTGTCATCCTCCTGCAAAACCACAACATAGTCTGCCTTCCAGTTCATGTTGCTGGTAAGATAAGATACTTCCAGTTTATGGGCTTCTTTGGTCCTGTTGTCATAAAACCATACAAGGGTTGGCTTTGCTGTGAAGTTTTCGGGTATTTCTGGGAGAACTTTATAACCTGGGTGACCAAGATATATCTCATCGTTTATTTCGTAAATCTGCCCCTGCTCATTGCTCAGTAAAGTTGCCTCCACTACTTCTTTTCGGTCCTGAAACTCGTTCCAGATTATTATCTTTATTTTTTCCCCCACATACTTATCAAGAAGTTTATCAGCACTCATAAGGTCATAGTGGTAAGTCTGCTCCAGGATGGCGAAATCCCCTGGATGATTGAGTGATTTTGCATGAACCGTTACAGGAATAATATGCGAAGCGATGTCCGTGAATCTCAGTTCGGCCTGACCGACAGGAAGTTCAACCTTCCGGGTATCCTTTACCAGCCCAAGGTTACTACTATACACCGTCAGTTGAACTGCCACCTGCTCGTCACTCGTGCAATCAAACACGCTCTCGCCCGCTGCCACTATGGGCCAGGCGAGGAGAAGCGCCAAACAAAAAATGAGCCATCTAACTTTCATGACTTCTCCCTCCTCTTTTTTTCTCTATTTCTCTCCTGCTATGGCTTTGGTTATGTCTTCGGGTTTCACGCCTGGGCTCTGAACACCCGTTTTCTGGTAGAACTTCTCTATTCTCGGTGTAAGCTCCCTTTCTTCTCTATTAGTTTCCTTGAGGGTATTTTCGAGATTTGACAACTCCTTTTTTGGGTAGAGGGTGAAGTCACCGGAGATGGTTATATCCTTAAGTATTCTCTTACTTACTTCCTGAGCAGTTCGTATTAAACCACCCTTTGCCTTGTATACCCCGTAGAGGATCTCTACCCCCTCTTTGATTTTTACGCCCCCTGGAATACGTGGAGTCTTCTTGAAGATGAATTCTGGGGAACTGAACCACAATGAGAGTTCTGTCATCTTACGAACAATCTCGTCACTTAGCTCTACAGATTCAAGCTTTCCCAGGGTATTCTCGAACCTTTCCTTCAAGACCTTTACAATTTCTTTTCTGGGTGGGATGCTTCCCAGCTCTCGTTTCATGGTGGACACATTCTCTTTCATGGTTTTGAAGATTTTGTCACGGAGTTTCTCATCAGGAACTTTGATAGCATGGACCATCTTGTGGTAGTCGAAATCTAGGATGACCGATCCTACAAAAGCCATTGAGTGTGCGATGTCACCACCACCAAGACCTGCAATCTTCCGACCCTCAGAGGTTACAATGTCATTTACTTCACGGAAATAGGTCTTTATGCCGAATTCTTCGTAAGTCCCTATAGGCGGACCTGAAAGATACTGATAGATGTCGCTTATTTTCCTTGGAAAATGGGGATTGTCCCGATTCCACACTACATGATAGAAAATCTGGTTGCGATCAAGGTAGACCGCGCCGCCCCCCACTTCTCGCCTGAAAACTGGGAGACCTTCTTTCCTGCAATATTCAAAGTCAACCTCCTGTTTTGCATCCTGAAAATACCCTATACTAATGAATGGGGTTTTGGGTGATACGATATTAAGTGCCTCCACACCCATTCTTGCAAGGGCGTGGAAGATTAGCATAGATTGCCCCCATGGTCTCTCACCCAGGTTCAATAGATACACCACAAGTCCCCCTTACCGGGTTCAGGAAGCCGAGCATTTCCGCCAACTTAGTATATATGAAATTCGCTTATTGTTAAGATTGGCACATTGAGTCATCTAATCTTCCTCAGATTGACATCAAATCCTTGTTATCATACTATAGAGGAGAACTCACAAGAAAAGAGCCTGGGTTGTAGCGCGGTTCTCAAAAGAACGTAGGCGGGAGAGGGGAGAGGAGATGACTCATCGTGAAAGGGTGCTGGCGGCATTGAATCATCAGGAAGTGGACCGAGTGCCTGTGGATCTTGGTGCAACACGTGACAGCTCTATTGTAAAGGAAGAATACCTGCGTCTGAAGGAATATCTGGGAATAAATGGTAATAGACCGATAAAACTCCTTAATCGGATGATGCAGGTAGTGGAGCCGGAGGAGGAAGTACTAGAGTACTTTGATGTTGATCTTCGAGGGGTTGGCCCGGGACCCCCCGAGAAGGGTGGAGATAAAGAGTTAGGAGAGAATCGCTACCAAGACGAATGGGGAGTAGTTCGAGTGAAACCCTCTGGCAGTTTTTACTATGATCTGGTAGATTCTCCCCTCTCCGGTCCACTTGCCTCTTCCGACATTATGAACTATGAGTGGCCAGATCCTCATGACCCTGGAAGGGTCAAGGGCCTGCGCGAAAAAGTGGAAGGGCTACGCGGCAGCACCGACTATGCTATCGTTCTCTCACTCCCCAGTCCTTTTGTCCATACAAGCCAATACATACGGGGATTTGAGGATTGGTTTATAGACTCGGTTGCAAATCCTCGTCTCCTTGGAATGCTGTGCGATGCTATTCTGGATGTGACCCTCGCAATGTGCGGCGACGCTCTTGAGGAAGTTGGAGAACTGGTGGATATCGTATTTTGCGCAGATGATTTAGGGATGCAGAATGGACCCATAGTTTCTCCAGAGATCTACCGCCGTCTATTCAAAGTGAGGCATAAACGGTATCTTCAATTTGTCCATGATCATACTTCCGCAAAGTTAGCTTTTCATACCTGTGGGTCCGTTTGGGACTTGCTGGACGACTTAATAGAGATAGGAGTTGAGGTGCTCAACCCTATTCAGGTTGCCGCTGCAAAAATGGATACCATTCAACTCAAGAAACGGTACGGGAAGCACCTTAGTTTCTGGGGGGCAATTGACACACAACATATACTTCCTCACGGAACTAAAGAAGACGTCGAGAGAGAAGTCAAAAGGCGAATTGGCCATCTTGCCCGTGGCGGAGGTTACATTCTCTCGGCAGTACACAATATTCAGCCTGATGTACCTCCCAGCAATATTGTCACCATGTATCAATCGGCTCGAAGCTGCAGCGTATCTACCAAAAGTTAACAGAAATGATGAGCGAGATTTTAGCGATAAAATCCGATAGGGTAGCGGTTCTTGTCGAGTCTTTTAAGAATACACTTTTTCTTTCCTGGCCAGGAAGTAAATTCCCGGAAAGAGCAACAGAATACCTAAAATTTGCATAATTGTAGCTGTCTCTCCTAAAATGAAAAAACCCAACAATGTGGCGAAAAAAGGTGCTGAAAGCTCAAGTGCAGAAGATTGAGCAACTTTGATTCGCTTCAAGCCTTCATAGTACAGAATGTATCCTGCCCCAACTATGACTCCAACCAAGATTTGATAAATATTGGAAAAAAGTACTGAGGATGTCGAAAGTGCGTAAATCACAAATACAATCGAAGCGATGAAGAATCTGTAAAATGTAACAACACCAGCATTCATATCCCTGAGATATTTCCTCGTTACCATACCCGTGGTTGCCCATGCAACGGTTGCACACAGCACAAATAGATCATACATATTGCCGAATCTCAGCATGGATAGATTCCTCAAGTTTCTTGTAGTAACCAGCAAACCCGCAATAATCATGAAACATATCCCTACGTAGTCAAACCTCACCAGCTTATCCCCTTTTAAGTAGAAGAATCCAATGAAAACGATGAAGATGGGCTGCATATGTCCTATCAAGACAGCATTAATTACCGGAACTTTAGTTAGTGCAAACAAATACATTAAGTCAGCAAATAGTGTTCCCGCTAGTGCAATATAAACGAGTATCGAGAATTGTTTCCTATTAACCTTAAGATTTCCCTTATTGGTGACGAAGACGTAAGACAACGCAATTAATGCAACCAAAACGGCTCTCACAGTGGAGGTCTCAAGGAAGCTTGCGTTTCTATACGACAATTTAGCAAAAATGGGCTCAAAAGCCCACGCTATACTTGCTCCCAGAGTTGCCAGGATTCCTATTGTTTTCAGACGCATAGTGTAGAGTCTATTTCTTCACCGAAAAACAGTCAGATTGCTTCGGCTTCTTGATGTGCAATTTGGCACCAGCGGCTCACAACAACCGTAACAATTCAGTCCAAAGCGCTGAAGAATGGGAAGCTGATAGGGAAAAATGAATTCGGCAAACATATCCGGGGAGAAGGTAGTGGTCTCTTGACTCTCGCAGAATCCCCACATGTCGCATGTACGTGCTATTTTGCCCTCAAAATCCTTCTGGGGAAGTTCCCGGGTATAACCAAACCCACCCGAGCCCACATACGTTCCATCGTTATTTGAACTCAAAAGACCGTTTTCCTGGAGAAAGTCGAGCTTGGCCAGTGAGATAAGCCTCTCGGTCGCTTCATAATCTACAAAAATCTGAGGAAAATGTAGTCTCTCCAGATCATGGTAGGACTTTAGGAGGGCATCCCAAGTATAGGAGCCACCGTTCTCGCCACCAATTTTTCTTTCATGCATCCCCCAATCGCTCTCGCTATGTACATAAGGGATGTTGAAATATGGCTCAACTGGCCGGTCATCACCCATAGACTCGCCCCAAAATATTTCCTTGCGCAGCATCATTTCCCATTCCCGGGGAAGTTCGCCACGGCACTCGAGTTCCTCATCACTGATAATCTCGTTCCAACCGTTCTCCGGATCACAAAAAATGAGAGGGCGAGTATCTTCCAGCGCATTGTGTCGATACCAGAGGTCTTGCTTCTCCTGTTGCACAGGATCCGCTGCTAACTCGGCAACTCGACCACCCAACCCTCTGAGTATTCCACGATCTTCTTTCGATATTACCAGCTTATCAGCGCTAATTCTTTTTTGAGCAAGGGATGCTTGCGTTTGATCAGCCATCTTCTCGGTGCTGCCGCCACCAGAGTAATGGATTCCCCCAATTTTGGCCATCCAAGCCTCCTTTCCCCTTAGAATCTTATCTCTCTTTTGGTGACTTTGTGATTTTTCCTGTCAAGTCCCCAAAAACACCAAATTTCAGCGTCAGGGCCCGTTTCCAGGAGAGTGAGAGTTTTTCGGGTCGACACATTGTATCACACCCGTAGGAAACCGCAACGTAGCAAAGAGCGAGGAGCTTGACCGGGAACCGCTTTTCAGTATAGTGAAAAGGCAAAACAAGATAGAAGGCCATGCAGTGTCGGGTTACACGCCGGACTAAGGCCGTGATGGGAACCAAGGATTGTACTCCAGGTATGCAGGAGAGACCGAAATGAAAATGAAATATGGCAAAGGCATCTACAAAAGACTGGAGGGTGGGAAAGAAACTACCTATACCGGTGAATTAACACTCGATGATGTGAAGATTTACATGGATGGGGAGCCCGATTCCTTCATAGCGCTTGATAGAATAGAGCAGATAAACAAGACAAAAAAGAGTCTCAAGATGAAGATTGTTCCCTCCCACCCCTTTGCCTATGATGTATGGCTGCAAGGGGAGGGGACGGAAAGACTGCTCGATGATCTCCTGGTCTTGAAGCCTTCTTTCAAGAAAGTGTGGTGGAAAGAAAAGTGGTGGTCTAGCAGCTCGGGAAAGGCCGCATGATGATCTCCATGCCGCTGGATGTGCTGCACTATCTTCTCAATCCAGCCTTTTTTCTCCTTGCAGTTTTTGAATATCGGTAATATCCTGGACTGTCTCTACACACCCGAGATACCTCCCGTCATCACTTCTCACCGCAGCATACCTTACATAGATCTTTTTGCCGTCTTTATTCATCCAGGATTCAGCAAAGCTGGCCCTGCCGTTCTTGAAACTGTCAAGGAGTCGATTGACCGCCGGTCGGCTGCTTGCAGGGTGACAGTCTTGAACCTTCATACCGATAAGCGAAGGATCCCGGGCAAAAATTCCCCTGCCGCTTCCACTGAAATACCTCACCGAGTCATCCTCGTCTACAAAGGTTATCTCCAGTGGCAGGGCATTCAGAATCGCTTTCAAGACGCTCCAGGATAAATTCTCTATCACTGTCTACCTCCGTTAGCATAGAGAGAAAGTTTTCAGGTGAATGCCAGCATTTCCGGAACGAGGCTCTTGTTGTTCACTCGTACAGTTCTACTCTGAAACTGGAAACACCAAGATCAAGATCAAGATCCAGTCGAGTCTGTGCTCTTGGGTAATTGTTGCTGGTGTATACATTTCCCTCTTTTCTAAAGCCTAAGTCCAGAAGATTACTACTAGCCAGGGCTGTCTCGGCCTTTATTCTTGTCGCCATTGATCGAGGAATAAGTAATTTTATTTGCGAGAGCCCGGCATCGATCTTGGCCTTGATGGAAACGGAATCACTGAATTTTATTTCGGTCTTGCTTGCTCCTATATCCAACTCAAGATCAGTCACCCTCGAGGCAGATAGGTCCAAATCATTCCTGCTTGCACCGGTCTCGATTCTTAGAGCCAGAGGAATTTCATTGTTTAACTTCAAATTCCAGGAATGATCCCTGCCCCAGGCGCCAAATCGGAATTTACCCCTTCTCCCTTCCTCGCTGAGTTCCAGAAATCCCTCTCTGTCTACAACCTTGTACCTCATTTTTGGCCTTAGCCAGGAAGGGGTGACAAGATCACCTTCAAAAAGATAAGCTGAACCTCCTTCCAATCTCAATCTCCCTGCCCCAAAACTAATCCTGATGGTGGCCCGTGTAAGATCAGCAGACAAGGGTTCTTCGAATCTCAATACCCGATCTACCTTTTCATAGTTTACAGCAACCTGGGAAAGATAGATTGCTCCCGCAATGGCAGCGATGATAGTAAGAGGAGGGATAATCTGCAAATAGGAAAGAGAGCTCTTCCTGAAGATGAGATGAGTACCAATAGCAATCAAGACAACTGGCCACAGTCTGAAAAGCTCGTGCCATACGCCCCAGGGCAAAATGCGAAAGTTATTAGCCAGGAGCATAAGACCCAGCAGAATGATAATTAAGCCCTTGAAGACGTCTCTTCTACTCATTTTCTTTCTTCCTCTTCTTTGTTCCTCCGAAAACTACCTGCCATGACTGCCGGGTTTGCAACCATGTCTTTTATTTTACCTAATAGGGCGTCTCTGTTTTGGTAATTCACTTCTAGCAGTCTAACATCCCTTCGGCTTCTTATTTCATCTATGTAGCCAGTGCTACTTTTTTTTATTGTTGCTATCACACGACCGGTATTCAGTGCCTGGATAACTAGCTCCCTGAACTTCTTAGAAAATAGTTCCATCTTCCCAATTTCATCTATGATAATTAGCCCTTCCTTCAGCATGGCTTTTCGTATGGATTCTACACCAAACTTCTCAAAACTATCAACATCGACGCCGTACTTTCCCACCCGGTGAGGACCCCCTATGTTTACACTGGCTAGGATAGATCTATTTCCATCGAGTGTGGTTAGTGAAAAACCTGTCCTTTCTTTTCCTTTCCTTATCTCCTCTGTGTAAAAGCCATCTTTTGAAAGAGGTACTGAATCTACGAGCCTTTTTATGAGTGTGGTCTTGCCGACTCCAGGTCTACCGGTCAAAAGAATGTTCATATCCTCAGCTCACTTATTTGATCACTCCATAGGGCCAGTCAAGTATTCCACCAGTCAGGTTCTTCACCCTCTTGAATCCAAGTTTTACGAGCTTGACAGCGGCTGTGGCACTGCGGACGCCACTCCCACAATAGACTACTATTTCACTGACCGGGTCTAACTCCTGCCATCTTTTCTCTATCTCTCCTACCGGTAATAGTTTCGCACCGCTTATGTGACCCGCCTCGTATTCATGGGCTTCTCGGACGTCAAGAAGGATAAAGCTCTCTCCCGCATCTATCATGGCTTTGAGCTCATCCGGGCTGACATTTAGATAGCCTCCGGGAGCAGCCTGGACAGGCACTTGAGAGCCCTTCTTGAGTTCTCCTTCCTCCAGGCATTTCTTTGGTACACAACCGGCAAGGACAGCTCCTAGCACCAGAAGCGTAACCAGACTGGCTGCTGAATATTTTCTAACCATCACCAACCTCTATACCTCCTTCCAATTATGTTTTCCCTTAAGGCTTTCCCCCCGGATACTTCCCGTTTTCATAAGCCTCCCCTACCCAAGTAGCCTCGGCCCAAAGACCTTGCCTTCGGCCAAGGAGTCTTTGGCCCTTCCTTTTTTCGAGTAAATTGCTTTGTGGATTATCCTCATCATGAATTAGAGGAACACTGCTATAGAAGTAATGCCATTATAGCATGGCTGCAGGGTTGGTCAAAATTACAGTTTTTTTGGCTAGAAGATAGCAAAGATTTTCCGGAAAAAGTCATGATGAGCCCTATTCCGTTGAAATTTTTCCGCAGCTTCCTTGAATGCATGGGTGCAGGTGTCGGGGGGAAAGGTAGACAGATTTTTTAGGATTTCTTTTGACGATCTGCATTTTTTAGCTAGGATGGGGAAAGCTTCCATATTTCCTGGACTTGGGAAAAACCGGTCCGTAGAGGAGAAGTGGTAGAGGAGAAGTGATTGTATCGACTATTTCTGAATAAATTCCTTCGTACGGCAGCATCTTTGCTCTTTGCCTTTTTGATCTTACAAGTTGCGGGCCATGCTGCGGAAAATATTCCCTTCGCGGTGAAACAAGCTTTGGAGAGTGCCCGTTTATCAGAAGTTGCCGGGCTGAAGCTGGTCCGCTACCGTCATGCGCGTATGGTCCAGAGCAACATCTACGACGCTATCTGGGAATATGCTACCGACCCGCAGCTGCCTGAACGAAGTGACTGGCTGAAGGTCCATATCTACTATTTTGCTCATATCAGTAAGACTGAAAAAGAGTGGCGTGAACTCTCAAAACAAGATGAAGATATCTTTTTGCGCCCCATCCTTCAAGTTCATGAAGTAGATGAGTATCCAACGGTGATAGTAACCGAAGAGTCGGAGGAGCTAACTGGAGGATTCTGGCAGGGTCCAGCCTACGTTGTCATGCAATTCGCCGGTAAGAGCATTGCAAATTACTCCATCTATGATGATGCATTTCGCATCATACATAAAACCATCAAGGATCACACAAGTCCCGGCGGCCTTCAGGTGCCAGGAGAAGTAACTGAAGAAGTGAAAACAAAGGAAAAAGTAATCAAAGAAGTCCCCGAGGAGCAAGGAGGTGTGGCGCCACATCATATCGCGGTTAGTGGGCATCATACTGTCACAATCAAGAAGGGTAAGGCGCAGTCTTTGGGGCAGATCTGGATCAAAAACAACAGCCCTATAGCAGCAGAAGATGTAGTGATGAGGTTCAGCCGCAGTGAAAATGGAAGGATTGTATTTGAGAGTTCTGCTCAGCGGACTGCATACCTGGGGAAAATCCTACCTGGTGAAACAAAGGAAGTGTTTGGTCTCCTACCACCACTCATTCGAGGTATCAGGGAAGGGAAAGATTCTATCGAATTTACCATAAACGGAAGCAATTTCACCAAGCCCTGGCACAGTCGAATGAACTTTGAGGTTGTCTCACTCTACCTCGAAGGTAGGAAGGTACCTCTGGAGGGATTGCCACCAGGCGTGGTGGGGTGGAGGCTTACCCAGCATCAACTTCCAGAAGCAATACAACTGCAGATTCCGCAAGAAACATACATTGGGGGATTTGAACTGGAGTTTTCCGAATGGGGGGCACAAATTTCCCGAATTCCGGCACTTCTATCTGGCTTCTGGAAGGGTTTGGGTATTGTGGATTCGATAGGAGAGAATGGGCTGGCCACTGCAATCAAAGAAATGGCAATTGAGGAGGGATTGAAGGAGCTTTCACCCGGCTTGGCGCGAGTGTATGCGGGAGGACAGGTTCTTCTCGAGCTTGCCTCAAAAAACGCAAATGCCATAAGTATTGGGAGTGCGGCCGGTCAGAAAATTGCGAACTATTTTGATAGCGTAATTGAGCCCGCCTATCGTTTCCATGAATTGGTCGACAAGGGGGCCCTGCTGCCGCTCAGGATCACTGTTGTCAAGATACACGGATGGAACAGGGAGGTGCGGCTTTTCGAAAGTGGTCTTCGGTTTTTCTTCCTTAACGGTGCGGCATACTGGGAAGAATACGCCAAGTCTATGGTTCATATCGAAGTAGATCTTTGCAGGACTCCACAACCTGCCCAGGGTCTAAATCTTGAAGTAGATCCGTTTCCTATCGAGGCTAGCTTAGGAGGCACCACGGTTTTGGAGCTTTCCTTGGAAAACCTCTCATCCTCGGAAAGAAAGGAAATTTATATTGAGGGTAATGTGCAAGAGACAGGATGGGACAGTATCGCGAAATTGAAGGTTGGAGGTGTTAATTTTATCGGCTTTTATGTCGAATCGCTTGGTCCGGGGGATGTTTGGAGGTCACCGGTATCCATTTATATTGATGGCATCAAGAAAGGATCAACCAAGCTGATCATCGAGGTGAGTGAGGCAGGAAAGGAATCTCTGCGGTGGGAGATACCAGTTATGGTTCGAGCATACTAAATCCTGTTGCATTGTCTTTGCGATGTGCCGTGCTCTCTTTAATCTCAAGAACTATAGCTTCTCCAAGCTTCCATACTTCAATACCGGGACGAATACATCCGGACCTCGTCTCTCCCTCCCGTCCAAGTGCGGCATGCATGTGAAGTTTGGGCTTCCCATCAGTCCCGGGGAAAATAGTTCCCACTGCACAGATCTCATGAATGCCCTTGAGGCCAAAAATCATAGGAACCACCGGCATTGATTCACCGTCTTTAGGCCCAACAACAATGTTTCCCCCTTCTCTAATCCCTCCCACGAGGATACACATGGCACGGAACACACTGTTTTTTCGGGCAAAGGATTCAATTGCCTCAGGCAGTTTATCCCCATCTTCCAATCTCACTACGAATATCCTACCAACCTTTCCTTCAGTGTATCTCATTTTTCCCGACTCCTAGATTCTCTTTTTTCATAATACCGCGACAATTCCCTACAAAGCTCCTCTTCTATTTCTGGAGTAACTCTCGGCGGATTCTCCGGGAAGATAGCACTGTACCAAGCCTTCACAAGGTAAGCTTCCGGACCACTCGTTTGAGTATCGATATTACTTGAAGAATATCCTGTCGGGTCACATCCAGATGGGTGACCGCCCGGAAATAGTCATTTCCAACCTGGTGAACCAGAATAGCGTTCTCTCTCAGCTCGCCTTTGAGACCGTCTGGATTCAGCTTTCCTTCTACGACTCTGAAATATACAATGTTTGTTTCTACGTTCTTTGGGTTTATTCGGAAACAATCGAGCTGTGCTATTGCTTTTGCCAGGAGTTTTGCATTCGCATGGTCCTCTGCCAGTCTATCTACATGGTGATCCAGAGCGTAAATTCCCGCCGCAGCTAGATATCCGGTCTGCCTCATCCCACCTCCAAGCATTTTTCTGAACCGACGTATGCGTCTGACGAACTCTCTATTTCCGGCAACCACTGATCCTACCGGAGCGCCCAGGCCCTTGGAGAGGCAAAGCGAAGTTGAGTCCACATACCTGGTGTATTCCTTGGGATCTATTCCTAAGCCAACAGAGGCATTTAGCAGCCTTGCTCCATCCATATGAAGACGCAGATTATAATCCTTAGCGACACGGGAAATCTCTCTAACCAGATCTGGAGGATAGATAGACCCACCACCCCTGTTATGAGTATTCTCAATCCAGATAAGACTGGTCACGGGGTGGTGATAATCACTGGGATCCCGGATAGCCTGTTCTATCTTCAAAGGATCAAGAATTCCCCTATTCCCTTCCAGAAGAAAGAACTGCACTCCTGATATGGCTGCTCCGCCTGCGCCTTCATTGAGGAACACATGAGAGTTCCTATCCATGATTACCTCATCCCCTGGCTGGGTGTGAGCTCTAAGGCTGAGTTGATTGGCCATGGTTCCCGAAGCAACAAAGATAGAGTCTTCTTTCCCGAGAAGCTTTGCTACCTTCTCTTCAAGACAATTGGTCGTAGGATCCTCGCCGTAGACATCATCACCTACCTCAGCCTTGAACATGGCTTCAAGCATTCCTCTTGTGGGTTTGGTTACAGTGTCGCTCCGAAGATCAACCATCTTTGCCATTTCGGCACCAACTTTCCTTAATAGCAGTCTGCCAAATCTATTCTAGCTGGAAAGTGGGCCGTGTCAAAAGAACAGAACTCAAATCAACGCTAGCAAGGTCTTTGACTGGAGCGAGGAGGGATGGTATGATACGCTCTAAATAATGAAGTCGCTACTACGGATGTGATGGTCCAGGACGAGATATTCCTCCATCAAAATGAGAGAATTCGATGTAGCTATGGGAAAAATGTCAAAGATAGATAAAGGTGGCAATTGGAAGCTATTTGTCTTGGCTTGCTGGGGTATGCTGAGTGTAGGAATGGTATTTGGTTCAATAGGTCCTCTTTTGGTTCCCATATCGGATAGCTTTCGTCTGAGAATAGCTCAAGTGGGATTGCCAATTGTATGTAATTCGGCCGGCTTTTTCAGTGCATCTATCCTTCTCGCTTTTCTTTGGAAAGTGCATAGGGTACGAATATTCTTAATTGCTCCCTCCTTGGTGGCTCCATTGGCTCTGGCAAGCATTGGCCTGGTTCGAACTACCTTGTTGCTCCTGGCAGCTCTATTCCTTGTTGGCATCAGCCAAGGACTGTTGCATACTAGCCTAGACTGCTTCTTTTCCGAAATTTCAGGTGAGCAAAGGACAAGACGGCTGAATTGGCTCCATGTCTTTTACGGCATTGGAGCCATTATTGGCCCCCTACTGGTAGCTATTGTACTGACCTTCAGTGACAAGTGGCGTCTGGTCTATGTTCTCATGGGACTACTCAGCTTGCCGCTGCCTATACTGTTTTGGAGAAGCAGCCTCTACCAGGGGAGTATTTCTTTCAGTCCAACATTGACTCCTGCCGGACAGGAACTGACAAGACCCATAGTTTCCCCACTTTTCTGGCTTGCGGCGTTGGCTATGCTTCTTTATGTGGGAATTGAGGTATCGTTTGGCTCATGGACACCTGTATTTCTGACCAGGGTAAGAGACCTCTCTATCGTCTCCGCCAGCTACGCCATCTCAGTTTTTTGGGTCAGCATAGTGGTGGGCAGATTCTTGTTTGGCACCTTTTTTCATAAGACCAATCTGTCTCTTTCGCTGGTGGTTGGCACTCTTGCCGCAGCTCTATTCAGTGCTTTGACCTTTATGCTGAAGGGGCACATTCCAATGATACTGCTCATAGCCTTGTCCGGCCTCTCGATCTCCTGGTTCTACCCTAGCGTAATTGCTCTAGGAGCCAGCACTTTTCCGGAGCACATCGGATTCATGACCGGCGCCCTTGCTGCTAGTGGAACCAGCGGGTCCATGCTTTTTCCCTGGCTAATTGGTCCTGTGTCTGAAGCTCTAGGTCTTGAGAGGAGCGTCTTTCTAGTTCCTCTGCTGTGCATTGCGCTGGCAGGTATTTTTACTTGTTATGCTCTTTGTCTGCTGCGCACAAAGCCATGAAAAAGCGGTCCGCCTCCGGACAGGGGACTTTCTCATAATCTCACTTGACACTCGCCTTTTTGGGTGCCATATTTATCCGTAGAAAAAGGAGTTCCTGTCAACGAATGAATCAGAGTAATCTACGTTGGGCATTATTAGGGAATAAGCTTTATTCTACACTAAGGGGAAGCTTTAGAAATGTATGCCAAAGTTGACGACGAGGTGCTGAAGTTCCTAACCAATCTATTTGATAGAGATGAAGTTTTGGTTGATCCCGATCTTCTGGAGAAGTACAGCCATGACGAAGTCGCAGGCCTAAAAGCCGAGCCGGAGGTAGTCGTCAGAGCAACAACGGTGCACCAGATTTCAAAACTCATGAATTTTGCCAATGAGAAAAAGATTCCTGTAACCCCTCGGGGCGCTGGGTATGGTCTCTCTGGTGGAGCGGTTCCTATCTATGGGGGGATAGTCCTCTCGCTGGAAAAGATGGACCGTATTCTTGAGATCGATAAGAAGAATCTTATGATAACTGTTGAACCAGGTGTCATAACCGGGAAGATCCATGAAGCCGTGGAGAAAGAAGGACTCTTCTATCCGCCGGATCCGGCCAGCCTTGATTCCTGCTCCATCGGCGGTAACATAGCAGAGTGTGCCGGGGGACCGAGGGCAATTAAGTATGGAGTGACCAGGGAATATGTCTGCGGGCTGGAAGCTGTTCTCCCTTCGGGCGAGATCATTCAATTGGGTGGCAAACTTGTCAAAAACGTCACCGGGTATGATCTAATTCAGCTTCTTATCGGCTCCGAGGGCACTTTGGCCATCATAACCAGGATAATTCTTCGTCTCATTCCTCTTCCCAGAGTAACCATAGACCTATTGGTGGCGTTCAACGAGTTTCAAGCTGCCGCGGATACCGCCTCAGCCATTATTGAACGACAGATACTCCCTGCGTCCATTGAATTTATGGAGCAAGACTCGCTCATCGCCTGCGAGAAATACCTGAAAAAGGAACTTCCTCTGCATGATGCTGCAGCATTTCTACTGATAAAACTGGACGGAAATCGGAAGGAGGATGTCGAAGCCCTCTGTGAGAGTGTCGGTGAGGTCTGTTTTGAACACGATGCTGTTGATGTTTTGGTTGCTGACGACCGTCCCACTCAGGAAAGGTTATGGGAAGGCAGGCGGGCCGTCGTTGACGCGCTGAAGGAGAGGAGCCCTGTCAATCACATGGAGGACGTCGTTGTTCCCCGAGCCCGGATAAGCGATTTCCTGCGGGAGATAAGAAAACTGCAGGAAAAATACGGGTATCCAATCATCTGTTTCGGCCATTCAGGTGACGGAAATGTTCACGTCAACGTCCTCAAGGAGGATCGTCCTGAGGATAAATGGAAGGGGACTATTCCTAAGATCAGTGAGGAGATTTTCGATATTGCTCTTGCCCTGGGTGGGCAGATAACCGGAGAGCATGGAGTTGGTGCCACCAGGAAGCAATACCTCGAGAAAGCAGTCGGTCCCAAAACGGTTGAGTTTTTCCGGGGAATCAAACAGCTCTTCGACCCCAGCAACATCCTCAATCCGGGAAAAATCTTCCCCCCGCGAAGGTAGTAACCGGATATTGCTACAAGATATCCCTTAGGTTTTCTTGTCGCTATGCTCCCTTAGATTCTCCGCAAATCCACTTCGATATCCAGCTCTTCTCCTGCCTCAACGTGAACGTCTTCCAGGTAGGCCCTGTAGCGCTCTTCAATTATCACCACCTGGTGCCATCCCGCGTCTATGTCGGTTATGGTGAGAGGAGTAGTTCCCCTTTCTATTCCATCTACAAATACTCTTGCATGACGGGGTGACGAATTAACAGAGATAGAGCCCGTTCTTGGAATACGATCTAGTCTGGCAAGTACCGTAGTGGTACGGTTGGATCTAACCGTGACAGTTTCTGACCAATCGTAATAATCATCCTTACTAACCTTTATTTGGTGCTCTCCTACTGTCACATCGCCGATAGTAATAGGGGTTCTTCCCCGGTAGGTACCATCCAGAAATACTCTTGCCTGAGAAGGACCTGAAGTGACTCTGATTTTCCCGTAACGCGGCATCTTCTTTGTTACTGTGTAGGTGCAGGTGTCCGTAGCTCGATCGGCGCGAGACACTGGTGTGATCTTTTTCTCAAAGCTGGACGCGAACTCGTCCATTGACCTACCGATAGTGGGAAAGAGAGCTCCCTTTCTCAAGGTTTCCTTTGGGGTGAAATGCCAGGGAGTAAGGGTTGCCATCGCTCTAATGGCTCCCTTGCCAGTGGGAGGGGTTACCTCAAATTCGAAATCGTCGCCTTCAGTAGGAATAGCGTGGACTATATCAGCCTCAAGGAAGTTGTCTGTTCGATATCGGTTGGGAAATATAAGTCTTACCCGGCCCGCAGGGCTGACGTCAAAGAGGTTGAGGTAAGAGTCCTTGCTGGACCTGAAATACACAATCAGCTTATCGCCTATTTTGTATGTTCCCCCACATCCTTTGTCCACCCAAATATCAATCTTGAATGTGGGCTTTACGATTATCTTCTTCCCCTCAAACCCTGGTCGCACATCGGCCAGGGCAGGCGAGAGAGCTCCAAGAGCCAACAGCACACTCATCGCCAAAAGTAACATCTTTTTGCCCTTCAACATATTTCTCCTCCTAAAAGGTGTTCTAGTAGGAAAGTGCAGGATCTTTGCTGAGCTCATGATAAGCTCGTTTCCCCTTTTACATATTAGACCCGGTGAAGGAAAAAATGTTCCCTCTGAGAATGACACTATGGCCTTGCAGAGATCCTTATCTTTCATTTACCCTGGGCCGCTCAAGGGGGGGGTGAGTCTCTCGGGCCAAAAGATAACGGAGAGCTACTCGTTTAAGCAACGAGCCAGGTTCCGGGTAGGCGAAAGTAGAGATCTAGCACGAGCTTTCTGCATCTTTGTATACGGCTCTAGCAGCTTGAGAACCTACTGCCCGATCATCGGCAATGTCGTATTTTTCAAATATCTCTCCAATAGCATTGAGGAGCCTGTACACTTCGTCGTCTGTCGAAGAGTAGCCCATGAGCCCAATCCTCCAGGCCTTTCCACTGAATTTTCCCAGGCCCCCACCAATCTCAATATTGTAACTTGATCTTATTTCTCCACGAAGTCTGCCTTCCTCTGCTCCATCAGGAAGATAGACAGCATGTAGCATAGGAAGTCTCTCATCCCGGTTCCTCACCACATACCTGAAATCTAATGCTTCAAGCCCAGCCTGAAGGGCTGCGGCATTTCTTCTATGACGCTGGAATCTTGCATCAACTCCCTCTTTCATAACTAACCTCAGCCCTTCGTGAAGGCCATAAATCATATTTATTGGAGCGGTATGATGGTACTTTCTTTGATGTCCCTCATTCCAATACTGCTCTATCACCCCCAAATCAAAATAGAAGCTTGGCACCCTTCTTCCTCGAACCTTCTCCATGGCTTTCTCATTGAAGGTAACAGGAGAAAGTCCCGGCGGCACACTAAGGCATTTTTGGCTTCCACTGTAGGCAGCGTCAATTCTCCACTCATCTATCTTTATTTCTGTTCCCCCCAAGGATGTCACTGTATCAACTAGAAATAGGGCACCATTTTCGCGAACAATCTCACCAATTTCTCCCATATTTTGCTGAAGAGCACCGGTAGATGTTTCCGCATGCACCAGGAAAAGCACCTGACACTTTTTTCTAGAAAAAACCTCTCTCACCTCATCAGGTGTGACTACAGTTCCCCATTCCAGGTCAATAGGTACAACTTCGCCGCCATATCGAGATACTATTTCCCCAAACCTTTCTCCAAAGAATCCGTTTCTCACGACTATTACTCTATCCTCAGCTTCAACAAGATTGGCTACCAGAGTCTCCATGCCAGAGGTTCCCGTACCAGAAATGGGAATGGTCATTCGATTTTTGGTTTGATACAGTGCTCTTAGCATGCCTTGAGTTTCGTCCATTATTTTGATGAATTCTGGATCCAGGTGCCCGAGGGTAGTAACCGACATTGCCCTTGTAACCTCCTCTGGCACATCGCTCGGCCCAGGTCCGTGCAGGTGTATCCGTAAACTGCGCTCATATGTTGGCTCGACTTTCATTCTTCTTCCTCCTGGCATCTTTTGCTAGATCCTACCTCATGTCACTGAGTTTCGGCCGCTGCATTCTTTTCCCGAGTCGCATTGTAACAGATAATGGGTGAGCTGTAAACGCGCGCTAAAATCCTGGGCCTTCACAAATGATACCAATATAGTATCATTACTCAGGCACTAGACATGAAGCTAGTTACCAGGAATACGGATTATGCGGTCAGGGTGCTTTGTTTCATGGCTGAGTGTGGGGAAAAGATAATTTCTGTTTCTGAGTTAACTAGAGAACTCAAAATCCCGAGCCCGTTTACTTCATGCGGCTACCAGAGTGATTGAGAGGATAAATAGGAAAAAGAGAATATTGAAGTCCAAGGAAGAATGAAGGAGGATAGGATGAAAGAGAAAGTGGAGTCTGCCCTCAACAAAATAAGACCCTCGCTTAGGGCCGATGGCGGAGATGTGGAGTTGGTAGAGATCAGTTCTGACGGAATAGTGAAAGTAAGGTTAACTGGCGCCTGTGGAGGCTGCCCAATGAGTCAGATGACTATGAAAATGGGGATAGAGAAGATAATAAAAGAAGAAGTCCCAGGAATAAAGGAGGTTATTGCTGTATAGACAAACCTCCCGCTCAAGCACAACAAAAACGCTGCCTTGGCGCGAGAGAGAATATTTTTCAAAAGAGGTGAAAAGATGAAAAGCATAAAAAGGACAAGAACGGAAAAGAGTCTCCTTGCATCTTTTGCAGGGGAATCTCAAGCAAGAAATCGCTACACATATTTTGCATCTGTTGCCAAAAAGGCGGGCTACGAGCAGATAGCCGCTATATTCTTGGAGACGGCTGGTAACGAAAAGGAGCACGCCGAGAGGTTTTTCAAATTCCTAGAAGGCGGCGATGTAGAGATTACAGCCGCGTATCCGGCAGGCGTAATAGCAGATACTGCGGCAAACCTTGAAGCTGCAGCAGAAGGAGAGAAGCTTGAGTGGACAAAACTTTACAAGGATGCAGAAGGAATAGCACGAGAGGAGGGTTTTACAGAAATAGCCGATGTATTCAAGGAAATAGCAGAGGTAGAAGAGCAGCATGAAACACGATACAGAAAGCTACTCAACAATGTAAAAGGGGGAAAGGTATTCAAAAAAGACAGTGTAGTTAAATGGAAATGCCGCAACTGCGGATATGTACACGAGGGCAAGGAGGCACCAGAGGAATGTCCGGCCTGTGCTCATTCCCGGGCTTTTTACGAGCTTTTTTGCGAGAATTACTGATCCAAAAAAGGAGGAGTAGCTATGGCCAATATATTCTCAGGAAGTGAAATAGTACAGTTGGGAATTGAGATTGAGAAAAATGGTAAAGACTTCTATGACGTATTGGTCAGACAATCAAAAAACAGAAAGGTGAGAGGGGTATTCGAATATTTGGCGGGCGAGGAGGAAAAACACATAGCTACATTTCAAAAGATACTGGACAAGCTGGAAAAATACCAGCCGCCCGAGTCATACCCGGGAGAGTATTTTGCATATATGAATGCCCTGGCCGGTGATTACGTATTTACCCAAAAGAATAAGGGCAAGGAGATAGCCAAAAGGATAACCGGCGACAAAGAAGCCGTTGATACGGGTATGGGATTCGAAAAAGATTCCATTCTCTTCTATGAAGGAATGAAAAAGGTGGTACCGGAACACCATCATAAAGTACTCGATGAGCTGATTGGGCAGGAACAAAAGCACCTGCGGCAGCTGTGCGACTTGAAAAAGGCTCTATGATTTTTGAGGCCAAGGTGCCGCTATATAGCTGAGTCCCGCCTGGGGGAATCTCGAAAATGAAAAGGGAAGACTTCGAAACCTTAGTTCTTGAGGAACTGGAGAACGTACCTGAAGAATTCAGAAGAAAAATGCAGAACGTGGAAATTCTTGTGGAGCCTCAGTCCTCCCCCTCTTCTCTCCTGGGCCTATACCAAGGTATTCCCTTCCCAAAGAGGGGCATATACTACAGTGCGGTTCTACCTGATAAAATAGTTCTATATCAGAAACCGATCGAATCTATGTGTAGAACCCGCGAGGATATCAAAAGAGCGGTTAGAGAAGTGATAGTCCATGAGATAGGCCATTACTTTGGACTGAGTGAAAATGACCTATCCTGAAAAGGATCAAAATATTCGCCGGGGACCTTGGCATTCCCCGGCGAAATTCCACAAAATTCTATTAAGAGAAGGCAGCACCCCCTAGGCTAGGGCAGTTGCAGGGTGCGCTTTCTCTTTCTTGACAAAGACAATAGAGTTATCTTTAAGATCAGCCACCACTCTATCTCCCCGTTTGAGGGTTCCCCGAAGGATTTCCTCGGACAACGGGTTCTCAATGAGCCTCTGAATGGCGCGTCTTAAGGGACGAGCCCCAAAGTCAGGGTCATATCCTTCCTCAGCGATTCGCCTTTTTGCCTTATCAGTTATCTCAAAGTTTATTCCGCTCTCAGCAAGGGTCCTGGTCTCCTCTTCTATCATTATATCCACGATCTCGACCATATCATCTCTGGTCAATGACCGGAACACAATTACTTCGTCGAGGCGGTTCAAAAACTCCGGACGGAAATGTCTTTTGAGGGCGGAGGTGACATTTTCTCTTATCTCTTCATAAGAAAGAGCTTCTTTTTCCCCTGGAGAAAATCCCAGCTTGGAGTCCGCGGTGATTTCTCTGGCTCCGAGGTTAGAAGTCATAATGAGGATGGTATTCCGAAAATCTACCGTATGACCCAGGTTGTCAGATAGCCTGCCGTCTTCCATCATCTGCAGCAATACATTGAATACGTCAGGATGGGCTTTTTCTATCTCGTCCAACAGGACAACCGAATAGGGATTTCTCCTAATCTTTTCTGTGAGCTCCCCCCCTTCCTGGTATCCAACATATCCCGGAGGAGCGCCGGTAAGACGGGAAACACTAAACCTTTCCATATACTCCGACATATCCAGTCTAACTATGGCCTCCTCATTTCCAAAGAGAAACTGAGCCAGCGATCTTGCCAGTTGTGTCTTTCCCACCCCGGTAGGACCGAGAAACATGAAGCAGCCAATGGGTCTCTTCATGTTCTTGACTCCTGCTCTGGCCCTTCGAATGGACTGAGAGATAATCCTAACGGCCTCATTCTGCCCCACTATCCTTCTGTGTAGTTCCCTCTCCATATTAAGAAGTTTAGAGGTTTCGGTTCTGGTCATCTCAGTCACCGGGATACCAGTCCAGCTAGAAACAATGTAAGCTACATCTTCCGGACTTACCTTGGGAGTGGACCCTTTTTTGTCTGGACTCATTTTCATCTTCTCTTGGAGCTTGCCTTCCCGTTCCTTCAGAGTCGCTGCTTTCTCAAATTCCTCATTCTCCACGGCCTTCTGTTTTTCCCCTCTTATCCTTTCCAGTTCCTCTTTTATCCTGTCCGTATTCAGGGAGGTCGAAGTTTTCCCAATTCTAGCCCTGGCTCCTGCCTCGTCCATGACGTCAATGGCCTTATCGGGAAGGAACCTTTCCTGGATATAGCGGTCTGAAAGCCTTGCTGCTGCCTCGATAGCTTCTCGGGTTATTTTTACCCCATGGTACTCCTCATATCTTTCTCTCAAGCCCTCCAGAATTTCGACTGTCTCCTCCACTGTTGGCTCTCCTACGGTAACTGGCTGAAATCTTCTTTCCAGAGCTTTGTCCTTCTCCACATACTTTCGGTACTCATCCAGAGTAGTCGCTCCGATACATTGAATTTCGCCTTTAGCTAGAACGGGCTTGAGAATATTCGAAGCATCAATAGCTCCCTCAGCTGCTCCTGCTCCTACCAGGGTGTGAAGCTCGTCCACAAAGAGAATTACGTCCCCGGAAGATGTTACCTCCGAGATAACTTTCTGGATTCTCTTTTCAAATTCGCCCCGGTACTTGGTTCCCGCTACTGCTCTCCCCAGAGAAAGAGCGAGAAGCCTTTTGCCTTTGAGATTATCTGGAACTTGTCCCTGCACAATCTTTTGAGCTAAACCCTCCACCACGGCAGTTTTTCCCACTCCTGCCTCACCGATGAGCACCGGATTGTTCTTGGTCTTGCGAGATAGAATGTGAATCATTCTCTCAGCTTCTCTCTCTCTTCCAATTACGGGGTCGAGCTTTCCTTCTCGAGCGAGCTTGGTAAGATCTCGACTAAGCTTATCCAGGGCTGGGGTTCTGGTAGACTTCGAAGAGCCCTGGGGATCGCCATCTTCCAGAGCCGAAACCTCTTCCCTCAAGGAGTTAGGATCCAAGCCTGATGCAGCCAGGGCACGTGACGCAGCTCCCGGCACCTGAACCAATCCCATGAGAATATCAGCTGCACCTATGTAGTTTCTTTCTCCCCTCTTGGCTTCTAGAGCAGCTATTTCAAAGGCTCTTCTGGCTTCGAGAGTGAGGGGGGTCTCGTCAAACAGAGATCTTCCCTCTCCCTGAGCTGGATCAGCCTCCAGAGTTCTTTGAAGAATTTGTATATCCGCTCCCGAACTCTCGAAAACTCTGGATAGATCAGCATCTTCAAGAAGAGCCAGAAGCAGATGCCCGCTGCTGATATGTGAATATCCCGATCTTCCCGCTTTTTGCTGCGCAAGAAGAAGGATTTTTCTTGCTTTATCAGACAATTTTTCAAACATTTTTTCTCCTTTCATTCATTCAGGAATTTCTTTGCTTGACTTATTCTACTCATAGGCCTTTTCCTCTGAAAAAAGAGACGAGATCTTCCCTTTCTTCGTCCAGTCTTGCTGCCCGGATGAAGGACCGGATACCACGCACTAAAAACTCTCTTTCTTCCTCCTCCATACGAGAGATAAGATCATTGAACCTTTTCAACCTCTCTTTCTCCAGATCCCGAATCAAATCTTTTCCTGTTCTGGTAAGATGAATTTCAACACTGCGTCCGTCAGAGCTGTTTTTCAGCTTGACCACCCACCCTTTTTCTGCCAGTACATCTACCATGTTGGTTGCCGAAGGACAGGTAATGGAAAGGCCCCCAGCTAGCTCTCCCATACGGCAGCCTTGATGGTACGACAGATAGGAGAGCGTTCGAACAACGGAGAAGGTGGGCCTGTCCCGAAGGGAAGAAATAGCTGACCATGTCACTTCTTCCAGCACCGTCTTAATAACCGTCAGAAGCCTTATCTCCTCACCTATCATACCACTTCTCCAATTTATTTAGTTAGTCTAAATAAATAGCACAAAAAAATAAAATGTCAAGCCCCCCCTCAGGTATTTTGTCCGCTAAGATACAGGGGGACCCTGTGTAGGTAAGATTGGTTGAGGTAATCAGCAATCACCACTGAATCAGCCCCGCTTCCCAATAATATGGAACAGCGATCTCTCTAAGGTAAGAGGAAGTGTGGAGGAAGGTAGTGACTCGAGAGAGAACTTCCTAGTCCCTGAGGTTCCATTTCTTCTTAAGCTCCTTGAGCTTAGTCATTAGCTCAGATTCCAGGGAAGGTGAATCCATAAGGATAGGAGATAGCTCTTTCAAGGTATCCTGGGTGGTCTGATCCAGCCAGGCCCCCATTCCCATCTTTCTAATTTGTGCAATTTCCTCATTCTTCTTGCCAGGTGAGAGCCCTAGCCCACTCTTTCCTCTGCTCATAGCTCTTCTTGCTCTTCGGGGTAGATACCTGCCAATGGTATCTTTTACCACTGCGGAGTACTCGTTTATGATCTGTTCAATGTCTTTTGGTTCCAGCTCTGTCCTTTTTCTCCAGAAAGGCATGCAATCCTCCTTTGAGTCCCTGGGGCATCAAAACTTTCTACTTCACCCCCTGGTTAGTGCCCCTCAGGGCGAGTCGTGTATATATCAAACGCCGGTGGATTATGAATGTGCTTTTTGACGGCGCAAAACTCAGCAGACCTTACCAAAGCTTTTCCATATTTTTCTGGAAGCCCGGGAGGAAGTTGAATCTCTATTGTGATCTTATCAATCATTCTGGTTTCCGAGTTTCTCTGTGTGCGTTGAATAAGTCTTACTCCCTCGACAGGAATGTTGCGTGCCTGGCAAAAGGATAGGACGTAAATGCCAGCGCAGGTGCCAATAGAGGCTAGAAATAGGTCGAAAGGTGCGGGAGCTAAACCGTCACCTCCACTGTGTTCAGGCTGATCAGTTTTAATAGTAAAACCCTTATAGATGGCATTTACCTTCTTGCCTCCCGGGAAAGTAATTTCCATATCCATTGCCGTTCTCCTTCGATTTTTGATTTTCACCCCATGTCCAAAGGGTAACTTTCTGACAATTACACACAATTTGCCGTTGGTTGTCAAGAAGTATTTCGCCATGATTTTGACACCAAGGAGTTTATGAAATAAAGTAGAACTAATTCGCCTTATTCGCCAAATCGTCCAGTGGACTACCTCAATCACAAAAAGGCACCTGGACTTCCGGGAAATGACAGAGACGGGAGGGGCCTGCCGGGGAGGCTCCGGGCGAGGCCGTAATGAATTGCAGCAAAAAGCCATTTTGCCAAAGACCAGAGCTCTTACTATTGTCAGTCTTCTTCTAGCTGGGTTAACTTTCTCCGGTGGGCTATCCCTGTGTGAGGAGAAAATCTCATCACCCAGACTACTTTTGGAGCCCTCCCGACTTCACCCTGGTCAGTTTCTAGTGGTTTTCTTGGAAGGACTCGATCCTGACGATGAGGCATCCTTCCAGACCAATCTTCCTCAAACAACTCTTAAGGCTTACCCTTACCGTCAGGGGCTCATCAGCTTGGTAGGAGTGGACTGCCGCACGCCTCCGGGTGAGTATACTATCTCAGTCCGGGTGAGACAGAAAGACCTCGGACTGTGGCAGCAGAAGCTCAAGTTTGTCCTGGAACCTAAAACATTCACCACTCAGCATCTTGAGGTGAGTCCGAAAAAGCTTGAGGTACGGAGCCGAGAAAAATGGCAGCAAGATCTTCCTTTCATCCGGGAGGCCAGATCAAAAAGCTGTGATTTGCCTTTATGGGAAGGAGGGTTTCTTGCACCTTTGAAAGGAAGAAAGACTGCCGATTTCGGCCTCATCAGGTACATCAATGGAAAGGAAGCAGGAAGACACTCGGGAATAGACATTGCTGCTCCCAACGGAACTCTGGTGGTGGCAGCCAACTCGGGGATAGTCTGTCTGGCCAGGTTTCTGAACGTCACCGGCTATACAGCCATGGTTGATCATGGTCTGAATCTGTTTACCTCCTACTGCCACCTCGAGAATCTTTTAGTGAAGCAAGGCCAACAAGTACTCAAGGGCCAGGAGATTGGCCAGGTCGGCTCCACCGGCTTTGCTACCGGTTCTCATCTTCATTGGGGAGCCATCATTGGTTCCATCTTCGTGGATCCCTATCTTCTGGTGGAAAAGGATCCTCTGGACATTTTTGATCAAGAAACTGGATAGATGCGCTAGAAGACGGTAAGTTGCCGGATAAGTACTTAAGGAACTGCCCTACATCCAGTTTTGGCGAAGAATGGGCCAGGAGAGTCTTGTTTTGAACGGCAACGAGAAAGCGGGAGGTAGTCAAAGAAAGGAGTGAGCATGGATAATCTTGGATTCGGACCGGATCTATCTTGTACTAAGACTGATATTGGATCTACCAGGGTAGAAATCAATTTGGACAATATTGCCTATAACATTCAGCAGATTGGTAGAAATGCTACTCCTGAGCTAAAGGTAATGGCAGTTGTAAAGACAGACGGGTATGGGCATGGGGCAATCCAGGTCGCCAGGGTTGCCGCAAGGTGCGGAGTTGAATGGTTAGGTGTGGCCAAAGTTGAGGAAGGAGTGCAGCTACGTGAGAGTGGAATTCAATCACCGATTCTTATTCTGGGATTATCTCGGCCGTCGCAAGCCCAGGAAATACTGAAATACAGACTGTCACAGACCGTTTGCACTAAGGAGTTGGCGAGGGCATTGTCGGCTCAGGCTGAGCGCTTGTGTCAAACCGCCAAAGTCCATGTGGAGCTAGATACAGGGATGGGTCGAGCGGGGGTTATGCCGGAGGAAGCAATAAGCTTCTTCAAGGAAATTTCCCATCTTCAGGGTATTAAAGTGGAAGGTGCTTTTACCCATTTTTCGGTAGCAGACAAGAAAGATAAAAGTTTTACTGAACTACAGATCAAAAGGTTCAATGAAACTATTGCCAATTTAGAAAAAGAGGGAATCCCTATTCCTCTGAAGCACGCGGCAAACAGTGCGGCCACTCTCGATATTCCTTCTTCCTATTTTGATTTGATAAGACCGGGGATTATGCTGTATGGATTATATCCTTCGCCCGAGGTAAGTCACAGGCCCCATCTTAAACCTGCTATGAGTTTCAAGACTAAGGTAGCCTTCCTTAAGACTGTGCCTGCCCACATTAGCCTCAGCTATGGGAGGACCTTTACCACCAAAAAAAGAAGCAGGATTGCTACTCTCCCGATAGGCTATGCGGATGGCACGCCGATACAGGCATGAGACTGAAAGGGTGAAAGTCCCTTGCTCCCAATTGCCCATTCGGGGAGCTAGCAGGAGGAAGCGTTTGTGGAGTGATCTGCAGGCGTAAGTTTCCTTGAACGAGAGATGCAAAATGGCAGGCCGTAAGGAAACTGAACTCGCAATTAGCCTCGTGATACGCAAACTGTGAGAGCCGACCGTATCGTCTGCGCGGGAAGGCTGGTAGAGGACACGGATTAATGGGCAGAGGAAGTGTTCTCCATCACCGGGGTGTTAGAGGCGGCATGCCAGGAAAGTCTCATGACCCTAGGTCGGGAGACCTCGATGGAACTTAAAGCTTATCGTTTGAGAACTGACCACTATAAGGGAGACCGAAGTGTGGGAGGGTCCATCGAGGGATCCGCGGGGCTCATAGTACTGAAGATGGCCAAGACAGCATAACTTGGCCGGAGGGAAGGAGCCCTGGTTCAGCAATGGTACTCGAAGCAGTTGAGGAGGTTCTGATTGCTACTAGCTAAGACCAGAACAGATAAGGTTCGGCAACTGCAAAGAGTCCTATATCAAAAGGCCAAGTCTGGAAAGGGGGTAAAGTTCTATAGTCTCTATGACAAGATCTGTCGAGAGGATGTCTTGTGGGAAGCTTGGCAACAGGTGAAAGCCAACCGCGGGGCAGCCGGGGTAGATGAACAGGAAATAGAGGACATCGTGCGCGGTGAAAAAGAGGAGAAGATCTTGCTGGAGATTGGAAAGAGTCTTCGAAGTAAGACCTACCATCCCAGCCCAGTGCGGAGGGTAGATATTCCCAAGCCTAAGGGAGGAATGAGGTCTCTGGGAATTGCCACCGTACGAGATCGCATTGTGCAAACAGCCATGAAGATGGTGCTAGAAGCTATCTTTGAGGCTGATTTTCATGAATGCTCCTATGGCTATCGGCCCAACAGAGACGCAAAGATGGCCTCACTACAGGTGAGGGAAGACCTCTACAAAACAGCCTGGGGAGTGGTGGAAATTGACTTTAAGGACTGCTTTGGGTCAATATCCCATCGAAATCTCCTCCTGCTTATCGGGCAAAGGGTGAGCGATGGAAGTATGATGGCGCTGATCAAGCAATGTCTGAAAGCCGGGGTAGAATATCAGGGACAAAGGTTCCCAACGAAAGTAGGAATACCCCAGGGATCGCCCCTTTCACCCCTCTTCAGCAACATCTATTTGAATGTGCTCGATCAGGCCTGGCACCGAAGGGGATATCATCTTCCGGATAACCTACACTCTACTCTCCATCGTTACGCTGATGATGCTATCCTGGTGTGTCGCAAGAGTGGCAAGCAGGCTCTTCAGGCCTTCGCGGCCCTGGCTAAGAGAATGGGTCTGACCCTAAATGAGGAAAAGACCCGCATCACTAAGTTGACAGAGGGATTTGATTTTATCGGGTTTAAGTTTGTGAAGCGGAAAAGTCCCAGCACGGGCAAAAACACGATCTATATCTTTCCTTCCCAAAGCACCCAGAAGAACATTCGAAGAAAGATCAAGAGCTTTACCAAGAGGCGAGCTCCCATTAAAGTAGAGGAGTTCGTTGCCATGGTGAATGAGGCAGTTCGCGGATGGGCCAACTACTTTCGGCATGCTAATGCCAGTGAGGCTTTCCGGCGACTGCAGCGATTCATCAATATCCGCTTTCGACGCTTCCTCACCTACAGAGGTAAAGACCGAGGGTTTGGGTGGAAGAAATACCCAAACAGGAAGCTCTATCAATTAGGTCTTATCTATATTGGTAGTGGCTACTTGAGGTGGGAGAAAGCCAGACGAATGCCTGCGATGAAAGCTGTCCGACCGCCGTACTCGGGAAAATTGAACGTACGGTGGGATGGGAAGGGAATGGTGAACCAGTCATGATGGGGCTAGTAAGGCACTCTCATAAGGAAACGGAGAGAAACAGATATGCGCCATCTACCGCTGCTGAACCATTCCTTTACCCTAGACTTTATCGCCTCGTTTCAAAGCGAAAGAGAAGCAAAGGAGTTTGGCAAAGCATTAGAGCAAAGACTGGGGAAGTTCGGACTAAAGATTGCTAAAGATAAGAGTAGAATAATTGAGTTTGGTCGTT
>Ga0209979_1000233_pt1 | contig 85588 bp, 92 predicted proteins | sample AnhtaG_FD_183114 | JGI IMG/M metagenome (GOLD analysis project Ga0209979, IMG submission 183114) | Deep subsurface microbial communities from Anholt, Denmark to uncover new lineages of life (NeLLi) - Anholt_01485 metaG (SPAdes) (version 2) | ecosystem: Environmental > Aquatic > Marine > Oceanic... | reverse complement strand
TAATTCCTGCGGAGCATGCGGAAGGAAGAGAAGGGAGGGTTAATCTTGTTTGTCACCGCCGCGAGAAAGGTAAGCCGCGCTTGATTTTCTACGGTCATATTGATGTCGTTCCAGCCGAAGGTTGGGACGCTTTCAAACCTAGAGTGGAAAACGGGAAGGTCTATGGTCGGGGCGCTGCCGACATGAAGGGAAGTATTGTCGCCCTTCTTTCAGCTATGCAATCTCTAAAAGGGAAGCGCCTTAACTTTGACGTTTCAGTGATGGTCACGACCGACGAAGAGTTCGGCCAGGCCAGCCAGCTCCAGTACCTGAGGCAATATTTAGAGCCTGTTTCCGGTGCTTATTTTTTCGACCTTGATTCTAGCTTTGGATATGTTTCTATAGCCGGTCTTGGGGCACTGCAAATTGATGTCAAGGTTACGGGAAAATCGGTACATTCTGGATTAGCTCATCTTGGAGAAAACGCCATCGAGAAGGCCAGCCTTTTAATTCAGGCACTGCTGGACTTAAAACAGAAAGTAGAACAGAGAAAATCTGATGTTGCCACCCACCCCGATACGAAGCTCGACCGGATGGAAGGCAGGTTGAATATCAATATGATAAAGGGAGGCATTAAAGTCAATGTCGTGCCCGATGAATGTCTCATATCGGTAGACCGGAGGTTAATTCCCGAAGAGAATCTGGAGGATGCCAGAAAAGAGTTGCTCGATACGCTTGCCTCTGTTCCAGGTGTCACCTGGCAACTTGAGCGTGTTTTTGGCATCCCAACTGTACCTCCCTGTAATGATCCTGTCGTAGACGAGCTGGCGGGTATTATCGGTGACACTATCGGTGAAGGTAACAAGTTTGGCGAGATGGGTTCAGGGGACTTAGACCACATTGTTGCCACGTGGGGAGGTAGAGCATTTGCCCTCGGTGTGATACGTCCGGAGTGCAATATACATGGTAAGGAAGAATTTGTCTATCTGCAGGACATCGCGGATGTGGCTAAAATCGTCGCACGGTTTCTTTCACCTCAGGATTGAGTACGCAACATTCGGGCTAGAGACATGACTGTCAATTACTAGAACCCAGGCGGTTGCGCTAATACTACAGAATACTCGGAGGTGGAATTGCACATTAACCTGAAACGAGCAGTCGTTTCAGTGCTTAACTGACAAAAGGGCAAATTCCAAACTAAAAGTTCTGTCTATCGTACACTTAGGCCCACTCAAGGACAAAGGGCAAAACCTTCTCGAAGACCCTCTCTCTAGCTTTCTAGCTTCTTTGCGAAACACCGATTCAAGAGAGGTGGAGTCCATCGTCAATATTGGCTCTATCGAGGCAATATTGCCTTTCGTAGAATGTATGGCTCCCTATAGCGTCAGCAAGGCGGGGGTCGTTGCCCTGACCAGAGCTCTGGCCAGGGAATATGGCAAAAACGATTTCAGAATAAATGCAATCATACCCGGTGGAATAATAACTCCGGGAACAAAGGCTGTGGCCAGAGAAGTCACCCAGCTCCGGCTGAGCCTGCTTAGAACCGGCGTATTGTTTAGCACCAGGCTGCCCCTCAAAAGAGGCGGGCTGTCGGACGAAGTAGCTCGTATTGCTGTGGTCCTAGCCAGCGATTTGTCCAGCTATGTTCACGGAGCGCTGATACCTGTCGACGGAGGCTTCCTATCAGCTTAGTGTGGACAGAAGTCGAGTTGCTAAAAGCCTCATATTTTGCCGAAACGGCGCTGGCGGCGTTTATACTCAGAAAGTGCTTCATCAACTTCTTTAAGACCAAAATCAGGCCATAATATAGGAGTGAAGTAAAGTTCGCTGTAGGCAGCCTGCCAGAGGAGAAAATTGCTGAGGCGGCTCTCACCGCCGGTGCGTATGATCAGGTCCGGGTCGGGGATGCCAGGGCTGTATAGATACTGAGCAAACGTAGACTTATCTATATTGTCACCGGGAATACCAGCGCTGGCAATATGTCTGGTTGCCTGGACAATTTCGTCGCGCCCACCATAATCGAAGGCGAGGCAAAGCGTAAGCCAGGTATTATTTTTGGTGAGTTCAACTGCCGCCTGCACCTTTTCTTTCAGTTTCTGAGACAACCTATCCCGCCTGCCCAGGTGTATCAGTCGGATGTTTTCTTTATGAAAAGCCTGAGTTTCCTGGTCAATCTTCCTAGCCAGAAGATTCAGCAAGCCGGAGACCTCTGCCCTAGGACGATTCCAGTTCTCGGTAGAGAATGCATAAAGGGTCAGGTATTTTATTCCGTAGTCGGCAAAAATCTTCGCCACCGTATGGATGTTCTCACCGCCAGCCTTGTGTCCGGCAAGCCTGGGCAACCCATGTTTCCTTGCCCATCGCCCATTGCCATCCATGATAATGGCTACGTGCTGGGGAGGATAATTTGTTTGAGTCATAAGGTAGCCTCGCGAGAAACGAGCTGCTTGATTTTCAGTAAAGGATAGGTGGAGTTACGTTTCAGGCCAGCCAGAATTAACCTGCTGTGCCAGTCGAAGGAAAAATCGCCCGACTTGAGCAAGGCCTCAGCCATGCCGCTGGAGTCCAGTACGCTGAATATTCCCTCGATCTGTCTGTCGCTTAGTTTGATATAGGCCTGTCTGGCCCTGTAGCCACGGGAGAGTTCTTTGCCCATTTTTGCCTTCCATTGCTTTTGGTAGCGTGAAAGCTGGGCAGCGGTTAAGTTATCACCGATGAGAGCCTCATCAAGCACTTCAGCTGCTATCTTCGCACCAAGATGCCCGAAGTATATTCCTCCACCGGTGGTTGGCTTTACCTGCCCGGCAGCATCTCCAATAACCAGTACCCTGTCTCCATAGCTGCGAGCTGGAGTTCCTACTGGGACAGCCTTTTGCCTGATTTCCACCTCCTGACTTGTTATTCTACCCTGGTCAAAGAGATTATTAAGGAATTTTTGCAAATATAATCTGGCCTGAGATGTTGCTAAAAGGCCAACGTATGCTTTGTTTGTTGCAGTCCCGACACGAGTCGGGACAAGCCAGGCAAACGCGCCAGGTGCTATTTCCTGCCCAAAATATACTTCAGGGTCATCCATATTTTTTGCTTCGACTTCGGCCTGAGCACCAACCAGGAAACTCTTGATTTCGCCCAGACCCAGCTTCCGGGGAAGTTTGGGTCTGAATCCGTTAGCCAGGACCGCAGCCCTAGCACTGAATATCTCCCTCTCTCCAAAGCATAAAGTCTTAACTTGAATGTTATCCTTCCCGGGAATAATATCGATGACTGGGGAAGAGAAGAAATATCGTGCCCCCCGGGACTGGGCTTTAGAGGCTAGCGCTTTATCAAGCAAACGCCGATTAACAACGTAAGCCTGACTATTTTCAGTTTGCAATCTTAAGCATCTCCCTGCAGGGGAGAAAAACCTGGCTGAGTTTACCTCGGCTAGTATCACGTCTGTGCCGGGGTCCAGGGACTGGAAACATTCGGTGCTGATTATTCCTGTGCAGCAAGCATCGAGTCCTGGCGCACTTTTTTCTTCAAAAACAGCGACATCGTAACCCGATGAAGCTAGTTCATGAGCTATGTAGCTTCCGGCTGGTCCCGCTCCCACTACAATGATATCGTACTGTTGGCCTGACAATTCCCTGCCACCTCTTTAGGTTTCTACTAGATTATACAACATTCGGAGCACGCATAAGAGTAAAGTTTGTTATAATCTAAAGTGGGGAGAGTGAGGTGTCTAAGATACTGGACAGAGTAAACGACCCCGGCGATGTTAAGAGGCTAAATCAAGGTGAACTGAGCGAACTTTGTTCCGAGCTCAGGGAGTTATTGGTAAGCAGGGTTAGTGAAAACGGAGGACACCTGGCATCCAACCTGGGAACGGTGGAGCTTGCTGTTGCTCTGCACCGGGTGTTTGACAGCCCGAAAGACAAGATAGTCTGGGATGTGGGACACCAGAGTTATGTTCATAAGCTATTAACTGGGAGAAGGGAGCAATTTTCCTCTCTTCGCCAATACCAGGGGCTCTCAGGATTTCCTGATAGGGATGAAAGCCCTCACGATGCTTTCACTACGGGACATGGTGGCACCTCCATTTCAGCAGCTCTGGGCATGGCTTTGGCCCGCGATCTTGCTCGCGGCAATCACCATGTGGTAGCTGTCATTGGCGATGGATGTCTTACCTGTGGCATGACTTACGAAGCGCTGAATCATGCCGGGCATTTGGGCACAAGGCTTATCGTGGTGCTCAATGACAACGGCATGTCTATTTCGCCCACTGTAGGAGCGATAGCCAGGCAGCTAAATGTAGTGCGAACAACCCGTGGCTATATGCGGGCTAAGAAAAAGACGAGTCGGTTGCTGTCTCTCTTGCCTGGAGGAAAGAAGATGCAATGGGCGTTGCGCCGTCTTAAGGAAGGGGTAAAAGCGGTAGTCATGCCCACCATGATATGGGAGCAGCTTGGCTTTACTTACCTGGGTCCGATAGATGGTCATAACACTGCTGGACTGGAAACAGCTCTGACTCAAGCCAGGGATTACTACAAGCCGGTCATTGTCCATGTCTTGACTACTAAGGGCAAAGGTTACAAACCAGCCGAGGATAATCCCACTCACTTTCACGGTCTATCCCCTAGAAGCGGTGGTTTGGGCACACTGCCTACTTATAGTAAGACATTTGCTCGGACAGTCGGTGGACTGCTGAGGGACAATCCCAGGGTGGTAGCGATAAGCGCTGCCATGGTTGAAGGCAATAGTTTATCCCCTCTGGGCAAGAAGTTTCCTCGACGCATCTACGATGTAGGGATTTCCGAGCAACATGCGGTTACCCTAGCTGCTGGTTTAGCTACCCAGGGCTTTATACCTATTGTAGCTATATATTCCACTTTCTTGCAGCGTGCCTTTGACCAAGTATTGCACGATGTTTGTCTCCCTGATTTGCCTGTCATTTTTGCCCTGGACCGCAGCGGCATTGTCGGAGAGGATGGCAAAACACATCAAGGGATATTTGATTTATCCTATCTTAGTTTGATGCCTAATATGATTGTTTGCGCACCTAAGGACGGGAATGAACTTCAAGACCTGCTCTATACTGCCCTCAATACAGAGCATCCTATGGCAATTCGTTATCCCCGTGGCCAGGGAACAGGCGTTCCCTTAGCCTCCAAGCTTCATCAACTGCCTATAGGTAAAGCTGAGATAGTAAAGCAGGGCGAAGATATAGTCATAATAGGCATCGGCTCTACCGTCATGCCTTCTCTGGAAGCAGCGGAGCATCTGGCTCTGGAGGGCATTGATGCCATGGTAATTAATGCCCGGTTCGCTAAGCCCCTGGATGCAGAGCTTATTTTGGATGCAGCCCATCACATCAAAAAGATGGTCATAGTAGAGGAGAATGTTCTCAGCGGCGGCTTCGGTGCCGCGGTGCTGGAGCTGCTGGCAAAGGCTGAAGCCTCAGATGTCAAAGTGAAGCGACTGGGCATTCCTGACGAATTCGTAACCCATGGAAAGCAAGATTTTCTTCGCACTGTCTATCATCTGGATGCCCAGGGAATAACAAAGGAATGCGCTGATTTCCTGGCTCACGTTCAGACAAAGGTGGAAGGAGGGTTCCATACCACTATCCGTTAATAGTAGCTTCTAGGTCAAACCAACCCTGCCAATCTCTTGGCCCGATTATATCTAACGGCATAAATATTTTAAAATCCTAAGCACTAAATCCTAAATGCCGACCTTGTTGAGCATCCTCGACGAAGCCGGGACAAATTCAAATGAACAAATTCAAAATCCAAAACCGTTTTGAACCTTGATTACATCTGGGGAGATTTGGATTTTGAGCTTGTTTAGCCCCTGGTTAAATCAGGGATTAGAATTTCGGATTTTGGAGCACGACCCTGAAGGGTCGCACTACACAAACTTCGAGCAGTGAAGGAATCCCCTCCTTCACAATTAGAGAAACCTGTCAGTTTTCCCCCTCCCTCTAACTCCCACCCACCAGGGGAGGGAGAATTATAATGATTTACGGCGAGTCCTTATTTTCTTGAGTCATTCGCTTGATCTCATAGAGCTTGGTGATTGCTTCCAGAGGGGACATGGAATCAATGTCAAGCCGGCTAATTTCATCAGCTAACAGGGAGTCTTTCGGGAAAAGAGGAATCTGGAGCGATGCTTTACGGCGAGGGACTTTGCCTTTTTTGGAAGCGTGGCTCTCTAGCTCAGCTAAGACTTCCTGAGCTCGAACGAGTACCGATTTGGGCAAACCGGCTAGCTGAGCCACATGGATGCCATAGCTCCTGTCGGTGCCCCCGGGGACAATCTTGTGTAGAAAGATAACTTTGTCTCCTTCCTCCGCCACCGCCACGTTAAAGTTTTTCACTCTGGGCAGGATATCAGCCAGGTCCACCAGTTCATGATAATGGGTGGCAAAAAGGGTCTTCGCCCCAAGCTCAGGATGGTTGTGGATAAACTCAGCTACCGCCCAGGCGATGGAAAGCCCATCGTAGGTGGAGGTGCCCCGCCCAATTTCATCTAGAATGATAAAGGAGCGAGGGGTAGCATTATTAAGGATGTTCGCCGCCTCGGTCATCTCCACCATAAAAGTGGATTGCCCGGCGGCTAAGTCTTCCTGAGCGCCAATGCGGGTGAAGATGCGGTCAACAATTCCAACATTCGCCGAATCGGCAGGGACAAAGCTTCCAATCTGAGCCAAAAGGATTATGAGGGCTACCTGCCTGAGATAAGTTGACTTTCCCGACATATTGGGGCCTGTAAGTATGATAAGTTGATTATCCTTATTACATAAATATGTATCGTTAGGAACAAAATTATCACTGCCTATGCTTTGTTCTACAATAGGGTGGCGCCCCCCCTTAATGTCAATGACATCTTCATTGGTCAGCGGTGGGCGGACATAACCATGACGCACTGCTACCTCAGCAAGGCTGGAAAGGACATCAATTTGAGCGATAGCGCCGGCAGTGGCCAAAATTTGCCCCCCAACAGCGATTATCTGCTGACAAATTTGTCGGAAAATGGCAGTCTCCATGTCAGTGATTTTCTCCTGAGCATTGAGAATCAGCGATTCGTACTCCTTAAGTTCGGGGGTGAAGAACCTTTCTGCCTCCGCTAGAGTCTGCTTGCGAATATAGTCCGGGGGAATCAGACTGAGATTAGCCCGGGATACCTCGATATAATAGCCAAATACCCGGTTGTAGCCTACTTTTAAGGATTTAATTCCTGTGCGCTGCCTTTCCCTTTGCTCCAGGCTAGCCAGATATTGCTTAGCCTGCCGGGAATTGCGGCGAATTTCATCCAGCTCAGGGGAGAAACCTTCCTTTATCACACCACCTTGCTCCAAATCCCCCGGCTCATCGGCGATAGCTCTGGCGATTAAGTCCACGATGTCGGGGCAGGACTTGAGTTCGGCGCTTAGCCAGTTTATGGTGTCCCCATCTGCCATCGCCGCTCTTAAGTCAGGCACCTTCTCCAAACTAGAGCGAAGCGCTATCAATTCTCGGGGCATGACTCTGCCACTACTCACTCGATTGACCAGCCTCTCCAGGTCGGCAATATCTGATAAAAGAGAGATAACTTTCTGGCGAGCCAGACTATCTTGATGAAACCAGGCAACCGCCTCTTGTCGCCGATTCAAGATAGTGAGGTCCAGAAGGGGATGTCCCAGCCAGTTCTTGAGCAGCCTGCCACCCATGGCTGTCTTGCTCAGGTCAATGACAGAGAGGAGGGAGTGGCCGGTTTCTCCCCACCTGCCGCCCTGAAAGAGCTCCAGATTGCGGATGGTCTGGCCATCCAGGGTCATAAAGGAATCTGTGGAGTAGGTAGCAAGTTTGCTTAGCTGGGGCAGAGTTTCCTTCTGCGTTTCCTTGACATAATGTATTAATGCGCCTGCGGCCCTTATGGCTAAAGGCAAGCGGGCACAGCCATAGCCCTCCAGGCTAGCCACGGCGAAATGTTCCAGCAAGGCTTCCTGGGCAATTTCCATGTCAAACCAGTAGTCATCGAGTCGGGTTATGGTGAATGGCAATCGAGCATAGTCTTGGGCATCTTCGGGAATAAGAACTTCGCTGGGCTGAAGTCGCTCCAATTCAGGCATGACTCTTTTAGCGGGAAGCTGGGTGGTGGTAAACTCGCTCGTGCTTATATCAACATAGGCGATTCCTGCTTCCTCGCCTTCAACAACCAGGCTGGCGAGATAGTTATTGCTCTTACTCGTAAGTAGATTAGGCTCGACCACTGTCCCCGGCGTCACTACGCGAATGACATCCCTTTCCACCAGTCCCTTGCCCGGCGGGCTGAGCTGCTCGCAAATAGCTACCTTATGACCGCGGTTGATGAGCTTAGCCAGATAGTTATCCAGGGCGTGATGAGGTATCCCTGCCATGGGTACCCTCTGCCCCTTGCCCATCTCCCGGGATGTCAGTACGACATCCAGCTCTCGCGAAGCGACTTTGGCATCTTCATCGAAGGTCTCATAGAAGTCGCCTAAGCGGAAGAAAACTATAGCCTCGGGATACTTCTGCTTAACCCTGAGATACTGCTTCCTAAGAGGTGTTACGGTCATCAATGTTATTTTACTATAAAGACCCCATTGAAACGAATTAACTTGCCTGCTATGATATTTTACTGGATAATTTACTATGGGGGAACAAATTGGCATCCACGTTGAGGAGGAGTTTCGGGGGTTAGTTGACGAGGACTGGGCGAGGAGGATGGCTCAAACTGTCCTAAATGCCGAAGGGGTGGCTCCTCCTTACGAGGTGAGCCTGGTTTTCACCGATTCCGAGACGGTGAGACAGCTTAACCGAGACTATCGGGGGGTGGATGAGCCTACGGATGTGCTTGCTTTTTACATGCTTCCGCAAAAGGAAGTCGATGATTCCTTCGCTCTCCCTCCCGATGGTGTAACCAGGCTGGGAGAAGTAATCATCTCCTATCCCCAAGCAGCAGAACAAGCCAAAGAACAAGGGCATTCACCCGAAAAAGAGCTGGCGTTGCTGGTTATCCATGGGATACTTCATCTCCTGGGCTATGACCATGAAGAACCCGAGGGAGAAAGCAAGATGAGGGGAAGGGAAAGAGAACTCCTGGAGAAATGCTTGGCTTGGTGGTGATGGTGGTGATATAGTATAATATATGAAATGCACAGAGGAGGTGAGAGATGGCTAAATTTGTAATGCTGACGACCCTCACTGATGAGGGAAGAAAGACTATCACGGAGAATCCTGCGAGGATCAAAGAGGTCAACAAAGAAGTGGAAGTAATGGGGGCGAAGATTCTAGCCCAGTATGCTCTGCTAGGTCCATATGACTTCGTAAACATTATAGAAGCTCCCAGTAATGAAGCAGTATCAAAGGTGGCGATAGCGTTGGGTTCACGAGGTACGCTTCAGACCATGACCATGGCTGCTATGGATGTTGACGATTTCATTGGCGGTCTCAAGAAGTAGAAGTAACGCTCGGCTACCCGCTTGTGCTATCAACTTTTGAGGCTGATTGGAATTTCACACTAAAGCACTACTGGCAGAAACGCAAAACCGTAAAACTGCCAAGCTGCTAAATACTCGGGATTCAGGGTTTAGAGATGATTGAGAACTATGGTTTGTGTGCTGCCGGGCAGAGACGATGAAGTAATCGAGAGCTTTGGCCTTGCTTCTAGCTCCCGAATTCTCATTTTATCCAGGAATTTGTCCACGGGACTGAGATCGCCAGTGAACGTCTCTGTCTTATAGTGCATAGGGATGACAATAGGAGGCTCTAGTTGCCTTACTATTTCCACAGCCGTGTCAACGGGCATAGTAGAAACCTCCCCAACAGGCAAAAATAGTATATCAACGTCTCCTATTTCTTCTATCGAATGTGGGCCCAGAGGATGCCCCAAATCACCTAGGTGACATAAAGTTATATCATCCGTCTCGATGATATAAATGGTATTCTTGCCTCTTAAATCTCCCTTCTTATTATCGTGGAAAGAGGCGACTCCCGTAATAAAAGTTCCCCCTATTTCATATTCCCCGGGGCTTTTTACTTGTCTAGGGTCATTGACAATACCCTCAATGTAGCTATGACCAGGGTGGAAATGGCTCAGTGTCACTATGTCTGCCTCAAGTTCACCCAGGCGATAGCCCAAATCAGGATGACATGGGTCTGTAACGATGGTTTTTTCTTTCCCACTAATCAGAAAGCAGGAATGTCCTAACCAGGTAATCTCCATCAGCGTCTAAAGGATAACCCTTTTTTCTATCTTTGTCGATAGCAACACAGCGAAATCCAAAAACTCAATTTTTAGGATTCAGGTATCAGTATTTGGTGATTAGCAGGGAATGTATCGGCTTGCACTCATGGTTATCTTTTTCCACAGAGCTTACCAGAAGTGTCATCTCTTTCATGCCCACCACAACAATTTCCTCGTCGGCGTTTATGGTTGAACTGGACAAAGCTCGCCACAGTTCACCGTTAACTCGAACATAACCTGTAGGGGAAATAGGGGTTGTTGTTCGTCCTCGACTTCCAACATCAGGTGAAATTATCGGCTTCTTATCCAGCGCCTTCCTGCCAAACCGGTAATTCACCCAGGCGTATGCCCCCAGCGCAGCCATCATGAGAATAAGACCCCACAGAGGGATATTTATCCCGAACATTGGCAGCAGCCAGAGCACGACTGTTGCCAGGGCTGCCTCTTCAAGTAAGGTTGTTATAAGGGTATGTACTGTATATCCCTTATATTTCATTTCGTTACTGAGGCAAAGGGTATGTATCCTCTAAATTCATAGCTAACTGCGTCAATCATCATAATTCTCTCTCCACGCTGGAGAGAGCTAAGGAGAGGAAAAAATCCACTCTCAGCCACACCTTCTCCCCTCTAGGGAGAGGGTCTTACAGGCAATTATGGGGAAAACTACAGAGTTAATGATATGCAAAGTAATGGAAATAGTCAAACAGCATGGCAATTGACAAAAACCAATATAATGGTTAACATCTCAAAAATAAAGGGTAACGAGATGAAGGGACAGATATTAAAAGCTTTGCGAGAGTGTAGCGATTACCTTTCTGGCGAGACGCTTTCCAACAAGCTTGGCACCTCCAGAGTCTCTATCTGGAAGCAGATTCGTAGCCTGAAAAAGGAGGGCTATATCATAGAGGCTTCACCCAAGGGATATAAGTTAATTTCCTCTCCAGATTCACTGTTTCCTTATGAATTTCCTGATTTGGAACAAAGAATTCACTACTTCCCTGAGATTGGCTCGACCATGGATGCAGCAAGGGAGTTAGCTAAAAAGGGAGCAGGGGAGGGGACAATCGTGATTGCTGAAGTTCAGACCCGCGGGCGGGGAAGGTTGAGCAGGGAATGGCTCTCGCCAGAAGGAGGGATTTACTTCACTCTCGTTTTACGCCCCAGGATGAGTCCCGCATATGCTCCCAGGATAAGCTTGATGGTCTCTGTTGCCGTGGCAGCTACGATTAGAAAGCTCTTTGGGTTAAAGGCCGAATTAAAATGGCCCAATGATGTCTTGATTGAAGGCCGGAAGGTGTGTGGCATACTGGCTGAAATGGATGCTGAAATGGATGTTGTAAACTTTGTGAACGTCGGGATAGGTATAAACGCCAACACCTCTATTCCTCAGTTTGAAAAAACGGCGACCTCCTTGAAAGATGTGTTGGGCAGGGAAATCTCCAGGAAGGAGTTTTTAAGCGTATTGTTCAGGGAAATAGAGCAACAGCAAGCTCTATTGATGGAAGCAGATTTAATCAAGGAATGGAAAGAACTCTCTGGGACATTAAATAAATATGTAATGATATTATCGCCGGGTGAGGTAATAGTAGGGCGGGCAAGCGACATTGATACTACCGGAGCATTGATAGTAAAGGAAAGAGATGGCTCTTTGAAGAAGGCAGTGGCCGGGGATTGTATTCACCTGAGGGAAGAAGCACCAAATACTAATACAGGAGCAGTCGGCCGTCGGTAATCGATATTCAGTATGAAGCTGATAGCTGAAAGCTACATCGGTGTAAGATGTTACAACTAACTATCATTGTCGTCTATTTCCTCGCCATAATTGGCATTGGGGTGTGGAGTAAGCGGAGAGCGGGAAGCCCAAATGGCTTCTTCGTTGCCCACCGTCAGGGAACTCTGCCCTTTATCACAGGCTCACTTGTAGCCACTGCAATAGGTGGCTCGGCGCTTATAGTGACATCTCAGTTGGGATACGAGCTAGGGTTGCCCGGTGCCTGGTGGCTTCTTGTCGGCTCTATCGGACTCGTGCTTCTGGGTGTGTTCTTTGCTAGGAGAGTAAGAGGTGCTGCGCTTTATACTCTTCCGGAGCTGGTGGAAAAACAATATGACCGCCGTGTGAGTTTGGCAGCTGCTATTCTCATCGTTATCGCCTGGATAGGAGTGGTTGCCGGACAAATCGTGGCTGCAGGAATTTTTTTATCTATTTTGGGGATAGGTTCTACTACCTTCTGGGTAGTTATTTTCACTGCAGTAGTTGTAGTTTATGCCATTCTGGGAGGTCAATTCTCGATTATACGCACCGATGTTTTTCAGGCACCAATATTTTTTATTGGGATTTTTATAGTCTTGGCGCTGGTTTTTTCTCGTGTGGGAGGACTTGAGGGGCTAAAAGCCTCCCTCCCTCTCGGTTATTTCTCTTTTCCAACAAGCCCTGCCTTCGATTGGAAGATGCTTCTATCCTTTTTGATTCTCGTCGGGGCGACTTACGTGGTGGGACCTGACATGTATTCTCGACTTTTCTGCGCCAAAGGAGAAAAAACAGCTCAGCAATCAGCCCTTTTGTCGGCGTTTCTTTTCATCCCCCTAGCCTTTGCCATCACCCTTATAGGAATGAGCGCCAAAGTCCTATATCCCCAAATTATACCTGACGACGCCTTTCCTCAGGTAATAAGTGGGGTTCTTTCTCCTGGTTTAAGTGGATTAGTCATCGCTGCCCTAATTGCTGCGCTTATGTCCTCAGCGGATACCTGCCTGCTTAGCCAAAGTGTTATTTTAACCGAAGATATAATCAAGCAAGTGCACCCTGCGCTTGACGAAAGGAAAACCGTCTTGCTAACTCGCTTAGGTCTAATTGGGTTAGGCCTCCTGGCGCTGGGATTAGCTTTAACTTTGAAGACGGTTTACGAATCCCTCCTCTTTGCTTACACTGTATTCACCTGCGGCTTAGTTGTTCCGGTGATTGCCGGGTTTTATAAAGATAAGCTAAGGGTGACACCACGAGGTGCTCTGGCTGCCCTCATCGGTGGCGGGGTAATAGGCTTGCTGGGAAAGATACCAGGACTTGACATTCCTCTCAAAGGAGACCTTGGTCTCATAGGTTTTGCTGTAAGTGCTGTTCTCCTGTTCGGAGTGAGCTTCTTCGATCCGAACAGGTCGTCCCCGTGAGGCACGAAAATAAATCGCAGCTTGGGCGGAGCCAAGCTCCGCCTATACTAGGATGCCAAAAGCGAAGTCGTTCAGAATGCCAGAAAGGTGAGGACTGGCAATGACAGGCAGGCCTTACGCTGCTATAATAATATCGTGCTGGTTACCATTATTGGTTTGGGACTAATCGGCGGTTCAATCGGATTAGCTTTAAGGGAAGGGAAGGAGCCTGGGTGGGAAATAGTCGGCTGTAGCCGTCGTCAGGAAACTATAGCCAGTGCCCTAAGTTCAGGTGCCATTGAGCGAGGCGAAACCAACTTAGAGAATGCGGTAAAGCGAGCTGATTTTGTCATTATCGCCACACCAGTTCTGACGGTGAAGGAAATCTTCTCCAAGATAGCTCCCCTTCTTTCCTCCGGTTGCATTGTCACCGATACCGCCAGCACGAAAGTTCATGTTATGAAATGGGCCGAGACAATACTACCGCCAACGTTGGACTTCATTGGAGGACATCCCATGGCCGGGAGGGAAACTTACGGCATCCAGGCTGCCAAAGGCGACTTATTTCGGGGGTGTACTTATTGTCTCACCCCATTAGAGAAAGCCTCGCCAAAATCGATAGATACGGTAACAGGCATAGTCAAGAGGCTTGGGGCCATACCTTTTTTCATTGATGCTCAAGAGCATGACAATTTGGTGGCTGGCATCAGTCATCTCCCCATGTTGCTCTCGGCAGCCCTGGTATCTCTAACCACCAAGAATCCTTCCTGGTCAAAAATGTCTAAACTGGCAGCCTCCGGCTATCATGACCTTAGTCGCCTGGCTTCGGGAAATCCTGAGGTAAATGCGCATATCTGCCTTAGCAACAAGGAAGCTATAGTTAACTGGATAGATAAATTCAGCAAGGAATTGGAGAGGTATCGCCAACTGGTGGCTGAGGGGGATAAGCGCCTGGAACAAGCCTTAACTGAGGCTAACAAAGCGAGACAAGAGTGGCTGAACAATTTGTCGGCTTAAAGTTGTCTTCGGCTAAAGCCGAGACAAGAACCATCAAACCTTGTCCCACGTTAGAAGGGGAGATAATTCTACCCGGTGATAAATCTATTTCCCATCGCGCTGTCATCCTGAACAGCTTAACCAGAGATGGAGCCAGGATTGATAATTTTGCTCCGGGGAGAGATTGCCTGGCTACAGTCAGGTGTCTCAAAGCTCTGGGGGTGAAAATTGACAGGATGGGGTCGTCGGACTCACATACTCTATTGGTCTCGGGAACCGGCGAAGATGGTCTTAAGGAGGCTAGCAATGTACTTAATGTCGAAAATAGCGCCACCACGATGCGCCTTCTCGGCGGTCTTCTTGCCAGTCAGCCTTTCCTATCTGTCATTACCGGGGATGCCTCTCTTCGTAATCGCCCCATGGACAGGTTGATTGAGCCACTGAGGTTGATGGGTGCTGATATCTGGGGGAGGGGGCGAGATTCCTTTGCTCCTCTGGTCATTAAGGGAGGAAAGTTAAGGGGAATAGATTTTGCCTTGCCTGTTCCCAGTGCTCAGATTAAATCAGCGATTCTACTAGCCGGGCTTTTTGCCAGCAGCAATACTGTCTTATATCAAATAATTCCTTCCCGAGACCATACGGAAAGGATGCTTAAATCGATGGGAGCCAGTCTGGAAAGCCGGGAAAATTCGATTTCTTTGTTGCCTTTGAGCAACCCCTTAGTTCCTGTCAACCTTCGCGTACCGGGCGACATCAGTTCAGCAGCCTACTTCCTGGTTGCTGGAGCTATTCATCCTAATGCGAGGTTAGTTATAAGGGATTGTGGAATTAACCCGACACGAACGGGAATCATAGATATTCTCCTGGCTATGGGAGCCAGGTTAAAAATATATAATGAACGTCTGGAAGCAGGTGAACCCTTAGCCGATATTGTGGTAGAATCTAGCGAGTTAACGGGGACAGAGGTCGGTGGTGATACTATCCCTCGCCTCATTGATGAGATTCCCGTGTTAGCAGTAGCTGGTTGTGTTGCTAAGGGGAAAACTGTGATCAGAGATGCCGGAGAGCTGAGGGTAAAAGAATCAGACAGGATTGCCACTGTGGTAAGTGAACTTTCCCGCCTGGGGGCTAAAATGGAGCCATTGCCGGACGGCATGGTCATTTATGGCGGCAGACCTTTGGCCGGCACAGAGGTTGACAGCCGCTTCGATCATCGATTAGCGATGAGCCTGGCAGTAGCCGGTTTGGTAGCCAAAGGAGAAACAACTGTCAAGCATGCCCAGGTGGCACAGGTGTCATATCCTACCTTCTGGCAAGATTTGCAACAAGCGCTAAGTAATGAATTTTAAAATTTAAGTTAGGAGGCAATATGGCTACGGAATTAGTTCATATCGGTTTTGGAAGTGTCATCGCTGTAAACAGGGCGTTTGCTTTCCTTGCCCTAAATCAACAACCAATCAAGAGATTCATTCGGGAAGCAAGAGAAAAGGGGCTTTTAGTTGACGCCACTCGTGGCAGGAAGGCCAAGACTGCCATTCTTTTTGACACTGGTCATATAATATTGGCTGCCGTGACAGCGGAGACCATTGCTCACAGACTAGCCACTGCCTCCATGCCGTCTGAGGAAAAAGTTGACTTGGGAAGTATCTGCCCAGAGCCTTGAGCCGAAGCTTCGAACAAAGCGAAGAGGTACCAAAAGCTCTCGACCCCTGCTCATCGTTCTTTCCGGTTCTTCGGGAGTAGGCAAGGATGCGGTGCTTGCCAGGATGAGAAAGTTAGGGTGTCCCTTTCACTATGTCATTACTGCTACTACACGCCCTAAGCGTGCCAGAGAGAAGGATGGAATGGATTATCACTTCCTTTCACGGAAAAAATTTCAACAAATGATGGATGGACACCAATTCCTGGAGTGGGCCAATGTCTATGGCAATTACTATGGTGTGCCGAGAGACGAAATTACTTCAGCTTTATCCACAGGAGTAGATACAATAGTCAAAGTGGATGTTCAGGGTGCCGCTAGTATCAAGAAAATCCTGCCCCAAGCAGTATTTATTTTACTCATGCCCCCTTCAGAGGAAGAACTGGAAAAGAGGTTGAGGAAGCGACATAGCGAATCTCCAACAGATTTGGCTCTAAGGCTGGAAAAGGCTCAAGAGGAAATAAAAAGCCTGCCGCTTTTCGATTATGTAATAATATGCCGACAGAATAAGCTTGATGAGGTTGTATCCCAGATAGACGCCATTGTCGCTGCCGAAAAATGCCGCGTCAAGCCCAGGATCGTGCAGCTTTAACTAACGCATTTTTTTGACAATATCCCTACTTGACTTCTACAATAAGCCCAGCATGAGTTTGGCAGGGCAACTTTACAGGCTGCAGCAGATTGACCTGGAGCTTCAAAAGAAGCAACAAGAGCTAAATGAGGTTGAAAATCAGTTAAGCGACAACAAGGCCCTGGTTGCCGCCGAATCCAAACTAGTTTCACAGAATGAACAACTAGGAGACGTGAGGAGAAAGCAAAAGAGCTCTGAATGGGAACTGGAAGACCTTCTAGAAAAAGGCAAACAGATTAACAGCAAGCTCTACAGTGGCACAACCAAGGATGCCAAGGAACTGGTTAACCTTGAGAAAGAAGTTAAAAGCCTTAAGAGCCAGATTAGGATGAAAGAAGATGCCCTCTTAGGATTAATGAGCCAGGTGGAGGAGCTAGAAGCTAAGGCAAAAACTACCGCCGAAGAGCTTGAGCAATTAAAGCGAGAATGGCAGCAGCGGCAAGAGACTTTTGGACAGAGGAAAAGCGAACTTGAAACCGTGCTTGCTAAGCTCAGAAGGGACCGTGATGAACTAGCGCAGCAAAGCGACCGCGAAGCACTCAATACTTATGAGCGACTCAGGCTAACAAGGGGGCAAGCTGTGGTCAAAGTGGAGAAAGGAAGATGCCTGGGATGCCATGTCACTGTGCCTACGAGTCAATGGCAGAAAGTCAAAGCTGGGGATTTAATCCAATGCAATAACTGCAACAGGATATTCTACCTGGAGTAGCTATACAGGATCGTGTTGCCTTCGAAACACTCCTATCCACTCCGACCAGCCGCTGGCCAAATCTACTGTGGATAGGGTAGTCAAGTAAAAGCTTTAAGTGCCAAACAATTCCCATATTTCAAAGGCATTTTGTATTTTGCATTGTTCAGGATTTGGGATTTGGGTGTTAGATTTGTGTAGTCAACCATCTAATATGCTAAAATTGAGTTAATAATTAAGGTAAAATGGAAGAGGAGGACGAATAGCATCGCAATATTGGTTGCTGTGTAGAAAAGAAATTCCAGGATATTGAACGGAAGTTACTGTTCCAGATGCAGGCGCAGATACGAGCAACCAGAGCCGACATGTTGCCTGTGCCACTGAAGGACTTGGAAAGTGCCTCACCACCTGTTGCGCATGATTGATGCCAATCTAAACCGCTCCAGTGAAGGCTTGCGGGTTTTGGAAGATTTCGCTCGCTTTCTTCTCGACAATACTGAACTGAGCCAGCGGTTAAGGGCTGTACGCCATGATTTAGCCCGGGAGACCAAACCGCTGAGGATAGGGCTCTTGTCTCAAAGAGATGCCGAACATGATGTGGGGCACCCTTACCCTGCCCCACCAGGCGAGAGAGAACTTAATATAAAAACAACCTCACTGCGAGGTTCGCTGGATTTAGTTACAGCCAATGCTAAAAGGGTAGAAGAGTCTCTTCGCGCGGTAGAAGAGCTAGCTAAATTGCCAGAGGTAAGTTCAATGCTGAATTCAGCCAGCTTTGAACAGATGAGGTTTACCGTCTATACCTTAGAGCGAGATTTGATTTCTAGGATATCACGCCGGGACAAAACAGAAAGGATGCTCGGACTTTACGTTATTCTGGACAGGCAATTTCTGGGGGGCAGTGATGAGCTGGACATCGCCAGGCAAATTATTGAGGGCGGTGCCAGGGTAATTCAACTTCGCGACAAGCCCCAATTTTATCAGGACCAAAAGAGAAAACTGCTACTCATAGCGCAAAAGCTCAAGGAGCTTTGTAGTCAAGCGGATGTTCTATTCATAATAAACGATTATCTCGACTTAGCTATGGCTGTTCACGCCGATGGACTTCACATTGGGCAGGAAGACCTGCCCCTGCCTATAGTCCGCAGGGAATTGCCCATAGACAAAATAGTTGGTTGTTCCGTCACCACACTGTCTCAAGCAACAAAAGCTCAAAATGAAGGAGCGGATTATATTGCTGTGGGCTCTATATTTCCCACAACAACGAAGAAGGAAGCCACTGTGGTAGGAGTGGAGATAATAAAAGAACTCAAGCGAATGGTGTCTACACCACTAGTAGCCATTGGCGGCATAAACCAGAATAATGTCAGTGAAGTAGTGGCTGCTGGCGCTGATGCTGTAGCTGTGATTAGTGCTGTCTTGGGTGAGAAAGATGTCAGGGGAGCTGTGCAAAAGTTGGTCGCAAAAATGGACTCGGCGAAAGGGGAATGTCAAAACCAGTAGAAGAGTTGGAGATTATCGCTGCGGAGCTTCGTCCCTACTTTGCAGCTGAGGATGAAGCACGAGAAAAAACTTTGCGTAGTTGCCGGCGGGTAATCCGCTACAGTGCTGATGCTATACGTGCCGTACATCGCCAGGAGCACGATAAAGCAAAGCAACTCCTTGATTCAGCTCATGAATTACTTCGAGAGTTAAACCACGACCTGGCTGGACATGGCAGGCTACTTCATTCAGGTTTCGTTCACGACGCTCAAAAGGAGTTCGCGGAAGGGTATATAACCTTAGCCTTGATAACCGGGGAAAACTTGCCAAAGCCAGGAGCACTGGGCATAAGCAGTGCTGCCTATCTTGATGGCTTGGGGGAATCCGTGGGAGAGTTGCGGAGATATATATTAGATAGTCTAAGACGGAGCGATTTTTCTCGTTGTGAGGATTTACTGACCATAATGGATGAAATCTATGGGATATTGATAACCATGGACTTCCCCGAATTGCTCGCTCATGGCTTGAGGCGAACCACCGATACCATACGGAATATTATTGAAAGAACTCGAGGTGATTTGACGATATCCTTAAGACAAAAAGATCTAGAAACGAAGCTCGCTGACTTTAGCTAGTCACCCTTAAAAGCCAGCAACCATCTCACCTTTGAACAGTCACAATCCCATCTCTTTGGCTACCACTTCCCTGTAGAAATTAGCGTCGCCGAAGGTAAGCTCTCCAGCCTTGACACGTCTGGTGTAGTGATGTAGTTCATGTTCCATGGTAGCCCCAATTGCCCCGTGAATTTGGTGCGCCAAGTTAATGACGCGCTGGGAGGCCTCGCCTATCCACGCCTTGGCTATGGCTACTTCTTTGGTACATGGCAACCCTTTGCTTAGCATCCAGGCCGCTTGATATGTGCTAAACCTGGCACTATCAACATCTGTTGCCATGTCAGCACAATAGTGCTGTATGATTTGAAAGCTACCAATGGGGCGGTCAAATTGCTTCCTTTCTTTAGCGTAGTTGAGTGTCATTTCTAGCACCCGCTGAAGATTGCCAACCATCTCGCAGCATTTTGCCACTGCTGCCCGCTCGATTATCTTCTGCACTGCACTCCATTGCTGGTCCAGCCGTCCCAAAATGTTAGCTTTAGGTACTGGTAGTTGGTCAAAAACTACCTCACATAGCTTATCACCGGCGATGCTCTTTAAAAGAGTGTAATTTATCTGTGTGTTCTTGGCATCTATCATGAATATGGTGATTCCATTTTCAGGTTTCGTCCTGGTTACACATAGCAGGTAGTCAGCTATATGAGCATCGGGGACAAACGGTTTTGTGCCATTGAGGATGTAGTTGCCTTCATCGGGAATAGCCTTGACCGTGACTGAAGAGACATCGTAATTTTGACCCCGTATGAAGTACGGGGTGGGTTCGTTTAGAGCTAAGGTAAAGATTTTCTCCCCATGGATTAGCTTGGGTAGATATTCTTGTTTGTGATCTTCGCTAGCAACATCTAAGATGGGTAAGCCTCCAAGAACCACTGTGGAGAAAAAGGGACCGGGCAAACAAGCACGCCCCATCTCCTCCAATAGTATTGCCAGGTCTAGAAAATTCATGTCGCCACCGCCATATTTCTCCGGGAACGCCAAGCCAATCCAGCCTAACTCTGCCATCTCCTGCCAGAGCTCTCTAGAATAGCCTATCTCACTTTCTTCCATCTGTTTAACAAATGTTTTCGGGCACTTATCAGTCAGGAAGTCGCGGGCTGTCTTTTTTAGCATTTCTTGTTCTTCAGTAAGAGTTAATTTCATCGCTATCCTTCTGTATCAAACATTCCAAGTGTCATTGTGTCATTCTGGGCCACAGCAAGAATCTCTCAGTCTTCAAAACTCTTTGCTTCGCTCTGGGTGACACATTACGAACTTGGCAAGCCCAATCCTCGTACAGCCAGGATATTTTTTAAGATTTCCGTTGTGCCTGCTTGCAGACTGTAACCTTTAGAGCCTAAGTATGAATGAGCGGCCATGCCCCGCAGGGGTACTAACTTGGAATCCGGCATCAGTTGTCCATGGGGGCCTAAGATCTCCATAGCCACGCTAGCCAGGCGTTTCTCAAACTCTGTGCAATAAGCCTTGGACATGGCAGATTCCCAATTAGGCGCACGCCCTTCTTCCATGACTAAAGCCACTCTATAAATAAGCAAGCGGCCGATTTCAAATTCAATCTGGAGTTGCGCCAGTTTATTGCGAATTACAGATTCCTGAGACAATCTATTTTCTTTGGTGAACTGTATAATAGCTTCGAAGAGGGGATAATTGCCCATAAGACGTTCCATGCCACTCCTCTCGTAACCAAGCTGATGAAGGACCTGATAAAAGCCGCGGTTTTTCTCCCCTACTAAATATTTTTTGTGCACGCGTACATTATCAAAGAAAAGGTCGTTCCAGGCCTCGGTGCCGGTAATATCAGTCATAGAGATGCGACTGAGGCCTGGCGACTTTGCATCCACGATAAACTGACTAATACCCCTGTGCTTTGGCTCCGCGGGGTCTGTTCGGGCATATATATCAAAGTAGTGAGCGAAGGAAGCACAGCTGGTCCAGGTTTTTTGACCATTGATTATATAATAATCGCCGTCTTCTACCGCCTTGGTTTGCAGCGAGGCCAAGTCGGAGCCTGCGCCAGGTTCACTCATTCCCAGACCAAAATAAGCTTCTCCCTTCGCGATCCTGGGCAGAAATTCCCTCTTTAACTCTTCTGAGCCGAAGGTGAGGATAGCACCTCCTATCTGGCGGTCGGCAAACCAGTGGCAAGCTGCCGGCGCCCCGTAGCGCAGCATTTCTTCGGTAAGGATAAGTCTATCTATATGGCTATGCCCCTGTCCTCCATACTCTCTGGGCCAGATTAGACCTATCCAACCTCTCTGTGCCACCCGTTTGGTAAATCCAAGGTTAAAACCTTGTATCCAGGCATCACAGGCGGGTTCCCAATACCCTTGCTTTATCTCCTCTTCTAAGAAGTTGCGCACCTCCTGTCTAAACTTATTCTGTTCCTCTGTGAAGCCGAAATCCATCTTTTTTTCCCTTTTTCAGAGATTGATGTTGGAATACTTCCTCCACGGTCTAGTCACACATTTATCTTCCAGAGCATCGAGTGCCCTGTTTATGACTTTTCTGGTACCTGAGGGCTCTATCACATCGTCGACATAGCCTCTCTCCGCAGCACAGTAGGGGTTTTCGTACATTTCTGAAAATTCTCTTATCCTTTTTGCTCGCACCTCATCGGGCTTGTCCGCCTCCCTTATTTCTCTGGCGAAGATAACGCTGGAAGCGGTTTCGGCGCCGACAATGGCAATTCGGGCAGTAGGCCAGGCAAAGACAAAATCAGCTCCAATGGATTTGTCCAGCATGCCGAAGTGAGCGCCAGCGTAGGATTTTCTAAGTATGATTGCAATCAGGGGCACCGTGGCATCAGCCCAGGCAAAAAGTAGCTTGGCGCCATGTCGCAGGATTCCACCCCAATCTTGCTGAGAACCTATAAGATATCCAGGAGAATCATGAAGAGTGACCAAAGGAATATTGAATAGGTCGCAAAACCTGACAAACCTAGCCCCTTTGTCGGCAGCGTCAATATCTATGCAACCACCCATCCATTTCGGTTGGGTAGCTACTATTCCCACAGGACGCCCGTTGAAGCGGGCAAAACCTGTGATTATATTCCGGGCGTGGAGTCCCAAGGTCTCAAAGAAATAACCTTGGTCAACTATTTTTTCGATAACTTCGTACATATCGAAAGGTTCGTGTGGATGTTCTGGCAGCAGGCTAATTAAATCCTCTTTCCTTTCTGGATTGTCGTCCGTTTGGATACGGGGTGGGTTCTCTTTATTGTTGGAAGGCAAAAAGGACAGAAGTTCCTTGCACTTATCCAGGCAATCTGCATCATCTTCAGTCACGACGTGTGTTTGCCCTGATTTGATGGCATGAGCTTTGTAGCCGGAAAGTTCCTCAAGGCTGATTTCCTCCCCGGTTTGCGTTTTGACGAAAGCAGGGCCAGCAATGCCCATAAATCCCGTGTGCCTGGTTTGAATGAGGAAATCTTGCATTATAGGATGATATGCCTGTCCTCCTAGACAGGGACCCATAAGCAGGGCTATCTGGGGGATTATCCCCGACGCAAGTATTTGAGACCTGAACAGCCATCCGTAACTTTCCAGTGTATCCATCCCCTCCTGCAATCGAGCACCTCCAGAGTCATTCATGCCTACAAAAGGCCATCCATTCTCCTTGGCAAAATCTATGGCACGAACAAATTTCTTACCATGATACTCGCCAAAAGTTCCCGCCATTGCGGTAAAATCCTCAGCAGCAACAACGACATATCTGCCATTCACTTTGCCGAAGCCAGTAACTACCCCTTCAGCAGGTATCTCCCTCCGGTCCATGCCAAAAGCGGTTGTCCTGTGCTTAACGAACAATCCTATTTCGGTGAAGGTCCCGGGGTCGAAAAAATAGTCTATCCTTTGCCGAGCCGACATCTGTCCCTTCTTATGTCGCTCTTCAATCGCCTTGGGTCCCCCCATCTGTAAGATGCGCTCTCGTCTTTTCTTCAGCTCTTCCAGCTTATCCAGACCTTTGTCAGACTCATCAGCCATGATTAAGCCTCCTTATGATTGTAATTAACCGCAGATTTCTTTAGAATGCCCCTGCCTTCCAAGTGAGATTCTTGTGTAAAATTATGCGTAAGCCTATTTAGAAATAATTACTCATGCTTAGCCCTGCTATTATATGGCATAGACGCCAGTTTTTCAATTCCTTAGCCTAGGACCACAAGGTGAAAATGCCGCTCAGGGACGAGTATTCCGAATTACAGCGTGGGTACCACCGAACAATTCAGAAAAGGTGAAACCCCATCTCAGTGGGCATCTCCTCAATCATTATCGCATAACCACGATTTCTCGGCGCTCCTTATTTTGGTGCTACAACCACTTCTGGTGCTAACTGCAAAGCTTGAATCAGAGCCTTGGCTTTGTCCAGTGTTTCCATATATTCAGCTTCCGAATCAGAGTCGTAAATAATGCCACCACCTACTTGAAAATAAGCTTTGCCTTCTTTGATTAAAAAAGTGCGAATAACGATGTTGATATCTATATCCGCATTGAAGCTTAGGTAACCTATGGAGCCGGTATAGACGCTCCTCTTGGTCGGCTCCAACTCATCAATAATTTCCATAGCCCGCACCTTAGGAGCGCCGGTAATAGAGCCGCCGGGGAAAGTAGCCTTAAGCAGGTCAATGTTGCTCTTGCCTCGGCGTAGCCTGCCCACGACGGTAGAGGTGAGGTGAAATATGGTGGGGAAAGTCTCCAGGATAGCTAATTCAGCAACCTTTACCGTGCTATAGCGGCAAACTCGCCCTAAATCATTCCTCTCCAAATCAACAATCATCACATTTTCTGCTTGGTCTTTGGTACTGTGGGTCAACTCTCGAGCTAGGCTCTGATCTTCAACAGGGTCTCTACCTCGTGGTCTCGTGCCCTTTATCGGTCGCGTCTCTACCAGGTCGCCTTGCACTTTAAGGAACCTTTCCGGAGAGGCACTGACGATGGTCACTCCCTGGAAGTTGAGATAGCTGGCAAAGGGAGCGGGATTAACCATCCTTAGCCGTTTATAAAGCTCGTATGGTGGAATTTTTAAATCAGCCTCAAACCTCTGGGAAAGGTTGACCTGAAAGGCATCGCCAGCGGCGATATACTCCCGCACTCTATCTACAGCTTTGATGTATTCTTCAGGGGTAAAATTAGACTTAAGCAAGACCCTCCTATTTTCTTGGATGGGCTGAAATTCACCCTCACCTAACCTCTTCTTTCGAGGAAGAGAGGCTTCTTGCCTAGGAGAGGCAACGTAAAGCCAGTCCTTCATTTCATCGATTCTCATTCTGGCGCGCCTTAACCGCTGCCCTTCCTCCAGCTCGGGAAAGCCTGTGGCAACAATGTAGGCCCTTCCTTCTAGGTGGTCAAAGGCCATGATGGCATCATAGAAGGCAAAGTAACTCTCAGGGAGTTTAAGGTCGTCTATAGCTGTGGATGGCAGGCGTTCGATGAAGTGGCACAGGTCATAGCTAAAATAGCCAACTGCTCCACCCAAGAAGGGTACGGGTGCTGGGCAAGGGTCCAACTTATATATCTCAAGCAGCTTGCCCGTAGCATCAAAAGGGTTACCGTGCTGCACTTCGTGCTCCCGCCCGCGAACCAGGGTGATTTCAGAGCCTCGACTGCTTATTACGAGAAAGGGCTCACTGCCCAAAAAGGAATATCGCCCCAGCCTTTGAGGGTCCATGCCGCTGTCTAAAAAGAAGCTATAAGGATTGTCTTTGACTAGCTCAAAAAGCTCAGGGGCAGTTAAAGGGGTGAAGACTTCTTCAACCAGAGGGTAGCGATTCATTGGCTAACTTGCTTTCACGAACCAAGCTTCGGTGCTCACCAGGAAAGTAATTATAACAATTGCGAGGCTTGGTTTGTAGTTGCCTGATTCATCAGGCATGAACTGCCTCTCGCCATCATTAGTGAGCCATCTCCCAAATGGCGGAGGGGGTTAAATGGGACAAATTAGACACGGAAAAGGGGGCATTGATTGTCTTGTTAACAGCCATTTAAAAACTCAGGGTAAGTAATTTACTCCGATAAGCTGCAATATGAAGCCTATTAAGATCAATGTTAATGCAATATAAGCATTGCGTGTAATTTTCTCATTTTCTTTTTTTGCGTTTCTTTTCTGCTTCCTTCCCTTCTTCTAGAAGAATACTGCCACCATGCTCTTTTAGCTTACTCGGCAAACCATAAACCATAAAAGAATAACATCACAACACCGGCTATATTACAACCTAGACCAAGGGATGATATTACGTTTATATGAATCACGCTAGTTTAAATTATCACCTTCTTATTTTAAAGACAAGCTCATTAAAGTAAAACAGCCCAGCGGTGGGCTTTTTACTTGTTTTTTCGTAGTTGTCTACGGAAGGGAGTAAAATTGCCGTCTGTGGCAAATTATGGCGGAGGGGGTGGGATTCGAACCCACGTTCGCCAAAAAGGCGAAAGCGGTTTTCAAGACCGCCACCATAAGCCACTCGGTCACCCCTCCTGAAGCTAAAATTTAGTCTTTAAGCAACTCTATGTCTAATTTTGACGTTAAATTGCCGTTATTTTTTCCAGCAACGTTCACCCCGGCGGGTAACACTTCATCTAATAGCGCCATAGCCTCGCTCTGCATACCCTCAATTATATGGGAGTAGATATCCATTGTAAACGCCACTGACGCATGTCCTAGAGCTTCAGAGATAACCTTTGGCTTAGCTCCCCTCAATAACATCAGGCTGGCAAAGGTATGCCTTAAATCGTGAAAGCGGCTATGCTTCAAGCCAGCTCTTTTTACTATTCTAGCAAACTCACGGCTTAAACTTGATGGGTTCAGAGGCTTGCCTTCGACATTAGAAAATACCACATCATCAAGGGTTATGGTTTTGCCTAACTGGTGATAGAGCCGTGCACGTTCGAGCCTATATTCTCCTAAGAACTCTGCTAGCTTCGATGTCATTGATACAAGGCGCCGGCTGCGTTCTGTTTTGGGCTCGTTAAATTGACATATACCGCGCCTCTTATAGAGCACTCGATTAACCGATATTGAGCGGGAGGCGATGTCAATATCACGCCATTTCAAGCCTAGTAACTCAGCTTGTCTAAGGCCACTACTAACAGCCGTGTAAATTACCGGGTAGTAATAGCTGTCTTGGGCACTGATGAGAAGGTCCATAACTTCGCTCTGCGTCAAGGTTCGCATAGGCTTGCCTTTTGGTGAAGGGGGATCTACTAGCTCGCAAGGATTGCGACCTAGATAGCCTTGCCTCACAGCGTATTTTAACGCCTGAGACAATACCCGGTGCTGGTGGTGAACTGTCCTGGATGATAGCTTTTCGCAAGCCTTGCCGTAGTAAGTCTGTATCATTTGCTGGTTAAGGTGCTTTAACTGATGGTGACCCAGGCTTGGTATTAAGTGAACTTCTGTAATAGCCTGGTAACTCTCCAGCGTCCTGATACTACAATTAGTCTTAACATATCCCTCTAGCCACTGATTTAAGAGGTCTGCTAAAGTGAGCTTCCCCGGTGGGGTATAAACGCCTTTATCAAGGCTGGCTAATAGCTCTGTTAAACGCTTTTGAGCATCACCCTTGCGACCTTTTACAGTCTCAAAGTGACGCTGGGGCTTACTGTCTGGTCCTACGCCAGTATAGATTTGGATTTGCCAGCTATTCTTGCTTCTCTGTCTTATGCTACCTCTCATTTTGTGCCTCCTTTTTGCATTTGCCTGATTTAGCAATTTCCTCGGTTTCCTCTATTGATAGGTTCAAGTCCTTGAGTTTAACGGGGTCAGCGCCATACTCAGTAGCAATATTCCAAATAGCGATTTCCCTCTGTGTCTCACGGGCAGCGTGGGGATTCCTTATCATCTCCAGGTCAAGCTCCCTGCTCTTGAAGGGTTTTTCAGATTCCTCGGAAATTATCTCATGAATTGCATAGCGAAAGGCCCAGTCATAAACTAAGTCTTTGGGTTCAATCACCCCATACAATCGCCCGATCCATAGTGCCTCCCGAATAGTGAGCACATCATTTTCTGCCAAGCGCTTTCTATAGACTTCCATAACCGTAGGCAAAGCTTCTGAAGGTATAGGATATTCCTTTTTTGCTAGACAACTAAGAGACCACGGTTCATCTAAAGGGCTATGATGATTACGAGCGCTAGAAATTATTTTCACAAGATTATCATAGCTAGGTATTCTCCAATCCACCCTCTCTTCCGCCTCTATCTCGTATTTCAAAGCTGTGGCTAGTGTTCCCCTGGGTATTAGGGGAAGCATTAAAGCCCTAGCACAGATAAACTCTACAAGTTCCGGGTTAAGATTCGTTGCCCCCTCAGTTCTCATTTATTAATTCCTCAACTTAATGCTTTTAATTCCTAGTATATCTAATAATAATACCCTATACTATAAATGTCAAGTCCTTGAGGGGCAAAAAGGAGAAGTTTTAATGAAAGCTATCACGCTAAGGATCAAACGTATTAGGGCAGGACTAACCCAAGCCGAACTTGCAAAAAGGGTAGGACTCACTCAACCATTAATCTCTCAGCTTGAGGCAGGATTTTATATCCCCGGGTCAGAGCTAATGCAAAAAATTAATGATGCCCTGAAGCAGCAGCAAAGGGAAAGTAATCAAGATGGCAACTAGCGAACGGCTGACTTACAGCGTTAGAGAGGCTGCCAAGTTGCTCGGCCTCAGTAAAAATTCTGCCTACCAGGCGTGCTTAAGGGGCGAGATACCACACCTGAAAATCGGTAAGAGAATCCTGATACCGAGGGTCCAGCTTGAAAGGCTACTACTCGGTAATAACGAGGCCAAGAATGAGCAGTAATTTAATACCCAATCCCCTTGATTCTGACCAGGAATACCATCGATATTATCATCGCGACCTTGATGATATGGAGATTGAGGACTTGCTGTGTGAATTATGCTCGACCCGTTATCGGCTCTGGTTGCTGAAGGCTGACCGTTCTGCACGTGTGCTTGGTCCTTTTGAACAAGGCCGAAGAATCAAATGGTATCGGGAGAGAATTTCCAGGATTGAGACTGAACTGAGGAAGCGACGATATGCGACGCGAGAAACAAGAAGTCAGCCTAAGCCTGTGCTGTCCCAGGGGGTGAAACTATGAATAAGCCATCTACCGACCCAGGGGCTGGCTTCGTCAATTATACCTGGCCAGAATTGAGGCTCAGGGTAATGGCAAAGGGCTATGATGCCAAAGGTCATGCCGAGCTATCCTTTTTCTCCGATAATGGAACAGGCGAGGTATTGCTAGACCAAAACATACTGAATCTTCTGTCTGCTTCTGCTAAGCATAGCCAAGTTAAGGCATTAGAAAGGCTCCGGGATGATGTGCCTTGGGCTGATGCTCTAACGTGGGTTACACATTTAACACTGGAACTCGCCCGCCAGGGTGAGCCAGTCCAAGAAATATGGGCTTCCGCAGAGGATAATCTGATACCTACTTATTTACTACGACCCATTCTATACCTGAATCACCCGGTTGTCATTTTTGGGGACTATGGCAGCCTTAAGAGTTACTTGGCCCTGGTGATCGCTTATGTAGTGCAATTACCTCTCCCTGATAACAAGATGGGCCTAATTACAGCCAAGGAATCTACACCCTGTCTATACCTAGACTATGAGGACGATTCTTTGAATTTTAGAAAGCGTTGGAGTGCTATTGAGAAGGGCTTTGGCATTGAAGCAGCTATGCCTATTCCATACTGGCGAATGACCAGCACATTGGTAGATTCGACTGAGACCCTTCAGCAAATCATAACCGAAAAGAACATTAAGCTACTGATAATTGATAGCTTAGGACCGGCAGCTCGGGGCAATCTCAATGACCCGGAGCCAGCAATAAGATATCACGAAGCCTTACGTAAACTTCGAACTGTTGATGATGCGGGAATTACGAGCTTGACTTTGGCTCATTGCTCAAAGGACCAACTCACAAGGAAGCGGACCATCTTCGGCTCGGTATTCTTTACTAACCTGGCTCGCTCAGTTTGGGAGTGCAAAGCAGAGCAAGAGGCCAGAGCAGATGAAGCTGTTATCAGTCTCAAGCAACAGAAGGTGAACCTGTCAAAGTTGCATCCAACATTGGGATATAAGTTCACCTTCACCGATAACAGTGTAACGATAGCCAAATCTGACCTGAAGGATACCGGGTTAGCAAATGAATTGTCGTTATCACTAAGGATCAAGAACCTGTTACGCGCTGGTGCTATGACAGTCAAGGAAATTGCCGAAGCCCTGGATGCCAAAGAGGATAGTGTTAGGACTACCCTGCATCGCATGGCTGTAAGAAAGCAAGTAATACAAATAGGTGATAAATGGGCATTATGAGAAGCATAACACCGAGTATAACAGGGGGATACTATATATCCCCCCCCTGTTATGTTATGCCGTGTTATGGAGTGTTATATAACTGTTATACCACGAAGGGTTTACATTCAGGCTTTCAGGCGAAATATAACAGTTGAGGGCTAAAGTGTTATGCCAGGGGTGTTATGCTTTTTCGGGCAATGTGTCCTCGGACAGCGCGGGCAAAGTGTCCGTTTCCTGGAAAATAACGCCAATTGTAACGCCAGGTTAGCTTCAGACTGCGGGCTAACTACGAATAAAAGCAGCGGTTTAATAGTTCTATGACATTAAAAAGGGGGGCGAAAGATACCTGAGTTTCTTGGTAAAACCAAGAGGGAACTATGAAAAAGCTAACAAAAGCTAACATTTCGTCTGGGGGTTATAGCCACAAATTACTACAAAATACTACATTTTTAGGAGATCTGCCATCCCGGGAATTGACAAATGTCAATTTTAGAGTGCCTTCAAGGGCGCTTTTATTGTTAAAAGACAGGAGAAAAATATGGAAACAGTAACAAAGTAAAATAATAATAACTAAAGAATAAGTTTTAGAGATTTACCAAAAGGAGATTGGTGAACCCTCAGAGGATATGGAGAACGAGATTGACCTGGTAAGAAGGCAAACCTTACACATAACCAAGTCGAGTGTGGACACTATCAAGGAAGTCAGGAACTACTGCCGTAAGAAAGACAAGGATGGCAATATCCTAGAAGAGCCGGTGAAGATTCGGGATCATGCCTGTGATGCTGGGCGCTATGGCTCTCTGGGTATAACAGAGAGGTTTGGGTTCGCAACGGCAACTCCAACAAGAGACACAACACCGGTCTGGCATTTCTAAGGTGGGACTTCATTGTAAAACTGAGAAGGAGTAAGGAAAAAGAGGGCAACAAGATAAGCGAGAACTAGCAATGGCTTAGGGTAAGCAAATGATAATTCAGTGTCCAAAATGCGGTGAAAAAGTAGCGGTCAATAGGTATGCAGAGGTAATAAGATGGCAAAGGAAAAACTAGGGACACAACAACTATCGCTCTGGTCTAAGGAACCCAACAGCGATACTCTTCAATATATCGTTGATTTAGCCACACAGGTAATGGGCGAAAACCCTGCGCTACAGTTTTCTGAGCATTTTGTTATCTCCATGCGCCAGATGCTTTGTAATCGTGGCTTTGTGCTAGATAAAAATACCAATCTCAATCGCGGAATGAAACCTCGTTTAATGACTGATATTCTGGTAGCCACATCACCACCTATAGCCATTGAGGTGAAAGCCGGTGACCGCCTATTGGCTACATCAAAATATCAAGTTTCACAATACAGCCGATGCTCGTGGATTGCGGGGACATTGTTATTGAATTTTGCTACCAGGAATAAACAGGTTGAGGCTTGGTGGATTGCACAGGGTAAAAGTTTTGACCCCGATAGCCCCAAGTTTCTGGGCAAAACGATACCCTTACATAGAATTGGTCGCAAAGCATTAAACATCCCATTTATGACAATTTGTGAGTCGTTAAAAACACACGGTAGCGTGGCAGCAGCAGCCAATAAGCTTGGTTGCAGCCAGGGATATGTCTTTAATGTCCTGAAAGCGAACAAGTTAAGTCTGAAGGACATATTGCGGGGGTAGAACCCTGGAAAATGGCATCAATGGCATGGCTAAAGAAGAGGGGGTGTTTCACAGTTAAGCTAAGAGATAACAATGAAAGGAAATAAGTATGGAAACAAAATACACAAGAGGGCAGAATCCAAGATCAAAGGCTAATCTGCGGCCGGTTAAACCCGGGGAAGTCAGGAATCCCACAGGCCGTCCTAAGAATGAGCTCTCTATCACTTCTATCACCAGAGACCAATTGGGAGAACCATGTCCGAAAGACCCGACCAAAACCTGGGCACAATACCTCTCCGATAGGTGGTTGGAGCTTGCCTGTGAGAATGTTCAAGCCTTCAAAGAGCTTATGGAGAGACTTGAGGGTAAGGTGGTTTTCCCTATTGCCGCCGAGACTCCAGCTGTGGTTACCTGGGTTATTGGCAAGGGATATGTTGATAGGGATGTGAAGGAGCTAGAAGGTCGGTCAGAGCTTGGTCCGGTAGAAATAGACCTTAGTTAGTGATCCCGCATTATGTCCAGGTTGTCCTTGGAGCGGAGTTTGTTTTTCACACGCTGGTTCTTGCCCCCTCCAACTCCACCTGGCTTAAATGGTTCTACAAGCTAACTGCCGCAACCTCAATCGGCTCTGTTATACCAGTAGCCATTATACTTTCGCCGACAGCCAGTTCAAACCGCTGCTCACCTTCAGGTGAATTGACAAAAACAAGGCAATCAACATTACCCACATTCTGAATCATGACCCCGTTATCCACTTCAGTTACGGAAATCTCCAATGTAGCCTGTGGAGCACAAGATAAGCCAATTAAGGCAAGGACAAGAATACAGCAAATCAGAAACGTTGCTTTCATAAGCGCTTAATGATATTCATAGTAAGCCAAGTAGCGAGCGCAGTCAATTACCATTTTTCGGTTTTAGCATTCTGGGGACATAATACCTAATTTGTAGTAGGCCTAATTGGTATGGTGTCCCTGGAATTCGCTGACGGCACCATCGAATCTAAAGTCAGGTTTCTTTGTCAGTGCCTGAAAAATCGCTGTCATCATCCTTGAAGTATTTCACGCAGGACATATACTTCGATTGTGTCTGTCCCGATATCTAGATGATAACGACCTTGCCCTTTTTTCGTCAGCTTCGCTTGCTCTCCGCTGGTAAAAGACTGTTTTTCTTGAACCTTACCCAAGGCCCAACAAATAACTTTGTGGATTCCCTCCGGTGGGTGCTGCCATCCAAATAGGTTTTCAAGTGTAGCAACAATCTCTGCCCAAGCAAGTGACGGTATCCCTTTGCTTGCACACTCGACTATTAAATCCGTTCCTATAGAAGTCTTATATTCACCGATTCTAAAGTCAATACCTGGATGCTTGGATGAAATCATAGCTTGAAGAAGTAGAGCAGTTTCAGCTTCACTTCTTGGTTCCTTAACAGGTGCAGATACTATATTGGGCACATTCAGGTCTGGCCTTCCTCTATACTCATTTAGTCTCTTTTCCAGCTCATTCTTTTTGGCTTCTTTTCTTCCTGTTTCTTTATCTTCCAGCACCTTTGCATGCTTCTCTAAATCTTCTCCCGCCTTTGTCTGAAAATAAGAGATACTAGCTGGATTGCTCTTAATCTCCTCAATGAATTTCTTAATACCCGTTATAGCTAAATCGTATTCTTCTTGGTCACTTCTCACATTATCTCTATTTGCTGTTAAATCAAATTGCTGGCAATTAGCAAGTATAAGCATATTTCGATACCAGTATTGCCCCTTAAATACCTCTTCCATTATTCGGTTATTTCTCTCTACCCTGATAAAGTCCTTGCACAACCAGAGCCCCATATTTTCATAAGTATGAGGTATCGATTCCCTGTTTTCCTCACCCAATATGGCTCCAATTACATTTATGGTTACGGGCGTTTCCTCTCTTGTCCGCCCGCACTCAATAGTCTTCGGTCCAAAGATCTTACAGTATTTACTGCTTCCATTTGAAAGGTCGAGGTTTTCATCTGGAAATTTGAAGCCGAAGGGGATAGATATAGGTGTCGATATTGGGGAGTTAGCTGGCTTTAACTCAACATCCATCCGTTTAGGGCTACCAAAATACTGACCGAACGAACCTACCACGGTGTACCATAGAATATATTGGGCTAGCGTCTCTAGTGAGTCAAATTTGAACTCGGACTGTTTACCTTCAAATCCATCTACAACTATTTTCGTGCCCTTTTCATCGGCTGCGTCCTCATCGTATCTATACGTTGGAACAATGCCTTTCTTTAAAGTTCCCCACGGGGGAACCTCAGTCTCAGCATGAATATGCTTCCCATTTTTCCATGTGTCAACAAATATCCCACTACTTTTGTAGTATATTTTTGTGCCGTGACCCTTCGTCCCAATAGATCCATAGGGTTTGTTGGAGTAACCCAAACTAAAAAAATCCTCAATTTCGCTGGTGTTTGCCTCACCCCTCTTGATACTGCTCATTCCTTCGCCGTCATCAGTAATTGAAACCACTATCCCTTTGCGGTAAGTTCCGGGTATTTGCACCAAGTCAAATTTCAAAGTAACCTTTGAAGCTCCTGCATCCCAGGAATTGCTTAAACCCTCTCTGATTATTTCCTTGGAGTCCCTAAAGTTCTTGGCAATTTCGAGAAACTCTTTTGCTTCATTAACCCCTGGTTTTATACCTGTTGGCATTATGTACCTCCTCTCATCCTCTTGCTATATTATGCCAGAATACTTTTTACAAGGCTATCAATTTCAGCCAGCTCCTCCTTCAAATGCCCCCTAACCTTGTTACGCAGGAAGCCGATTGATTTGCCCGTCAGTGACAGCTTGGCTATCTTTCCGTGACACGCCTGCGACAGTTCTGCCAGCTTCCGATGTTTTTCGTCTTCAGGGTCAAATCTGGGAATGGGAACATATTCAAAGGGACGGCGATGTATATCACGTTCACCCCATTGTCCCCTGGTTTGATGAGGCTTAATTGTCTCATTTACATAAGGAGCATTTAGGAAAGCAGATAGGTAGTGGGCTTCCATGTTATCTTTGGTCTGGTAGTAATATGTATCTGCGTCAGCAGCGAAGCCTTGGACAGGCAATCCTGTTTTTAGAAGTGGCGGTGATATCACACAGGAAGCAAGGTTAGTGCCAGCTCTATTGTAGACAACCGTGTGGTAGCCAGTGGGATGCTGAGATGTTAGCTTCCCGACATAATCTAGCCACTGATAAACGGTGGATTTGTTTCCGACTTTTTTCTGGGTATTCCACAGAGTCTCGGTTTGGCTCAGCCATTCATGGAGCCCAGGGTGTCCCTTCCCCAAAGCCATCTCTTTATTTACCATACTGAGCCCAGCCGGTTTATATTCCATTGGTAAAACCACCAGGCTCAGGTCAGTATAGCCAAATGGTAGTAGTTGCCTTCCTAGTATAGTAGCATATAAGTATTGAGCCTCAACCTCGCCTTTAAGATAAATATTCTGCCACGGTTTCTTGGCAGTTTTTTGCGCTTCGGGATGTGTTTCAATGGCAGGTTTTGCCTGATTGGTTCCATAGGCGCTGGCAACGGGTTGGACAAACCACAGACTGCGTGGCACCAAGGTAGCCCCCTCCTTTATTTGTTTCAGATATATGCTTGGTACAGGTATAGGAGGAAATATTTTGTCAGCCGCCTTGTGCTTGGTTACAGTTTTTAATTTAGCCTTTGCCGTTGGCCACTTCACATTTTTACCGGGCAGTTCCCCACTTATTAACTTCACTGCCACCTTGTCTGCTTTCCCATGTTTCTTGGCAATCAAGACGCAGGCGGGAACGTTGAAAAGTGGCGAGACATCTTCAACATCTATCACTTTTCCTAGTTGTGTTGGCGGAAGCTGGTAACCCTGAAGGAATTCCTGAAAGTGCTTATGCTGCTTTGCACCGGTAAGGACACTACGAGGCATTACAAAGGCGATGATGCCCTCCTTTTTCAAGTAGGCATCGGCCGACAGGACGAAAAACAGCGTCGCTAACTCCATATGCGTATAGAGCTTGACATCTTTTTTGCTGACTAGGCCGTAAGAAAAAGTCAGTCTTTTGACCTGTGCCTGATAATCTGGTTCTGTGATATATCGGTAAGAAAGCCATGGCGGATTGCCAGCTATGATATCAAAGGGATATCGGTGAAGGTAGGCGGGACGGTAGTAGTTTTTTAGGATAAATGTCCAGATGGTGTCTCGTCCCTGTTTTACCAACTTTCTCATCAGTTTCAGATTGCCCCGCCAGAGATAAACCCAGTCCTTGTAGTCGTGACTTTCTAGGTAGGAAGAAAAGCCCTCAAGAGCCATATCTTCATCACCGCTGGTGTACTTACCCATTTCGTGAATAACTTTATCCAGAGAGGCAGGCTGTTCTGCCATACTGGTCGGAATATGGAAATAGTCTTTGCCACCAGTGGAGATATCAACCATCTGCCCCCCGGCTGGACTGATACCTTCAAGCGAGTTAGCCATGTAAACAGGTATGACCACAGTCTTTTTGTAGCCTGCTAGGTCAGGAATCAGTGCCAGCACATAGTTTACCTTGGCGATGGTTACTGCCAATGGGTGAACATCAACCCCCACGATGTTGTGGAGAGCCTCATCCACCAGTTTCTCGCTGGTAAGCCCTTGTTCTCTCAACAACTGTATGGCGGTAAAGAGAAAAGTGCCGGAGCCACAGGCGGGATCAAGCAGGCTCTGCCCGGCTTTGAAGTTGGCTTCTCTCAGAGCCAGTTCTACAAGCCAGTCCGGAGTATACACTTCACCCAGGTCGTGTTTCGTCTCGCGGTCAACCAGATTTTCGTAGAGCTCCTTGAGCAGGTCCTCATCTACCTTGGTGAGGTCATAAACTGCCAGGTGTTGGGCTAGACCTCGAAGGAGCTCAAGTGCCTCTTTTTCCAGAGACGGCGCCAGCACCCAGCAGAAAAAGTCTTCTTCGGCAAGGTTGGGTAGATTGGTAAAGGCTCTGCCCGTGATAATTTCTGGGAGCTGTTGCCCTTTCGGTCGCTTCTTAAATAGAGCGGCGTAGGCAAGCAGTTTCACTAAGAGCGACAGATAAGTGTGGCGCAGGAAAAGCTCGTTCCGGGCGACGCTGTGGCCATAGGCTTTAGCCAGTAGCTTGTCCCACTCGTTAAACTTCACCTGGCAAGAAGGGTCTTGCTTGGCCGAGGCTAGTATGCGGTCAAGACTGTGTAGAGAGGAATTGAAGACCGGGCTGGTATCGCCAAATCTCTTTACGAAATCCTGCGAGGTGGGCGCTAGTTCCTTTTCAGAAAATAGAAAGGCATCAAACCAGATGAACGCATCTTCTGGGGGAAGCTTTTCCAGATTGACTTCATCTATCTTTACCAGACCATCATTCTGAAGAAGATAGGCTTCGAACACAAGACCATCGGTAAGCACACCGAAGAAGACTTGTTTATTGCCGAGGGAACGAAGGTATCGCTCCAGTTCCTCTTTACCTTTGTCCCTTTCTATCCTGAGGTCACGCTTGAATTCAAAAACGATATCCTGGTAGAGGGCATCAATGCTGCCTCTCAGCGTGGCGCCTTTTATACCCTTTTCAAGTTCAACATCTAACGGGTCAACGTTGAAGCTCTTCCTGGCAAAGTCAATAAAGACCGAGCGGAGATGATCGTGAGAAACTCCTTCATCTTTGGCTCTACGGATAGCCGCGAGATAATTTTGGAAGTATGACTGGAAAGGCTCCAACCCCCTGCTCCTATGCGTATTATGAGCCTATTATACATGACCTAGTGGAATTAGGCAATTGCTATATGCCTCGGGCTGTGTAAGACTCTAGCCGTTACACAAATCGTCAAAAAGTTTAGGCAGGCGCGATGTCCTCAGGCTTCAAGCAGATGCACCTGTTAAAAATACCGGCAAAACAGGGTATAATAGCTGAAAGCGATCTAGCAAAATTTTAATGCCCTCCTCAAATCCGCCGGCTGGACTACTTATTAAGTGCTCCCGTCATCGTAATCGTTATCGCGGCACTTGCTGAGGAATTGTTTGCCTTGCTTACACTACTAGTTACCTCATTATCGGAGATGCTGGCATCAGCAACGGATATGTCCGTATCATTTAAGCCAAGTAGGACTAACCCTACCAGAAATACCGCAAGGGTGACTACAGTGACTAGCCTCTTCACTTCCAACCTCTCTTAATTCAATTATAAGCTTGACTAATCAAGCATACAATACCTTTGAGTGAATTTCACTCACCCTCTGCCCATAAACCTCGCTGTCTCATCTTCGCAAACTGCTCCAATTGCACCAGCACTTGACTGTAGCGATCATCAGGGTCAAATATATAGGCTGTTGCATATCCCTGCACCACAAGCTCAGCGTTCACAAATATCCCGTCCACATAAACATATCTCAGAAGACGACCATATTCGTCTTCGTCTCTTTTACCGTTCTGTAGCTCAACTGTCTTGCCCTCTACAAGCTCTATATTCCTCGCAGTGGCCTCATCAGCGTAATACTCCCCTGGCTCCGGCGTATCAATACCCAAGTAGCGGACACGGCGACCACCCTGAAGCTCAATGGTATCTCCATCAATTACGCTAACAACCAATGCTTTCTCTAGAGTATCACTCTCATGCCAAACGCCATAACCAATGACCAGCCCCACAGCAATACCCAAAACAAGTGCAACGGCAATGAATAGCTTAGGGGTCTTGGATGTCAGAAGAGTATTGAACTTCAATTTCAACAATCCCACTATATTCCGTAATCAGTCCTGTAACACAGATGGTTTTACCCAAATAATAGTCTTCTGGAGCTTGAGGAAAGTTACCACGATTCTGAATCCAGATAACTACAGTAAATCGGTCTGGGTCAGGATAAGGCTTGCCAAGGTTAAGGAAGGTGGGTTTGCCGTTACTACCACTAGCCCAAGTAGCATCAACAACAGGCCCACATACCGTAGTTCTTTCACCAATGTGGTATTTGGCCTCGCTCCAAGATATAGAGCCGGGCGGTAGTTCTTTGGGGCCTTGTGAGCCGTCAAGAGGTTCGAAATGAGCAGTTATAGTCTTATCTGAATTCATGGTGATAGTGACTGTATCCGAAGAATCTGAAGCAGCACCATACCAATAATCAAATGTGTAACCGCTAGCCGGGCTGGCTGTCAGCGTTACCTGCTCACCAGATTCATATTCGCCAACAGAAGGAGAGACGGAACCTGCTCCTGAGGGACTAACAATTGTGGTGAGTGTATAGGTCTCAACAGATGGTGTTCGCTCCCATGGCTTAATGCTAAATAAGACTATCGCTACTATAATGGCTATAGTGCAGACTACGATGATTGCTGCCAGTTTATTCTTACTCATTCGATTCTCCTTTCCCTTATATTAATATATCGTATGGGAACTGGCGGTAACTGTCAATACACCCCAGAAAGTGGGATGTTCCAGTGATAAGCAATGAGTGAACAATGAAAGAAGAGGGCACCGGAGTGGGTTTTCTCCCGCGCCTCTATTTTCTGAATAAGTGGAGATGTCTTAAGTGCCATAAGTCATTCTTTTCCCCTCAGCGGAGAGACTATATTTACCCGCCGGGCTCCAGACCCCCTCAATATGCTATCTGGAAATAGTCAGAGCTTCTGATATTGACATTATTTTGACTCAATTTTGCTGCAAAACAAAGCTTAAATATGTCCTATTATTGTTAACATACCAATAGTATAATATGGGCAGAAGGAAGAACTAATAATGTGTGCATTTCCAACTTCAGCTATGCCTGGTCACTCACAACTACATGACCGAGTCTGTAGCGCACTCGACCGGTGTCAAGAATCTCAAGCAATTGAATTCAAGGAATCTACTGCTTGGGAGTCGTCGAAATTACATATCATAAGAACTATCTTAGCTATGGGTAACCTGCGTGATGGTGGTGTGATTATTATTGGAGCTTCTGAACGTGACGATACATGGGATCTTACAGGCATTGCTGATGAGCACTTAATCACATACGATTTCGATGATATAACGGATGCCGTCAACAAATATGCATCTCCTCCAATTCAAATCGAGATTGTGCTCGTTACGTATAGTAGCGATAAAATATTCCTCGCCTTCCAGGTAAAAGAATTCGAATCTCTTCCCTATATCTGTAAAAATAATGCTCCGAATGGGAACAATCTTTTGCGTAAGGGTGAAGTCTATATCCGTCCTCCGGGTAAACCTCAAACAAAAAAAGTCACTAATGCTCAAGAAATGGCAGACATATTAGAGCTTGCAGCTGAAAAGCGTGCTAGGAGCATTATTAGTGCGTCAAGGCGTATCGGGTTTGTGCCTCCGCCGGAGGATAGTCAGTATTTCGATGGAGAATTAGAGGACCTATGACTCCTAACGTAGCCAAGTTACCAGTTCCTGTGTTAGAACATCCCCATTGGCGAGTGAACTTTCGTCCAGATGTCTATCAAGGCGAAGCCGTGCCTTCTTTATTCGAATGTTTTCAGATTATCGAGAAAAACAAAGTCAGACTTCGTGGTTGGGATTATCCCCATTTAAGCCACCGTGATACGGAAAGGACACAGGGAGTAAACTGGGTAGCTTCTTGGACAGACTTCATGGGGCATCTTGAATACTGGAGATTCTATCAGAGCACTCAATTCTTACACCTGTTTTCTATTAGAGAAGCTACATATGAACCATGGAGATCTAGATTACAAGAACTAGCAACTTTCCACCTTTCGCAAATCACGGACCTTGACCTGGAGAAGGTGCCAGGGTTCATCTCAATGATGAACTTCTTGTATAACGTAACAGACATAATCGAATTTGCAACAAGATTATGCCAAGCTCAAGTATACAAAGGTAGTCTTAATATCTCAATTCAGATCAACCATATTAGGAATTTCATCCTGACTACAGAGATAAACCGGGCGTGGGATATCTATTGTTCTGCTGGTGAAGATTCATTAGGTAAAACCTGGACAATCAACTGCGAATCGCTTGTCGGTGATAGCCCCCAGTATTCACTTGACATCGTTGTTTGGTTCTTCGAACGTTTTGGTTGGCTGAATCCTTCGAGAGATGTTCTACGTAAAGATATCGATAATTACCTTAAAGGCAGACGATAAGCCTACCTCAATCCCAATCCACCGTTGTTGTTCAATTAGCTTCAGCCCATATCTCAAAAATTGGCGTTAATTTGGCGTTAAAATGTTTGGGACGGGTCGGGACATAACGGGACTTTGCGAACAGAACAGGGTCTTGGCGATTGACACAAAGGTTCTATTTTATACGCAAAACCACTCTTTGGGACATATGGCTTAGAATTTCAAGACCGCCACCATAAGCCACTCGGTCACCCCTCCTGACTTCAAAATTCTACTTCAAAACGACCTCTTCAGGCAATCTTGCCCTGGACAATTCGATAATTTGACCTTTGTTCTAGTTGACTATAAAATAAACCTGGGCGAGTAAACTGGGTGACCGCCCTGGATTTAATCTGCCAGGGAGGAAAGTCCGAGCTCCACCGAGCAGGGTGCTGGGTAACACCCAGGAGGGGTGACCCTACGGAAAGTGCCACAGAAACACACCGCCATCGGCTGGCTTAGCCAGTGCGGGTAAGGGTGAAATGGTGAGGTAAGAGCTCACCAGCAACCAGGAGACTGGTTGGCTGGACAAACCCCACCTGGAGCAAGACCGAATAAGAGGGCTCAACTACTCCAAAGTCTCAAGGCTCTGGGGTAAGTTTAAGGTGCTCGGCCGAAGCCCTCGGGTTGGTCGCTTGACCCTGGTGGTAACATCAGGGCTAGATGGATGGTCACCGCCCCCACGCTGTTGGGGTACAGAACTCGGCTTACAGGTTTGCTCGCCCAAAATTTTTTTCGGGCTTATATGTGGCAAAGGACAGGGATGAGACCCAAGCCTTGACCAAGGGACTATCCAAGGTGAGCACAAGGGAGGAAATAGCATCCCAGCTGGCATAAGCAAGCTTGTTAAATTAGAACTCCGGGCATAGACTAACTATATCATGGATGGTATCCCCCCCACACTTCGTGATTTTGTTCTCTTTTGTGCCCAGAGGCGAAGCCCGGAGTGGCCGGCCATTTATGATGAAATGACAAAAGTAGCCGGACGCAAATTGTTCCAGGGATTAGGCTACAAAGAGCTTAAGCAATTGGGGTTATCCTTCTCCCTGTCTACTGCGGACAAAACCATCCAATTGGTGAAACAAGTTACCTCCCAAAACCAGCGGTAAGAAGTATTTTACGGTCTTGCATCCAAGGTGATAGCATTAATGTAGTCAATTCAAGAAGGCTTGTTATGCGGATAGCTGTGCTTGCCGATACTCATGTCAACATGCTTGAAGACCTGTCTAAAAAGATAATTGACGCTCTCCCCACGGTAGATTTGATAATACACGCTGGGGATTTCACCGACGTACAACTGCTTAAGGAGTTGGAAGGACTGCGAACGGTAAAAGCAGTCCAGGGTAATATGGATTCAAGGGAGCTGAAGGTCATGCTTCCAGCTAAGGAAATAGTTGAAATAGAGAATACAAGGATTGGTATAACTCACGGCTCAGGCGGTCCTGGGGGAATAGAAGAGAGGGTAAGGAAAGTGTTTGAATCAGACCGGATTGATATTATCGTCTATGGCCATTCTCACCAATCCCAAAACAAAGTCATTGAAGATGTTCTCCTTTTCAATCCGGGAAAGGCCACAGATTCTTTTGGCATCCTCACGATCGACGGAGGGGTCAAAGGAGAAATAATCAGCTCTCGAGGATAATGATTGGTCTATCGTTTTATCACGATGGCGCCGTAGCCAACCACTCGAGAGAAGTCGCCACTCGTGTCTCCGCTGGTGGCGTATTTCAATAAACGTGCCCTTTTAGCTTTCATTTCCTTCGCCGCTACAATGACTGAAGCTACCGGACCATATCCACACATGGTACAATTGAGGCGTTCACAGCGCTTATATAGTTCTTCCTCATCAAGAGCAACTATGGCTTCTATCATGGAGCCATCTTTTTCCACAGCTACGGGGTGCGGCTCATAATGTGTGAAATCGCTACTGGCTATAAGGATTAAGTTGTCGTCTGTCTGGGAAATAGCCTTGCCTACTGTCCGAGCTGTTTTTATATCTTGAGTCAGCATAGCTATGGGCACAATTTTTACCTTCCTATAGAGGTGTTGAAGCCAGGGCAATTGCACTTCAATACTATGCTCATGTATATGAGCTGTTTCGTCGGCTTTGATCACCTCCCCCAAAAGCCTTTGAGCAAGTGTCTTATTTATTTCTACCTCACCCAGGGGCGTGTTCCAGGCGGCTCCCGCCCATACAGAAACTGGATATCCATAGCCGGTGTGGTTAGGACCAAGTATCACTGCGGTATCGAATATACCATCATCAGCAAGTTCCTTATAGGCATGGGCTGCTACTGGCCCAGAATAATAATAGCCAGCGTGAGGGGCGACGATAGCCACAATCTCCCTCGGCCCTTCGCTGTTCACCTGGGGCATAACTCCCGGTCCAAGTTCATGTTTATAGCACCATTCAATTTGTTCTTCCAATTCTCTAGCAGTGCCGGCATAAAACATACCGGAAACAGCAGGTTTTCTTATCTTCATGAGACCCCCCGCAAAGCAGGACTACCCTTTAGGCTTCCTTTTCGCCCGTTTTCTAGTCTTTTTCTGGACCTCCCCAGTTTCTCTCTCGGGTTTTTCTTTGCTCCCTTGTGCAAACTTCTCTATTCCCAGCCTAGCTTGGTCACGCTGCCAGCGGTGTATCTCGTCCAGGGCTGGGGGAAAAACACTAAATACCTCTATATCAACAGGAAATTGCACCGAGTGTCCTTCTTTAATGAACAGAAGCCCTGCCTCATCATCTTTAAGCGTCTCGCTTATCCTCTTGGCCATAAGTTCGTTTCTCTTCTTCGTCGCCTCAAGATAAAATTCATAAACTTTATTTGTCACCTTCTCACTTATAAAGCCAAACATCAGACATCTCTGCCAATCCATAACCTCTTCAAACAATTCCTTTTCTTCAATTGCCTCAAAGACAGCGCCATTAGCACACTGGTTTTTCGCAATTTGATAACTGCTTGCATCTAGCCTCTCTACGGCCTTCATGCCATCCTCACCAGCTTGAAAGATTGATTCATGGTAAACCCGATTTACCCTCCCGATCTTCGACACCAAATTGGTTAGCTGTTCTGTTACTTGTTGCCAATAACGAGTACATTTTTCTTTATATTCATCAGGAGCGTCCTCGCGGGAATATACAAGTGGGACGAGGTAAAGCTTCTTACCCTGTTTAAAGCGCTCAGCTTCAAGCCTCTCTATTTTACCCAATTGCTCTGACATGGATGTTTAGTTCCCGAAAAGAAAATCCTCTAAGGCTCCAATGCACCCTATACTGGCATGGACCTGAGTGGAAAGGAGCAAAGCAAACTTTTCATTGCTGCTACCTATCAAGCTCTCTCTCTTTTCCCCAGTTTTGCATCATCTCCTTGATTCGCTGGGCAAGTTCAGGGTCCTCCTTGAGACGTTGAGTAAATATAGGGCAACTCTGAAGAATCATCTCCTGCCTCATAGAGGCCAAACTTTCCATAATCTGGTCTAGTTCGCTTCTGGCCTGCTCAGGGAGATTTGTCCCTTGCATCGCTATCCTGAACTGCGCAATATCTTCAGTACTAACCTGGACTGGAGTCACACAGTTTTTGTACCAGGCACATTCCCGACATCTGACAAGCGCTGTAACTTCATCTAGAATATCACCCATTTTTAGTCCTCCTGATTAATCTAATTTTACATCTTTTCCCGATATAAAGGAAGTCAAACTCAATCTCAAATCGCTTGTTTTCATAATTGATTCTTTGTGCTATAATACCAGAATAAATTAATGCCAGTGACAGCAGGTACCCTGAGGGTTTAAATAACTTGCCTGCCGAGGCTTAAGGTAGCCCTGTGTTATCTGGCACAGGGATTTTTGTTTATAGATTTCTCCTTCCATGACGGGAGAGAGTTAAAGAGAAGGTAAATATGTTAAGAGAAAAGAAGGTACTGATAGCAAGCAATCTAGCCGATGATTTGTCGCGAAGCACTATTATCATCGCTACTAATTACCAGGGTCTGCTTGCTAAACAAATGGCTGAGTTGCGTAACGCTCTGGCAAAAGCAGGTGTCGAGTATCATGTGGTCAAAAACACTCTGGTCTATCGTGCCGCTGACCAGGCAGGTAAGCCACAACTGAGGGATATAATCGAAGGCCCTGTGGCTCTAGCCTTCGGCTACGATGACGTAGTTAATGCAGCTAAAGCCCTTAACCAATATATCAAATCCACGACGTTGCCTTTACAAATTAAAGGAGGGTTATTAGGAGATCGAATTCTGCTTCCAGAGGAAGTGATAAGCTTGGCTGATTTGCCACCTAAAGAAATTCTCATCTCCAAACTAATTCGGCAATTGCAAGCCCCTGTGGGAAATTTACATAATATTCTTAGCCTTCCCCTGCAGGGACTATTGAACGTGTTACAAAACAGAGCTCAAATTACTAGCGAATAACAAAGGAGGGAATCATGTCACCAGAAGAATTAGAGAAGGAAGCTAAGGAAGAAGAGGTAAAGAAAACTCCCGAGGCAAAGAAAGAAGGTAAGGGAAAGGAAATCAAGAAAACTCCCGAGGCAAAGAAAGAGGCTAAGGAAGCGGCTAAGGAAGCAGAAGTAAAGAAGACTCTCGTGGCAAAGAAAGAAATTAAGGGTTTGACCAAAGAGGAAATTGTCACTGCCATCAAGAATATGACGGTGCTGGACATGGCTGATTTGGTCAAGACTCTGGAGAATGAATTCGGGGTTAGTGCTGCCCCTGTAGCAGTAGCAACAGCGCCGGCAGCTGCTACTGGCCAGCCAACAGAAGCACCTCCAGCGGAGGAGAAGACAGAATTCACCGTCAACTTGAAGAGCTTCGGCGAAAAGAAAATCGAAGTTATTAAGGCAGTGCGTGAGGTAACCACCCTGGGATTAAAGCAAGCTAAGGATTTGGTGGAAGCTGCTCCACAGGTAGTAAAGGAAGGCATCTCCAAGGAAGAAGTCGAAACAATAAAGCAAAAATTAGAGGCTGCCGGAGCGACTGTAGAGATTAAGTAGGAACACCTCAAAATTCTCCGAATTCTTGGTGGGGATGTTGAGTAACATGTCTTTAGCTAGTTACCAAATTATCTTAGTGATGGGGGGATGTTTCCTTCTTCTGGGGATCATTTTTATTCTTTGGAATAAGAGGGAAAAGAAAAGATATTACAATTCCATTTTGTTGACCCAAAGAGATATCAAGGAGACTATAACCCATGAACATGAGCGTTTCTGGCTACACGCCTGGCAAATAGGAGGCAGGATTTCCCTTATCATCGGTATTACGCTGCTAATTATTGGCGGGATTCTGTGGTTCATTGCGCCTTAAGCTTGTCGTGGCATTGGAGAACAGAGCAGGAGATTTTTGTCAAGGCGACTCATACGAAATTCCACGGGTATTTAATTCTCTGCACCCAGCCTATCAGTGACCTCCTTGAGTGATACTTTGCCGGCAGACAAGACCATTTTCAACGCGTCATCAATTGATATATTGGTCCGGATAATGTCATTTTCCCTTACTATTTCTAGATAGCCAGATGTTGGATTGGGAGACGTCGGTATAAACACGGTGAGCAGCTTTTCACCGGACTCGAGGCGTGATTCACTCGTTACAAAGCCCAGAACTCGCATACCCTTCTTGGGGAACTCTACTAGTACTACCTGTAGGAATTTGGTCTCGCCAGAGGTGGTGAAGCTTACCATGATTTGCTTGATGCCTGTGTAGAGATATCGAAACAATGGCACTCTTGCCAATAAAGACTCTATATAACCAACCAGCCTCTTTCCAATAACACTGGTCGCTACAACCCCCGTTAAGTAGATTAATACTACTGTTAAGGCGAAGCCCAGGCCGGGAATTGTGCGCCCTAATAGCGACTTGGCTACAGGCTGCGCAATGTTGTCGATATAGCCAAAAAGCCAGACCAGTAGCAATATAGTAATAATAATCGGCACAATAACGAGGATTCCTGCGCCGAACTGTGTTCTTAATTTCTTACCTACCCTACTCGGAAATTTCCTCTTGCTCTGCTCCATTGCCTTTAGCCTCCTTGTTGCACTAAGTGTGTTGCCCGTTCATAGTAGCGCTTGATAACCATTTTGACGCTGACGCATTCTATTTCTGACCTGACGCGTATACCGTATATGTTTCAGGTTTAGATTATTTCCTTGTGCCGGTATTGTAGAGCTTCAGCCATATGGTGTGTCTTGATGATGTCGCTATGCTCTAGGTCGGCGATGGTACGGGAAAGCTTGAGGATGCGATGGAAGGCACGGCCGGTGAGATGAAGCTGCTTCATGGCGGCGCGAAGCAGGCTCTGCGCTGCCGGTTCCACCGTACAGAATTCCTTCACCTCCTTGGGCGTCATATCAGCATTGCACCTTAGCTTCGTCCCTCGAAAACGCTCAAGCTGTATTTCATGTGCTGCCTTGACTCTTGCCCTGACTTTGTCCGCGCTTTCCCCCGGCTTGTCTTCAGTGAGTTTTTCATAATCAATATGGGGAACATCAACAAAGATATCAATGCGGTCCAGTAATGGACCGCTTATTCTTTTATGATAGCGAGAGATTTCTCCTGATGAGCATTTACATTCCTTAAACGGGTCACCATAATACCCACAGGGGCAGGGGTTCATAGCGGCAACCAGCATAAAGCTGGCAGGGAAGGTAACACTGCCATGAGCACGGCTGACGGTAATTGTTCTGTCTTCTATTGGTTGGCGCAGCGATTCCAGTGTTATGTGCCCAAACTCAGGGAATTCATCCAGAAAAAGCACTCCGTGGTGCCCCATGCTTATCTCCCCGGGCCTTGGCCATTGCCCCCCTCCCACCAAGCCGGCATGGGAAATAGTATAGTGAGGGGAGCGAAAAGGACGCTCTACAATGATGGGAGTGTCTTGCGGCAACAATCCACTAACGCTGTAAATCTTGGTTACCTCGATAGCTTCCTCCATGGTCAACAGGGGAAGTATCGAGGGCAGAGAACGAGCCAGCATAGTCTTGCCGCTTCCCGGTGGACCACACATGAGGATATTGTGTCTTCCCGCCGCCGCTATCTCTAGAGCTCTCTTGGCATGCTCCTGACCCTTAATATAAATGAGGTCGAATGCGTAACTAGGGCGAAATTCCTGCTCCCAATTTAGCTCGCTATGGTACTCCGGGATGCCTACTTCGCCTTGAAGATGAACAACCAGTTGCGCTAACGATTCCGCAGGGAATATATGTATATTGTCTATAAGGGAAGCCTCTTTAGCATCATCAAAAGGCACGAATATAGTAGATAAGCCTTTATCACGGGCTAAAGCTACCATGGGCAATACCCCATGGGTATGGCGTAGCTTGCCATCCAAAGAGAGTTCCCCTAAAAAGATACTGTGGGTGAGGTCGGCGTTTAGCTGTCCTGAGCTCATCAGTATGCCTATGGCTATGGGTAAGTCATAAGCAGGGCCTTCCTTTTTTAAGTCGGCCGGAGCCAGATTGACAGTAATACGCCTGTTGGGGAACTTGTAGTAGGAGTTTCTTATGGCTGACCTTACTCTTTCTCTGGCTTCCTGGACTGCCTTGTCCGGTAGTCCGACGATAGTGAAAGAAGGTAGGCCTGGTGATAAATCCACCTCTACTTCCACTACAGCCCCCTCCAGACACACTACAGCAGCACTTTTTACCTTGGCTAGCATCTCATAGAACTTCCTTCATCTAAGAGAGGCTTAATCGCTTTCTCTTAGAAATTCCTCAATTTTTTTAATTAGCTCTCCATTCTCTTCCTCAGATAGCGTAAGGTTGCTTTCCAACCTGTTAATATAATCATCGATCTCAGGAAAAAGAGACCTTACCCGTGTTAGTTGTTCATTCTGTTCCCGAATCTCCTGATCTACGTCACTAAAATCAATTTTCAGGTCTAATCTTTCATTCAAAAAACTCAGGACTATCTTTTGAGCTTGAGGGTCTTCCATCGATGCCAGGTAAAAAGGTATTGGCACCCACAAGCTTACTCCGGGAATATTCCTCCCCTTAGCTATCCACAATAGAAAAGAATTCAAGGTTGGTTTCTCACCCGGTGGAGTTTGATAATCCATGTCTCCGACCAGGTCATATTGGTTCAAGACTTCTTTAATTTCTGCCAAATTGACTACGGTAAACAGCTGGCGGGGAGCAGTATGAGCACTAAAGCTAATCATCGCCCCAATGATATACAGTTCCTCTACCTGACAATGATGCTCTGCTACATCCAAAATTGAGTTTAGAAATTTACACCATCCAGCCCCGGGAGAGTTGCTTCGGAAAACCACCAGCTCACGTTCCGAGCAGACATAGAACTTGCTTTCAGGAAATTGGGCCAGATTATCTTCTATGGTAACTCCACCAAGGGAAAAGAAATCGTCTGGTTCAATCTCGGCGAATTCTTGCCCTTTCAGTTTCCGATTCAAGCAGTCAGTAACTTTCCCTCCCAAATTTCCCAGATCTTCACCCCAACCCAGTACTAAGGAGGATTGGCGAAGTTCTAGTTCTTTATGGATTTTGACAGGATATTCCTTGCTCAACCTCCCTCACCTCGCTTCTTAAAGAACCTTTCAACATCTTCCATAATTCTTTTCTTTTCCTCTTCGGTAATTGGTCCAGGCCCGGCTGGTTTGTCATAAGTCACATGCTTTAATTTATCCAGTTGCCCTCTTATTGCTAAAGGGATTTGTTGGTAAAATTCTTCGACTCTTCGTTGTACCCTTTGGTCTAATTCATCCAATTGGTCCAGGTTAACCTCTATTTTTAGACTATGGCTAAGGACTTCCAGCACTGACTTTGAGGCTTTAGGATAATATAGCGGCAATCCCTGAAGATACACTGGTATCTCACCCATCAGGCAAATAGCCTCAAAACCTCTTTTTTTGGCAACTCCCAGGAGGAGTCCATTCAAGCCGGTGATTTTTCCATGTCCTCCTCTTCCTTCGATGTCGGACATTAGTACAGTGTTCCCGTATTCTCTTATCTCAGAGATTAAACTTTCGCTATTGGGCACGGCCCAGACTCTGGGCTTTGTAGTGTGGTGAGTCAAAGCCACAGCCGCTCCCGAGGCATAAATTCTGCGACATTTAAATTTCTCGGCTACATCCAGAACAAGCTCAGCCATGTGATAGGCTTTCTTCCCCTCGGCATAGACCCTACCCCCTTCAGTAGGCTGTTCTTCTCCAACAAAAAATATTAACTCCTTTCCCTGTATTACTTTAAAATAAAATTTATTATCAGGGAATTCCAGGTATTCTAACACTCCCTTGTGAATCACGGCTCGTTTGGGGTAAAAGAAATCCCAAGGCTCAATTTCTCCAAACTCCTCTGCCTCTAACATCCCTCTCAAAGTATCAACAGCAATTATCCCGATATTTCCTATTCCTGGCCAACTGGCTACCAGAATTGGGTTTTCAAGATGTGGCTCCTGATAAAGTCTGATCCCCATCGCTCTCCCCAAATGCAGCTTTATTATATACTATATATACTATTCCTTTTCTTGTCACCGGCAAAATGTTTATGTGAATTTTGGTAAATAGCTTCGAAAATGGGAGGTGGTAAGCAATGACGAACTGGGACTGGGAGAAGGACCCTCCGCCAATCGCTAGAGAAAAATTAGCCAGAATTGGTGAATTGACCCAAGAAGAGAAAGAAAAGATGACGGTTGCTGAGAAGGTGAATTGTCTACTGTCGGAATTCTACCAAGGTCAGATTGACCCCGAAGCCTTGTGGAAGAGGTTAAAGGAAGAAGGCAAGCCATCCCTTCTGAGGGAAGCCCAAATGAGACTAATAGATTCTCTTAGTTTTGGGAGTACTCCAGCCGAACTGCAAAGGAGAAGGGACGGAATTTTAGCCCTAGAGACCCTCAAGGAAGAACAGAATACTTCTGTAGTCGAGGTAAATTTAAATCTGATGGCGGACTTACAAAAGAGGTATAGAGCAGAAATAGAGCAAGCCTACAATGGCATAAGAGCTGAAGTAGAAAGAAATCCTCAACTAAGGGTAAAACACGTTCAGCAAGGACCAAACACCGTAATTATTCAATTGACTGTTGATGAGGTGATAAAAGAGCTTCCTCAGTGGCAAGATTTTCTTTCCAGACACGAAAGAAGATACAGCCAGGAATTTGCTCAAGTGATGGAGAAATTGAAAAAAGAGTTAAAATAAAGGACTATATGCCTATACCTACAGCAACGGCATGCTCTTACTGTCAGAAAGGCCAATAGAAACCTCTTTTAAGTTTAATTTCGCGGCTTTCCTCAAAGCTTGCCCGTAAAGTTTTACCGATGGTCTGCCATCGCCGCCAGTAAGAATCTCAATCTCAGGCCAGCCAACACCTATCCACCTGTTCCTAGGACTTTCATCACCGCCTCTTTAGCAGCAAATCTGGATGCTAAGGACGAAAATCCATCCTGGCAAGTCCTGAGTTCCGCCTCGGTGTAAATACGGTTTAAAAAGCGCTTTCCCAATTGCTTGATTGCCGTTTTAACACGCTCCATCTCTATGATATCAACTCCAATAGATACCGCTCCGTCTCCTTTTGGGTTTCAGTATTACCTAAACAATTTAGCCGCTATAGTTGACATAACGTCAGGCCATAAAACAGGCAAGTATTGCTTCGGTTCACAATTATCCAATAGACAGCATAACATATGATCTCGCAAAAGCAATATAGCGTCCCGGCAAAAGCAGGGAATGAGCCTCCGGAAGACCTGCTGAACACCAAGTTGTCCGACCCCGAGCGCAATTTATCGGGCAAGCGGACTGTTCGGCTGAGCTCACGCCGAAGAGATGTCAGTCAATTTGAAATCAGACCACTTTCACTGCTGTCCCATACACTACCATCTCAGCAGCTCCGGACATCACCATCGAAGTTACAAACCTGGTGCCTACTATGGCATTAGCACCCATTTTCTCAGCTTGCTCAATCATCCTCTGCAGTGCCTCTTCTCGAGCCTGTGCCAGCATTACGGTGTAATCCTTGACTTCGCCACCGACGATGTTGCGCAAGCCAGCCATAATATCGTGCCCCATATGCCTGGCTCTGATAGTGCTGCCTCTAACTAAACCCAGAGTTTCTTGTATCTTTTTGCCCTCGATTTGCTCTGTGGTAACCACAATCATTTTTCCACCTCCTTGAATTTATCCTTTTCTTCCTTGGATGCTCGATATCTTTCTCGCCCTAGCGATGCCAGGAGTAAGATAAGCCCTATAGCTATGGCAGCGAAGGCAATCTTAACTGGCAAGGGTAGCCATGGGAAAGCTAAACCGAAGAGCAGATAAAGGCCCCAGCCTATTAGAATACCCAGGCCCACTGCTAGCAAGATACCGCCGAGTTTCCTCATGTTATTCCTCCTTGAATTTATTGGTGATGGGCAGTCTCCTATCCCGGCCGAAGTCTCTGGGAGTTATCTTTATGCCGGGGGCAGTTTGGCGGCGCTTATATTCGCTCCTGTCTACCATGCGAGCTATCTTTGTAACTGTGTCACGGTCAAAACCCATGTCTGTAATCTGGTCAATCGCCAGGTCATCCTCCACATAGGCCTTTAGGATGGGGTCCAATATATCATATGGAGGCAGGGTATCGACATCTTTTTGGCCTGGTCTTAGTTCAGCTGATGGTGCTTTGGTCAAGATGGCAGGTGGTATCACCTCTTCGCCTGCCTGGCGATTCTTATATGTGGCTAATTCGACGACCAGTGTCTTAGGGACATCCTTCAAGGGAATAAACCCTCCAGCCATATCCCCATAAAGGGTAGTATAGCCTGTAGCTGTCTCGCTTTTATTACTGCAAGCAAGCACTAACCAGCCGAACTTATTGGACAAGGCAAAGAGAATATTGCCCCTGATTCGTGCTTGAATGTTTTCTTCAGTGATATCAGGTTGGGCATCTTTGAAAGGCTCCGCTAGTGTTTCCAAATAAGAGCTAAACGCTTTCTCAATAGGAACTACCTTGAACTCTATGCCTAGATTTCTTGCTAAAGCTTCAGCGTCTGATATACTCTCTGGCGATGAGTAGCGAGAAGGCATGGAAACACCTTTGACATTTTCAGCACCAAGGGCGTCTACTGCTATGGCAGCTACCAAGCTTGAATCAACCCCACCGGATAAACCGATGACTACTTTCTCAAAGCCGTTTTTGTGTACGTAGTCTCTGGTTCCGAGGACGAGAGCCTGGTAAATCTCAGCAAGTTCATCCAGCCTATCAATTCGTCTCGGCGGTAAAGGAGGCCTAACAATTGACGCGTACTCACTTGACACCTCTATCTTGCTAACTTCTTCCAGTTTCTCCCTGACATATGGTGTTTCTTTCCTTCGTCGAGGGTTATGCAACTGAGAGCGAAAAATTGACTCCACATCTAAATCGGCTACTACAAAGTCTTCCTCAAATTGCCTCCCCCGAGCAATGACCTCCCCTTTCTCATTGACAATCAGACTATTGCCGTCAAATACAAGCTCATCTTGCCCTCCCACCAGATTATTGTGGACAACAACAGCTACACTGTCCGATGCTCTGGTAGCAAGCATTCTCTCTCTAAAAAGCCCCTTTCCTGCATAATATGGGGAAGCGCTTATATTAATCAACACCCTGGCTCCGGCATAAGCCTGTATAATTGCCGGCCCAGCTTCATACCACATATCTTCACAGATAGTTATGCCCATGCCGATGCCATAAATAATGAAAACTGGACATTCTCTCCCGGCCTGAAAATATCTATTTTCGTCGAACACGCCATAGTTCGGCAAATAGAATTTATGGTAAACGCCCACCAATTTTTTGTCATAGAGCACAGCGGCAGCATTGTAAATGTCACCATCACTGTCAACAAAACCTACCACTACCACTATGCCCGAGCTATGCTCCATTATTTTGTTAAGGCTTTCACTGTTTTGCTTAATGAACTGTGGTTTAAGCAGTAAATCTTCGGGGGGATAGCCGGTTATAACCAATTCGGGGAAAGTTAACAGGTCAACTCCGAGCGACTTCGCCTGATCAATGGATTGCATTATTTTCTTGGTATTGCCACTAAAGTCACCGACAGTGGAATTAATCTGAGCTATTCCAACCCTAATTGGGTACAATTTGCCTCCTTATCGCTGTAACAAATTATAGTATAGCAGACATTAATAAATACCTCTGCAATGCTGCGTTCGCAATGACAAAAAAAGTGTCACCAAGGTACTGAACGAGCACACCCGGTGCTATCAAAGAAAGCCAGGCAAAGACTCAAATGGTTTGATTACTACAATTCCCACGACCACAATGCCAGACTTACCTGCCGCCACTTCGATATCTCTCCTCAAACCTTCTACCGCTGGAAAAAGCGCTACAACCCCAAGCATATAGAGATTTTAGAGGATCGCTCCCATTGTCCCAGGCATGTAAGGCAGCCTACTTATTCAGTGGAGCTGGTTGAGGCTGTGCTCAGATTAAGAGAGGAATATCCCAGATGGGGCAAAGATAAACTGGTAGTTCTATTGCATCATGATAGCTTTGACTGCTCTGCCTCTACGGTAGGCAGAATACTACACAGGCTAAAAGAGAGAGGTGTATTAATAGAACCACTGCCAAACCATATCTCAGCGAGGAAGAGACAGTGGCAGCGTCCCTATGCAGTAAGAAAACCTAAGGAATATGAGGCTAAAGAGCCGGGAGATATTGTAGAGGTGGATACACTGGATGTCAGGCCTTTGCCTGGCATGATCCTCAAGCACTTTACTGCCAGAGATATCATATCAAGATGGGATGTGTTGGAAGCTCACACTAGGGCAACTTCTAACACCGCATCCGGATTTATCGATACCCTGCTAACACGAATGCCTTTCCCTATCAAAGCCATTCAGGTAGATGGAGGGTCAGAGTTTCAAGATGCTTTCGAGAGAGAATGTCAACGAAGGGGTATTAAGCTATTTGTTCTGCCACCACGCTCACCCAAACTTAATGGCCATGTAGAAAGGGCACAAAGGACACATACAGAGGAATTCTACGAGGTAACGGATGCCAACTTCAATATACCGGAACTGAATCAAGCTTTGCTGAAGTGGGAGAATGTGTATAATACTATCCGCCCTCATCAGGCACTGGGATACCTTACTCCAAAGGAATTTCTTAAGCTCCATCAACAAAATAAAAGAAAGGAGGAGGTGTCACTAATCATATGAACGAGTACAGGGTATTGACAAACTAGCCATATGTCTGGTAAAACTATGCGGTAAAAGGTTACCGTAGGCAAATTAACAGGAGTACAAATAATTGCTACTACAACAGGCTCAAGAGGTAGAGAGAAAGGTAATTGCTATTCTCAGGATTCTGAGCCAATCCAATGAACCTCTTGGGGCTAGAGTTATTTCGCACCATCTTAAGAATCATGGTGTCGAGTTAACCGAACGAGCTGTCCGGTATCACCTCAAACTAATGGATGAACGCGGGTTTACGGAGAGCATGGGAAGGGATGGGAGGTTAATTACACGGCTAGGACTCGAGGAATTAGAAAGTGCTTTAGTTAGCGACAAGGTTGGCTTTGTGGCTTCTAAAACTGAACTTCTGGCCTATCAAACGGAGTTGGACATAGATAAGCGCCAGGGTAAAGTTCCCGTCAACATCTCATTCTTCCCCGAGAAGCAATTTGAGAAGGCAATTGAAGCTATGAAGAGAGTTTTTCAGGCCGGGATTTGCGTTAGTGAGCTTGTGGCTGTAGCTCACCAGGGTGAAAATCTGGGTGGAATAACCATACCCCAAGGCAAGATAGGGCTAGCCACTGTTTGTAGCGTTATAATCAATGGTGCTTTGCTTAAAGCTGGTATCCCTGTTGAATACAAGTTTGGCGGCATCCTTCAAATTAAGAACCGCAAACCTTTGCGATTTGTTGAGCTTATCCTATATTCGGGCTCATCCTTAGACCCTGCAGAGCTATACATTGCCAGTAAGATGACCAGCGTCGGTCAAGCGGCCAGAAAAGGGGAAGGAAGGATTTTAGGCAATTTTCGAGAAATACCGGCTATGTGCCAACCTGCAGCAGAAAAAGTCGTTGCCAGATTAAGAGAAGTTAATCTGGATGGGCTGCTTATGATGGGCGAGGTGAGCAAGTCTCTATGTGGAGTGCCTGTGGAATTAAATAGGGTGGGAATGATACTCATAGGTGGACTTAATCCTGTCGCTGCTGTTGTTGAATCTGGCATAGAAGTAGAAAATCGTGCTATGAGCACTGTTATGGACTATCAAGAGATGATCAGATTTTGGGATTTATGAAATGAATGTGGTGAGAATCATACCCTGTTTGGATGTGAAGGGTGGCAGGGTGGTCAAGGGAATAAACTTCGTGAATCTGAGAGATATCGGAGACACTGCAGAGACGGCGGAGGCTTATTGCCGAGAAGGAGCTGATGAACTCGTCTTCCTCGATATCACCGCTACCGTGGAAAGCAGAGGAACAAGGCTGGAGTGGGTCAAGAAGGTAGCGGAAAAGGTTACTATTCCTTTTACCGTAGGTGGTGGAATCAGGAACATCGAGGATATGAAAGCCTTGTTGGACCTTGGCGTAAATAAAGTCTCGGTTAATACCGCGGCTGTGAGAAATCCTGAACTTGTAATGGAGGCTTCCAGAAAATTTGGCAAGGAGAACCTTGTTGTTGCCATTGACGGGCGAAAAAACTCCCCTGAAACAAGTCTTCCACGATTAGAGGTGGTAGTCAAAAGTGGTAGTGAATCCACTGGGGTAGATGTTGTTGACTGGGCAAGAGGAGTAGAGGAACTGGGGGCTGGAGAGATTCTGCTGACCAGCAAAGATGCCGATGGCACAAAGGAAGGGTATGACCTGGAGATGACCAAAGCTGTGGCAGAAGCCGTCAGCATCCCAGTTATTGCTTCCGGAGGTGCAGGTAAACTTGAGCATTTCTATGAAGCTGTAACAATTGGCAAGGCGGCGGCAGTCTTAGCTGCTTCTATCTTTCACTTCGGCGAAATATCTATACCTGGAGCCAAAAAATATCTAAAGGAACAGGGAATATCCGTAAATATATAGAGAGAGCCTGGTCGCCCAATAAATCGGACTATCAAGGCTCCGACGAAGTAGGAACAACTACAAAACCCGAAAGAAATATATAATATAGCGAGGTAAATTCATGAGTAGAAACACTGAAGAGCAGGGGTTCAAAAACGTAAAGGAGCTGATCAGCGATATTTGTGGGCGGATGAACATTCCCGAAATATGCCGCGTACGGCTGATGGAGTGTGAGCGGGAGCTGACAGTTCATTTCCCGGTGAAGATGGATGATGGGAAAGTAGAAGTTTTCACCGGTTTCAGGGTTGTGCACAACGATAGTCGGGGGCCCAGCAAGGGCGGGATTCGATACCATCCGGACGTCAACCTGGACGAAGTCAGAGCATTAGCGGCCTTGATGACTTTGAAGACCGCGGTTGCCGATATTCCCTATGGGGGTGCCAAGGGAGCCGTGATTTGCAACCCGAAGACCATGTCCCAAAGCGAGCTTGAGAGGTTAACTCGCCGGTACGCTTCCGAGATCGCGATTCTGATAGGCCCTGAAAGGGATATTCCGGCCCCTGATGTTGGTACCAACCCCCAGATCATGGCATGGATCATGGACACCTACAGCATGGGAAAGGGATATTCTGTTCCAGCGGTGGTGACCGGCAAACCTCTAGATATAGGTGGTAGCGAGGGCAGGCTTGAAGCTACAGGCCACGGCTGTACCATAATTACCCAATTGGCAGCTAAGCAAAAGCAAATTAACCTGGAGGGAGCCACTGTGGCAGTGCAGGGTTTTGGGAATGTAGGCTCCGCAGCAGCAAGATGGCTAGCCAGAGCAGGCTGTCGAGTCATAGCAGTGGCCGATGTCAAAGGCGGCACTTATAACTCAAAGGGGCTGAATATAGAAGACTTGCTCAAATATAGAAATGGAGAGGGTGGAGGATTCGTAGCCGGTTTTAAGGGGGGAGAAGCTATGGGTAATGGCAATGCCCAACTTGCCAACGCTGAGCTATTGGGACTACCCTGTGATATCTTGGTACCAGCAGCTCTAGAAAACCAAATAACTGCAGCTAATGCAGCACAGGTAAAGGCGAAAATCGTTGTGGAAGGTGCCAACGGCCCAACTACCCCCGACGCGGACAGGATTCTTTGTGATAAGGGTATTCTTGTTGTTCCTGATGTATTAGCTAACGCGGGCGGCGTAGTAGTATCATACCTGGAGTGGGTGCAGGGTTTACAATCTTTATTCTGGGATGAAGCAGAAGTAAATGACTACTTACAAAAAATAATGACCAATGCCTTTGCCAGAGTAGCGCAAATTAGCGAGAATGAGAAAGTCGACATGAGAACAGCAGCCTATATGGTTGCGCTGCGACGGTTGGCAACCGCTATCATGATTAGAGGTATATTTCCCTAAGTATGCCCTGAGCTTGCCGAAAGTCAAAGGCGAACAGAAGAGACTTTATTTTGAAGTTAAGGAGATAGAGATAATGATATGCATAAGGAATTAGCCGACGATAGAAACAATAAAAGCTTGCTCTCTATCCTACAGAAAATTCAAAGGGAATGGGGGTACCTGCCTGAAGAAAAGTTAAGAGAAATTGCCGTAATGCTTGACATGCCACTTATTGATGTTTGTGGCGTGGCTACCTTTTACAAATCCTTCAGCCTCACACCCAAAGGGCGTCACCAGATTAAAGTCTGCCTCGGAACCGCTTGTCATGTCAGAGGTGCTAATAGAATTCTCAAAGAAGTGGAACGCAAACTAGGTATCAAGTCCGGTGAAACCAGCGAGGACGGAGAGTTTTCTCTGGAAACAGTGATGTGTCTTGGATGTTGTGCTATTGGTCCGGTAGTTGTTGTGGACGATAGATACTACGGCAGGATGACAACAGCAAAATTAGAGTCAATGCTAATGCAGCTAGGGGGTATAGTTCATGCTTTCTAAGGTAGAAGCGGATAAAATACTAACCCACAAGGATTTAGTAGATTTACGGGAAAAACTAAGCCAACGCAGGCCGTCAAAGACAACATGCATATCACTATGTGCTGGCCCCGGCTGTCTTGCGGCAGGTAGTGAAGCAGTCAGGGACGCTTTCATAAACGAAATCAAAAGACGAGAACTCCAGACAGACGTGGAGTTAAAGGAAACCGGATGTCATGGTTTCTGTGAACAAGGACCAATTGTGGTCATCCGACCGCAGCGGATTTTTTATCGGCAGGTGAAGCCTGAGGATGTTGCAGAGATTATTGACGAAACCATACTCAAAGGTAATATCATAGAGCGTTTGCTCTATGTGAACCCTGTGACAAATGAGAAAATTGCCTACGAATCCAGTGTTCCGTTTTACAAGAAACAGATGCGAATTGTTTCGGGTGATAACGGAGAAATTGACCCAACAGTGATCGAGGATTACATCGCTGTTGGAGGTTATTCAGCCCTAGGCAAGGTACTCTCGCAGATGTCTCCAAATGAAGTAATTACTGAGATTAAACGTTCTGGTCTGCGTGGCAGGGGAGGCGCTGGTTTTCCCACCGGTACCAAGTGGGAGTTCTGCCAGAAGGAAGAAGCGGATGCAAGATATATCATTTGCAATGCCGATGAGGGAGACCCTGGAGCATACATGGATCGCAGTTTGCTAGAGGGTAACCCTCACAGAGTACTCGAAGGTATGTTAATCGGAGCTTATGCCATTGGGGCATGCCAAGGTTTTATTTATGTCCGCAACGAATATCCGTTGTCAGTGAAACGCTGCGAAATAGCGATTGAGAAGGCAAGAGAGTATGGGCTTCTGGGCAGCGATATACTGGGCTCCGGTTTCAGTTTTGACATAACCATATCGCTGGGGGCAGGCGCTTTCGTGTGCGGAGAGGAGACAGCACTTATCGCTTCAATTCAGGGAGAAAGAGGCATACCGCGGCAGAGGCCGCCTTTCCCGGCTCAGAAAGGACTTTGGGGCAAGCCAACTAATATAAACAACGTGGAGACCTGGGCCAATGTTCCTATCATAATCTCAAAAGGGGCTGACTGGTATTCGAAAATAGGTACAAAGCATAGTAAAGGCACCAAAATCTTTTCCTTGGTGGGTAAGATAAACAATACAGGCTTGGTTGAAGTTCCTCTGGGAACTACGCTGCGTGAGATTATTTTTGATATTGGTGGCGGAATTCCTCGAGGCAGGAAATTTAGAGCAGTTCAAACCGGGGGACCATCCGGAGGTTGTATTCCTGCTGCCCTACTTGACCTGCCAGTAGATTATGAAAGCCTGCAAGCGGCGGGTTCTATTATGGGGTCAGGTGGGATGATAGTCATGGATGAGGATACCTGCATGGTCGATATTGCGCGCTACTATACTAACTTTCTTTGTGATGAATCATGTGGCAGGTGCCTATCTTGTCGCAAAGGTGTCCAAAGAATGAATGAAATCCTGACCGACATCTCGGAGGGGAGAGGTAAAGAAGGCGACATTGAGTTACTGGAAGAACTGGCAACTGTTGTAAAAGACACATCTCTATGCGGCCTTGGTCAGACAGCGGCTAATCCTGTCCTGGCTAGCATTCGCTATTTCAGGGAGGAATATGAGGAGCACATTAAGAAGCACTATTGCCGAGCGGGAGTATGTAAGACACTGGCCAAATCACCATGTCAGAATGCCTGCCCAGCAAGAATAGATGTTCCTCGCTATATTTGGCTAATAAGTAAGGGTAGATTTGATGAAGCACTAGCAGTGATTCGGGAAAAGGTGCCCTTTCCTGCAGTGCTTGGTCATGTTTGCCCACATTTTTGTGAGGATAAATGCCGTCGTGGTCTAATAGATGAAGCATTAGCAATAAGATTACTAAAGCGCTTTGCTGCTGAGCATGACACCGGATTGTGGAAAGGAAACTCAAAGATGTTACCTTCGACTGGAAAGAAAGTAGCTATGGTAGGTTCAGGACCAGCAGGACTAACAGCAGCATATTACTTAGCCAAGCTGGGACATAAGGTAATTGTGTTTGAAGCTTTACCGGTGACTGGCGGAATGATGCGATTAGGTATTCCGGTATACCGGTTACCTAGAGAGGTACTTGATATAGAGATTGAGGAAATAAAGGCGGTAGGGGTGGAAATAAGGACAAATAACAAGGTTGAGTCATTAAATGAGCTATTTGCACAGGGCTATAACGCTATTTTTGTCAGTATAGGCGCTAATCGAGCCATAGATATGGGAATAGAGGGTGAGCATACTACTGCTGTAATAGATGGCGTGGATTTCCTAGCGAACGTTAATCTAGGCAGGAAGGTAAACATTGGGGCTAAGATAGCAGTAACAGGAGGAGGTAATGTTGCCATTGATGCCGCGCGCACTGCCCTTCGCCTTGGAGCAGAAGAGGTGAGTATTATCTATCGTCGAACGCGAGTTGAGATGCCAGCCAGTGCAGAGGAAATAGATGAAGCAATTTACGAGGGAGTGAAGATACTCTATTTGGCTGCGCCCGTTAAGTTCACCAGTGTCAATGGTAATCTACAAGTAGAGTTTACACGGATGAAATTAGGCGGGATAGACGCAAGCGGAAGACAGAAATCCCTACCTATAAAAGGCAGTGAATTCACTGGTGAATATGACACGATAGTAAAAGCTATCGGAGAGCATCCAGGGGTACCTGATGGATATGAGTTGTCCATAGATGAAAGAGGGAGAGTTGTAGTGGACCCCGATTCACTGGCTACCTCAAGAGAAGGAGTGTATGCCGGAGGCGATGCTGTAACCGGGCCGGCGTCGGTGATAGAGGCGATTGCAGCAGGACGACAAGCCGCTGTATCTATAGACAAATACCTCGGAGGTAATGGAGAAATAGAAGAACAACTAGCACCCCCAGAAGAGGCAAGATCCATTACTACTGAAGAAGGAGAGCGATATCGTCCGCCGGTGGATATGCTACCGCTTGATAAAAGGCTTAAAGGTTTTGCTCAAGTAGAGCTTGGTTTTGATGGTGCTAAGGCAAATGAAGAAGCCAATAGGTGTTTGATGTGTGATTTGGAGGAGAGCTAAATGAACAAAGTCAGAGGTAAGACGAAATGAGAGAAATGTTAACGCTTAGAATAAACGGTCTGGACGTTCGAGCTGAGGAGGGGTGGAGTATATTGGAGACGGCTAGGTTCTACGGAATAGAGATACCCACCTTCTGTTACCGTGACGGCCTCTCGGCTTGGGGGGGTTGTCGTCTCTGTGTCGTAGAGATAGGTGAAGGAGGAAACACTAAACTGGTAAGCTCCTGCACCTATCCTGCTACTAAAGGTCTTGTTGTCAGAACCCATTCCAAGAGAGTGATAGCAGCCAGGAAGGTTCTAGTTGAGCTCTTGTTATCAAGCTGTCCGAGTTCAAAGACTATTCAGGACCTGGCGTCTAAGCTTGGTGTCCAGAGGGTAAGATTCAAAGTAGAGCATGAAGACTGCGTGTATTGTGGGTTATGCGTCAGGATTTGCGCTGAGCAGATGGGTGCCAAGGCAATAGGTTTTGTCAATAGAGGCGGCAATGTCAGGATAACGACGCCATTCGACCGCAAGTCGGAGGAATGTCTTCGTTGCGGGGCTTGTATGTATGTTTGTCCTGCCTGCCAACTCCGTTGTCAAGGTCCAGAGCCTCCAGGGGTTGTCTGTGGAAGTTGCCTCAGCCTCGAGCCTACCTGCCCTGAATCATAGACCTTATGTGTTACATGGGAGGTACGGGGAATTGTGGCACATGTGTAAGAGAGAAACCAGAGAAAGCTGACTAGAATTAGCAGAGAAGATATTGGGACTATTCAAGGAAAGTAAAAGTATGAAAAAGGAGAAGGGAAAATGGTTATGTCGAGAATAAATGCATCTGCGGCTACATTGACTAAAAATAGAACTGATGATTCTATAAGCCCAAGCAGTGGGATGTGTGCCACCTGTATAGACGGTTGCGTGGGAATGTGTGAGATAGGAAAATCAGCTTACAGAGGGGCGGAGGTCATATATCCTCAGCCCTATGGTATCATTACAACTGCCTCAGAGAAGAATTACCCGCTAGACCTATCACATTTCACGATTTTAGGTACCGTTGTAGGAGCCAAGGGTGTAGAAGAAAACTCGGATAAGGCTATTTTCGCCAATGTAGACCTGGAGAGGAAGATCGGTATAGACGGCAATATCAAAATTAAGCTGCCTATAGTAATAGGCGGCCTGGGCTCAACTGCCATTGCTAAAAACAACTGGGAAGGTTTAGCTATAGGAGCCGCCATCACTGGTATCCCACTCACCATAGGAGAAAACGTCTGTGGAATGGATCCGGATTCTAGAATAGTCAATGGGGAAGTGGTTCATTCCCCGGAACTCGAGCGCCGGGTAAAACTATATAAAGAGTGGCAACAAGACGGCTGTGGTATAATCATCGTCCAAAACAACATCGAGGATACCAAACTAAATGTCGACAAATACGCTATATCACAGCTAGGCGTCGAAGCTATTGAGCTCAAGTGGGGTCAAGGTGCTAAAGACATCGGCGGCGAGGTGATGATCGAAAACCTGGACAGGGCGCGAATGCTTAAAGATAGAGGTTATGTACTAATCCCTGACCCAGCTTCTCCAGCGGTAGCCGAGGCATTCAAACAAGGAAAATTCAAGGAGTTTGAGAGGCATTCCAGGGTAGGAATGATTACTGAGGAAGGATTCATGGCAAGGGTAGAAGAACTTCGCCAGAGAGGAGCTAAGTATATCTCTCTTAAAACTGGAGCCTATAGACCGGCTGACCTGGCCAGAGCGTTGAAGTTCTGTTCCAAGGCTAAGGTAGACTTCTTAACTATAGACAGTGCTGGTGGTGGAACAGGGATGAGCCCATGGAGAATGATGAACGAATGGGGCATCCCCGGCGTATATTTGTGGTCGCTGGCATTCAGGTTTGCCGAGAGGCTTGCCGCTGAAGGAGAGCACATCCCTGATATCGGCTTTGCTAGTGGATTTGCCTTTGAAGACCAGATATTCAAAGGCCTGGCACTGGGTGCTCCCTACGTGAAGTTTATAACTATGGCTAGAGCTCCTCTGGCAGCTGCTATGGTAGGAAAGACCATCGGTAAACGAATGGCGGAAAAACAGGTGCCAGTATATATCGAACGATTTGGCACAACTCCCGAGGAAGTATTCGTCACTGCGTCAGAGTTGAAGCAAAGGTTCGGTAATGACTTTGCCAGAATACCCACAGGTGCGCTGGGTCTGTACACTTACATGCAAAGACTTGACGAAGGCCTGCGTCAGTTAATGGCTGGGTCCCGCAAATTTGCCCTGGAATATATCAGTCGGGATGATATCGCAGCCTTAACAGGGGAAGCGGCTAAAGTTAGCGATATACGTTATGTGACGGAAGTTGACAAAGAAGAGGTGGACAAAATACTAGACACCTAATAAGGTATTAGACCTGTATCCTCAATATGTCGAAGGCACACTTTAACTTCATTTGTGTGGTTGGAGATAAAAAAGAATCTGGGCATAAGGTAGAGACAGGCAAATGTAACCACTACCGAATCTGTTGTGTCATGTGTATGATGTATAACCTAGAGTCGAAATTATGCTATGAGAACGAATAGTGAGCTTGTTCTGGCTCGCCGAAAGACTGTAAACTAGGGCGACAATTGTCAAACTCTTTTTAAAAAGCGCTAGTAACAGCCAGTTCACTTGGGCTGTAAAATTGTTTAAGGAGGTAGAGATTATGTATATGCATGTGGGTAATTATGAAGTGATATCCCACCAAGAAACACCGGAATGCAGCCTCAGGTTGCTCAAGCTGACCCAGGATAAATTTGTCCACCAGCATCATCATCACAAGACAACTCAAATCTACTTTGTGCTAGAAGGGACTGCCAGAGCAACAGTGGCTGGCAAATCAGCAGTACTTAAGCCTCACCAAATCCTGAGGATTCCACGAGACGCACTCCACGATATCCGAACCGAGGGGGAAGCTCTGGTGCTAAGCATCTCCATACCACCGTTAGATGCCTCTGACCAACATCTAGCTACAGAGCACCGAGAAGGATAGCTTGATTGAAAGCCTTTCCCGATTCCTCTTGCAGCACGCTCGTAACTGGATGGGATTTTGGCTCAGACATCATACTTGTTGTCTAACAAAGGGGCTGCTTATTTTTACGAACCAGGAGAATAAATGCATATTAAAATCGACGTGGCGGTTATTGGGGCCGGGGTAATCGGCCTAGCTATAGCTTGGGAAATCGCCCAACGAAAAAAAGATGTGTTCGTCTTGGAAAAGAACCATACCTTCGGGCTTGAGACCAGCAGCAGGCAGAGCGAAGTCATTCACGCTGGTATTTACCATCCTGAGCATTCTCTTAGGACAAAGCTTTGTATCAAAGGGAGAAGCTTGCTTTACGAGCTTTGTGACAGACATGATATTGCCTACGAGAAGCTAGGAAAGATTATCGTGGCGGCAAACGAAAATGGAATTACACAGCTTGAAAAGCTTTTCGAGCAGGGGAGGAGAAATGGCATTGAAGATTTGATGCTTCTTTCCCGAACAGAACTGAAAAGGCTTGAACCAAATATCGAGGCCAGGGCTGGGTTATTATCTCCTTCCAGCGGAATTCTTGATTCCCACTCTTTGCAGAAATTTTTTTACAGCCAAGCGAGAGAAAAGGGAGCCGAGTTTGTGTTTAATACCCAGATAATAGGAATTGAAAAGGCAGGGACAGGGTATAAAGTACAAATAAGGGACCGGGAAGGGATTTCTGATTTTGTTGCCCGGGTTGTGATAAACTCCGCGGGCTTGAATTCCGACAAGATAGCCCAATTTGCCGGTATAGATACAGCTAAAGCAAATTACAGGCTTCATTACTGTAAAGGCGAATACTTCAGTCTAAGTTCAAAATATAGAAATCTCATGAGCAGGCTTATTTATCCCACTCCGGAGAAAGCCGGACTTGGAATTCATGTAACTCTGGGACTTGATGGTTGGGTACGATTGGGTCCCAATGCCCGCTACGTCGAGACAATAGATTATGGTGTTGACGAGACCCAGAAGGAAGCTTTTTACAATTCAGCCAAAAAGTTTCTTCCCATGATTGAACTTGAGGATTTAGCACCTGAATTTGCTGGCATAAGACCTAAGCTACAAGCACCAGGCGAAGCCTTTCGAGATTTCGTCATTGCCCACGAAGAGCAAGCGGGCTTTCCGGGATTAATAAATCTAATCGGGATAGAATCGCCTGGGCTCACTGCCTCCCCCGCCATTGCCCAGTATGTGGGCAGGATGGTAAAAGAACTCCTCGGCTGAATTTGCTATAGACTGAGGCTATGGCTATGAATAGCATCGTCCTGAAAGGCTATATCAGTATGAACGAGTACAGGAAGTTGCAGATATACTGAATATGTGGTAAACTATTCACAATGTGATATATCGTCCCGCCTGACTAGGAAACATTCAAACAAGCTCCCCTCTCTAGCAATGAATTCCTTTGCTTTGATTTTGCCCGTGACAAACAAGAGGGCGATTTTCCTGTAAGTATATCTACAGTCATCACAACCTGGCACTTTGCCTATGACTGTTTGTTCAATGACTCTCTCCAGCCACTCAATTTCACGATTGATAGCCTCCTCAACTGTGTGCCATGGCAATCCCCTTTCCGTAGATTTCTTATCTGTACTTGACATAAGACTCATTCCTGCCTATTTTTGCTATGGAAAGCCTTGTGGACCTCTTTTAGATGCCTGTTGGTGACATGAGTATAAACCTGAGTTGTCCTTATACTCTCATGACCTAGCATTTCTTGAACAGAGCGAATATCAGCCCCGCTTATCAACAAATCTGTGGCAAAAGAATGCCTGAGCGTATGAGGGGTGGCCTCGATTGGCAAGCCAGACCTTTTTGCATGCTTGGCAACAATTCTTTGGATGGATCTTGCCGTCAACCGCATTTTTTCGCCGCTTTTCTGTGCATCTACTTTACCACTATGGCGAATAAACAGCGGCTTAAAATTGTCTTTGCGTGACTGCAAGTAGCGTTCAATCCATTGCGTTGCTGTATCCGACAAGAAAACTACTCGCAGCTTGTTACCCTTACCTTTGACACCAAATTCCTTGCGCTTTAAGTCTATCTGGTCGCGATTCAGGTTAACTAATTCTGACACTCTTAATCCTGTGCTAAATAAGGTTTCCAAGATGGCTCTGTCCCGTAAGCCTATTATATTTGATATTTGCGGGCTGTTTAATAATCTATCTACCTGCTCCGGGTTCAAGAAAGTAATGGAGCGGGAACTTTGTTTTGGGAGTTCTACCTTGTCAGGGGATAGTGTGGGTATATCGCGCTGGACCAGGAGGTATCGTAAAAAAGCCCTTAACGCAACGATGTGATAGCTCTGGGTGGCGCGCTGCAGTGGCAGGCCATCGCGGGTGCGAAGATGCGCCAGATATAACCTGTACCTTCTGATAAGCTCCAGGTTTATGTCTTCGGGTTTTGTAGCAGGGGAGTTCTCAGTAAGCCAGTTGTGGAAACGCTGCAAGTAATGTCTGTATTCCCGAATGGTAAGAGGCGAGCAGCCTTTCTGGATTTCTAGGTATTCTAAGAACTCGGCGATCAATAAATCCAGGGTCATTTTCTGATTCTCATGTTTCATCAATTTCTTGTTGTCGCAAAAGTGACAGTTTGCGACAATACTTTATGTTAACCCCTTTCAACTTTTCTTGTCAAGTGCCTGATTTCACATACTGTTTGTTATGTTCAAGGCGAAGTAACACTTTCTACTAACACAAAGGTCGTGATTAAGTTGTTGGAATTTAAAAACCTCAGTTTTGCTACCTCTCCCCGACGGCCCAGCATGAAAATCTCAACTAAAACTAGCCATCAAAAGGCGTGGGGGATATTAAGATGTATCCCCATCCTTTTCATGGCTCTAAAATCACCTCTCAGAGCGAGTTTTAAAATTCTCTAACGTTATATCAGGTTCTTACTCCAAACCATAGCCCGGAAAGGCAAATTCCCTCCTGAAGGCAAACTGATTATGGCGAAGAAGCCCTTAGGGGAGCTCGCACCCATTGACAGGATATTTTTTGAGAGCAATAATTCTCACGAACATGGGAATCAAGAAAAAACTAAGAGGTAAGATAGCAAGATACGCCATCAAAGCTCTAGTAAAATTTCCTCAAACGGTAAGCGAGCCACTCATCAAAGTGGTTCTCGAGAAAATCTGGCGCCAGAAAATAACGAACGTGCACCAAATGCTGGCCTCGGTGAAGAGATTTTCAGATACTACCAGTAAGAATTGTCAAGAAAAACTTTTTGAAAACATTACTTTTAAGGGTTTGATTGAAAATCAGAAAATCAGAGATGAAGGGGCGAGACATGGTTTGCCCCCTCTCCACACAATTTTGATTTCTCCAACAATGAGATGCAATCTAAAGTGCAGTGGTTGCTATTCAAAGAACTACCAGAAAAAGGATGATTTACCCTTTGAAATAATGGATAGGATTGTGAAGGAAGGGAAAGAAATTTGGGTTGCATTTTTCACCATTTTGGGGGGAGAACCTTTTTTGAGAAATGACTTGTGTTTGATTTTTGAGAAACACTCCGATGTTTATTTCCAGGTTTTTACTAACTCTACTTTATTAAATGAAGAGGTGGATTAAATGAAGAGGTGGTCAAGAAATTGGCTGAAATGGGTAATGTGACCACCCAACTTAGCATTGAAGGCTTTAAAGAAAGAGATGATAAGAGAAGAGGGAAGGGACACTTTGAAAAAGTAATGACAACAATGGATATTTTGAGTGAGCACGGAGTTCCCTTTGGCTATTCAGTTTGCGTGACAAGAGAAAATGTCGAAGAAGTAATGAGCGGCGAATTTCTGGAATTAATGATACAAAGAGGAGCGTTTGTTGGTTGGTATTTTCTTTACATGCCGGTTTGTGGCGATAGAAACACTGACCCAATGCCTCTCCCTGAGCAAAGAAAATTAATGAAGGAAAGAAGAGATTATATTAGAGCTCATTATCCAATTTTAGTTATTGATTTCTGGAACGATGCCCCTTATGTTGGTGGCTGCATTTCTGCGAAGTATTATTGCCATATTAATAATTTTGGTGACGTTGAGCCTTGCATTTTTGCTCATTTCGCCCAGGCCAATATCAAGAATTGTCCCTTGAAAGAAGCTCTTGACTGTGAACTTTTCAAAGAAATAAGATCCCGTCAGCCATTTGATAAAAATCTTTTCCTTCCCTGTCCCTTGATTGATACTCCCTGGGAAAGTAGAACTTTCCTTAAAATCCCAGGGGTTTACCCCACCCACCGCCAAGCTTCAACCCTAATTGAAGATTTGAAGGACGATTTGGACAAATACTCTCAGGAAGTTCATCGCATATACACTCCAGTCTGGGAGGAGTGGGCAAAACGAAAATGAAAATTGGTTTTGTTAGGCTAGCAAACTCTATCGAAAACTACTTAGCAATATGACCAGTAAGTTGATCGAACAAAATGTTGCCAGGTTACTGGCTGAACTCCCTGACGGAGTTGAACTAGTGGCAGCAGCAAAAACGAGAACAGCTGAGGAGATTCTGGAAGCTATTCAGGCGGGAATAAAAATTATTGGAGAGAATTATGTCAAGGAAGCAAGGGAAGCATATAAACTGGTGGGCAAGAGAGCGAAATGGCATTTTATTGGAACCCTTCAAAAGCATAATGTCAGGAGAAATATGCTGGAAATATTCGACATGATAGAAACTGTTGATTCTTTGGACATAGCTAGGGAAATTGATAAAAGATGTGCTCAAATTGGCAAAATAATGCCAATATTGATTGAGGTAAACAGTGGCAGAGAGCCGCAGAAATCAGGAGTGCTCCCGGATGATGCGGAACAATTAGTAAGAGAAATATCCAGCCTTGGAAATATCAAGGTGACGGGCCTTATGACCATGGGGCCTCGTTTTGGAAACACTGAAGACTCCCGACCTTATTTTGTGGAGACCAGAAAGATATTTGACAAAATTAAAGGGCTGGGGTTACCCAATGTAGAGATGAGATATCTTTCCATGGGCATGACTAATTCTTACAAAGTTGCCCTGGAGGAAGGCGCCAATATAATCAGGATAGGCACAAGAATATTTGGCGAGAGGGACCAGGTATAATAGTTATGTGTCTAATCCGCCCTTAAAGATGACAAGCTATCTTATTTAGGAGTCCATCTATTCCCCATCCTTTGGCAGCAGAAATGAGAGCAATGTCCTCACTCGGTAGCAGGATTTCTTCCTCGAAGCAAGGAATAGTAGTTAATGCTTTCATATCTGCCTCGCCGCTTAGAGCTAGATCCAGCTTGTTGAACACGGTAATTTTTAGTTTCCTTTCCAGCTTTAGCTCGCTGAGTATCTTTTCTACTGTGAGGCACTGATTAGCAGCGTTCCTGTGTGTTATGTCAACTATATGTAGTAGCAAATCAGCTTCCTCAAGTTCCTCCAAAGTAGCGCGGAAGGCAGCTATAATAGAAGGCGGAAGTTTGTGAATGAAGCCAACGGTATCGGTGATTAGAAATCGTTGCCCGGTGGGTAGAGCCAGCCGCCGAGTCACAGGGTCCAAAGTAGAAAAGAGCCTGTCTTCTACATCCACAGTGGCTTTGCTTAAGGTGTTAAACAAAGTGCTCTTACCAGCGTTGGTATAACCCACGAGAGCTACGATGGGCATGCCGGTTTCCTTACGGCGTTCCCTGTAAAGAGTTCGATGCTTCCTGACACTTTCTATTTTCTGCTGAAGGAGATTGATACGCTTATAGATAAGGCGGCGGTCGGTTTCCAATTGTGCTTCACCGGGACCTCTGGTGCCAATGCCACCGCCGAGTCGCTCTAAATGGCGCCACTGCCCGACCAGCCGGGGCAGAAGATATTGATGCTGGGCGAGTTCGACCTGGAGTTTTCCTTCGTGGGTTCGAGCTTTTCGGGCGAATATGTGTAAAATTAGAGCGCTGCGGTCAATAACTTTGACTCCCAATACCTCCTCGAGATTTCTTTGCTGTCTGGGCGATAATTCATCATCAAAGATCACTGTGTCGTAATGGGTTTGCTCTTTGAGGGCGATTAGCTCTTCGATTTTACCCTTACCTATATAATAGGTGGGCGAAGGCGAGTCCAGCTTTTGAGTTAACGTGCCTACTACATTGGCGCCTGCTGTTTTAGTCAGGTGAGCTAGCTCTTCTAAGGAATCTATAACTGACCAATCGTGGTTGGAGGCTTTGCCTCCTACCCCGACGAGTAATGCTCGTTCTACCGTGGCTTCAGTGGTAAAAATTTTTTGCTTTATCTTCCCCTCCTATGCTTTTTGTCGTTGCCAGCCCTGACTTGTCGGGGCTTGGCAATCTCTGTCGCTAAATTCCAAATCCTAAAATCTGATCCCTGATTTAATCAGGGACTAAATAAATCCAACTATCAAAATTCAAAGGACTAAACTGTTTTTGTCATCTATATTTTGTATTTTGCCATTGTTTGGAATTTGGTGCTTGAGATTTGGGGTTTTGTATCTTCTGCCCTTCAATCAGCTTCCTATTATGCCGGGGTTTGCTTCATCGCCCCGATTCATCTGGATTTATCGGGGCTCCTCGCAGTGACAGTTTCGGGCGTGCCAAGTAACACCTCCCCTACCCTATTCCAGGGTACCGTCAAGGTCTTATCTATGAGTATTATGTCAACTTTAACCTCTACGGAAATTTGCTCCTGTTGGAACTGGGGCAGGCCCATGTTTGCCTCGACCCGGCTGAGCTTCTCCCCCAACATATAGACTCTACCCTGTCTTATGCCCGTCAAAGTTTCCATGGGCAGAGAGAGGTTGTCCCGCTTGCATCGGGACTCTGTTTCACCCTCTCCCGGGTCTCTCCCCTCAAGGGAGAGGGTTTGGGTGAAGGTATCCACCAGGATGAAGTCATTACCCGTAGCCTGTAACTTGGAGAATTTCATGATATGAAGCCTTCTATGATGCCCTTCGCTTTGTTCAGGGTGACTCCGATAAGATCTGGACTGCCTTTTTCTTCTGTCCCACTCACCTCAAACCAGTGGATCCTGCTATCGTCGGGGCGAAACCAGGCATACTGGTGACGCGCCAGTCGATGCGTTTCATATTTGATTTTATCAATAGCCTGAGGCAAAGTCATCTCGCCTCGAAGAAATTGCCCTATCTGCTTGTAACCTATGCCCGACATAGAGGGCAAGGAAGGGCTATAACCTTTTTTCAATAGCTGTTCCACTTCTTCAACCAGTCCCATTTGTATCATTTTATCAACACGCAAATCAATCCTTCTGTATAATTCGCTTCTTTCCTGGGTTAAACCGACGAGCAGGACAGGGAAATCTGGCGCCTTTTTACGCTGTAATTGAGAAGGCGGCTGTCCTGTCGCACGATAGATTTCCAGCGCTCTTATTATGCGGCGGATATTACTGGGGTTGATTTTTGCTGCCGCTACAGGGTCAATATTTTGCAACTCCTGATGAAGTCTATGGCTACCTTCTTGCTCTGCTCTGGCTTCTAACTGGCGTCTCAGCTTCTGGTCAGGTGGCACCTGGGGTATCCTCCATCCCTCCACCAACGACCACACATAGAGACCGCTGCCACCGACCAGTAAGGGCAATTTGCCCTTCTGCTGAATAGATTTCAGCGCCTCAATGGCTAGTTGGTGATACATAGCCAGACTAAAATTTTCGTCGGGCTCGACTACATCAATGACATGGTGAGGGACCGATGCCCTCTCGGCCGGAGTTGGCTTATTAGTGCCGATATCCATATAGCGATAGACCTGGCGGCTATCGGCGCTTATTATCTCCGCGGGAAAGTACTGGGCCAGGTGCAGAGCAAGCTCGCTTTTCCCGACAGCAGTGGGACCGATGATAGCAATCACTGACTACTGACTACTTTATTCTTTTCTTGATTTCGGCAGTTTGCTCAACAATACCCACGAATTCTTCAGCTTTGAGGCTGGCTCCGCCGACCAGGGCACCATCGATTTCCGGATGTGAAATAAACTCAGCAATATTAGCACTGGTAACACTGCCGCCATAAAGGATGCGTAAATCCTGGGCTATGTTCTTATTCCATATCTTAGCCACAACGTCACGAATGAACTGGATAGTAGCTACCGCCTGCTCACCGCTGGCTGCCTTGCCCGTGCCGATAGCCCAAACTGGCTCATAGGCAATTACTAGATTCTTCGCCACCTCGTCAGAGCTTCGGCTCAAAGCGGCGGGCTCTATACCATTCAAAGCCGCCGTCACCTGCCGGTTAATCACCTCCTCTGTCTTGCCAGCTTCATTCTCTTCAAGCCTCTCTCCAACGCACAAGATAGGATTAAGCTTATTTGCCAGTGCTGCCTTTACCTTTTTGTTAACTATTTCATCAGTGTCCCCAAAATACCATCTTCGTTCAGAATGTCCCAGTATGACAAATTCACATAGCTCTCTTAGCATCAGGGGGGATATCTCACCGGTATAAGCCCCTTTAGACTCAAAATACATGTTTTGTGCACCGAGCTTAACAGACGAACCGTGGAGCATCATATTTATGGCAACTAAGGATACGAAGGGTGGGCAGAGCACTTTTTCCACTCCTTCTACCCTATCCAGTTTCTCACGCATCTCGATAACAAGCCTTTCAGCTTCAGTAACCGTGGTATTCATTTTCCAATTACCAGCAACAAAAGGTATTCGCATTTCGCACTCTCCTTCTCACCCTATTAAATTGGGATTGATGCTCTTATTTCTTATCCAACAAAATCTCCACTATCCAACAAAATCTCCACTCCGGGTAAGGCAACGCCCTCCAAAAATCTCAGGCTGGCCCCACCCCCTGTGGAGACATGGGTCATTTTATCCGTTAGTCCCATTTCCTGAACTACTTCAGCAGAAGAGCCACCACCGATAATAGTAGTGGCATTGAGGGTGGACAGAAAACTGGCTATGGACCTGGTACCTTGAGCAAATTGAGGTATTTCATAAATCCCCATAGGGCCATTCCACATGATGGTACGACATTTTTTCAGTTCACTACAGAAAAGCTCAATGGATTGAGGGCCAATATCTACGATATGGCTACCCGATGGTATGTCGGTTGTTGGTACTATCCTGGTGGGGGCTCCAGCTTTGATTTCTTCCGCCACAACTACATCAATTGGGAGTAGAAATGGCACCCTCCACTCCTGGGCTTCCTGTAGCAATTTCTTGGCCAGGCCCAACTTATCATTCTCTATTAAAGAACGCCCTACCTCGTATCCTTGTGTCTTTAAGAAAGGCGCAGCCATGCCACCACCAACCAGCAGCACATCAATCTTTCTTAGCATATTTTGTAATAGCTCTATCTTATCACTCACCTTAGCACCGCCTATAAGGCAGACCAATGGGCGCGCTGAATCGTGCAAGAGCTTCTTCATCATCTCCAGCTCCTTTTTCATCAAAAAGCCAGCCACCGCGGGCAGGTATTTTGCCACACCCACAGTAGAAGCATGAGCCCGATGGGCAGTGCCGAAGGCATCATTAACATAAATGTCAGCCAGACTGGCTAGCTTCCCGGCAAAGTCGGCATCATTTGCTTCCTCTTCGGGGTGAAAGCGTAGATTTTCCAGAACCAAAATGTCACCCTCTTTGAGTGTCTCCACTTTGCTTTCTACTTGCTGGCCTATACAATCGGATACTGTGCTGACAGGTACACCCATAAGCTGTGACAACCTCTGCGCTATCGGGGCCATCCGCAAATTTTCAACTACGTTGCCTCCAGGGCGTCCTAAATGCGAGCAGAGGATTATTCTGGATTTATGGTCAACGAGATATTTGATAGTAGGTAGCGAAGCTCGGATGCGGCTATCATCGCTAATGTCGCCAGTTTTTATATTGAGCGGAACATTAAAATCGGCTCTGAGTAGAACTCTTTTGCCTTTAACTTCTATATCTTCAACAGTCTTTTTCGGCATTTTCCCTCCTAGAAGTCGCGCTTCACTAGAAAACAAGCTGTCTCTTTGAGTGGAGCTTGCCTGGATGTGTCAATCCGAGCAGTCTCGAGCTGTGCCAAAGCTTTGTAATAATATTGTTCAGCTAAATCTTCAGCATAATCCCTGGCGCCTAAGTGGTCCAGAACCTTCTTAACCTCTGTGATATCTTCGCCCTCGATAGATTTTTGAGAATAAAGCTTCTCGAGTCTTTTTCTTTCCTTACCCTCACTATTCTGCAATCCATAAACTACGGGCAAAGTTTTCTTTCTCTGAGAGATATCGCTAACAGATTTACCAGTGCTTTCCTCCATTCCCCAAATTCCCAATATGTCATCGCAAATCTGATAGGCTATGCCTAATTCTTCGCCGAACAGGTGAAAAAAATCCACCAGCTTACTATCTTCGCTGCTCAGATATGCTCCCAAAGAAGTTGATACGGCAAACAGGGCTGCTGTTTTTTTGGCTGCCATATTAAGATAATCCTCAATGGTGATGTCGAGACGGTTCTCATATTCGAGGTCTAAGTATTGCCCTTCGCAAAGCTCCAAACAAGCCAGGCTCAACATTTTAGCGGAACTAGCGACCTTTTCACCAGCTATTCCCTTCTCTTTTAGTTTAAGCAATGCTAAGTAGGCCAGGGTGAACATGGCATCGCCGGCATTTATCGCCTGAGACTGGCCCCATAGTTTCCATACAGTTGGCCGGTGATGGCGCTCATAGCTAACATCTTCTATATCGTCATGGATTAAAGAAAAATTGTGGATGAGTTCGACGGCTGCTGCGGCAGGCATTACCTGCGACATGCCACCCCCCACCGCTTGACAACTAAGAAGACAAAGGGTAGAGCGAATAAATTTGCCCGATTCTCTGCTGCAAGAATGTCCATGCTCATCCTGCCAGCCCATGTGGTATCGCAGTATCTTACGAAGAACCGAAGGACAGTTCTCGATGATCTTATGCAACTCAACTCGTACTGCGTCCTGATAAGATGTGCAAGATTCAGGCAATCCGTATTTTGTGCCCATAAAAACCAGTCCATATTAACGGCTTAGAAGACAGATTGTCAACTAAAACTACAACAGCAAGCTTGCGGAAACTGTATCAGCGCGCTATAATTAGCACTTTGATATTAAGAGTGCTAATTACAGGAGGTAAGTAGATGAATTGTATTATGTGTGGAAATCCATTACTCTACGACAGGGTTGTTTTCCATTGTTCTTGTGGTGTCTTTGTGCACGCCTACTGTTGGGATGAGCATGTGCTGCAAGCTCATCGACCATCCTTTGAGATAGGTAGCGTCAATTTGGATGGCGAATTTAGAGCAAGGGAGAGCAAAGTGGAGGAACAGGTCTCAATGGCTCAAGCCTCAGAAGAACCAGGCCCAGAAGAAACAAGCTCAGAAGAGCAAAGCTCAGAGGAAGAAACAACACCTCTTCTGGAATAAAGGAGGATATAAATGCCTACTTATCAATATCAATGCCTGAACTGTAAACTGCAATTTGAGCTTAAGCAGAGCTTTCATGATAAACCAATAGCTGATTGTCCTACCTGCCACGGAATTGCCCGTCGCCTTTTCTCTCCAGTCCCCATCCTATTTAAAGGACCAGGCTTTTATGTAACCGACTCCAGGGAGGAAAGGAAAAAAAGGGCTAATCCTGAAGGGTTAAAGCAAAAAGAAAAAGGTAGTGGAGGCAATGAGTCATGAAATGTCCTGTCTGTGGCAAAGAAGCCAGGGCCCATATTTATTACTGTGCCAAATGTGCTGTTTATGTGCACGAGAAATGCTAGCAGAGGCATGTAGCACAGGCTCACAAAGACTAGCTCACCCTTTATTTTCATCATTCAAGCTCTATCATGCTATACTTAATTTGGTTGTCCCTGTAGCTCAGCTGGACAGAGCGGCTGCCTTCTAAGCAGCGGGTCGTGGGTTCGAATCCCTCCAGGGACGCCAGGGAAACTTACGCTTTAGTAAATAGGCGATGACCGATAAATATGACGTAGAAGTGAAGTTACTTGCCGTCATCCCTGATGCCGAAAAATTGATAGAGACAGCAGGCAGGCTGTGCTGGGACACACAAGATAAAACAGGCACGGTACCCGACCGAATTCAGAAGTGGCTGGAGGTCGGGCATGAGTCAATGGTGGAACATGCTTGCGCTACCTTCTACATTCGTGCCAGCCGCGTCCTGACCCATGAGCTTGTCAGGCACAGATTGGCAAGTTACAGCCAGAGAAGCCAGCGATATGTGAAGGAGACCGAGCCAAGATATGTCGAGCCGCCTCCAATCAAAGACAACGAAGCTGCCCATAAGCAGTTCGAGGAGTCAATGACAGCCTGCTGGAAAGCCTATGGCGACTTATTAACCAAGGGGATAAAAGCTGAGATTGCTCGCTATGTCCTTCCCAACGCCTGTGAGACCCAGATAATCTGCACCTGGAATTTCCGCGAAATTCGCCATATCATCAAGCTACGCACATCCAAGCGAGCGCTTCCTGAGTTTAGGGCTGTCGCCGAGGAAATGCGGAAGCTAGTAAAGGAACTAGCCCCCCAGGTATTTGCGGATCTGTGATTGGTGGAGCGGAGTCATTTCTTGGGATTCTTATTGCTGACTTCCTTCGGATACCAGCGTTCATTAAAATCAGGAAGGTTTTTGCTGTGGGTTAAGATGACAATCTCGTCGCCTTTACGGAGTTTTGTGTCGTCATCGGCAAAGTGAAATTTATTGTCGCGATAGTAAAAAATGACCTTCGCATCTTTGGGAAGCCCCAGTTCACTAACGCAAATTGCGTCCTCCTCACCAGCCGTAAAAGTAAAAAATCTAGCATCTTCTTTTAACAACGTAGATAAATTGATATTATCAAGTCCGCGTACCATATTGTCCAGGTGCCGGCTCATCGCCCATACCGGGATAATAGTATCTTCAAGCCCGAGTTCACGGCATAATTGCACCAAATCCGTATCTTCGATACTGGTTATAACGCGCTTAAAGCCCATCGAACGTCCCAGCAGGGATGTGATGATATTAATCTGGTCGCTATTGGTCAGGCAAAATAGAATATCGCTGTTTTTGGGATCAACTTGACTAAGTATTGCCGGCTTGGCCGAGTCGCCATGCAGGAAGCTGCAATCCAGTTCATCTGAAATCCGATCGATTTTTTCCTTATCGACTTCTATAATAATCACTTCGTGCCCCTGTTTTATCAATGTTTTAGCTGTTATAATCGTTAACGGGCTGGCTCCTGAAAATACAATCCTCATATTATGCCTCCAGTCTTCTTCCAATCCAAGTCCGAGGATAGAATAGCACTAACCAGGCAATAATTTCCAATCTCCCAAGAAGCATATCTGCACATAGAACTCCTTTAAGAAGTGGATGCAGGTCGGGAGCACTTATTCCAGTCGATAACCCGACTGTACCAATCGCCGAGACAACCTCGAATAAAGAATCAAGCGGGTTATGCCCCATGCCTACAAATATTAGCCACGAAATCCCAATGGAGGCCAGAAAAACAAAAACGATACTGAGAGCGTTCTGTATCTCGTCTGTTTCCAGCCGGCGCCTGCCAAGACTGGCTTCGGCAACAGCTTGCTTGGGCATACTGGCGCGCTGTAGAAAAATATAGAGTAACTGCACCAAAATAAATAAACGTAGAATCTTGATGCCTCCGGCAGTAGACCCGACGCCGCCGCCCAGAAACATGGAAAAAATGAGCGTAAGTTTTGCACCAGCGTTGAGTTGAGAAATATCCAACGTAGAGAAGCCCGCCGTTGATTGAGCAGAAAAAGCATTTAATGCTCCATGGCGCAGTGCTTGAATCCAGCTAAACCATCCTGGGTAAAGAGAAACCATGCCATAAGTAACGCTGCCACCAAACCGGCTATAAGAAGCCCCTGCAGCTGGCGGTCTCGTATTAATACTCTTCCGCCCTCTTTAAATGAGCGGAAGTATAAGACCAGAGGAATAGCGCCTGCCACTGATAGCAATATCACCATCGCTTGCAGCCAATGACTACTCAATCCCGCCAGGCTGGCATCATGAGGTGAAAACCCGCCGGTAGATACTGCGGAAAGAGAGTATATTACACTGTTGAACCATCCGGCATCCAGCAACCCTAATGCGACAATGCCGAAACCGGTCAATATTGAGTAGACAATAATCACACGGCGGGCATGTGCCCTGGTACTACCGACCAGGTCTTCCTCATAGTCTTCTAAATCGCCAATACGCTTGGCTGCCAGACCCGGCCGGATCATGGTTGCCACGAAAAGAATGACGATACCCAGACCGCCGACCCACTGCATCCAGGCACGGGAAAATAGAAAAATAGCTGGTTTAGCTGCCACTGAAGCCGTAACGCTCAAGCCTGTTGTCGTTACGCCGGAGATGGTCTCGAACAGCGCATCTGTAAAGCTTAAGCCGGAAGCCATGGTAGGCCAGGTCAGCACCATCGGCGCAAATAGAAACACCAGAGCGGTAACGACCATGGCTTCGTTTGTTTGGATGCGTTTGGGACTCGGCAGCCTTTGCAGGAAAAATCCTGTCACAAAGACACCCGCCACAACAATGGCATACCGGAGGGTAACACGGTAATCGCCGAGTATAACGGATACAACTAACGGCACCAGCGTAAGCAGCGCCAGAACGACGCAGAGCTGGCCGAAATATTTCAGTACCGGCCGAGGTCGAACGGAATACCTCAGTGCACGCACTATTAACCCCGGTTCATTTCAATTCTATACATTGATATCGACTCCATATCTGATCCTTGATAATCATATGAGCTTAGAGATGCGAGTCGGATATAAAGTATATGTATCAGTTACAACCTATTATAGCTCTTTTAAACAAGATATTGTGAGGACCAATCGCGCGATAGGGTAGCGCATTTTTGAAGAAGGCTGGTGTGAGTTTTATGTCTGAGCACCGCGAGCCGAGAAAGTGGGGAAGGGGGGACTCGAACCCCCACGCCTTTCGGCACATGATCCTAAGTCATGCTCGTCTGCCAATTCCGACACTTCCCCGAGAGGAAGCTACCTAATACAATAGCATTTTACAAGGCTCGCCTCAAGCTATCGCCATTCTAGCATTGAGCGCTGCAAGTGAGATACACTGCTGTTCAATTGGGAATATATATATGCGGAAAATGAATTTTGTGGTAAGATAGACAATGAACTCTTCCTTGAGGGGGTTTGAGACTATGAGTGTACAAGCAGAAGAATTAAAGGGAATAGCTGAGAAAGTTCTATATATCCTGGGTGTTTTGGATTATTCCGAGTTACAGCTTACATACGCACTAAAAACTGAGGGAAAATGGAAAGTAAGCTTTGCATATGATCATTCCCGTCGCGCTATTAGAAGGCTAGGATCTTTTGCGGTTGATGCCGAGGGTGGAGAAATTGAAGGGATGTGGTTGGATAGGTCATGGAAGTAAATATCAATACTATGCTCTAAATGACTGGTAAAATTACCCTGTCAGCTTCAAAATGCAGTCATAATCTCTCCCATACCATTGAATAACCCCCAGCAAGTTCCAGGAACACCATCCTTCACAAAGTGAAGAATTAGGTCTACTACAAATTAGGTATCATGTCCCCCCAACAATCTTGGTGTTGGTCCTCATTCACCTGATAAGGCGCGGGGTTAAATTGAGTCAACATACTGGCGAAATGTTAGCTAAGGGATAGCTTATGGGAGCGGTTGTTCAGGAACCAGGTTGGTGAGGCTCAGTGGACGGAACAAAGAACATTTAGTCTAGCTTTCGGCCTAATCTCGTAATAGCGTAACAAACTCATCTCTTGTCAGCTCGGCGTCGCTAATTAAAGCTCTCAATAATCCTCGGCCTAATTCCTTGTGTCTTGGCACTGAGAGTCTGCCTTTCGATGGGTGTAGCAAAATCATGTGGCTGCCTTCAGTATGGTCCCAAACATATCCAATCTTGTGCATTGCTTTAACGAAATCATCCCCTGATATTACCGGGAGGCGAGCCACTTAGACCGCTACCTCCACCTCTTTCACCTCTATGATAGAAGGAATTGGCTCTCCATGTTTGCGCATGCTGGCTATGTAGCCCTGTATAGCCTCCCTGATATTAGCAGTAGCCTCTTCGTTGGTTCTTCCCTGCGAGTGGCATCCGCGTAAAGCTGGACAGCTCACTACGATATATCCGTCCTCATCCTGCTCAAAAGTAATCGCAAACTTCATAACAATATCTCCTCCCCACAACTATAACAGCTTTTCAAAACTCCAATTAAATTATAGCAAAAATTGGTCAAACACGCCTCAGTGTGCGATTTTTGCTCTCTTGTTGGGACTCGCCTCAAACCATCACACCCAGTCAAGCTAGGAATTCCAGGGGCACCATACCAATTAGGCTTACTACAGATTAGGTATCATGTCCCCAGAATAATACAGGGAAAGGCTAATAGGTAGTTTGACATCATTTGGCCATCGACTTAGAATTCATGCAAGAGTTGTTTGGATGGTGGGATAGGAAATTAGAATGAGAAAGATAATTGTGGAGGAGCTTATAAGAGCTGGATGTGTCTTCCTACTTTCGATGTGGGTCCTTGGGAACCTTAAGAACACGGGTGTGCTTGCTCTCTCTACCTTAAGTTTGCTTGCCGTTGGTGCTGGAGTCTCAGCGGCTATGTTTTCAGTTTTGGTCGTGCTGAGGAGGAGGACCGGAAAGGAATTTATGCTCAAGCGTGGGCGCTATTTGCTGACCTTATCGTTGGTGGTCGGTGTGCCCTTGTTTATCTGGCGTATGCTGGAGGGAGAAATAACTCGAGCTGTCCTTCTTCTCATTGGAATGCTATTCGTGGGCCTATTGCTGTTTGTCGCAAGAAAAAAAATTGGATTGAGATGGTAGTTGAATGATTGATTTGGAATTAGATTGGGGATTCATTATTGCGCTATCTATAGGTATCGCTTTATTGGTCGCAGCGGTTGTTTGGGCTGTCTGGTGGTTCAAGCGTATGATGCCTGAGCTGAGATACACAGCTAAAGCTATCGCCAAGTACCTGAAAAAAATAAGATATCGGACTTTCTGGTGATGCCCGCCTCTCAGCTTATCCCTGGTGGAGATGATTGTTTAAAACAAGAGCCTAACGTGCATCTTACCGACTCGGCCTGGAAATTCCAGGGACACCATATCAATTAGGCCTACTACGAATTAGGTATTATGTCCCCAGAATAATAGTTGAAATCTGGCTAATCGCTCTCCCACTCCCCCTTTCTAACACAGATAAATATGAGTGGTAGAATTGCCCAACCCACTATGCTTGATGCTAGGCAAAAGCCCCAAAGTTTACGCTTGAGAGCTAGAATTCCCCCAGTCAATACGACTCCACTTACCGTGATGCCAGCCAGAAGGGTAAATACTGGGTTTAGGTAAAAAGGAAGGTAGTAGCCCCACCTATGGAAGACGTCTAGTGACCCATATGCCGCAACAGCGATGCCACCCATTACCACCCCACCAATTATCATCAAGATACCTGCTGCTATTCTCATTCTACCCGCCCTTGACTTTGGATTTTGCCACCATAATTAACACTGGTCAAATTCCAGGGACACCATACCAATTAGGCCTACTACAAATCAGGTATTATGTCCCCAGAATAATGCGAAAGCAAGCCCATCGCCCAATCGAAAGGGCATACCCCTTCTTGATATTCAGATCCCTATCTCTCAACTATTTGGATTTTGAGGATAGGTTAACACTTTATTGCAGAATTGAGAGTGTATCTAAATGATACTTAGTAGGGCCTGGTACAGCTGAGATGCAATCTTCCGAGCGCCAGGCCAAAACCATAGTCAAATTTATGGCGGATAAGACGGCGTCTGGAATCTGCCTCTATACAAAATATTTGCTGACCCTTTCAACACTATAACTTCCACGATTGTTTAAAATATTCATATCCTTTGTCTTAGTAAAATATTTGTCATAGTAGAATAGAAGTATCCCTGTTGACGCATGGTAGGTAAGAAAGAGGAAGCCGTGAGGGTTACATTAAAGGTTATAGAAGCAGAAATCGGCGGCTAAGCTGGACATTCTTCCAGCCACCCGATGTAATACAAAAAGCTAAACAAAAATTGGAACATGCCCAAGGTAAGGGGCCGCTCATAGACTATTACGTTACAGTTTGTGGCGACGACTTCCAATGGATAATGACCCATCAGCAGGGCGAAGATAGCGAGAAAATCCACAAGTTAGCCTGGAATACATTTGTGGAATGCACCAATGTAACTAAAATCTTGAAGCTCCATGGTGCCGGGCGGGACCTTCTATCTGATGCTTTCTCCAGCATTGTAAAGGGTATGGGACCTGGGGTAGTGGGTCAATTTAAGCATAGTTGAAACAAGCTGGCGTTGGTTGACAATTTCATAGCTACATGATATAATTTCACATGCGACATCGCGAGTAACTTATTTTAGAGGCTTTAACATGCAGCCAAATGAGCAGAAAGTACTCAAGCCTGAATTGCCTCCAGGCGAAGTTTATCGAGAGAGGGCCGCGACCTTATTGAGTAGAGCACTGTTAGCTCTGCTGGTTATATTCGTCATTAGTAACATCAGTTGTCTAGTTTTATTCTTCCTAAACGGTTTTGGGATTACAAGTCTTAGTGACACAGCTCTATGTGCTCTGGCTGCAGCAACCGTGGCTGAAGTAGCAGGACTGATTACATTTATTATCAAGGGTCTAATCCCTTAAATCTTAGGCTCAGATTAGTTCAATCCGTGAATCCACTTTTCCAGTGCCATTAAGTAGTGCAAGGTTTTTACCTTTCGCTTTCTCTGAGGAAGCTAATGATAAAAGGGCTACAGCGGTGCGTAGGACTTCTGCTTTGGAGGTTTTGTCCATCTTCTTTCTCAGCGTTTCTAGAGTTTCATAAGCCTCTTCGCTGAGTTCTAGATTTAATCTCTTCATATATATATACTCCCCTCTGGCTACGTTGAACCGTAGTAAAATCCACTCTTCTTATGCACCTTCTTTACACACTTATAATGTACTACTTGTGCCTCTTTTCCCCACTTTTCCCCACAATCCTATTATAAACCATATCATTACTTTGTCAACACCTTTTGGCACTTTTTCTGCATTTTCTGAGCACTTTTCGTCCCCGGAAGGTTCCCTTAGAAAAAAGAGTAAATATAAATGAACACAATTTTAACAAACATCATACTGTGGATGACTGTCCTTATGGCGGTGGACCTGGCATAAAGTTAGAGTCGGGGAGTCTCATTTTCATGCTCTAAAGCCTCGCAAACGAGGATATAGCGTAAGAATAGCAAGCTTCACGATAAAACACGCTCTGAGGGTCTAAGAGTGGGGGTAGTGACTTTTTTTAGCTATGAAAAAATACCAAAACAGGCATTTTCAGGTTGAAACAGAGGCGAAAACGTCTATGAAATTCCGGAGACACCATACCAGTTAGGCCTACTACAAATCAGGTATTATGTCCCCAGAATAATAGTTGAAATCTGGCTAAACGCTCTCCCACTCCCCCTTTCTAACGCAGATAAATATGAGTGGTAGAATTGCCCAACCCACTATGCTTGATGCTAGGCAAAAGCCCCAGTGCTTGCGCTTTAAGCATAGAATCCCCCCAGTCAATACGACTCCACTTACCGTGATGCCAGCCAGAAGGACAAATACTGGGTCTAGGTAAAAAGGGGTGTAGTAGTGATTCCACGTGTTTGGGATGTATAGTGCTCCAGATGCCGCAACAGCGATACCACCCATTACCACTCCACCAATCATCATCAGGATACCTGCTGCTATTCTCATTCTACCCGCCCTTGACTTTGGATTTTGCCACCATAATTAACACTGGTCAAATTCCAAGGACACCACGCCAAACAGGCCTACTACGAATTAGGTATTATGTCCCCGGAATAGGATAGATGCTAATGAGACTTCATGTAGAACCACACAGGACTAAAGGAATAACAGCCGCAAGGCAACCTACAACTATTGATATTGCAAATAGCACTATACCAGCAATATTCCAGCCCCTCTGCGTACTCTTGAAGTGCTCGATGCTGTCCCATTTCTTATTTCGCCATGCCCACTCATTTCCCTTTATGCCAAGAACGATAGCCCACACAAGACTAAAAAAGGGAATAAAACACAGTAGCGCTATCAAGACACCATTGCAGATCCCCCATATCCAGGTTAAGACGAATGCTCCCCAGCTCCACCCCTTAACTTCCTCTGGGACTATGGCTAATTTACCTTGTCCTGATGTATTCTCTGCCGTTACCCCAATCTTAAGCCTCTGTCCACACTCAGGGCAAAACATGAAGCCCTCACCTACTTCTTTTCCACATTTTGGACAAAATGGCATAGCTTCACCTCCTGTCCTTTTGATACATCATATGAGAATTAAGAACAATGGTCAATACCGCAAGCTCCAGGGACACCATACCAATTAGGCCTACTACAAATTAGGTATTATGTCCCCAGAATAAAAGAACATGGACAAGAAGCTGATCACAAGCGGCAACAAATTTGAGATGGTAGCATAATTATGGGTAATTATCCCTTGGTGTCAAGTAAGGCCAGAGTCTTTTTAACTTCCAGACTTTCTTGCGAGCCATGTCAGAAATAGCCCAACAGCAACTATAGGGATGCTAAGCCACAGGAAGAAGGTGAGTTTAGTATCTAAGTAAAACCAAATGAAGTAGGACACAATGCCGATTGTACAGATTAGCCAAACCCATCTTTTTAGCCAAATCTCTAATCTATCTTGCCACCTCATTGCCTGGGCTCTCTTTGAGCTCTGTCTCATTAGTGTCCATAGTATAAACTGGAAATTGAAAGCTCGCAAATTCCAGGGACACCATACCAATTGAAGTAGAATACTACTACAACTACATATTATCCACTTACTATCTTATCCAACAGCTCATCGCGTTTTTTCTTTAATGCTTCAAATCTGGTATCCCATTCTCCTGATTCAACTGTGATTATAGCTTTAAAGTGGAGTGAACCCCTGAGACTGGACACTTTGGGTTAGGAAGATTAGGAAGGTCTGGCAGGGTCAGAGTATAATCGAGAGGAGAAAGGACCTTGCCATGAGGAATCAAAGAAGTTTCAGCTTAGAGTTC
>Ga0209979_1000232_pt1 | contig 85680 bp, 88 predicted proteins | sample AnhtaG_FD_183114 | JGI IMG/M metagenome (GOLD analysis project Ga0209979, IMG submission 183114) | Deep subsurface microbial communities from Anholt, Denmark to uncover new lineages of life (NeLLi) - Anholt_01485 metaG (SPAdes) (version 2) | ecosystem: Environmental > Aquatic > Marine > Oceanic... | reverse complement strand
TCATAGATTCAAAGGTCTTCACCCAGGAGGAGAAATGGCTCTACAGGCGTCTAGGGTTGCCTCTCTACCAGTTTACAGCCATCTTCCCTAGAACCAGAGCCCGGTTTATCTCTTTCTCCTTCCAAAATACCAAGAGGGCTTCTTTGAACTTCCTAGAGTATGTCTTCTCTCATCTGGATGGCCATGGCAACCTCCTCGAACGTATATGCGTTTATGTTGCCTACGGCTCCAGCGAGTGGTTATCCCGCCGGTTTCACAGAGAGAGATGTCCTAACTTCGTTCTTCCTCCGATTCGCGATAGGCGGAAGTCACCCCCGTTTCAAGAACATCCATGCCATATGGGTCAAAAGGACCATTCTTGATACTATCGATAGTGTAAGGTTTTGAAGTGAATAGCTTGCGGGATCCACTGAGTTCGTCATAGCAGAACACACATATCTCAAGCTTGGATTCAGAGCCGAGCGCCATCAGCTCCTCCAAACGAAGGGTTCCCATTTTCGCCTTACGCCTCACATCGCGAGGAAAGGCTGACCAATCTCGAAGAATGTCGGTGCTGTTGACGTAAAGGAACATTGTCATCCTTCTTCTCCGCCCCCCTTTCTTGGCTGGCAATAACCTCGGGATGTTATAGCTAGGACTACCATCAGGGCTTAAAGGAATGTCCACAAAGCTCCAGACCCCGGTCTCTTTTCCTTTAACAACAAGTCTCGCTGTCATCTCAAGGTCGATAGCGTTCCTAGCCCCTAAGTTCTGGATTTTGAACTTATATCTATAGCCGCATTTGTCTTCTCTTGATTTCTTGAGAGGAGTCCTGCTTAATGAATCGGAGAAGGTGATTCTTGGAACCACCCTGTGATAGAGGATCCACCAGGCGATCCAATTCGTCACCACCCCACTAATGAAACCCGCTAGAAAGCTAACTATTTCATTAGTCATGATCACCCCGAATGAACACCTAAGAGGCGGGATAACATATACTTCTACAGAACTGTTCTGTATAAGGAGGCGCCCTGGCTGATTATGAAGAAAGCTCTAGAAACACCAATAGACCAATAGTCTGCATATTGCAGAAATCCTCTGTGTATAGCGTCCAGGTATCAGCTACAGTGCGTGTTCTTGAAGCTCCTTGTTCATTACCTCTCGGGCTAGGGAAACATATACCGAGGTGGTCTTGAGGTCCGCGTGGCCGAGGGCTTCCTGGACGGTCCTCAGGCTTGTTCCCTTGGCCACATGGTGGGTGGCAAAGGTGTGCCTCAGGGTATGGACGGAAGCGCCCTCGATGCCGGCCTCGTCCAGGTATTTCTTGACGATGTTCTGAGACGCTCGGGGCCCCAGGGGCTTTCTAAACTTGCTGACAAAAACACGGTCGTCTTCTATGTCTGGCCTGATCTTCAGATAGGCTTTGAGGGCTCGGCAAGCCTTGTAGTTCAAGGCTATGTAGCGATCGCGGCGGCCCTTACCGGCTCTAACATGGAGGACTCCTACGCTTTCTGGGGCGCGTTTCAGGCGGGCCGGGAGTTCTATGTCCCGAAGCGTCAGTCGCGAGAGCTCAGAGAGGCGTATGCCTGTTTGCAGGAGAAGTTCGATGATCGCCGCGTCCCGGGTCTGGTGAGCGCAGGCCCGGAGAAGGTCTTTGTACTCCCGCTCGCTCAAGACCCTCGGCTGCTTCTGCTCGCTCCTAGGAGGGATAAGCCCTTGGGCGATGTTGTTATTGATATAACCATCCCGCGTTAGGAACTTGAAAAGGGACCGAACCGAGACTGTCCTTCGCCTTCTGGTCGGTCCTGCGTAGGCGCGTCTGTCCAGCTCGGCTTGGTAGCCTTCCAAGTGTCGCCTCTCGATCTGACTGATGCGCTTAGGGCCGGATTTCTCAAGGAAACTGACCAAGTCGTGGAGATCGTTCAGATACTCCCGCCTGGTTCTCGGGGCCAAGTTCCGGGAGGGCATGTAGACGGTCTGGTAGGCTTCCAGGGCCTGTTTGAGTGTTAGGTCGGTCATATTTATGCTCCATTAGGGATCTTAGACCCTCTGAGCCATTATAGCATGCCAAATCAACTTCGTCAAACCATCCATTTGACGACGTTTGGTAGAAGGAAAAGTGGCCCCGCGCGGGGGTTTTCTTCGTCTAACTGTAATTTGACGAAGAAACAGAAACCTGCTACAATTTGATGTTGTTTGAAATTTCTGTTTGGACTGGACATTCATTTCAGCGAGTGGCAAATGGAGAAAGTGACCCAGGGCCTAAGGGCTCAAGACTTCCACGAAGGGCTTCGGGAGACGAAAACCTTCGGACCTAAGGAAGCATACTTTGAGAAGACGTTGCGCATTGGCAAGGCAGCCTTCCTAGCGATGCATCTACGAGGCTTGCTGTATGTCGATGACTATACAGTCCTGAAGTTCGCTGCAGCACAACTTGGCATAGGCGGATCGGAGTTGCCGGTTATCTTAGGAGAGCTAGAGGAGATTGACTTCGTTCGTATCAAGCGGTCCGGCGATGAGATCAAGCGAGTGGATATCCGAGTTCCCGAGTTCCGCACCGGCTACGAAGAGCTAGGAGCGCGTTGGGAAGACCTCAAGCCCTGCGAAGTGGAACGGGCTGGCGTCGCAACACTCCAGAGCCTTATGCACTTGCCAAGAAGCGAAGCCGATCTCATCCGGTCTCTGGGAATGGGACAGACGGAGTTCTCAATGTTGTGCGACGTCATGAAGGACGGGCAACTACTTCGTGTTCAGACGATCGCGGGACAGAAGATAGCTTACACGCCACTTGTTGTTGATGAAGATCCAACCGCCTACCTACAATGGACTGACAGATTCCCCTCTGCGGTCTCGGAAGCTCTCAAGATCCTAACGGAGCATCAGGGCTTACCGGCCTCTGATCCCACGATATCTGACAATGCTGCTCTGAATGATGCCATCCAGACGGGCGTCTTGATGCCTGCCCGCGTCAACGGAGCCACCGGAACTCAGCAATTCTTGTTCGCACCGCGAGGTGGCTTGACGCCTGAAGAGCGAGTCATTCTGGACAAGGCCCGCGCTATTCTTGCTTCCGTGCGATACGGTCAGAGGTTTGCTGCTGGACGTCGGATAATTCACCCACGCGCCATTCTTGAGCGGCTGCGCGACTACAAGCGATTCAAGACTGGGCATCCCGATCTTCGAACACAGTACAGCCCGCTACTGGAGAAGTTTGTTGGTCGTCCTATTGACGAGGGGGGCGGACTTTGGAACTTTCAGATTTACGATACCGATGAGAATATGAAAGCGCTTGAAGTAGCCATCGATATGTTGGAGATCGGTGAAACACCAACGGTAAAGATAGACCTGGCGGCCAAGAAAGCTCTCCTGTCACCCAGAGAATACCTTGGCCCCATACCAACTCGCACCATACTGGCGCGATCCATCACGGGCTCGCCGGAGACCCGGGCAGAGATAATCAAACAACTGAGTGCTATTGGCCGAGGGATGAAAGTCAGATGAGTACAGAAAAGGATCTAAGTCTGAAGCTGCGGTTCAAGCGCGTGCTCTTTCAAATGGGCTACTACAGCCCTGTCAATGTTCAACTGAGTCAGTATCCTGGGTCAACACCGAAGAAAAAAGCCCTGACCGACCTGGATGTTCTTGGCCTCAAGTTCGATGAAGTCCTTACTCCTCATAGGGTGGTCTGTGACTGCAAGAGTGGCAAGGATATCTCTGATCCAAATCGCCTCTTCTGGCTTCGTGGTGTAACCGACTATTTTGGGGCAAACGCCGCCTACTTTCTGCGCCCCCGAATAGGGGGGCACGCCCGAGCTATAGCTCCCAAGTTGGGGGTGCGTACTATCGACGAAAAGGAGCTGCAGCAAATTGAGACAGACTTGAACGTAGATGCCTTGCCACTTCCAATTCACGATCTGGGCTTTCACGAGCAGAAGCAATCACTATGGGGGATTTGGGTGCCAGAGCATACCAAGCCAACTTCTGAGCAACTGGGGCTCAAGAAGGTCTACACCTATCTCTCCTACGAGTATTGGTATGTGGACCAACACCGCAATCTACTTCTGCTCGTGGCGCACTTCCAGGACATTGCGCATCTTCTGAACCCTAATAACTCTAGGCATGTTCTTCTCGCGCAGACCGGACTAGAACGGTTTGTACACTGCCTGCTAGAGATGGGAAATGTCATCTATGCACGTGGCCTATCCGACCTTCCCGGAAACGCGCGCATCTACTTATACGGTGGTCCCCTTGCCCTGCGAGAGAAAGAAAAGTTCTTTGAGCTCCTAAATAAAGTGACCGCGGCGAATGAATCTCTGGATCCGCCTTTCCTCAACGATCTATTGGAACTGACAAATCGTATCGTTCATAACCCCAACGCGGCTGTCGACATTCTCCGAACTTTGGAGGCTACCTACGGTTGGTGCGTTCAACTGGGCAATAGAGAACTTTCTCCCGTATTCGGGGGGGGCTCACCAGTTGGAGCCATTGTCCTGGCCAGAGATGCCGCTATCACACTTGCCAAGGCGACTGGAATACGAGAAGACTTGTTCTCCCATCTTCTTGCCCTATGATTTGTAAGCGCGGCGGTCGGTGTTCAGGAGGGGGTGGGTGGGACGCGCCAGCTCCCAAGAAGGAGGCAAGGGGAGGCTTTGAGCCTCCCCTTTTTGGTTCCTAGAGCAACCGGTAGGTATCGGCCAGAATCCTGAAGGTTCTCCTCCTTTGGCCTTCCTTGTCGGTGTACTCGGAGAAGTCGAGACTTCCGTCCACCAAGACCTTAGCACCCTTTTTGACCATATCACAGGTCCCGGCCAGCTTGCCAAAAACCCTAATGGGAAAAAAGATTTTCTGGTCCTTAGTTCGGCTGACGGCGACTGGGAAGTCGGCGTAGGCAACCTTGCCCTTAGGTTGCTTGACCTCGCCGTCCTTGGTGGCGTTGCCGACAATGATAATCCTTTGGTAGTCCATGTTCTTCACCTCCTTTCTTGGGTTGGCGGTTTTTTAACTCTGCCTGCCTTGGCATTAGAGGCCAAAGACCACCCAGCCGGCAGGCCCAGTCAAGGGCTCCGATTTATCGGAGTGCACTTTACCCTTGACTGGTGGCGGCTGGGTGATACAATCTTGCGTCTGCCAAGGCAGACCTTTGACAGGTGGCGGGGGTGCAAAAGTTCAACCGCTTATCATCATAACACCGACTGGCAAGAGAAAAGAGGATTAAGGAGCTACCGCCCTCCGGGGCGCATAGCAAGTCTGCGCCCTTCGGTTGGTATTGTCATAAAGGCGCGGGGGTTTTCTTGACCGAGGAGTCGCTGGGCAACAATGGGCGGACGGTAAGCTTTTGACAGACAGCAGTTGTTGAAGGTAGTATTGAGGCCAGTTCTATAGGGCCGGGTGGTTAGGGTGAATCCTGCCGCTGTTTGATGACAGGGAGTGAAATGATGGGATGGGAATATCTGCGCATCTGCTGGACGTCCAAGGGAGTCTATCTGTCGCCGGCGGAGAAATTCGAGCGAAAGTGGATAGAGGAGTTGCTGGAGCAAAACTTTCCTGACCTGCGCAAACCCAGAATACAAGAGTTTGGCAGCTACGGCCGTCCCGAAGGGAGACCCCTCGCGTGGCACATTGACAGGCTTGACAACCGTGACCACGACGTCGCCATAGAAGTAATACAAGCTGTTGGTTCGAAGGGGTGGGAAGCTATACAGATTTCTGGTGGTCCCCCACGAGAGTCGGGTAGCGCCTGGTTTAAGAGAGAATTGTCAGAATGATTGGAGTTAAGACAGCCCATCAAGTTTCACCTTATGAGGTGGAGTTGCCCGCCAGAGGCGGGAGGGTTGTTCTCAGCGGCCCGCGAGCGTGGCGCAGGGTCGAGAGACCCCTAAGCAAGCTGACGGGGCGCTTTCCTGAGCACGGTGGGCCTCTTAGAAGCCCGGAGAGCCGCGAAAACGGGGTAGGGACATATGTAATAATGTATCCCGAAATCGGCTGTGTTTGAGATCAAAAAGTTAACGGCGGTGGGGGATACGGACGCCTTCTCGCCCCCTGCGAGAGGCTTCTTCTCATGAAGCCGAACGTCCCCCGCTCCGAGCCGGGTGTCAGCAAGGTGTCTTCGACCTCTGCTAGCCTTGGCAAAGCCGCCTCTCATCCTCCTAGAAGAAAAGATTGATCTACTGACTAGCCCTCTGTCTCGGGAGCGGGTGTCCGATTCGGACTTCGGCTCCGGCCCGTGGGGGTGGGCGGGGTCACCGCCGTCTTCGACGCGACAATGCGCAACCGGCCTAAGACTGCCCCTTGAAAGGGTAGATGACATTCTGTTAAGGTGGAAAGTGGTGAGGAGGTGATGGTTTATTCCAACTATCCCTGGCCTGTTGCTCGGCATGGTGCTTGCCACAATACTGATCTGGCTCGCACTGCCGATCGGGAGGAAACGAAAGTAGATGAACCGAGCCGATGGCTTTCTTGAGCGTGCTTGACCTTCTATGATATGCTGTATGTACAATGCTAGAAACGGCGAGAGGTATCGAGAGGGGGTGGAACGAGGGGCCTTGGGACGAGAAGGAGATCAATCTGATACCCGAGACGGTGTGAGTGTATGAGCTTCTAGATGGTCGAGGGAAGGTGATATATACTGGCCATGCCAAGAACCTGCGCAGCTGTCTCTTGGAGCATCTTCGAGAGGGCGATGTCCGAGGGGTGGAGAGATTCCGCTACGCGGAGCACCGGAGCGTGGAGGAGGCCCAGGAGACGGAGGAGGAACTGATCGAGGAGCTCGGCTAGTGACTAGGTCTGTCTAGCGGGCGTTGTCTGGCTAGGTCAGGTGGACCTCACTCAGATGTGGATATCTCACTTTGGACGAGGCTGTAGCCGATACTGGTAGCCGGACATACACGGATTACGAGCCCCTTTGACAGACGTGTCAGGTTTGGCTATGCTCTAGAATGGCCTGATCGAAGGAGGAGGGACAGAGACTAGCTAGTCTTCTGTACTTGTATGGCTCGCGACAAAGTGGAACTCATCTCCCTGGCTGAGGCTGCCGAGATCTGTGGGCTGTCCCCTGATCATCTACGAAGGCTGGCACGCACCAACAAGCTCTGGGCCAAGAAGATAGGGCCCATCTGGGTGACTACCGCAGAGGCAGTCCAAGAATACGTAGCCAAAGGAATCCGCCCAGGCCCAAAGCCCAAACAAGACTAGGGCCAGGTAAATTCAACAGGTTGACATTATGCCCGCCATCGGGTATAATTAGGGTAGCCAAGTAAGGCTACGCTTTTTGTTTCTCCACAGTGGTTTCTGGGCGCGGCCTTTTGCCCTTTGGTCAGATTGCCACGGATCGCACGACGGGCAGGAGAAGGAATGCGCTGGAATCCTGGCTCGCGGTGATGGAGGATCAATACTTCAGGGCGCTGAGCGCGATAGAGAGCTTCCGGCGTCTGGCCCGGACGATTAGAGACCAGCTAGTGACTGGGGAGTGCTTGGAGCTCTTGAACAATCTCGGACAGGAGATCCAGGTCTAGGCATGTTACAGCGAGTCGATTTGTCGCCATCCGGCGGAGTGACTGGTCCATATGGACGAGCGGGAAGAGGCAACCATCGCAGGCTTGGCAGGCGGGGTGAGGGGGAGAAGAGATGACAGTGACCATCAGACCCCTATGTGAGCGTGGCCACTTCTGCCGGGTCTGTGGCCGAGTGACGATCCACCACCATGTCGGCCCCCATCGTGAGCGGGACGTGAGCGTGGCTTCTCATCTGTGGAATTGCAGTGAGTGCGAGGCCACTGTGGCCTTGGATTCGCCGGAGGACTTCGCCCTTCGCTGCTTCAGGAGAGAGACTCGCCGGATGAGGCAGCGGCGAGCGGCGAGAAGGTATATAGGAAGGAGGTGGAGATGAACTGGAGATAGCGAGAGGCCCAGATCGAGCATCTCTGCTGACTGGGCCCCTCGATCACGTAGCAGCAGTAGGAGAGACTGCTATCTTCAGCATAGTACTGCCAAGGAGGGATGTCAAGAGTGATAGTGGATCGGATCTACGAATACCTGAACGAGGAAGGCAAGACCATCGACGAGGCGATCCTGGAGGAAGTCGTGACACGGTTTGAAAGGGTGGTGATCCGGCAGCTGATGCAAGACCGGGAGGAGAAGCCAGGTCGCCTCTACGTCACACGCTTTAGCCATCCCTGTGCCCGCAAGGGCGCTTACGGGTATCACGCCTTTGAAGCGGAGGAGCTGGCCCCCCGGGTCAAACTCAACTTCGTCATCGGAGATGCCGTGGAACTGGCGGTCATGGCCACGGCCAAGCTGGCCGGCTGCGACATCGGCCTCTCCAACGACCGGGTGGAAGTGGAGATCGACGGGGTTACTGTGGGCGGCTACGTCGACGGCCTCTTCTCTGACGCCAAGGACCTCTACGTGGCTGAGTTCAAGAAGATGAGCCCCTTCGGTTTCAAGAGAGTCGAGAAAGAGGGGATCACCGACGAGTGGGGGTACGTCTCCCAGGTCCATGCCTAAATGAGAGCTCTTGAACTGGAAAGGAGCATCTTTGTCGTGCTGGACGGCCAGAGCGGGACCCTCAACGAGCGGGTGGTTGAGTTCGATCCAAACATCTGGAAGGCGATGGAGGAGAGAGGCAGGGCCATCCTGAAATCCACACCCGAGGACCTCCCGCCCGCTGCTTTCGAGCCAGAGAGAGCCCAGAACGGAAAGATGCAGCTGGAGCTTCGTTGCCGGTACTGCCAATACAAGCACCACTGCTGGCCTGGGGCACAGCTGGCGCTCAGGGGAAACAAGCCCTCCTGGTACATCAAAGAGCAAAGTGATGTCTAGCCTGACACCGCTGGCTGTATGGAAGACAAGCTCCCCACTCAACAGTGACTGGGGACCTTGTGTGTTCGGTGTGCCTTATGAAGCCGAGCGACAGAAACAGGATGGCCGAGGTCTTCAGATGCTGAAGCAACCCCGAGTACGATGAGTTCGTGAGAAGGATCATCGGCTATGTCGTTCGCAGAAAGGGATCGAGGCTTTCGGCTGAGCGGCAGGGGGAGGAGTTACGAGGTGGGGCGGAGATCTGTGAAGCTGGGTAAGGCCTTAGAGAAGCGGGTGGCCAGAGACTTCGGGGGCCGTCGCCGCTGGTGGGCGATCGGAGATGTGGAGACCCAGGACGGTCTGGTGATCGAGTGCAAGTCGCGGGCCAGGATACCGAAGTGGTTGAAAGAGATGGTTGCCCAAGCCAGGCGGACGGCCGGGGTGGATCAGCCAGCGGTCTTGATTCTGAGCGAGAACCGGGATAGGGAGATGCGATGCTCTGGCAGCCTCAGGGACTTCCGGATAGCGATTATCCCCTATGAGGACTTCAAGGGCTTTTTCTTCTAGGGTGGGAGTGACTCTTCTGGGTCAACTGGGCTCGTGCCTCGACACCCATCCAAGAGGGGCTGAAAAAGGATCCCGTTAGTATTCGCTGGCCAGCGCTCCAACCGCCGGGCGACGCGAGTCCCCGAGAAAATCGTGGTCGTTTGACCGCTCTTTCCCCAGAGAGCCTCCTCGCTCCGAGGCACCCGCGGCCCGGCTCAGAGTTGATAGATTGGCGCGCATGGGTCAAGGCAAGCATCGCCCTTCCCTCTCACCTGGCCGGATGGCAGTTGAAACACACTGATCGAACTGACAACGACCTGTTGGCAGATGCCCGAGCTGCTGTCACACTGAACGGATGAATGGAGCCATGACTAGTCGCTGAGCAATGCAGAGGTGAGCCCGCCGGTACTGCGCATCCAAGACACACCCAATGCAGGAACCAACCGGTGAACGGAGTCAGACTATTGACTATCAACTCGTCTTGACAAACGATTCGAAATCCTATATACTAGTAAGTAGGATTCGAGACATTCTACGAACGGCCAGGAATCCGCATTAAGGAGAGAATAGGCCCAAAACGGCCGGATTGGGTGCCAGTAAACTGGGCCCGTCGAGAAATCGAGGGGTCTTTTTTGTTTTTTTGGGGGCCAGATGAGGAAGAGAATTCGGATAGCAGAGGAGCGAGGTGGCAGTAGAAGCACCAACGCCGCCTCTGGTCGGTTTTTGAGGAGATGCGGATGTCTGATGGGAAATGTGCTACTTGAGTAACCCCCACCCCCCAAGTAAGGAGGCGACATGGCTCAATGTCGGTTCGAGAAAACCAACGGCAAAAGCTGTGGAGCGCCGGCGCTCACGGGCTCGAGGCTCTGCTTCTTCCACGACTCGAGCCAAGCGGCCAAGCGGAAGGAGGCTCAGACGTCGGGAGGCCTGGCTAGTAGCAGGGCAAGGTCGGGACCGGAATGGGAACAGGTGGAGCCCCTGGGGTTGGAGACCATTGAGGGCATCGTGCAGCTCGTCACGGAGCAGCTGAATGAACTAAGAGGGCTCGAACCCAGCCCGCGCAAGGGGACCTCCATCTTCTACGGAGTCGGTCTTCTCGTGAGGCTCTACGAGGTGTTGGTGCTCGAGAGGAGGCTCAGCGAGATGGAGCGCTTCCACAACGTGGGAGACGAAACCTGGCTCTTGGCCTATCCGCGGGCAAAGTGAGTGGAATGTGGAGTTGCGTCCATTCCTGGGTCCGGCAGGGCGATATGGTTCCATCTGAGGGAGCATAGCAGGGTGGGCTTCCGGTCAACGGTGAGGTGTCCTGTCGTGTCCGCGCTTCGAGCTATGGACAGAGGGATCGCCGTGGGAAATGAGTCCCAGGGCGGGAGCGGCGCCGATTTGGATCCTCAGGACGGGAGGGGGTAATGTTTCGGAAGGACCTGACCAGACGGATGGAAAAAGTGTGGGCTGCCTACAAGGAAGTACGCTCCCTGGCTATCTCGCGGGTGAACTCCCAGTTGGGGAATGACGAGTTCCCCAAGCACAAAAAGCGGCTCTTCCACCAAGCCCTCGAGAAGGGCGAGTACTCCTCGCCCGTGATCCGAGAATGGGTGCAGCTAGCAGAAAGACACTACCCGAGGGTGCCCTGGCGACGTGTTTTTGGCCTAGATGGAGGAGAAGAGGATCAATCGGGGTAGGGAAGGACGTCTGAGCGTGAGAAGTTGTCGATCAACCGACGCCGCGGAGAGGCCTCTAGAAGGGCAGGAAGGGGATCAGAAAGGGGTCAGCGCTTTGCCCAGGGCTATCACGTTCGCGCTAGGGGAGGGAGGCGGGCAGACCATTTCCATCCTTCAAGCCTCTGGTGATCCTGCTGAAGACGTCGCCCTGAGCAGATTGCCATGTAGAATACCAGGAGATAGGAGAAGATAGTGGCTAGGAAGAAGAGGAAGCAAATGTCGAGGAGAGCCGTTGAGGAGAGGCGAGGGCGAGTCCTCGAACTCCGTCTTGGCGGTCTATCCCCCGCCGACATCGCCGAGGAGCTGCGCAAAGAAGAGCCCTTCAAACATACGACTGAAGACACCGTCTGGAGCGATATTAAGGCGCTGAAGAAGAGGGCCAAGCTCGAGGAGGTCGGCCCTGAGTCCATAGTCAACGAGACGCTCCAGAAGCTCCGTGATTCGCATAGCGTAATCTCCAAGCCAGCTCATAGGAGGCTCGAAGAGATCAACCAACGGATTGCTCGGGTTCAAGAAGAAATCGCTGATGTGGTTGAACAGCTCCGGGACCCAGGGCAACCCCTGAATAGGAGAGGTGAACTTATCATTAAGTGTGACAGGTTGGTGAGCTTGGCTGGCAAGCTTCGAGCTCAGGCAAGAGATGAAACGCGGGTCATCCTGTCGATCAATAGGACGCTGGCAGATATGCCCAGGAAGTTGGGACTTATCTATGATAAAACCGAGGTCGGTGTCCACGATCGTACTAAAGAGGCAATGATCGAGGCGATCAAGAATGCACCCACTCCAGAAAAACGAAGGGAACTCATACGGGCCGCCGAACTCTTCGAGGGAATCCCGGGGTTCATGTAGGGAAGTTGCATTAACGGGGTATTTCATCGATGGCCTCCGAACTGATGAAGAGTTGGCCGGATTCCTCAAAGAGTATCTGGACATAGTGATCCCGGACAAGAAGATCTGTCCGGATCACGTCTCCCCGTTTTCGTTTGTGGCGGACGTTTTCTTTGGCCGGGTTGTCGATGCCATCGTTTGGGCTTGTCGATCCGGCGGTAAGTCCTTCAACGAAGCCCTCTTAACATTTCTTGATTCTCATTTCCATAAGAAGTGTGACACCACGGTGCTGGCCGGCTCCTTCTACCAGGGCAAGCAGGTCTACGGTGCGACTCTCGACCTCTGGGACCATCCGGGCTGGAAGGGATTCCTTGTCGGAGACCCCACAAAGTCCGAAACATTGCTTCTCAATGGTTCGGGCTACGAGGTCCTCACCGCCTCCCAGAAGTCGGTGAGGGGCCCCCATCCCCAGCGGTTGAAGTTAGATGAGATAGATGAGTTGGCGCCGGATCTCTACGATGCTGCTCTTTCCCAGCCCCTGTCGAAACACGGAGTCCAGGCCTCGACCATCATGACCTCCACGATGCACCGGGTCTACGGCCTCATGCAAACGATCATAGAGGACCGGCACAGGATGGGACTGAAACTTTACAAGTGGTGCTGGCTCGAGGTCGTCGAGAGGTGCGGCGACGTGTGCGAGAGTGTGGGGGACGAAGGGAGCAAGTGGTTCGGCAAGCAATGTAACCTTTGGGAAGATTGCCAAGGACGGGCCCACGATTCGGTCGGCTACTATCCAGTCGAGGATGTCCGGAAGAAGTGTGCCCAACTCGACACCGAAACCTGGAAAAGCGAGTGGGGCGTTGTGCGGCCCAGTGCGAAGGATATGGTCTATGATCCAGAGGATCTTGAGGCCGCAACGATCGAGGAGATTCCAAGTGAATCTTCCTTCCCGAGTTTTGGCGCAGTTGACCCGGGCTTTGTCAATCCCACCGCCTTTATCATAGCGCAGGAGAAGTTCGATGAGGTCGTAGTCTTGAAGGAATGGTATTGGGAACGGGTGCTTCTTTCTCAGCGGGTGCAATCCATCAAAGGGATCTACCAGGACTACGCATTGAAAGGCGTCTACGCTGATGCCGAGAACCGGGACTTCGTTGAGGAGATGCGGTCCGCTGGGATGACAGTCGAGAGCGTGAACTTTGCTCGCCACAAAGACCGAGCCGTTTCAACGATAAGACAGTTCCTCCGAGACCGGCGGTTGAAGATCTCGACCACGTGCCCCATGCTGATAAGGGAGATGTTCCGGCTCCATTACAAGGAACAGAAGGAACAGATAGTCAAAGAGGAAGACCACGGCCCCGATGCCATGATCGCCCTCTTCAAGCGGTATGTCGAGATAACGGCGAAACGGAAGAAGGTCGTGAAGACAGTCAGGTTGGCAAGGGTCAGGAGAAGATGGGGACGGTCGCCTTCGATTTGACAAGAACGAACGCAAGGATCTATGCAGATGAGGCCGCTCTCGTCAATACTTTCCGGCGACTCAAGCGAAGCTTGCTTAATATGCCCAAGAAACTGGGACTTATCTATGAGAAGAAGGAAGTTGGCGTTCACGACATTACCAAAGAGAAGATGATCGAGGCAATCAAGAATGAGCCCGATTCAGAAAGACGAAGGGAACTCATCCGGGCCACCGAACTCTTCGCCGGAATCATTTAGAGAGTTGCTCTCGCTAGGATAACAGATGCAGGTCTAAACTCCGATGAGGAGCTGGCCCAGTCTCTCAGTACGCGGAACTATGACCTGGCAAGAGCGATGAGCGACCAAGAAAAGGGATTCGGGGGGAAGGAGTTACGGTTGAGGGAAGCCTCTCCCCGAAACCCTCGAGAAGGTCGATTACTCGTCGGCCGTGACATGCAGGAGGCTGACCTCCTTTGCCACCGGATAGCGATCATCGACAACGGCCGTATCAGGGCTATAGATACCCCAGAAGGCTTAAAGCGATTGCTGCCCCGATGGGATGGCTCCCCATCCCTGGAGGACATCTTCACGGAACTCACAGGCAGGAGCCTGGAGGAAGGCGAGGAGTAGGGGGCGAGAAGGCTGGCCGTCCCCTACCTATTGACTACTTCGAGCCCTGGGGGTAGAATCTATGAAGAGGCGACTTATGCCTGATGTCGTAATCGTAGTCGATATGCAGCGCGGCTTCCTGGAGGAGGGAAACCCTCTCTATTGCGGGGACGAAGCCCGGCGCATCATACCCCGTGTTCAGAGGCTGCTAGACGAGCAATTGAAGAAGGGATCCACAGTGATATTCACCGCCGATACCCACACCCCCGAGGACAAAGAGTTCAACATCTTCCCACCCCACTGCATAGAAGGCACGGAGGGGGCGGAGATCATCCCCGAACTAGCCTCCTATCCTGGCCAGAGGCTACCCAAGAGGCGGTACAGCGCCTTCTATGACACCGACCTGGATAAACGCCTGGCGGCGCTGCAACCCGAGAAGTTGATCATCTCCGGTCTCTGCACCGACATCTGCGTCCTCCATACCGTGGCCGACGCTCGCAACCGGGACTACCCAGTGGAGATCTACACCAACTGCGTGGCCTCCTTCGACAAGGAGGCCCACCGCTTCGCCCTGAAGCATATGGAGAAGATCCTGGGGGCGAAACTGGTTACCGAGTGATCGGAGAGAACGATATGCCTACCCCTTTTGACCCCCTAGAAAGGGTGCTCCGCGGCGAAACGGCGGACATCTACTTTGCCCGCGCCCAGAGCATCCTAGAGTTAGAGAACCTCAACCCCCAGGTGACCATGGAGGTCTTCACCAATGGAGGAGGCATCCTCTGCGGCATGAAAGAGGTGCTGGCCCTCTTGAGTCGAGTCCTCCCCCCCGATGGCGAGGTGTGGGCCCTCTCCGAGGGCGACGAGATGGCGGAGAAAGAGGTGGTCTTGCGCATCAAGGGGCCCTACCGCGCTTTCGGCTTATACGAGACCGCCTTTTTGGGGATTTTGGCCCATGAGAGCGGTTGGGCCACTGCCGCCCGCCGCTGTGTGGAGGCGGCCGGCGATATCCCCATTATCAGTTTCGGGGCGCGCCACGTCCACCCTGAGGTGGCGGGCCGTATGGAGTACGCAGCCCTGGTGGGAGGTTGTGTGGCCTGCGCTACCCCCGCCGGAGCCAAACTGACCGGGCTGGAGGCCGTGGGCACCATCCCCCATGCCCTGATTTTGGCCTTCGGCGATACGGTGAAGGCCATCCTAGCCTTCGACCGGCACATGCCCCTTGAGATAAATCGCATCGCCCTGGTAGATACCTTCAAGGATGAGGCCGAGGAGAGCCTCCGCGTAGCCGAAGCGTTGGGAGATAGACTCTGGGGCGTGCGGCTGGATACCCCGCCAGAGCGGGGAAGGGTGACGCCGGAACTGGTTATAGAGGTGCGAGCTCGCTTGGATCAGGCAGGGTATAACCACGTGAAGATCGTGGTCAGTGGGGGTATCACCCCGGAGCGGATCCTACAGTTCAGAGAGAAAGGGGCTCCCGTGGATGCCTTCGGCGTGGGGAGCGCCATCAGCGGGGCCCCTCCCATCGACTTCACTGCCGATATCAAGGTCATAGAGGGCAAACCAGTAGCCAAAAGGGGTCGCATACCGGGGGAGACCAATAACCCCAGGCTCGAGAAGGTAGATCTCGCCCTACACACCAAGGATGAATGAGCCTGTCGCCCTTTTGTTTTAGAACTAATGTTCTAGAAATGTGTAAAACACCTGGTTATGCGACATTCCTGCCCATGGAGGCTGACGGAGAAACTATGAGTAGAGCGGAATCAACTATAGTTGGCCTTTTCATAGGAATCATGTGTCCCGTATCGTTGTTCGTTCTTTGGTGGTGGGTTGCGGCGGCACTCGGCATCTACCGCGTGTTTTCGATCTCGGACAGCAGGATAGCTACTGCAGCGCTCACAGGTTTAGGCATTGGCATTGTCCTTGACCTCCTGCGCTTGAAGAGCTGGATAACCAAGTTTTACAGTTTAGACGTGAAGTTGACGGTGCTGACTTATCTCTTCTGGTCGGCTATCGCAGTTGCTTTCTTTATGGGATTACCGTTCGGGAATATCGCCCTGGGAACGCTCGCAGGGTTGTATGTCGGTCGGAAACAATGCCACGCGGGGGCAAGCAGAGACCTGTTTGCAAGAAGTACCAGGAATGTCGGCATCTTCACCGCCCTAGTAACTGGTGCAGAGGCACTGCCGATAGGGGTTCTCGCTCTGGGTGAGCCAATTGTTGTGGCAGGCCTTCGAGCAATCGCCCTGGACCAATTTGTCGCCACTGGTCTAATGGGCGTGGGTCTCGTCGGCGTAGGATGCCTGGTTCTCATGGTGGTGCAATTCTGGTGTACCAAAACTGCGGCTGCACTCGCATTCAGAATTGGCAAGAACGTCGCATAACGGCTTGTTTGTGACTTGCCCTTCGGGCGGCTCCCAAACAAGCGAGGCGTTGTCTGAGGCCGCTTCAAGGAGACAGGTTGAACGCAATCCAGGCACTCGTAGACTTCAGCAAATAAGGCGATTTCTAGATGGCCGCCTCAAGGCTCAAATCGCGCCGACTCAAGGGGAATCGAGGCTTCAGCCGGAGCCGCCTAAGGCTCAAATCCAATGACTGTATGCGAGGCGTACTCCATAGTGTGCGGCAGATAGAACAGCCCGCTTTCGCTCAAATCAAACCCACACTATCTCTGCCTGAGACCGCTACCGGCCTTCATTTGCAGCGATAGACAAATCAGGGTATAATAGTTTATCGATCATGCCCAAACGGACCTATCAACCCAAGAAGAGAAAGAGACGGAGGGCCCACGGTTTCCGGGCCCGCATGAAGACCCAAGGGGGACGCCGGGTCTTAAAAGCCCGACGACTGAAACGGCGCAAGCGGTTGGCTCTGTAAGCCACTTCATGGAGAGGAGATACCGGCTTCGGGAGAACGAGGACTTTCAAAGGGTTCGCCAGGAAGGGCGCTCTTGGACTCAGCCGTTGATGGTGCTCTGCGCCCTCCCTAACGGCCTATCGCACAGCCGTTTCGGCTTCTCCGTCAGCCGTAGAGTAGGCAAAGCCACCGTTCGCAACCGAGCCAAGCGGATGATGCGTGAAGCGGTGAGGCAAAGGATGTCGGAGATACCGTCAGGACAGGATCTGGTCTTCATCGCCCGAGCCCCCATCGCGAGGGCCCCTTTCCCAGAGGTGGAGTCGGCAGTGGAGGGACTCCTCTCCCAAGCAGGACTCATCAAATGAAGACTATTTTGCTTGCCTTTATCCGCGTATATCAAGTAGCCTTCTCTCGGGTTCTGCCCCCCAGTTGCCGCTTCGTCCCTTCCTGTTCCCAATACGGCTCTGAGGCCATCGAGAGATATGGTCCTTGGAGAGGCGGATGGCTAGCGCTCAAGCGGATGGCCCGCTGCCACCCTTTCCATCCCGGGGGGTTCGACCCCGTTCCTTGAAAAGGAGCACGACCTTGGCAAAAGCGAAAATCGCTCTTATATCTATCCTCGCCCTTCTCGTTTTGATCTCCGGATGCGCCAGGCAAGCGCCAGCCAGCGGCTGGTCTAGCCCCATCGTCTCTGGAGACACTCTCTACGTCGGCTCCCCCGGGGGGAGAGTCTACGCCCTCGACGTCGCCACCGGCCAAAAGAGATGGGAGACCAAGATCGTTGAGGAGAAGAGCACCACCGGCCTCTACTCCTCGCCCGTTGTAGGGGAGGGCCTCGTCTACCTGGGCACCTTCGAGGGAAAAGTCGTGGCTTTAGACGCAGAGAAGGGGCAGATTCGGTGGGAGTTTGAGACCGGAGGGCCCGTAGTGGCCACCCCTCTACTGGGAGGGGATACCCTCTATGTGACCTCCTCCGATCATAAGGTATATGCCCTCCGTGCCCAGGATGGTAGCAAGGTCTGGGAGTTCAAGACGGGGGGCCGGATCTGGGGGGGAGAGGCCTTAGGAGATGGCCTTCTCTACATCGGCTCTTTCGATGGCAGATTGTACGCCCTCAATGAGGAGAGCAGCGAGAAGGTCTGGGAGTTCAAGGCAGGGGGAGCCATCGCCTCCACCCCTCGCCTGGCCCAAGGGGTTCTCTACTTTGGCTCCCTGGACAATAAGGTCTACGCCCTAGATGCCGACTCCGGCGAGAAGATCTGGGAGTTCAAGACCGAGAACTGGATCTGGTCCCAACCTCTGGCTAGCGGAGACAGGGTCTATTTTGGCTCCCTCGATCATAAGATCTACGCCCTGGATAGGGAAGGCGATGAGGTCTGGGCCTTCGAGACGGGAGGAGCCATCCGTTCCTCCCCCCTTTTGGCCCAAGGGTTGCTCATCCTCGGCTCTGGCGACGGCCATCTCTACGCCCTCGACGGAGACACGGGCAAAGAGATATGGCGCTTTCCCCAGGAAGAAAGCCTAGCGGCGATCTACTCCACGCCATCGGTAGCCCAAGAGACCTTGTATTTCAGTTCTTATGGGGGCAAGGTATACGCCCTGCGGGTAGAAGATGGTAGCCAACTCTGGGAGTTCGAGATGGACAAGGAAGGATAGAAGATGATAGGACAGTTATGGACGACCATAATCTTGGAGCCCATGATCAACCTCTTGGTGCTCCTCTACAGTCTCCTCTTCAACAACTTCGCCCTGGCCATAGTGGGGCTCACCATCCTCATACGGCTCATAACCTACCCTCTGACCCGGAAACAGCTCCAATCGATGAAGGCCATGCAGCAACTGGGCCCCAAACTCCAGGCCCTCCAGAAGAAGTACGAGAAGAATAAGGAAAAACTCACCGAGGAGACGATGAAGTTGTACAAAGAGCATGGCGTGAACCCAGCCGGAGGGTGTCTCCCCATGCTCATCCAGATGCCCGTCTGGATCGGGCTCTACCAATCGATCTACCAGGTGTTGGGGGAGACCCCAGAACAACTGATGAACCTCTCCCAGTATATCTACCACTCGGTGCCTTTTCTCTATCAGATAGCCCGGAAGGCCATACCCCTCAATAGTCGATTCCTATGGCTTAACCTAGCCCGCCCCGACCCCTACTACATCCTGCCCATACTAGTGGTGGCCGTCTTCTGGCTCCAACAGAAGATGACCACCGTCCCCTCCGCCGACCCCCAGCAGGCCTCCATGACCCAGACCATGAGCATCATGATGCCCCTCATGTTCGGCTTCTTCACCTTACAGGTTTCCTCCGGCCTGGCTATCTACTGGGTTGTCTCCGGCGTTCTGGGCATCATCCAACAATATTTCGTCACCGGGCCGGCTGGCCTAAGACCCCAACCGGTGGCGTCGGGAAAGGAAGATGGACGAAAGAAGAAGCCTAGAGGCAAGCGGTAACACCATAGAGGAGGCCACAGAAAGGGCCCTCGCCGAGTTGGGGGCTAGTCGGGAGGAAGTGGAGATCCAAATCCTCAGCCAGGGAGGACGCCGCCTCCTCGGCTTCGGGACTCAAGAGGCACGAGTGCGGGCCACCCTCCGCCCCCCTGAGTCTGAAGAGGAGGTGGCCCTAGTGGCCAAAGAGGTGTTGGAGAGGCTGCTTGGGGCCATGGGTCTCGAAGCCCGGGTGAGCCATCGCCCCGCCGACCTTCCAGAAGAACCAACCCCCATCGCCCTGGACATCGCGGGCCAGAACTTAGGCATCCTCATCGGCCGTCGGGGGGAGACCCTGCGAGCCTTACAATATATCACCCGCCTCATCGTCTACCGCAGGCTCCACCAGTGGGCGGAGATCATCGTCGACGTAGAGGGGTATAAGAAACGGCGCGAGGGGTCCCTCACCGAACTGGCGCGCCGCATGGCGGATAGAGCCACCCTCCTAGGCCAGGCGGTCTCTCTGGAGCCGATGCCCCCTCATGAACGACGCGTCATCCATCTCGCCCTTCGAGATCACGAGAAGGTCACCACAGAGAGCGTCGGCGAGGGCGATCACCGCAAGGTGGTGATCTTTCCCCGGGGGCATACCGCTCCCTGAGGCAGGCATCGGGGTGAAGGGACCGGATTTCCTGGTCGTCGGGCATCTCACCAAGGACCTTGAGGAAGAGGGGTACACTCTAGGGGGCACGGCCCTCTATTCGGCCTTGACCGCCAGGAACTTGGGACGAAAAGTGGCTGTAGTCACTAGCGCCGGCCCCGATATAGAACTCGAGCTCTTAGAGGGGGTCGATCTCCTCTGCCTTCCTTCACCAACCACGACCACCTTTAGAAATATCTATCGGCGAGAGGGCCGCTCCCAATTCCTATACCATCGCGCTTCGCTCATAGGTGTAGATGCCGTGCCTCCGCAATGGCGAGCTCTCCCCATCGTCCATCTGGGGCCCGTGGCCCAGGAACTGGGGGAGGAGATGGTGTGGCTTTTCCCCCACTCCCTGCTCTGCCTCACTCCTCAGGGGTGGCTTCGAAGATGGGATGAGGAGGGGCGGGTCCATCCCCGGAGATGGCAGGGGGCAGAGAAAGTGCTCCCTTCTGTGGATCTCCTCATCGTCAGCGAAGAGGATATGAGGGGAGAGGCGACTTCGCTCAGGCAGCATCTTGACCTCCCCCACATAAGTGTGGTAACCCAAGGGGCCCAGGAGGCTACCCTCTATCATAGGGGAAAGAGATACCCCTCTCCCTCCCCCCAGGCTAGAAGCGTCGATCCCACGGGAGCGGGAGACATCTTCGCCGCCGCTTTTCTAGTAAGGTTGGCCGAGACGGGGAACCCCCACATCGCTGCTCGCTTCGCCAATACCGCGGCCTCCCTGTCGGTAGAGAGGACCGCTCTTTCGGCGATACCCACCAGGGCAGAGGTAGAAGAACGACTGGAAAGATCGGCATATGCCCACGGGAACGATATTCGCTTTGGCTAACCAGAAGGGTGGGGTGGGCAAGACGACCACCGCCATCAACGTAGGGGCCTACCTGGCTGCTCAGGGGAGGAGGGTGCTCCTAGTAGATATCGACCCCCAAGCCAACGCCACAAGCAGCCTAGGGATAAATAAGAACCACCTACCCCTCTCCATCTACGACAGCCTCATAAGAGGGCTCCCCCTCGCTCGAGTCATCCTCCCCACCCCGTGGCTCCATCTGGACCTCGCCCCCTCCGCACCCCTCCTGGCTGGCGCCCGGGTGGAACTGACCCGCCTTCCCGCCCGGGAGCGGCTCCTACGCCTGGCTCTTCGGCCCCTAGAGGGACGGTACGACTATATCATCATCGACCCCCCTCCCAGCCTGGGACTCCTCACCGTCAACGCCCTCGTCGCGGCTCGAGACGTGATCATCCCCGTGCAATGTGAGTACCTCTCCCTGGAAGGCCTCACCCATCTCCTCCACACCATCGGCCTCGTCCGACCGGCTCTGAACCCCGGCCTTCACCTTTTCGGCCTGGTGATGACCATGTACGACGCCCGCACCAACCTCGCCCGCCAAGTAGTGGAGGAGGTGAGGAGACACTTCTCCAAGAAGGTCTTTAGGACTATCATCCCCCGTAGCGTCCGCCTGAGCGAGGCCCCCAGTTACGGGGAACCGATCTCCATCTACGCTCCCCGCTCTGCAGGGGCCCTGGCTTACGAGGCGCTCACTAGGGAGATCCTGGAGCGGGTCTCAGCACGGGAGACCAAGGTGGTCAACAAAGAGCGTGTTGTTTAGAAGGGAGGTATCATGGCCCAAACGCCTCGTGGAAGAAGGCGGGGGCTGGGAAAGGGGCTAGAGGCCCTCATTCCCACCCCTCCCTCCTCTGGGGTAATGGAGATAGAGGTGGAGAAGATAGAGCCCAACCCTAACCAGCCTCGGGTGGGCTTAAAGGCGTTGGAGGGGCTGGCTGACTCCATCCGGGAGAACGGCATAGTGCAGCCCATCATCGTCACCCGAATCGAGGAGGGTTTCCAGATCATCGCTGGAGAGAGGCGTTGGCGGGCCGCCCAGATGGCCGGATTAGCCACGGTACCGGCCATAATCCGAGAGGCGGAACCCCCAGACAGACTGGCCTTGGCCCTGGTGGAGAACCTGCAAAGGGAGGATCTAAACCCCTTGGAGGCCGCTTCGGCCTATCAGCAACTGATAGATGATTTCGGGCTGACCCAAGAGGAGATGGCCAGAAGGGTGGGGAAAGATCGAAGCACGGTGGCCAATACCTTGCGCCTCCTTAGGCTTCCAGAGGTTGTAAGGGGGGCCCTCCTCTCCGACCTGATAAGCGAGGGGCACGCCAGGGCCCTCCTCCGCCTGGAAAGCGAGGGGCAAGAGAGGGCCCTGGAAGCGATCCTCAATAGGGATCTCAATGTTCGCCAGACGGAGGAACTCGTCCGCCGACTGGTAGAGGGGGCTCCTCAACCGGTGAGCAAACCCCGGGAGGATCTAGCTCTAGAGGAGGCGTTCAGGCGAGCCTTGGGCACTAAGGTGATCCTCGCTCGGAGTAAGAAGGGGGGGAGGTTGATCATCCACTTCTACTCCGAGGAGGAGTTGCAAGGGCTCTACGACCTTCTGGTAGAGAGTTCTGAAGGTGTTTCACGTGAAACATAGGGTCTGCGATTACGAAGGGAGCGACTATGAGTCCTTTTGGACCGGCCGGGAGTACGAGGACGCAGCGGAGCGGATGGCCCTGCGAAGGCTCCTCCCCCCAGAAGGGGAGACCCTAGTCGAGTTGGGGGCTGGTTTCGGGCGGCTGGCCGACCTTTACCAGGGCTACAAGAGGGTGATCCTCCTCGATTTCGCCCGGTCCCAACTCCTTCAAGCCCATCAGAGGCTTGGGAAAGGGAAATTCATCTACCTGGTCGCCGATATCTACCGCCTACCCCTCGCCTCCTCCGCCTTCGATACGGCGGTCACCGTGCGGGTCCTCCACCATATGGCGGATATCCCCGCCGCCCTAGCCGAGGTCTATCGCATCCTCAAGCCCAAAGGAACCCACATCCTAGAGTACGCCAACAAACGTAACCTCAAGGAGATCTTCCGTTACCTTCGGGGGCGCTCCCAGAAACGACCCTTTTCCCACGAACCGTTTGAGTATCTGGATATGCATTTCAACTTCCACCCCGCCTACATCTCCGCCTCTCTCCATGAGGCCGGATTCGCCGTAGAGGGGGAACTGGCCGTCTCCAACTTTCGCCTCCCCCTCCTGAAGCGGCTCTTCGCCCCGCGGGTATTAGTATACCTGGACGGCCTCTTGCAAAGGCCCACCGCCGGTCTCAAACTGAGCCCTAGTATCTTCGTCGCGGCTCGAGCCCTCAAGAAAGAAGGGGAGGCCCCAAAGGCGTTATTCCGTTGTCTTTATTGCCATACCCCTTTGCAGGAGAAGGAGGCGATCCTCTTCTGCGCAGGGTGCGGCCAGGAGTGGAGGCCCCAAGAGGGGGTATACGATTTCCGAGAGCCGGCGCGTATCCCCTCTTGAACTCCGCCCCGATATGTTGTATACTGTTTGCGATTTTCCGGAGGGAAAGGAGGCCTGAAGGTGAAAGTTTCCTGCTTGCAAGAGAACCTCTCTAGGGGCTTGGCTATCGTCGGACGGGCGGTGAGCTTGAGGAGCGTCCTCCCTGTACTCCACAACATCCTCTTGGCCACCGATCAGTCCCAGTTGAAACTCTCGGCCACCGACCTCTCCACCAGCATAACCTGCTGGATCGGGGCCAAGATAGAGGAGGAGGGGGCCACTACCGTCCCCGCTCGGCTCCTAGTCGATTTCGTCAACTCCCTCCCCCCTGAACAGATCGACTTAGAACTCGTAACCCGTACCCAGACCCTGCACCTCAAATGCGCCCGCACCGAGGCCAATGTAAAGGTCATAGATGCCCAGGAGTTCCCCCTCATCCCCACCGCCATCGAGGACAAGAAGATAAGCCTTCAGCCCGAAGCGCTGCGCCACATGATCGAGCAGGTGACCCTCGCCGCGGCCACCGATGAGAGCCGTCCTATCCTCACCGGGGTCTTGGCTGACTTCCAAGAAGCAAAACTCGCCCTAGCCGCAGCCGATGGCTTCCGCCTCTCCGTCCGCTCCGCCCCCTTGAGCGAGCCGGTTCCGGAACCGATGAGGGTGATCATCCCCGCCCGGGCCCTTCAGGAACTGGGTCGAGTGGCCGCCGACGAGGAGGAGCCGGTGGAGATGATCATCCCTTCCGCCAGGAATCAGGTGCTCTTCCACCTGGCGGGAGGGGCTCTGGGAGGACCGATAGAGGTGATCTCCCAACTGATCGAGGGGAACTTCCCCGATTACCAACAGATCATCCCCACCAGTTACAACACCCGAACGGTGGTAGATACTAAGGAGTTCCTGAGGGCGGCCAAGATCGCCTTGCTCTTCGCCAGGGACGCGGCCAACATCGTCCGCGTGCAGATGACCCCCGGCGAGGGGGAGCCGGGGAGCCTCACCTTGGCCGCCACCGCCGCCGAGGTGGGCGACAACGTGGGTCAGATCGACGCCACCATCGAGGGGCCAGCGATGGAGATAGCTTTTAACGGCCGCTACCTCATCGATATCTTGAACGTCATAGACTCGGCCCAAGTGGCTCTGGAGACGAGCACCCCCTCCAGCCCCGGAGTCTTCAGGCCCCTGGGCGACGAAGATTTCGTCCACGTGATAATGCCCATGCATATCAGCCGGTAGCCGCCGTCCCCTCATATGGTCATGGCGGCAACCGACTGGGTTGAACTGGCAAAGGGACCACTCGTCGAGTGGTCCCTTTCTCTTTGCCTCTACCGTTGATATAATCGCCCTAGAGGTCGCCATGCGCTTGAAACGCCTCTCTCTCACCAATTTCCGTAACTATCTCCGGTTGGAGTTGGATCTCCCCCCACAGATCACCCTTTTGCAAGGGGGCAACGCCCAGGGGAAGACCAACCTCCTGGAGGCGATCTACTACCTCTCCGCCACCACTTCTCCCCAGGCGGAGGCGGACCGCCAACTGATCAACTGGCGCGCCTGGGAAGAGGATCTCCCCTTCGCCCGACTGACAACCGATATAGAGGAGGGGCCTCTCAGGAGGTTGGAGATAACACTTCTTCCGTCATCCCAAGGGAGCCTGCGTAAAGAGATCAAGATAAACGGCGTGAAGCGGCGGGTAGCCGATCTTTTGGGCCTGCTCAAGGTGGTGATCTTCCTCCCCCAAGATGTGGGGTTGATAGCCGGCTCCCCCAGTCCCCGCCGCCGCTATCTCAACGCTCTCATCTCACAGGTCGACAGAGCCTATCCCCGGGCTCTACAGGAGTATGAACGGGTCCTCATCCGGCGGAACCATCTCCTTCGTCGCCTGCGGGAAAGGGCCGATTTCGGCCAGTTGGAGTTTTGGGATGAGCAGTTAGTGGAGAGGGGTTCCGAACTGATAGCCGCGCGCTTGCGAGCGGTGAGCGCCTTAGACCATCTGGCCAAGGAGATCCATCTCCGCCTGACGGGAGAGGAGGAACCCCTCCGCCTCTTTTACAGGTCCAGCCTCCCTTTGGAAGAGGGGGCTAGGAGCCCCTATCAACTGCCCCTCGATATGCTCCACCACCCAGCATCTCAGATGCTCCAACCCCAACTAGCGGCGAAGGAGATCGCCAACCTCTTCCACCAGCGGCTGAGGGAGGGGCGTAGGCAGGAGATAGAGAGGGGCGTTACACTTGTAGGCCCCCATCGGGACGATCTCCGCTTCTTCATACGGGGGATGGATCTCACTATCTACGGCTCTCGCGGGCAGCAGCGTACCTGCGCCATATCGTTGAAACTGGCTCAGGTGGGGCTCGTACGCACAGAAACCGGAGAGGAGCCCATCCTCCTTCTGGATGATGTGATGTCGGAACTCGATCCGGCCCGGCGAGAATATCTCCTGGCCTCTATCAAGGGCCAGGAGCAGGTGATCATCACCGCCACGGAACTGGCCCCCTTTCCCCCTGACTTCTTGAAAAAGGCGGCCCTCTTCCGCATCGTGGAGGGGACGGTGGCCCGGTTATCTATCTCCAAGTGATGTGAGGGCGTTAGACGAAATTGGCGCAAAATGGGGGTTAGATTATGAGTGTATTGTCTGATTTGGGTAAAAAGAGCGTTAGTGTTGAAAGCGTGGCTGTAGAGGCATTAGAGGACAAAGAAGTACTCTCAGAGTTATTAGAAGGCATCTTGTCTAAGAAGGATGTGATAAGGTTTGATAGTTTTAAGGTCTTACTGCTCATAAGCGAGGAGCATCCGGAAGCGCTTTACCCCAAATGGGATTTCTTTGAAGATTTGCTTGATAGCGATAACAACTACCTAAAATATATCGCGATCTACCTAATAGCAAACCTTACAAGGGTTGATACAGAAAACAGGTTCGAGCAGATATTCAATGAGTATTACAGCATACTCGATGATGAGAGGACGATGACAGCCGCACACCTTGCGGCTAACTCCGGTAAGATTGCAAAGGCAAAACCCAAACTTCGACCTAAGATAACGAACAGGCTATTGAATATAGATAAGGCACATCGCGGCAAACAAAAAGAGCTGATAAAAGGTTATGCCATAGAAGCATTCAATGGATACTTTGCAGAAATCAAGGATAAGGAGAAGATTCTAGAATTTGTTAAGAAACAATTAAAGAGCAAGAGTCCGAGGACTAGAAAGAAGGCAAGGGAATTCTTGAAGAAGTGGGAAGGGCGAGCAAGGATCTAATCGCGCATATCAACTTCTAACTCTTAAGCCTGCCCTACTCCTTTGTTCCGGCCCCCTTCTCCCCGGACTCCTTGAAAAAGGCGGCCCTCTTCCACATCGAGGACGGGAAGGTGGAGCAGTTATCTATCTCCAACTGATATGAACATCCGGTAGTGGGAACAAGAGATACGCCATATTCGTGTGTGAAGACGTTAGGCGAGATCTTTGGGAGATAGTATGAGAACTATTGGTGTGTTTGTGGACACCAGCACCGTAAATAGGATGTTGGACATCGATGTCAGGAACGACAACGATAGTCAGTATGAAGAGGATAGAGAATATTTAACCAGAGTAGTTGAGCAATATGCAAAAAGCGATATTGTTCGCTTCATTGTGAACCCGACTGTAAAAGGAGAGATTGAGAATACAAAAGACCCTCGACGGAGAACGCGATTGTTGGACCTATTCGATCAGCTCCATTTTACGTCCTATAACATAAGCGTTTTCCCATTGCACTTCCCTGTAGCGTTCCTCACAGAAGAAGAGAACGTTGAAAAAGGTTTTTCAGGATATTCCTAGCTTCAAGAAAGATGAAAAAATATTCGCTGACGCAGTATTCAATTCTCAAATAGAAGTTCTGCTTACCACTGATAGACAACATCTTGCAAATGATACGTTCCGCAGTCGTATCCAAAGGAAAGGCCTTGATGAGAAGATAAAAGTATGTACGCCCAAGGAATTATTTGAACATCTTCAAACCGTCGCCACACGCAATCGGCCACATAGATAGAGCAGGTTTCTATACCTGCCCTACTCCTTGTTCTAGAAGCCCTACATCAATGGCCGCTTGCCCGGCACTCCCGGCCGGCGGGGGTATTTTTCCGGGGTGGGAGCCACCTTCTCCACCACTACCAGGTTCCGCCGGCCCATAGAGTGGGGCAACTCCAAACCCCTCACCTCTCGCATTTGCCCCCCCAAGACCCTGAGAGCCACCTGAGAGGTCTCCAACTCCTCCTTTATATCAGGCCCCTTCTGGGCCAAGAAGATCCCCCCCATCCGGCAAACGGGCAGGGCGTACTCCAAAAGCACGGGCAGGGTGGCCACGGCCCGCGCCAACACCAGATCGTACTCCTCCCGATGTCCGGACTGGCGGCCCAGTTCCTCAGCCCGCCCCCTTATGATCTCCACCCCCGGCAGTTCCAATCTCTCCACCAGGTGTTCTAAGAATCGGACCCTCTTCTTCTTAGCCTCAAGAAGGGTCAGTTCCATCTGGGGCCGGGCTATCTTCAAGGGGAGGCCGGGGAAGCCGGCCCCAGCCCCGATATCCAGGTGCCGCCACCTGTCTATGGGCGACCCCGCCAAAACCAGAAGGCAGGAGAGGGAGTCCAAGAAGTGCTTGATCTGCACCTCCTGGTAGTCGGTGATAGCGGTGAGGTTGGCTCGTTCGTTCCAGGCGATCAGTTCCTCACAGTAGGTCTGGAAGGCGGCCAGCATATCGGACGTGAGATCCAGTCCCCATCGGCGGGCCCCTTCCTCCAAGAGTTCCATCATCTCCGCCCCATTATACCCCGAGTTGAAGCGCAGAGCGACCTATTGTGCTATAATGGGTCTACTCTTCTTGATGGGAGGAGCCTATATGTCTAAGGTCTCTGATTGTGGGGTCTGTCTCTCCCTTGTGGCTTCCTTTATCCTCGTGGCGCTTTTGGGCTGTGCCGCCGCCGAAACCCCTACGCCTCAAGCCATCTTCCCGCCTTCCCCCACGGCCGCCAAGAGCCCTACGCCTTCGCCCTCTCCCTATGCCCCCCCCTCGGCTATCACCCTCACCCTCTGGACTACGGAAGCCTTCATCCCCTCTCCCGATACCCCTGCTGGGGAGGTGATGGAGGGGATATACCGTGGTTTCCTGGAGGCGCATCCCGATGTCGCCATCCAGTTCGTGCCTAAGCGGCCTTACGGGAAGGGGGGGCTCCTGGATTTCCTCCTCACGGCCAGCGCCGTGGCCCCCCAGACCCTCCCTGACCTGGTGACCATCGACCTCTCCCAGGTGGGGTTCCTGCTAGGGAAGGAGATCCTCCAGCCCTGGGATGGGCTCATCCCCGAGGAAGTGGCTGACGACCTCTTCCCCCGCATCCGCCAGGCGGGCAGCAAGGAGGGCCAACTCGTAGCCCTTCCCCTTCATGTCGATATAGAACATCTGGTCTATAACCCCTTCCTCATAGATAGTCCACCCCGCACCTGGGATGAGTTGCGGAGCCAGGAGACCCCCTATGTTTTCCCCGCCGGGGGTGAGGAGGGGGTGGTCAACGATTCCTTCCTCATCCAGTATCTGGCTTTGGGCGGCTCCCTAATAGATGAGGAGGGGAACCCGGATTTAGAGGGGGCGGTTCTAACCCAGGTGCTGGAGTTTTACAGGGATGGATACGAGGCAGGGTATATCTCTCCTTCTGTTTTGGCCTTGGAGAGCCTCGATGACTCCTGGGCTCTCTTCAAGGAGGGCGGCGTAGCGATGGCCAACGTCAGTTCCCAACACCGCCTAATGGAGGGGGCCGAAGTAGCCTACGCTCCCCTCCCCACCAAGAACGGAGCCCAGGCCACCATGGCCCGGTGTTGGGCCTTCGTGCTCTTAACTCCCGATCCCCGCCGTCAAGCGGCAGCGGCGGAGTTCGTGCAATGGTTCTTGACCCCGGAGAACCTGGCCGCTTGGGCTCAGGCCAGTGGTCATCTACCCCCCAGCCGTTCGGCCCTCCGCCTATCGATAGAGGATACCGCCTACCGGGTCTTCGTGCGACGCCAAATAGAGGCGGCCTATTTCCGCCCCTCGAAGGAGGAGATAGGCGCCGCCCTCCAGCAGGCGGTAGTAGATGTTTTGAGCGGCAACGCCACCCCCCAAGAGGCAACGGATCAAGTTATGCAAGCCTTGCACTAAAAGAGGGGAAGGAGCGATCGCTCCTTCCCCTGTCTGTAACTCGATGACTTACTTCCTCTTCACCTTGATGACCTTGGGTTTGGCTTCCTCGGCCTTGGGGATGGTAAGGGTGAGGAGACCGTGCTCGAAGGTGGCTTCGGCCTTCTCCCCCTGCGCGCCACTAGGCAAGGCTATCGAACGGGAGAAACGGCCGTACCGCCGCTCACGACGGACATAGTTCTCCTCCTCCACCTTCTCCTCAGCCTTGGTCTGGCCGGCAATGGCAAGCGTATTGCCGGTGATGGTGATGTCGATATCCTCCGGCTTGACACCAGGGACTGCGGTGTTCACCACCACGTTATCGGGCGTCTCATAGATATCGATGGCCAAGGTCTCCTGGATGGGCAAGCGCCACCCTGCGCGGGGCCATACCCAGCCCTCCTCGAAGAGCCGGTCCATAGCCTCCCGCAAGGAGATCAAATCCCTAAAAGGTTCCCAACGGGTGATGCTCATGGCTACACCTCCTTCTCAAAGGTTTTTCTTCACCATTATTATGGCATCTTTAGTCGTTCTTGTCAAATCTTCTTATGGGCGATAAGGAAGATAGTTGACAAGGTTGTGCTAAGATGTTATAATATCTATAAGAGTGCCGGTCGTTAATCGATATGGAGTACAAAGATTACTACAAGATCCTGGGCGTCGAGAGGAACGCTGACCAGAAGGAGATAAGGAAGGCTTATCGTCAGCTGGCCCGCCAGCACCACCCTGATGTGAACCCTGGAGACCGCTCAGCCCAGGGGCGGTTTCAGGAGATAAACGAGGCCTACGAGGTCCTCTCCGACCCGGAAAAGCGTCAGAGGTACGATCAGTTGGGTACCAGTTGGCACGAGTGGCAGAGGATGGGGGGAGACCCCTCGGGCTTCGACTGGGGACGCTGGTTCACGGGGCAGCCAGGGCAGGCCTATGTGCAGTATGGCGACTTAGATGAGCTTCTGGGTGGTCTGGGCGGGTTCTCCGATTTCTTTCAGGCTATCTTCGGAGGCACGCCAAGGAGTTCCTGGCGCACCACTCCCCGTCGGGGCCGGGACTACGAACAAGCGGTGGAGATCACCCTAGAGGAAGCGTTCCACGGCACTGCCACGATCCTCTCCAAGGATGGCCGCCGTTTGGAGGTGAAGATCCCGCCAGGCGTGGGCACCGGCTCCCGAATATGTATGGCCGGGGAAGGCGGTGACGGCTACGGCGGGGCCAAAGGGGATCTCTATCTGAGGATTAAGGTGGCTCCCCATCCCCGCTTCAGACGAAAGGGTGATGATCTCCATGTTGAGGTCCCCTTAGATCTCTATACCGCCGTTTTGGGAGGGGAAGCGAGGGTGCCCACACCGAAAGGCGATATCATGTTGAAGATCCCCCCAGAGACCCAAAGCGGCAAGACTTTCCGCCTCAAGGGACAGGGGATGCCTAATCTTAAGGATCCCCAAAAGCGAGGCGATCTTTACGCCAAAGTGAAGGCCAGACTGCCTCAGAAGTTGACCCCGCGGGAGCGGGAACTGTTTGAAGAACTTAAGAGGTTGCGTAAAGAGGGGTGAGTTGAATGGTCCAACATCTACCAAAAGATGATGAGCCTTGTTACATAATCAGCGTGGCCGCCAGGATGGTGCGCCTACACCCTCAAACCCTGCGCTACTACGAGCGTTTAGGGCTGGTGCAACCCACCCGTTCTGAGGGAAACCGACGCCTCTATTCGCCTCGGGATATCGGGAGGTTACGCCGCATCGCCCGCCTAACAGATGAACTGGGGGTTAACCTGGCCGGGGCAGAGGTCATCCTGAACATGGCTCGCAAGATGGAGAAGATGAGAGCAGAGATGGGGCGGATGGAGGCTGAGTTCGAGAGGGAGATCGAGCGGCTACGCTCTAGACTGCGCCAACTGGAAGGTTAAGGGGCTTGGTGATGATACCCTTAGAGAAGCAGAATGGATACCCGGCCATCTACCAAGATATGAACCCTGGATACAAGCATAGCAGCTCTATTTATGAGGGTTTGGTGAAAGGGCATCTCACCCGTGAAGCCCGGGTGCTCGATGCCGGCTGTGGTCGAGGAGGGGTGATCGAACTCTACGCTGAGAAAGTAAGACAGACGGTGGGGCTGGACACCGATTTGACCTCCCTTCGAGAGCATCGCTGCCTCAAACAACTGGTAGTAGGGAGCCTGGCTACCATGCCCTTTCCAGGAGGCTTCTTCGATGTCGTCCTCTGCAGCTGGGTGGTTGAGCATCTGGAGGAGCCAGACACCGTCTTTCGTGAAATGGCCAGGGTTCTGAATAAGAGGGGACATCTCTTGCTTTTCACCCCCAACGCCTGGAGTTATGTCGCTTTAATTAACCGTCTCGTCCCTGCCCCCCTCCGCCGCTGGCTGGTGCCTACCGTATATGGGCGTCAATCCAAAGATACCTTCCCCGCTTTCTACCGAGCCAATTCCAAAGGACGACTAGATGCGAAACTACACCGGGTGGGGTTAAGAAACGAAGAGTTCTACTATGTAGGAGACCCGTCGTATATCGCCTTCAACGATGTTTTCTTTGGATTGGGCGTGCTTTTGGAGAGGCTAACTGATTGGCCCCCCTTGCGCCCGCTCAAAGTTCATATGGTGGCCTCCTACCTAAAGGAAGAGGGGGGAGCGCCATGATGCCCTTCGACCGTTTTACCCAACGGGCCCAAGAGGCTATCGCCCAATCCCAAGAGATCCTTCAACGGTATAAGCATAGCCAACTGGATGCGGAACACTTGCTTCTGGCCTTGATCGAGCAGCCAGGAGGCGTTATCCCCCAGGTTCTCGACAAGTTGGGAGTAGATGTGGAGATGATAAGGGGGCGGTTGGATGACGTCCTATCCACCAGCCCTCCTACCCAGTTTAGCCCCCCGGCCCCCCAAGCCCAGATCTATATCACCCCTAGGGTGAAGCGGATCATAGACATGGCCGTGGAGGAGTCTAAGCATCTGGGGGACGAGTATGTCTCCACAGAGCATATCTTCCTAGCCATAATCGGCGAGGGGGGTGGCGCCGCTAGCGCCGTCCTCCAAGATGCTGGTGTGACCAAAGATGAGGCCTATAAGGCTATCGAAGAGATAAGAGGGGGACAGAAAGTGACAGATCCTCAAGCAGAGACCAAATATCGGATACTGGAAAGGTATGGCCGAGACTTAACCCAACTAGCCCGGGAGGGCCGGCTGGATCCGGTGATCGGTCGAGAGACGGAGATCCTTCGCCTCATGCGCGTCCTGGCCCGCCGCACCAAAAACAACCCCGTCCTCATCGGCGAGGCAGGGGTGGGGAAGACAGCCATCGTCGAGGGGTTAGCCCAGAGGATCGCCGCTGGCGATGTTCCGGAAAACTTCATGGGCAGAAGGGTTGTGGAGTTGGATCTAGGAGGCATGGTGGCTGGCTCCCGCTTCCGGGGCGAGTTCGAGGAGAGGCTCAAGGCCGCCCTCCAGGAGGTACAGCGATCTCATGGAGGGATAATCCTCTTCATCGATGAGTTACACAATGTGGTGGGGGCTGGTGCGGCCCAGGGAGCCATCGACGCCTCGAACATGATGAAGCCCGCCCTGGCTCGCGGGGAGTTGCAATGCATCGGGGCCACCACCCTCAATGAGTACCGCAACCGTATCGAGAAAGATGGAGCCTTGGAACGCCGATTCGCCCCTATCTACGTGGAGGAGCCCTCGGAGGAGGAGACCATCGAGATGCTCCAGGGCCTGAGAGAGCGGTATCAAGAGCACCACGGCGTGACCATCACCGATGAGGCCCTAGAGGCGGCGGCTAGACTCTCCCACCGCTATGTGACAGAACGGTATCTCCCCGACAAGGCGGTGGACCTCATTGATGAGGCGGCGGCTAAATTGCGTATCGATATGTTCGGGTTGCCGGAAGAACTGAAAGAGAAGAAGAACCGCCTCCAAGGGCTCCAAACCGAAGAGGAGGAAGCCTGGCAGAAGAGGGATTACGAGCAGGCGGCGACGCTCAAGAGCGAGCGGTTGCAACTGGAGAGAGAATACCAGGCGGAACTGGGCGCCTGGCGCAGGGAAAAGGGGATAGATGAGGTGGTTGACGAGGAGGATGTGGCCCAGATCGTAGCCGCCTGGACCGGGATACCGGTGAGCCGCATGATGGAAACGGAGGCGGAGAAACTCCTCTCCATGGAGGAGAGGATCCACCAGCGGATCGTAGGACAAGAGGAGGCGGTTTCCGCCGTGGCCGACGCCATACGGCGGGGCCGCTCCGGGCTGAAAGACCCCCGACGCCCCATCGGCTCCTTCATCTTCTTGGGGCCCACGGGGGTAGGCAAGACGGAGTTGGCCAAAGCGCTGGCCGAGTTCCTCTTCGACGATGAGGAGGCCCTAGCACGGGTGGATATGAGCGAGTATCAGGAAAGACATACCGTCTCCCGCCTCATCGGGGCCCCGCCAGGTTACGTGGGGTACGGGGAAGGGGGTCAACTCACCGAGGCGGTGCGCCGACGGCCCTATCAGGTGGTCCTCTTCGACGAGATCGAGAAGGCCCACGCCGATGTATGGAACACTCTCCTTCAGATCCTCGACGATGGACGGCTCACCGACGGCCAAGGGCGAACGGTGGATTTCAGGAACACGGTCTTAATCATGACCTCCAACATAGGGACCCAGTACGCCCAGCGGGGAGGCACCTTGGGCTTCCGCACTGGTGACGAGGGGGATGCAGATTCCGAGATGCAGGCTCAGATGCGGGAGCAATTGAAGAAGACCTTCCGACCCGAATTCCTGAACCGAGTCGATGAGGTGATCATCTTCCACACCCTCAAACCGGAGCATATCAAAGCCATCGTGGAGCTCCAGATGAAGGATATCCAGAAGCGTCTCCTGGAGCGGGGGATCGCCATAGAGTTGAGCGACAAGGCCCGGGATCTTCTGGTGGAGAAGGGTTACAACCCCTCCTTCGGAGCCCGGCCCCTGAAGCGGCTCCTTCAGCGGGAGGTGGAGAGCCCCCTCTCCAAGCGGATCCTGAAGGGAGAGTTGAAGGAGGGGGACGGGGTGGTGGTGGACGCCGATGAGACGGGGATAGTGTTCACCAGTAAAGCATAGCCGCGCCTGGTATGCCCAGATGATTCTCTTATCAGGCCATGACTAGAGCCTGGGCGACCCTAGCCGCCACGCGGGCGTTATCCTTGAGCAAAGCGATATTGGCCCCCAATGTAGCCCCTTGAGTCAGTTCATTCAATCGCCCCAGGAGAAAGGGGGTCAATGCTGCTCCCCTAACGCCCTGGACCTCCGCCATCTCCAACGCCCCCGCTAACGCTTCCTCCACCAGGGAACTGGCCACCTCGTCCTTCTCTGGCACGGGAACGACCAGTAATATGGCCGTCGATAGCCCTAACTCATCTCGCGCCCGGGCTATCCCCGCAACCTCCTGGGGGGTATCCACCCTTTGCTCTAAAGGTAAGCCGCTGCTTCGAGAGTAGAAGGCTGCAAACTCATCGGTGCCGTAACCGATAACGGGAACCCCGGAGGTCTCCAGCCTTTCTAGAGTGGCGGGAAGGTCAAGGATCGCCTTCGCCCCTGAGCAGACCGCAACCAACGGGATCCTAGCCAAGGCGAAAAGATCGGCGGAGAGATCCCAATTCCCGCCTCGATGGACTCCTCCGATCCCTCCTGTAGCCAGCACTCTGATCCCCACTCTATGGGCTAGATAGAGGGTGGCAGATACCGTCGTCCCCCCATCCCACCGCCGGGCTACGGCGACGGGGAGATCTCGAAGGCTCACCTTGCGCACCCCACCTCCTCTCCCCAACCGCTCCACCTCCTCCCTGGAGAGACCGACCTTGGGCCTGCCACCGATGATCCCTATGGTGGCCGGAGTGGCTCCCCCCTCCCTGACGATCTCTTCCATGGCCTGCGCTGTCTCCAGATTCTTCGGATAGGGCAGGCCGTGGGAGATGAGGGCCGACTCCAGGGCTACAAGGGCTTTTAAGGCAACTTTTGCTTCTTCGCCGAGCACAGGATGGGTCATGCTGACCCCTCTATATCCTTGCCGCGGTGTCAAGTGCGAAAACCTAGATCACCAACCGATCGTAGAGCCGCTCTAGGCTGAGATCTGGACAGACGGTATCTACGCAGGTGAGAGTTAAAGTGGCGGCCGAGACGCCCAAGCGAACGGCCTCAGAGATGGGAAAGTCGTTTACCAGGCCGTACACCACCCCAGCGGTGAGGGCATCGCCAGCCCCGGTAGCGTCCGCTACCTCGCACTCTATGGCCGGGATATGGCCCTTCTCCTGGGAGGCGGCGTAACAGAGCCCCACTTCAGCCAAAGTGACGATCGCCACCTCCACCCCCAAGGAGACCAATCTCCGAGCGGCGGCGGTCGCTTCGAAGCGATCGCGGACAGGGGATTCAGAGAGGACCTCGGCTTCTTGTGCGTTGGGGGTGATGATGGAGAGGTTGGAGAGGTGGTCTTTCAAGCGGGGAGCCAAGGCTACTGATACCGGGTCCACGCAGACAGGGACCCCAGCCTTGGTGGCTAGCCGAAGGGCGGAGGCTATCGCCGCCGGGCTCAGGTTGGCATCCATCACCACTATCTTGGCCCCTCTGATAAAGCGCCGGCGGTCGTAGATATAGCGAGGGGTGACCTCTTCTATGATGGCCATATCATCGATGGCGAGCCTCATAGCCCCCTTCTCATCCACGACGGCCAAATAGGCCGCGGAGCGGGAACGGCAACTAACTATCACTTGGCTTACATCCACGCCACCGGCTGCGGTTACCTCCAGGATATGCCTCCCGGCCTCATCATCGCCCACGACAGAGAGGAGGAGGGTGGGGACTCCCAAGCGGCCCAGGTTCTCGGCTATGTTTCGACCCACACCCCCAGCGCTGACCCTGATCTCGCCGGGGTTGGAGGTGGCAGGGATCAACTCCCCCCTTGCTCGGCCTCTGGTGTCGACGCTGGCCGCCCCGATAACCACCACCCACGGCAACTCACCCATCCCCTGCCTTCCTCCGCTCTCAATAAAAGGGGCCTCTCTATGGCCCCTTTTTCCTATACGATCTTCTCTCTCACGATGGCGCTTACGTAGTCCAAGGCCCACACCACGATGGCGATAGCCCAGACAGCGGCGCCAGCCTCCTCGTACATCAAGAGGCGAATCCACTGCTGCAAGAGGAAGCCGACCCCTCCACCGCCAACGAAGCCGATGATGGTGGACATGCGCACGTTTACATCCCAACGGTAGACGGTGAAGGCGACATAAGGAGGTACGATCTGGGGGATCACAGCGTAGACGATGGTCTGCAGACGGTTGGCCCCCGTGGCTGTGATGGCCTCGATGGGGCCAGCATCGATACTCTCCACGGCCTCGGAGTAGAGTTTGCCCAGGGCGGCGACGGAGTGGACTGCCAAGGCTAAAACGCCAGCGAAGGGGCCCAGCCCCACCCAGACCACGAAGACGATGGCCATGATCAGGGGCTCTATGGAGCGCAGGATATTGAGGATACCGCGCGTCAGGTAATAGAACCCCATAGTGATGGGGTTGCCCCCCATCAGGTTGCGGGCCGCCAGGAAACTCACCGGGACGGCGAAGAAGAGGGCCAAGGTGGTGGCCATGAGGGCCAAGAAGATGGTCTCCAGCATCTTCTCCGCCACCAGGAAGAAGGTCTTGCTGAGGTGGAGGGTTCCTACTTCGCGCTGAAGCCGCGCCTCGACGCGACTCCTCTGAGGACCCTTACCCCTGGCCTCGCCGAAGGGCTCGGGCGCTACGATGGTGAGAGGCGCGATCCTTCCCTCCTCGTCGGTCTCGAAAGTCAGGTACTCGCCCTCCTGCCGAATTCGACGCTGCATCTCACCGGCGATGTTGATCCACCATATCTGGCCCCGCGAGGAGGTCCAGAAGTTCCCACCTTCGATGGTAAAGGTCTCCCCAACCTCCCCACAGGTCTTGTCCAAGATGATGAGATAGGGCTCATCCTCCAAGGGCGTGCCTTTTTCGGGGGGCGAATCAGAACAGGGCGACTCGAAGATGACCTCCGCGTCCTGCGTCTCGATGCTACGTTCGAGAAAGGCGGGTTGCAGAAGGTTGGAAACCAAGGGCTTGATGTCCGCCACATCGGTTACCAGACGGGTGAGTTTGATGTCGGTTACCCCCCAACCGATGACGTATATGGTGATGGCTATGATGAGGAAGGGCGGTATGGGCGATACCGGTCTCCCTTGTGCCAGGTTGTAGGCGTCCCAGATATTCCACAACCAGACCAGGATGATGCCGATGAAGAGAAAGTTGCTCTCCCGCCAGTATATCAGGAGCGTGGTGGTGGCCATGGCCAGGAGGAGCATCGCTCCTCGCGAGAGAGCCCCAGCGTATATCTGGCCCAGGCCGGGGACGATCAAGGATAGAAGTGAACTGAGAAGGGGTGACTTCTTGCCTTCCACGGTGCCTCCTATGTAACCGTGATCCGCTCGGCCTCCTGGCCGTAGATCTCTTTAAAGCGCTCGTCGGTGATCTCCTCGGGAAGCCCTTGGAAGACCACCTGGCCTTCCTTCAGCCCCACCACATCGGTACCGTAGCGGCGGACCAAGTCCAGGAAGTGAAGGCTGCAGATAACGGTTATCCCGTCTTCTCGGTTGAGCTGTTCCAGGTACCTCAGAATGGAGTGGGACAAAACGGGATCGAGGCTGGCCACCGGCTCGTCGGCCAGCATGAGCCTGGGCTCCTGCATCAGGGCGCGGGCGATGCCCACCCGTTGCCGTTGCCCGCCGCTCAGGTCATCGGCTCGCTTGGCCGCCAGATCGGCGATGCCCACCCGCTCCAGGTTCCCCATAGCCCTCTTCACTTCCTCCTTAGGGAACTGGATGATGCTTTGCCAGGGGTTGACATAGCCCAGTCTCCCCGAGAGGACGTTGGTCAGGACCGAGGACCGCTCCACCAGGTTGAACTCTTGGAAGATGAAGCCGATGTGGCGGCGGATCCGTCGCAACTCCTCCCCCGAGGCGGCGGTGATATCCGTCCCGTCCCAGATGATCCTCCCCTCGGTGGGCTCGATGAGGCGGTTGATGCATCTAAGCAGGGTGGATTTACCCGATCCACTCAGGCCCAGGATGACTAAGAACTCGCCGTCCGGCACCTCGAAATTCACATCCGTCAAGGCTTGGGTGCCATCCTGATAGATCTTGGTCAGATGCTCTACCTGTAACACGATATCCTCTCCTTACACAGGTAGAGAAGGGGGAAAACGAGAGTCCCCTTCTCTACCCTTACCGCAAAGACCACCTTTCCCTACTCTGCCAGTTCCTCGAGGTCGACACCGGCGGCATCGAGGGTTGCCCGGAAGGGGTCGTAGAAGGAGTCGTCCTTCTCCACCACCGCGTCCCAGCCGTAGGCCAGTCCCATGGCTTCGACGCCCTCGTCGGTGGCCATGATCTCCAGGAAGGCGTTGACGATCTTCTCCCTCATGTCGGCCGGGAAATCCTTGATGAACTGGAGGCCATCGTTGGGGATCTCATCCGATTCGGCGATAACTACCACCTTACCATATACATCTGGGTAGTCATCAGCGATCGTGTCCCGGGCGTCGACATAACACGCTCCGGCATCGCAGTCCCCTTGATAGACCGCCAGGACAACATTGGGATGGCTGCCCGCCTCTGTCTGCTGGGCCAGGTCGGTGTCCGGGTCCACCCCCGCTGCCTTGAGCATGATGCTGGGGATGATGTAACCTGAAGTGGAGGCGGCATCGACCCAGCAGACCGTCTTGCCCGCCAGGTCCTCGATCTTGGTGATCCCCGTATCGGCTCCAGCGATGATCTCTCCCGTGTAGTAGGGGGCACCGTAGCGGGAACTTACTAGGGCTACATCGACGCCGTACTTCTCGTTGGCCAAGAGGTAGGCGAAGGTGGCTAAGGTGCCCATATGGGCCTTTCCGCTTCCCATGGCCTCGATGACCGCCGCGTAACTGGTGGCCACCGTACCTTCGATGACATAGCCCGTTTTCTCCTCCAAGAGGTCCGCCACCACGTCTGCGCTAGCGATGATATCCGGCGTCTCACCCGAGGGCACAAAGGCCAGGACAATGGGGTTGTCCTCTGTCCCCAGGGCTGGAGCCGCCGGTGCGCATCCGACTGACAGCGCCACGGCCACAAGTAAGGCCAACCCCAGGAAGAGAATAGTATACTTTCTCATCTCCTTAACTCCTTTTTGATCAGATTCTATCCACTTTCACAATTTGTGGGTGAACTCTATCTACCACCTCCCTTCCGAAACCTTTATGACTTTTGAGATATGATACTACAAATCTATTTCCAAGGCAAGTGCCGGATATGCCAAGTTATTGATATCTTTACACCAAACGGTTATACTAGTTAGCCTCTTATATTATCCTAATATATTATATGTAGTAGTGGTAGTAGGACCAGTTGAAAGGTGGAAAACTCTCTGGGATAGCCTGGCCGAGGCTCCATTCCGGTCTAGCAGTTGGTGGAGAAGGTGTGTATTAGTATGGAGGAGAGCGGGACGGGATGGCGATTAGAAGTGGTGATGGGTTCCCTATCATTGTGTAAGCCCTCAGTTATCCCCAGATCAGGGATGTTATCCACAGGAAAAAGGGGAGTTATCCACAAACGTTGGGGAAAAGGGCTTCCATCCCTTCGGATCCTGAACGGACAAGGCTCCTGGGAAGGGCTTCCTAGTCTAAGGGAGGGTATGGTAGAGCATCTCCTTGATGGAGAGCAACTCCCGCCGCAAGGAGTCCTCCTCGGCGAGGGAAGATATTTTCTCGTAGCCGTAGAGAATGGTGGAATGATCTCGGCCGCCCAGAGCCTTACCGATCTCCAGGAGAGAGGAGGCGGTCTCTTCGCGGGCTAGGTACATAGCCACTTGACGAGGGAAGGCCACCGCCCTGCTGCGGCGAGGGCTCTTGAGGTCATCCAGGGAAAGGCTGTAGAAGCGAGCAACTGCCTCCATAATCTGGGAGAGGGAGGGAGGTTCGCGGCGAGGGCTCAACTCTCGCAAGGCAGCCGTGGCTACCTCGACGGAGAGGGAGCGATTGAGAAGTTGAGCATAGGCCACCACGCGGTTGAGAGACCCTTCCAATTCGCGAATATTGCTCTGGATCTTATGGGCCAAAAAATCGATCACCTCCGCCGGGATGGGGTGGGACTGGCTCTCCGCTTTGAAGCGGAGGATGGCAGTACGGGTCTCCAGATCGGGGGGCTGGATGTCGGCGATCAACCCCCATTCGAAGCGGGAGCGCAACCGCTCCTCGAGGGTGGGGATCGCCTTGGGGGGGCGGTCGCTGGAGATGACGATCTGCTTATTAGCAGAGCGCAAGGTATTGAAGGTGTGGAAGAACTCTTCTTGAGTGCTCTCCTTGCCGGCGATAAACTGGATATCGTCCACGAGGAGGACGTCTATATGGCGGTATTTCAAACGGAACTCTTCGGTGGTCTGGTTACGGATGGAGTTGATCAAGTCGTTAGTGAATGTCTCCGAGGAGATGTAAAGGACCCTTAAGTTCTTTGTGGAGGGCACATGCCCGATAGCGTGGAGGAGATGGGTCTTCCCCAACCCCACGCCTCCGTAGAGGAAGAGCGGGTTATAAGCCTCGGCAGGCTTATGAGCCACGGCATAGGCGGCGGCATGGGCCAAGCGGTTACTATTCCCCACGATGAAGGTTTCAAAAGTGTATCTGGGGTTAAGGGATAGCAAAGACAGAGGAGGCGTTCTTATCCCTGCGGGATCCTGTAAGGATAAGGACAGATCCCGTGGGAAGGCGAGAACAGGCTCCTCTAGGAGGGGCGAGGAGGGTTGTGTCTGATGGGCCTTGACTATGAATCTGACTTCTACTGTGTGACCCTGAAGGCCCGCCAGAGTCCTCTTGATGGTGCCCAAGAGGCGGTTCTCCAACCACTCTTTGGCGTAGGGGCTCTCCGTCCCCACGATAAGAAGGCCGTCCTCGTAGGAGACGGCAAACGTCCCCTTGAGCCAGGTGTCGTAGGTGGCCCGGGTCATCTGGAGTTGCAGCTCACCCTGGGCGGCCTGCCAGATTCGATGGGGGTTCACGCTCTCTATGACCTCTCCTGGACGGAGAAAAAGGGCAGCATCCCAAGATCGGGAGGGAGACCTTCCTTTACTTCGGGTGTTTCCTTCCCTGGCCTGCCACGTGCCAGCCTGCCCTGGTACTTGCCAGGCCGGGAGCAGACAGACCCTCAGGGTCTTTCCTTGGACACTGAGTCCCTCCCTCGGACCCAAAGGTCCTCGGGACCGAAGGGGAGGCATCCTCAGGATGCCGAACGCACTAGGTTGTCCTTGATAAGTTTCGGTGGTACAAATTGTAGCTGCGGGGTTTTAAGCTGGTGCCCCAACCTTGGAAGTGAAGGATCGTCCAAATGATGGGACGCCATGAGGGATCTCTCCCCCTGGGGTAAAGCCGCCGGGCCTAAACGAGCCAGGACTCTCTGGGGGAAGAAGAGCCCGTTCCGCAAATCGTTTCTATTGTAGCAGAGAAGTTATCCTCTGACAATATCTTAGACCTTAAAATCTAAGGAGGAGACCGATTTTTAAGGAAAGTTATGGTCAAGCGGAAGAGGACAGGAGGAGGCGGCTTGTTCCCCTCCCTGGCCGTTATGGCCCCTTGGTGAAGGGCATAGTCTATACCCTCTTGACTTTGTCGCTATTGGTGGCGGTGATGGCCTGGCTCCTCTATCTCGACGAGAAGGTGGTTCTAGGGATAGTTGCCGATGAGCTCACGGGGCTGCCCCTAGCCGGTGCCGTGGTCACCATAGGCGAGACGGTCCAGGCTACAGATGACCAGGGGCGCTTTCGCTTTCAGGGTTTGAGGGGAAACCTGGCCGTCTCCGTCCAAGCGGAGGGGTATCTGGAGACCAGGGGGCGCACAGAGGTGGGGGGACTCTTCGCTAAGGAGTTCCCTCTGGAGGTGATCCTCAGTCCTAACCTCCTGATAGGCACCGTGCGAGATGGGGAGAGTGGACAGCCTGTGCCCGGGGCCAAGATCTCTACAGGGAGGCAGATCACCTGGAGCGATGCCCAGGGAAGTTTTACCTTTCGCCGCCTGAAAATAGGGGCTACTATCTCCATCCTCGCCCCGGGGTATGAGCCTGGGGAGGCGGTTTTTCAGGGAGAGGAAGCCCAAGAGATACCTCTTCAGCCCCGGATCACGGCGGTAGAGGTGAAGGATGAGAGGGGGTTCCCCATCGCGGAAGCGGTCGTCTGGGCGGGGGAAGGGGTAGCGGAGAGAGGGCAGGAAGGGGTTTTCTTCCTTCGCCGCCTGAAGGATGGGGCCCAGATCTCTGTCCTGGCTGAGGGGTACTATGGGGCGGAAGTCATCTATGAGGGCCACTCGCCTTTGGAGGTAGTATTGCAGCGGAGCAGGGTAGTGGTAGCGGTCTATGACCTCTACACCGGCCAGCCGCTGCCCGGGGTGCTCCTATCCTGGGTGAACGACTCCTTCGTAACCGATGCCCAAGGGCAGAGCCAGATAGAGGGAGTTAAGGCGGGGGATCGATTTCAACTGCAGGTGGACGGCTACGAGGGCGGGGAGGTGATATACGGCGGGGAGGGGATCCTGGAGGTCGCCTTGCGACCCCATACCCTCCAGGGGGTGGTGAGGGACGGGGGTACCGGCATCTCTATTCCCGATGTAATTGTTCAGGTGGGGGAAAGGGTTTTTCATACTGATGCCAACGGGAGTTACTATCTGACTGATCTACCCGCCCAGGCGGTTTTGGCTTTTAGCGCCCGGGGGTTCAAAGATCTCCAGGTTGCCGTGCCCCATTCGACTACCCTGGACGTGGTCTTGCAGCCTCTGGAGGCCACCTTTGAGGCGAAGGGTATATACATCACTTTTGGCCTCTTGGCTTCTGAGGAGAAGGTATGGGCTCTCATCGATATGGTAGCCCGCACGGGGTTGAACGCCATAGTGGTGGATATAAAAGGGGATTCGGGACGGCTAGCCTACCATAGCCAGAACTCACTGGCCCTAGAGATAGGAGCGGAACAGAAGGGGTTGATGGAGGCCCAAGAACTCCTCCGCCTCTGTCGGGAAAGAGGCATCTATACTATCGCGCGGCTGGTGGTCTTCAAGGACTCGGTCCTGGCGAGGGGGAGGCCAGATTTGGCCATTAAGCGGCCGGATGGGACGCTCTTTGCCGATAGCAAGGGCTCTTCATGGGTCGATCCCTTCCGCGAGGAGATATGGGGGTATAATATCGCCATCGCCCGCGAGGTGGCGGCCCTGGGTTTCGACGAGTTGCAGTTCGACTATATCCGTTTCCCCACCGACGGGGAGACCGGGTCGCTGATCTATTCCCAGGCAAGCACGGCGGAGTCTCGCTATGGGGCCATCCAGGAGTTCATGGCTCAGTTAGAAGGGGCGCTGGAACCTTTTCACGTCTTCACCTCCGCCGACATCTTCGGCCTTACCGCTTGGCTGGACCACGAGGCCAAGATCGGACAGATGGTGGAGAATGTGGCTCCCTACGTGGATTACCTATCTCCCATGCTCTACCCCTCCACCTTCACCCCTGGCCTCCTGCATTGGGGGGCGGATAAGAGGCCGAGCGAGTACCCCTATGAGGTAGTATATGAGAGCCTCATCAGGATACGAGACCGCACTGATAAGCCCCTGCGGCCCTGGCTTCAACATTTCGCCGACTACCAATACCACCTCCCCTTCGGCTTGGAGGAGTATAGGGCGCAGATGGAAGCGGCTTACGACGCTGGGGCCGAGGGTTGGCTCTTCTGGAACGCTAGCGGCATATACGAGGAGGCACTCTTTCAAAATGATTAGAGTTGCAAAAGAAGCCGCCCTCTGATAAACTAACCTGGTTTGAAGAAAGGAGGGGTAGAGCATGGAACTAGCGGAGATGATACGCAACATCCCCGATTTTCCGGTGGAGGGAATCCTCTTCAGGGATATCACCACCCTGATCAAAGACCCTGACGCCTTTCAAGAGGCGGTGGACGCCCTGCTTGACAGTTGCGTGGGCCGGGAGGTAGATGTGGTGGTGGCCATAGAGGCCCGGGGCCTCATCTTCGGGGCCCCCATGGCCTATGAGTTGGGGGCGGGCTTCGTCCCCGTGCGGAAGCCCGACAAACTCCCCGGGGAGAAGATCGCCGCCTCTTATACGTTAGAGTATGGGACCAACGTCTTGGAGATGCACGAAGATGCCATCGAGCCCGGGCAGAGGGTGCTTATCGTGGATGACCTTTTGGCCACCGGGGGCTCGGCCAAGGCCACGGCGGCACTAGTGGAGAGGCTGGGCGGAGAGGTGGTGGGGTTCGTCTTCCTCATCGAACTCACCGACCTGAGAGGGATAGATAAACTGAAGGGGTACGAGGTCTTCTCCCTGATAGAATATTGAGGGAGAGTGGCCAACCGACAAGAAAGCCGAGCGCCGGGCGCTCGGCTTTCCTTCTCTGGAGGTTGTTTCTCAGGGTAATATCTTCCGTTTCCCATACTGCCTCTCATACCACTCCTTATACTCACCGCTCTTTATCTTCCGCCACCACCACTCGTTCTCCGTGTACCATTTGACCGTCTTCTCTAAGGCTTCTTGGAAGGCGTGGCGGCTCCTCCAGCCCAGGCTCTGGAGTTTGGTGGTGTCCAGGGAGTAGCGGCGGTCGTGGCCCGGCCGATCTTCCACATATTGGATTAGGCTCTCTGGCTTCTTAAGAAGCCTAAGAATCCCTTTGGCCATATCGATATTGCGAATTTCCACGCCGCTCCCGACGTTGTAGATCTCGCCTATTCTACCCTGGTGGAGGACGGTGTCTATCCCCTCGCAGTGGTCGATGACGTATTGATAGTCTCGCATCTGCGAGCCATCGCCGTAGAGGGGGAGAGGCAAGTCATCGAGGGCGTTGGTGATGAATAGGGGGACCACCTTTTCGGGATACTGGTAGGGGCCGATGCTGTTGGAGCCCCGAGTGATGACCACCGGAGTGCCGTAAGTGGTATGGTAGGCCAGGCAGATGAGATCCCCCCCGGCTTTGCTGGCCGCATAGGGGCTCCGGGGGCGCAGGGGGTCGCTCTCCACCGAAGAGCCGGTCATCACCTCCCCATATACCTCATCGGTCGATATGTGGATCATCCGGTCCAGGCCGAACTTCTTGGTAGCCTCGAGTAAGACATAGGTGCCATAAATATCGGTCTGGATGAAACTACCCGGTTCGAAGATGCTCCGGTCCACATGGGTCTCCGCGGCGAAGTTCAAAATGGTGCTGATCTGCTCCTCCTGGATCACTCTATCAACAAGGGACATGTCGCAGATATCGCCTCTCACGAAGGAGTGCCGGGGGTTATCCTCTAGATCGCGGAGGTTATCCAGGTTGCCGGCATAGGTCAATTTGTCGTAGACCACAACCCGGTAGTGGGGATAGTTTTCCAGGATATGGCGGGTGAAGTTGGAGCCGATAAAGCCGGCCCCCCCGGTGACAAGCAGGGCTTTCAGGGAGTCCTCCTAGAGTTTCTTGCCCCGACGGGCATAGGCTTGCCGCATCATATCTTGGATATCCTCCACGGTGAGGAGATAGGTCTCCGTCTTCTTCTCGCCCCGTATGTCCCCGGTAGTGGAGACGCGACCCTGGAGGATTATCCCTTCCTCGGTCTCGATGAGGCGGATGGTGGTGAAGCCGCTCTGGTCGACATAGTGGCCGATGGTCCTTAAGAGATCTTGGTAATCTGTCTTGGGCAATCCTTGGAAGAGTCTCATCCTCATCGCCTCTCCAGGAGTCTCTCTAGGTCGTCGTGGCTTAAGATCTTAGTTCTAACGACGAAGTCGAACCCCTCCCGGGTGTTTATGAGGGCCCGCCCTTGGACTACCATACCCCCCTCCACCTCGAGGAGGCAGATATCGCGTAACCGTTCCTTCTCCGCATAGCGCCCCGCCGCCCGGAGCGCTTCCTCATAGCGTAACCTTCTGGGTTGGGGCTGTTCGGCCATGGGGACCTCCTTTAACCGGTAAATATCCGGACTAGTTTCCTGGCCGCCTTTCGTGGCGAGGCGTACCTCCTCCGGTAGCGGTCTATGGTGCGCCTAAGTTGGTTTAACGGTTTCCGCCGTTGAGACTCCTCAAGAGCCCACCCGAGGAAGTCGTAGTCCTGGCCCCGTACCTTGGTCTCCGTGGGGTTGCGGCGGTATTGGTCATGGCTGGTGATGAGGGAGAGGTTATTCTCCAGGCAATACTCATAGAGGTCGCTGCCCGGATGGGGGGTGTAAAAGGCCGGGCTGTAGTAGTCGGGGTCTATCTCCTTCAGCATGGAGATGGTATCTTTCACCTCTTCTTTGGTCTCTGTGGGGATGCCTAGCATGTAGTTGGCCCAGATCTTGACGCCGTGCTTTCTGCAGATACGAGCCGCCTCTAGGTTGCCCTGTCGGGTCGTCCCCTTGCGTAGAAAGCGCAACACCCGGTCGTTGCCGCTCTCGAAGCCGATGAAATAGCCCCTACAACCGGCTTCAGCCATTAACTTTACCATCTCCTCATGGCGGACGATGATATCGGCCCGGCTTTGACAGAAGAAGGGTTGTTCAAACTCCTCTTTGTATCTCTGGCAGAACTCGGCCACCCATTCCCCATCCTCAGTGAGGGTGTCGTCGTGGAACATGAAACTGGCGAAGTGATACCTTTCGCGGAGTTCCTTCAGTTCAGCGATGACGTTTTCGGGGCTGCGCCGGCGCACCTTCCGGCCGAAGAGGATCCGCTCCGCCGGCTGACAGAAGTTGCAGTTGTATCGGCAGCCTCGCCCGGCGATGAGGGTCACAAAAGGCGGCGGTAATTCTTCCACAAAGGGGACCTCCGGGGAATCGAGGGTGTAGCCGTGGCCTTGCCACTCTTGGAGAAAGAGGTCCCGATCCACGAAGGGCAGGGAATCGAGATTTGGCCGTTCGCCTTTCAAAACGCGTTGTGACGGCGGACTGCCGTCCTGGAGGGCGTGCAATAGTTCGACGAAAGTTATCTCCCCCTCGCGGGTGACGATGTAGTCGATCTTTTGGTTCTCGGCCACCTCCTCGGTAACGAGGGTGGGGTGGGGGCCGCCGACCACGGTGATAATCCGGGGATCTGTCTCCTTGACCACCTCTATGGATTTCAGGGCCGGGTTGTAATCGACGCTCATCATGGTGACCCCCACTAGATCGGGCTGGCGCCTTTTGATCTCTGCGGCCAGATCGTCCCAACTGGGAAGGGCCCGCAGGTCGATGAGGTTGACCTGGAAGCCATGGCTCTTGGCGCAGGCGGAGAGTTGCGCCAAGCCGTGGCTGATCCAGCCGGCTTCCATCCCCTGACCCAAGGAGTCAAAGCCGTAGCCCGCTATGCCGGGGTAGATGAGGGTGGTCTTCAGAGTCATCTCAAGGTTGCCTTACTATTTGTGCCAAGGCTGCTTGGCCAGAGGCTCGGCTCACCTTCAAATAGAGGGCTATTTCTTCTGTTTTCTTTGCCAGCGGGTCCTCTTCAGGAGTTTTCTGTGTTTGTGCTTGGCCAGCTTTTTCTTTCGCCACTTCTTCACGTTAGGCACTGCTCATCTTCCCTTCCCAAGATCTAGGGTAGTTAACCCTCCTTCTACAGTATCCCTACCTTACTATGGTCTCCCAGGGTCATCTTGTAAGCCTTCGGTTTCTTAGGGGAGCGGGTGATCTCTACATACCGCCCGATGAGGCTGTCTTCGATCCGGCTCTCGACATCGATGATGCGGCTATGTTCCAGGACGATGCAATGTTCCAACTCCGAGTCTTCGATGAGGACGTGGTGATAGACGGAGGTGAAAGGCCCGATATAGGAGTTGATGATCTGGCTCTCCTCGCCGATGATGGCTGGCCCGCGGATGACGCTGTTTTTCACTCGGGCTCCTCTCTCGATAGTCACCTTGCCGTTGACTTGGGAATCGTTGTCCACCCGCCCCTCCATGCGGGGCTGGAGTTCCTCTAGGACCAGACGGTTAGCCTCTAAGATGTCACCCGGCTTCCCGGTGTCGATCCAAGCACCGGTGATGATCTGGGGAGAGACCTTGAGCCCCCGGTCGATGAGGTATTGGATGGTGGAGGTGATCTCCAGTTCGCCACGGGCTGAAGGCTGGATCTTGTCCACCGCTTCGAAGACGTGGTGGTCGAAGATGTATATCCCGATCACCGCCAGATCGCTCTGGGGCGCCTGGGGTTTCTCTACCAGTCGAACCACCCTACCATCCTTCAGTTCCGCCACACCGAAATCCTGAGGGTTGGGGACCTTATAGAGGTGGATCTGGCAGGCCGGGGCCTCGTTTTCGAAGTTCCGCACCAGGGGCACGATGCCATCGCGGAGGAAGTTGTCGCCCAAAAATAGGACGAACCGCTCTTTTTGGATAAAATCTTGGGCGATCTTCACCCCGTGGGCGATGCCTAGAGCGACCGGCTGCTCGATGTAGGTAACTTGGGCCCCGAATTTACTGCCGTCTCCCACAGCGGCCATGATCTGATCTTTGGTATCCCCTACCACTATCCCCAGGTCGGTGATCCCCGCTTCCACCAGGTTCTCGATAGCGTAGAAGAGGACCGGTTTGTTGGCCACGGGCACCAGTTGCTTGGCCCCCGTGTAGGTGAGGGGGTAGAGACGAGTACCTTTACCGCCGGATAGGATCAAGCCTTTCATAATGTACTCCCGATGAGGATAGAGGGATGGGCACCAGTTAACCCTCTATGCTTGTTTCTGTTCCGCATAGTAGCGGTGGAGGCTGATGTCCATACGCACGTTATTGAGGACTGCCCCTACTAGGCGGGCGTTAACCTTCTCCAGGAGCGCTTTCGCTCGCTGGGCGTGATCCCGCTTGGTGGTGCCAGCGTTTATCACTAGTAATACCCCATCCACCTTGGAGGCTAAGACCGCCGCATCGGTCACCGCTATGATGGGCGGGGCATCGAAGAGGACAAGGTCCGCCTTTTCCCGCAAGGTAGCGATGATCTCCTCCATCCGCCGGGAGCCCAGAAGTTCCGAAGGGTTGGGCGGGAGGGGCCCACTGGGGAGCAGTTTCAGGTTCGGGGCCGGCGTCTCTTGAAGGGGAGGGTTCTTGAAAGCCTCCTCATCGACGACCATGCTGGTCAGCCCTACGCCGTTCCCCACCTCGAAGATATCGTGTTGAGAGGGACGGCGGAGGTCGCAGTCCACCAGGATCACCTTCTTTTCCGCCTGGGCCAAGGTGACGGCCAGGTTGGCCAGGGTGGTGGATTTCCCCTCCTCGGGGCCAGGGGAGGTGACGAGCATGGTCTTGAGGGGCTTATCTAGACTGGAGAACTCCAGATTGGTGCGCAAGGTCCTGTAAGCCTCGCTGATGGGAGAGCGAGGGTTGCTAATAGTGACCAGACTCTCCTGGCGGTTGTTAGCCATTATCATCCTCCACATGGGCACACATTTGGGTTACCTACGGCGGCCGAACCACCATCGCCGTCGAGGGGGGTTGGTGCTCCCTTCCCCGGCGGAGATGGTGGGGATGGAGCCCAAGACTGCCACCCCCACATACCGCTCTACATCCTCCGAGGAGCGGATAACGTCGGATTCCAGATATTCTAAGCTGAAAGCCAGGATGCCTCCGAGAAGCAGGCCGAAGATGGCTCCCGCCAGAGCCAAAGTCTTCGTCTTCGGCCAGTGCACCCAACCATACTTGGCAGGCTCCAGGACGAGGATCTCCACTCGATCTTGACGGTCGATATCCATAGTTCGAGTCGCATGGTACTCCGCAAAATCATAAGCCAAGGCGTTGGCCACATCGCGAGCGTCTTCAGGGCTAGGGAGATCGACCTCGATCTCGATGAGGAAATCCTCTGGTATGGGGGCTACCTTGACTATGGCCAATAACTTGTCGGGCGGGATATCTAACTCCAATTGATCGATGATCGCTTGCGCCCTCGCCGTGGTGTGGATCTGGTTCCCGAACTGTCTCAAAAGTTGTTCGGCAGCCAAGGTCAATCCGTAATCGTATCGGGCGGGGATCACCTGCAAGATAGCGGCAGAGCGATAGATAACTTGCTGCGTCTTGGCGAAAACCACTGCGCTGGCCGCGGTTATCACCGCCACCAAGAGGATTATCCACCCTCGCTTGAGAAACACTCTGACGTACCGTTTCAACTCCATTCTCGACTCCGAAATCCGCGAAGACTATTTTACCACACCTTCCCCCAACGGGCAAAGGGCTAGGGTCTCCAGTGGCGTAACCGTTCCCAGATAGAAGGGGCGGGGATGCGGCCCAGGACCGGTATCCCCAAAGCCTCCACCTCTTTCGCCTCTCGGATGGAGTCGTCCAGGTAGTCCAAAAGGAAGGCTAGGCCTAGGCCGGCCATGAGCCCCAGAAGGAGTCGGATGGGGAGATCGAGCCTCTCTCGCAAAGGAATACCCAGGGGGACGACCTTGGGCCCATCGAATACAGACATCTGGGGAGCCTCGCCTAGGAGGCGGGCGAAATATTTGGGGCTCTCCTCCCGCAAAGCCTCAACCGTGGCCTCGGCGATAGCGAGGGCTTCATCACGGTCATGCCAGGTGATCCGCAGGGTCAAGAGACGATGGACCTTCTCCGAGGAGGTCGAGCCTTGGACCACCCCCGGGGGAACGGTTATCCCCTGCTCCATCAGCCGTCTGCTGACACTATCGGCGATGACGTCGCCGGTTACAAACCCGCTGAAGTCGTCCATCAGATACTCGGTGGCCAAAGCGGCATAGTAGCGGGGATCGAAAGCACCTTGCTCCGAGGTGGGAAGGGGAGGCACGTCGATGATCAAGCGGACGGTGGCTTGGTAGAGAGGGACGGAGGAGGAACGGAAGAGGAAGCCCCCTATTAAGGCCACCAGGGGTAGTAGGATGACCACCCACAAATGTCGCCTCACGATCTTCCCATATTGGCGGAGTTCCATGCTACCCTCCTCTCCTCGTCTGGGCCCATATTTCCTCTATGAACCCCTGAAGTTGGGCTTTGAACCTCTTACGATCGTACTTGGCCGCATGAGCCCTTATGGTGTGGGGATCAAAACGCCGGTCATCGAAATTTCTAACCGTCGTGGCTAAAGCCTCAGCCGATTGCTGGCTGAACAGGAGGCCGGTCTCCCCCTCGACTACGGTCTCCAGGGCCCCACCGCCAGCGTAGGCCATGACCGGCCTCCCGCAGGCCATCGCCTCCAGGGGAACCAGGCCGAAATCCTCCTGACCGGGGAAGATGAGGGCTCGGCAACGGGACAGGTAATAAGTCAACTGCCCATCCGGTAGGCGACCGAGAAAGTTGATGTTCGGTCCAGCCATGGCTTTCAGCCTCTTTTCGTCTCTCCCCTGGCCGATGATGAAGAGAGGGAGCCCCAGGTCGTTGAAGGCCTGGATGGCGATATCGATCCGCTTATAGGGGATGAGGCGGGAAACGATGAGGAAATAATCCTCGGGACTACTTGCTGCCTGGAACCTCCCCGTGTCCACCGGTGGGTAGATGAGGGTAGAATCCCGTTGGTAGAACCTCTTGATCCGCGCCTGCACCTCTTGGGAGATGGCCACGAAGTGATCCACCCTATCGGCCGCAGCCCGGTCCCAGAGGCGCAACCGATCTATGAAAAGGGGCAGAAAGGCCCGCATCAACCAGGGTATCCTCTCCCTCCCCACATATCCCTCGTAGTTCCATAGGAACCTGGTGGGGGTGAGGCAGTAGCAGATATGCAAAGTACCTGGCGATGTCTTTACCCCATGGCAGAAGGCGCTTTTATTGCTGATTATTAATTCGTAGTCGGAGAGGTCGAAACTTTCGAAGGCCAAAGGATAGAGGGGCAGAAAGGGTTGGTGGTGCTGGTTTACGAAAGGCAGGCGGTTCAACCAAGAAGGGCGGATATCCCACCCTTGCCACTCTCTAGGCATCGCCTCTGGCCAATAGATGGAGGTGTAGATGGGGGCCTCTGGGTAGATCTCGTGGAGGGCGGAGAGCACCTGCTCCGCCCCCCCATATTGGTTCAGCCAGTCATGGATGATAGCGACTTTCATACGTTTGCTTTCCGATCATCTCTTTAAGGGCCTTGCGCACAGTTTGTGCGAGGCTATCGGCGCGAAGACGAACCGTGATATGTCGCTGTAAGTATACCTTGGAGGCTCTCTTCCCTCAACCGCCGCAGATCTTTCATCGTCGGCTCTATCTTCGGCGGCTCCTCGGTGGCCTTAATAGCGCTCTCCACGTCCTTGAGCCCGTTCCCGGTCACGAGCACCACTATCAGCTCTTGGGGATCGATCTCGTCCGCCAGTTTGACCAGCCCGGCGAAACCCGCCGCTCCCGCTGGCTCGGCGAAAATGGCGGCTTCTCTTCCCAGTTGCCTCATAGCCTCTAGTATCTCCTCATCGCTCACGGCCACGTACTGGCCGCCGCTCTCCCGCACGGCACGGAGAGCCTTCACCCTGTCCCGGGGAACACCCACGGAGATGCTATCCGCTAGGGTGTGAGGGACTATCGGCTGGAACTCGCCTGTCTCCCAGGCGCGCACTAGAGGAGCCGCGCCCTCCGCTTGTACGCCCACAAGTTTGGGGAGGCGCTCTATGAAGCCCAAAGCCAAGAGATCCTTGAATCCCTTATGCAAGGCGCCGATGATGCAGCCGTCTCCCACGGAGACGAAAACCCTATCCGGTGCCTGCCAACTCAACTGTTCACAAATTTCGAGGGCTGCTGTCTTTTTCCCCTCGGAAAGATAAGGGTTATAGGCGGTATTCCTCGAATACCAGCCGAACTCATCTGAGGCCTCAAGGCAAAGGTCGAAAGCCTGGTCATAGGTGCCCTTTACCATGATCACCTGGGCTCCGAAGATCAAGAGTTGAGCTACCTTAGCCTTTGGGGCACTTTGGGGGACGAAGATGACGTTTCGCCTGCCCACGCTGGCCGCCAGCCCGGCCAGGGAAGAGGCCGCATTGCCCGTGGAGGCGCAGGTGATGATCCTCTTCCCCAACTCTTGGGCTTTCACCACGCCGATGGCGCTGGCTCGGTCTTTCAGGGAAGCAGTGGGGTTCCGCCCGTCGTCCTTCAAATAGAGGTTGGAGAGGCCAACTCTCTCCCCCCAGCGCTGGGCCCGATAGAGGGGGGTCCAGCCCACCTGGAGAGGGGGGATAGGGCTTTGGGCGTCCACGGGGAGGAGCGGCTTGTACCGCCAGATGGAGTAGTCGGGGTTTTTGGTCAACCCTTCTTTGGTTAGCCTCTTACCGATGAGTTGGTAGTCGTATTGAACGTCCAAGATGCCCTCATAGCCATGCTCAGGGCAGACGTAGAGCACCTCATGGGCACCATATTCTTCCCCGCAAAGGACGCATTTCAAACCGAGGACGTGATCCATCTCATCTCTTCCGGGTTCGGCATCCCTCTAAGACCCCCTGGATATGGCTCAGGTGTTCCCGCTCATGCTCCAGGAAGCGGCGGAAGACCTTGCGGGCCGTCCACTCCTCGCCATAGTGCACAGTGACACGCCTTAGTTCCTCGGGAGTGAGGTTACCCAATCGCTCCACCGCCATCTGGCGGATGGCCTCTAGCCGCTCGAAGGGATCCTGGGGCCAGTCTGTAAGGCGCAGGGTGAAGTTCTGCTCATCATCGGCCAGCTCCTCCACCCGCTCCCAGAGGGAGAGGGTGCGCCCCTCGGGTTTCCACTCCCGAATCTCCTTGGGCAACTGGCTGATCCCCTCTAGGGAGGTCTTAACCTCCCTCCAGGCGGCCCCCAACTGCTCCAAAAGGCTGTCCCTCTCTTGGGGAGTGAGGGGCTCCAGGTCGGAGGGCTGGTCATCGCTCGGGAAGTAGACGACCTGGAAACTCTCTAACTCAACAGGTGAGAGCCTCTCTCTATCACCCTTGGTCATCGCCGCCAGTTCTTTCTTGATGAGCTCGTTTTGAAACTGGTAGTAAGTGGGCAGGAGGCGCAAAACCTTGCGGGGGGTCCATTTCTGCCCGTAATGGGTGGTCAGTCGGCCAAACTCTTCTGGCCTCAGGCTGCCCAGCTCGCTCAGAAGGTAGCGATGAGTCGCTTCCAGCCTCTCGAAGGGATCCTGGGGCCGATCTTGGAGGCACTGGATATACCACCACTCGGCGTTGGCGATGTGCTCTAGGATTTGCTTAATGGGCCAGGCATCCTCGTCGTGTTTCCAAGCCAACACCTCCTCAGAGAGGCCGGAGACCGTATCCAGCAGGGCCTGGCGAGAGAGTTCCATCTTTCGCAGGAGTGACCCTACCTCCTCCGGCTTCAAGGGCTCCTTATCTTCGGGGAAGGTGAGGGCCTCGGTCTCTTCCACATCCAGTTCTACATCAGCGACACTGGCCGGGAGGCTTTCGTCCTCTTTGCCGAAAAGAGCGAGGTAGTCCCCGAGGAGGTCTTTGAGGTTGCTGAGGGCCTCTTCTTTGGCCCTACCCCTGGCGGCGCAGCCAGGTAGGGCCGGGATATGGGCCAGGGGACCTCCCTCGGAGAGGGTCCCCTCCTCTACATCTAGATAAACTTTGCACCTCATCTTCCCTCCTAGTGGGGCGTGATTCTCGTTCCCATCTCGCCTCGCAGGGCGCGGGCCAGGTTCTCTGGCGAGGTGATGAGGGCCTCCTCGCCTCCCTCCTCCAGAAATTTTATCACCGCCTTTATCTTGGGCCCCATGCTGCCCGGAGGAAAGTGCCCTTCCTGCAAATAGTTCTTGGCCTCTGACAGGGTCATTCGGGCTAGATCGATCTGGTTGGGCTTTCCGTAGTTGAGAGCCACCTTCTCTACCGCCGTGGAGATGAGGAAGAGGTCGGCCTTGATGCCGGTGGCCAGAAGCCCCGAGGCGTAATCTTTATCGATAACCGCTTCCACTCCCCGCAGGGAACCATCCTCCTCGACCACCGGGATTCCGCCCCCCCCCACGCCGATGACCACGAACCCCAGCCCGATGAGGGCCTTTATAGCCTCCTGCTCCACGATGCGCATCGGTATGGGAGAGGGGACCACCCGCCGCCAGCCCCTGCCGGCGTCCTCCATGATACGCCATCCCTCCTCATCACGGTACCTCTTGGCCCTTGCTTCGTCGTAGAAGGGGCCGATGGGCTTGCTGGGGTTCTCAAAAGCCGAGTCGTCCTTATCCACCACCACCTGGGTAACCACCGTGACTATGGGCTTTTGGATGCGCCGCTTCTCAAACTCGTTCCCCAGGCTCTGCTGGATCATGTAGCCGAGGGCCCCTTGGGTATCGGCACCACAGGAGTCCAGGGGGACGGCATGCAAGACGCGGCTAGCCAACTCAGAGCGCATGAGGATGAACCCTACCTGGGGGCCGTTGCCGTGGGTGATGACCACCTCCCAGCCTCGCTCGATCATATCGGCGATGTGGATGCAGGTCTCCCGAGTGGCGGCGAACTGGTCGGGCACCGTTTGGTGATCTTCATCTTTGATCAGAGAATTACCGCCGATGGCTACTACGGCTACCTTGGCCATATATTACCTCCCTTTTGATTGAACTATATCACCTTTTGCGCCTCTTATCAACAGGCAGAAGCCCCCAATGAAGAGCCATAGGGGGCTTATCCTTTGAGTGTAGAGGCTTGGGTTACTAGTAGTAAAGCACTATCACCCTCGTTTTTTGGGCAGCGTCTCTTTGTTAGGTATCGCTTCACTTGACGCGACTCAGATGAGAACAGGAGCCAGAAGCCTATGAGGCCTAAGAGGACAGGCTAGATCTCCCCCATAGTCAAGGCCATGATCGCCTTCTGCACGTGTAGCCGGTTCTCCGCTACCTCGTAGATGATGGAGTGGGGGCCAGAGGCTATCTCATCGGTCACTTCATGGCCCCGGTCCACGGGCATGGGGTGGATGAAGAGAGCGTCGTTGGTGAGGGCCATCTTCTCCCGGTCGCAGATCCAATCTCCATACTCCATGGCCCTCTCTATCTCGCCCTTCTTGTGGAGTTGGCCCTCTTTGTAGGCCTGGGGGCTCATCCAGTTGCGGGAATAAACCACATCGGCTCCCTCATAAGCCTTCTTTTGGTCGTGGGCTATCTCGAACCTACTTCCAGCCCTCCTGGCGTTCTCCTCGCAGGCGGCGATAACCTCCGGAGCGAGGTCATACCCCTTTGGATAACATAAGGTTACATCCATCCCCAAGCGGGTATTGATGAGGAGGCTCTCTTGGACCGAGCACCAGGATCTGACCAGGGCGCCATGTCCCCAAACTTGCAGCAACCTCTTGCCTCGGAAATCCCTCCCCAGGTGAGCCCGCAAGCCCATCACATCGGCCAGCCCTTGACAGGGGTGGTATTTATCGTGGGCCATGGAGATGATGGGGACCGTGGCCCATTTGGCGTATTCCCGTAAAAACGCCTCGCCCTCCCCGTAGGCCGATATCTTATCCTCCAGGATGCGGATGCCGATGCCGCAGGCGTACCGGCTCATCACCCGAGCGGCGTCTTCTATCGTCTCCCCCGGGGTGGTGGCCGTCTTCAGCCGCATCGCCTTGGGCTCCAAGAACTGGGCGTGCCCGCCCAATTCCGTGGCCGCGCACTCGAAGGATTGCCTGGTGCGCACCGAGGGGTTATAGAAGAACATGAAGAAGGTCTTGCGGTTCAGGCAGTTATTATAAGGGTGGTCATAGCGGTGGGCCTTCATCTCCTCCGCCAAAGAAAGCGCGGCCTCCAACTCTTCGATCTCCCAATCCTGGGTGCAGATGAGGTCTTTACCGTGAAGGTTCATGGCTATTCTCCTTCATACACTCATTGGGGTTGAGTCTCTGGGGGGAATCCAGTCTCCGGCTAAAGCCTCGATTCCGCTCTAATCGACAGGGGTTGGAGCCTTTGGGCGGGAAACTAGAAATCCAAGTCACCTCACTCATATTGAGTGAGGACCAAGATGTTCTTATGAGGGTCAAGCATCACAGCGGTCCTACCGCCCCAAGCCTGTTCTCTTGGTCCGGCAATGAATTCTACGCGTTTCTCTCTTAACTCTCTGTAAACTGAATCAAGATTTTCTACCGCAAGGTAGATAACAGAAGTTGCAGTAGGGATCTCTTTGTCTTGTTCCATCTTACGCGCTGAGAACGTGAGCACACAAGGTGAACAACTTTTGCACATCTCTGTGCCTTTTTCACTTTCTTTTGTACCACTGACCGCCAGAGCAAATGATGTACCTTCTATATCAAAAGACGTCCATACAGGATGCTCATAGGTTTTCTCAGGCCCCAGCACATTTTCATAAAACCGTACCGACTCTTCCATGTTTGACACGGGGATTTCTATACAGCTGATTTTCTTGATCCTAGCGCACCTCCTCTATCTCATTTTGTTCCGTTTCGTCAAACTATTCCATAGACGAACTGGTTCATCTATGCTTCCAGATGGGCATATTCTGCGAACAGAATTCGCCTGTACTACAGTTGCCCCTCACCTCATCGTCAGGGCCATGATCGCCTTCTGCACATGCAGCCTGTTTTCCGCCTCGTCGAAGACCACTGATTGCGGCCCGTCTATCACCTCGTTGGTCACCTCGAAGCCCCGGTCGCAGGGGAGGCAGTGCATGTAGATGGCCTCCTTGTGGGCCAGTTTCATCTTCTCTTCGTCGCAGATCCACTCTTTGTTAGCGTCGAAGATCTCTTGCGTCCTCTTCTCGTCCAGTTGGCCAACCGGTGGAGCGTGCATGATGGTTGCTGTCCAAGCCTTGGGATAGACTACGTGGGCTCCCTCGAACGCCTCCCGCATGTCGTTAGAGATGGCGAACGCCCCGCCATACTTCTCGGCGTACCCTTCGCAGGCTTTAAGCACTTCGTCGTCCAATTCCATCCCTTTGGGGTGGGCCAGGATCACCTCCATCCCCATCATGGTGGCGGCGATGATGGCGCTCTGGGGGACGGCCCGGGGTTTATGGGCGCTGGGAGAGTAGGCCCAACTCATGACGAATTTCACGCCAGAGAAGGCGCCGAACTTCTCCTTGACGGTGAAGACATCCGCCAGGCCCTGGCAGGGGTGGTACTTGTCGCATTCCATGTTGATGACCGGGATGTCGGCCCAGTAGGCGAAGTTCCGCTCTATCTCGTGGGCCTTGCCGTAGACCCAGCCCACGGGGTCGCCATAGCAGCGGATGGAGATAGCGTGACCCATACGACTCAGTACTCGAGCCACATCGGCCACCCGCTCTGTCTCATAAGCCTGCTCATCGCCGGCCAAGGCGGGGGCGTATATCTTCCCCGGTTCTAGAAAGTGGGCGTGACCGCCTAATTGGGTCATCCCCGCCTCGAAGGAGTTGCGGGTCCTAAGGGAGGCGTTGTAGAAGATCATGAAGAGGGTCTTGCCCCGCAGGAGGTAGTCATGGGGCTCGTCGATAGCGAACCCCCGCTTGAGGTCCAGGGCTACCTCTAGGATAGTCTCTATCTCTTCCCGGCTGTAGTCGAGGAGGGTGAGAAAATCCCGCCCTCGGAAGGTCTCGGTCTTCATCCTTTGCTCCTTTCTTGTTCTGGGCTTCTGTCCTATTATAGTTTCGCTATGCTGCCACCGTCAACCAAGATGGAGGTTATCTGCCCAGAAAATCGAGGGCCAATTGGGCGTAGACCCTCGCTGCTTTGACCACGTCCGCCACCGGGATATGTTCGTCTGGGCTATGGGCCCGCACCTCTTCCCCTGGCCCGAAGCCGATGGTGGGGATGCCCAGTTCTCCTTTGGTGGCTACTCCGTCGGTGGAGAAGCGCCAGCCTATGATCCGGGGCTCATAACCCAGGACCTCTTTCATGGTCCGGGCCCCCATCTGTACTAGGGGGTCTTCCTCTTCTAGGAGCCAAGGGGGGAAGTATTGCTTCTGCCGACAGGGGTGCCCGGTATGGCTTCGGGCCTCGTATACCATGGTCTCCACCTCGGCCTCCACATCTTCCTCTTGGATGATCTCTCGGACCTGAGTCAGGGCTAACTCCTCATCTTCCCCCCAGATGAGGCGGCGGTCGAGGTGGGCTTGGCATCTATCGGGGATGGCGTTCAGGTTAGCGGCACTGCTCTCTATGCGGGTGACCGCGATGCTGCCTGGCCCCAAGAAAGGGTGTTGAGCCAACTTGGAGTTTAAGGCTTCGACGCCCGCTGCAACCTTGTTCATAGCATAGATGGCATTTACCCCTTGCTCTGGAGCGGAACCGTGGCAGGAGCGGCCATGGGTGGTAACTACCAGCATGATACGACCCCTCTGGCCGCGAGAGATCTGGAGATCGGTGGGTTCGCCCAGAAGGACAGCATGAGGCATTAACTTTCGGCAGAGGAGCCCGATGGAGTACCCTTCGCAATCTTCTTCTTGTACTGTCCCCACCACGTAGAGGTCCCCTGTTAGATCGAGGCCCGCATCGATGAGGCATTTGGCTCCATATATCATAGCCGCAAGAGCGCCTTTATTGTCCGCTGCTCCCCTTCCGTAGAGAACGCCCTCTTCGATCTCCGCTCTGTATGGGTCCCTGCTCCAGGCCGCGGGGTCGCCGATACCTACCGTATCGGTATGGGCGTCGTAGAGGAGCCTCTTCCCTCCCCCAGAGCCTATCCGCCCCACCACATTTCCCACCTCATCGATGAAGACCTCGGGGAAGCCGACTCTCTTCATCTCCTCGGCGACCCGTTCTACACCCTCTCTTTCTTTTGTGGAGGGGCTGGGGATGCGGATGATATCTTGAAGGAAAGAGAGTAGGGGCTCTTTGTCTGGGAGGGGAATCTCCAAAGGGCACCTCAGCCGCTGATACGAAAGGGTTCCTCGAGGAGTCCTTTCATAATTAGAATCTCGAAGACAGAGGGGTGCTAATACGCCCCTTTACCCGAAAGGATGGTGGGGATAGTTATGAGCATTATTTTGAGATCGAGCCACAAAGACCAGTTCTCGATGTAGAAGAGGTCTAGCATCACCATCTCATCGAAGGCGAGATCGCTCCTCCCCATCACCTGCCAGAGGCCGGTTAAGCCGGGGAGAACCCCTAGCCGCCGGCGATGCCACTCCTCATACCGTTCCACCTCCCTCGGGAGAGCCGGGCGAGGGCCGACGAGGCTCATCTCCCCTCTCAGGATGTTATACATTTGGGGGAGCTCGTCGAGGCTGAGGCGGCGCAGGACCCTCCCCACACGGGTGCGGCGGGGATCCTCTCGGATCTTGAAGAATACCCCTTCCGCCTCGTCCAGGTCACCGACTTCGCTCAGTTCCTCCTCCGCTTCCGGCCGCATAGAGCGGAACTTATAGAGGGTGAAAGGTTTTCCGTTTCGCCCTATCCTCGTCTGCCGGAAAAGAGGCGGTCCCGGCGACTCTAACTTTGTCAGGGTGGCTATAAGGAGGATGAGGGGGGATAGGAGAACAAGGGTCGTGGCCGAGACGACCACATCGATAGCCCGCTTGAGGGCCAGGTTCCAACCCCGGATCGATACCTCCTTCACCCCTAAAAGCGGTATGCCGCCCACCTCTTCCACATCCACTCGGCTGAGGCTCATCTGGAATAGATCAGGGACTATTCGGGCTCGCACCCTTGCCCTCTCACATTGAGCCACCATTTTGATGATCTCTTCGTGGGAGGTCCAGGGGAGGGTGATGATCACCTCATCCACCCTTCTTTCCAGCAGAAGCCGGGGCAGATCCTTTGTGCTTCCCAGGCTGGGAAAGCGACCGATGGTCTTCTCTGGCACCTCATCGTCTATGAAGCCCACTACCCGGTAGCCCAACTGGGGGAGGGCCATGATGCTGCGCATGATGGCTCGTCCTATCTCTCCCGCTCCTACGACGAGAACTCTATCCACCCCGATGCCTCGTCCCCTGAGGTACCCCCAGATCTGTCTCACCATTAGGTGGCTTAGGCTGAGGGTGAGGGTAACGGAGATGCCCGCATAACCGAAGAGGAGGCGCGAATAGAAGTAGGGCCGGTAAAAGAAGGTTATCACGATCATGCCCCCTATCCCCGCCAGGGTGCCGATGAAGATAGCATAGACCTCATCGAGCCAAGAGGTGCCGCGCTTTGGAGTGTAGAGCCCTTCCATTTTGTAGACTACGAGGAGAATGGCCGTCAAGACGAGGGAGACGGGGATATATTCGCGTAAAGGCACATAGTTCGCCTCGCCCACGGGGCGGATCAACTGCCACTCGTACCGTGCATGGTAAGCGATGAAGAAGGCGACGTTGATGAGGAGGGTATCCAGAAGGGCGAGCCCCAAGGTGAGCCAAGCCCGATAAGACCTATACATCTTCTTCCCTCATAACCTCTTCGTAGACTTTTACCGTCTCTTCCGCTGCCCCTTGCCAGGTGAACCGCTTAGCCCTTTCTAACCCCCTTTTTCGCATCTCCTCCTGGAGTCCTTTGTCTCGGAGCACCTTGAGCATCGCCCTTGCTATCTCGTCTGCCTTTTGAGGGTCTACCAGGATCCCGGCATCGCCCACTACCTCCGGCAAGGAGGAGATATTCGAGGTGAGTACCGGCGTGCCTGAAGCCATGGCCTCCAGGGGTGGCAAGCCAAACCCTTCATAGAGAGAAGGGTAGGCTAAAAGGTCAGCAGCGTTGTACCATAAGGGTAGTTCCTCCTGCTCCACATAGCCGGTGAAGATCACATCGGCAAGGTCTAACTTCTCCGCCTGAGCGAGAATCCCATCCGCTCCCCACCCCCTGGCTCCAGCCAAGACCAAGGTGTGGGGGATCTCTTTGTTTATTTGGGCGTAGGCTTCCAGGAGGAGGCTTACATTCTTCCGCCGCTCTATGGTGCCCACGAAGAGGATCATCCGTTCTGGGAGCCTGCGCCTCTGGCGGAATTGGGAGATTAGGTTCCCGTTGAGGGGCCGAAATCTGGGGTCCACGCCACAAGGTATCACCTCTATCTTCGCCTCGGGGACCCTGAAGAGCCTGCTCAGATCGCTCTTCGTGCTTTGGGAGAGGGCGATGACCCGCCGGGAGCGTCGGGCCGAATAGGGGGTCATATACCTCAGATAGAGCCGCTTCCAAGGGTTGAACTCCTCGGGGAAGAGGAGGAAACTCAAATCGTAAATGGTGACCACCCCGGGACAGGAACTGAAGAGGGGCTGTACAAAGGCCAAGGAGTGGATGAGATCGATCCCTTCCTTCACCAATTGAAAGGGCAGAACGGCCTGCTCCCAGAGGATGCGTACCAGGGGGTTTATGGTAGGCAGGCGGCTGAAGTGGAGATCTACCTGGGGGAAGAGCCCCTCGGCTTTCCGCTCCCCCAAGAAGGCGATGTACCGATGGTCGGAAGGGGGCAAGTGAGCCAGGAAATTATAGATATACCAGGTGATGCCCGCCGCCCGGTAATCCCCCGACAGGGAAAGAAGTTGAGCGTTGAGACCGATATGCATCTTGACTCTATTATATCACAAACTATTTGATCTCCTGGTAAACCTGGCAGGTCTCCAGGGCGATCTGGGCTTGGGTATACCGTTCCCGCACCCGCGCTCTCCCAGCCTGAGCCAACGTCTGCCTCAATCTTTCATCCCCCCTGATCTTCTCTATCGCCTCTCTTAAGGCTAAGGCGTCATCCTGGGGGAATATGAGCCCCGCATCACCGATGACATGGGGGATCTCCCCTGAATCGGAGCCCACCACCGGCACCCCGGTGGCCATCGCCTCGATGAGCACCCGCCCAAATTGCTCCTTCCAATTGGGGCGGGTGCGGGAGGGGAGGACGAGGAGGTCTAACCTTCGGTAGTAGTCGGGCATCCCTGGCGAGGGGATGGGGGAGTCGAAAGCCACACGCTTCTTCAAGCCCAGTTCTTGAACCAGGCTTTGCAACCGCCCTTCTTGAGGCCCGCTTCCCAAGATGCGGAGGCGCCATTCTCCTGGAAGGTCAGAGAGAGCCTGGAGGAGGAGATCTATCCCCTTCTCCTCTACCAGCCTTCCTATATATCCCACGCAGAACCCCCCTGCTCCTTTCTCGTGCGCATGGGGCTTGTATATCTTGGGGTCAACTCCGAATTGGGGGATGACGGCCACGGGGCCACGGTACCCCTTGGCTCGCAGAACCTCTTCCCCTTCTTGATTTCCCGCGATGGCGTAGGCGGTGTTCTTTAGGTTGTATCGCTCCATCCAACTGAAGGGGGGAGGGTAGGGGCGCAAGAGGTTCTGCCAGGTGAAAAAGAGAGCCCGGGCCCCCACCTTCTTAGCCAAGCGCATCGCCTGGAATGTAGCCAAGTTGTAAGGTTCCTCATCGATATGTATGATCTCTGGTTTGAAACGTTGCATTTGGTTCCTCAGGCCAGGGTAGAAATGGAGATGGAAATGGCCGTTGAGGGCCAGGGGCTCGACCAGGAGTTCATAGCCTGAAGTGTGGAGCCTCTCCAAGGGTATCTTTCTCCCCTTCTCCAGCCAGTAGGGGGGTACGATGAGCGTAAGTTCGATATCCTCGAACTTGGCCAACTCCTCAAGTTTTCTCTGGTAGGCCCCCACCACGCAGGCTTTGGAGATCATGAGCACCCGCATAGTTACCTCTCGGCTGCCACTTGCTGGTAGGCTTCTAGGGTTTCCCTTGCCGTCCTCTGCCAACTGAACCTTTGAGCCTGCTCCACCCCCTTGGCGCTGAGGTTTTCTCGTTTCTGAGGGCTGGTGAGCAGGGATACCATCGCTTCGGCCCAGGCTGCGGGCTCCTGGGGATCGACCAGCACCCCACCATCACCCACGACCTCCGGGAGGGAGGCCGCATTGGAGGCGATGACCGGGGTGCCGCAGGCCATGGCTTCCAAGGGCGGCAAACCGAACCCCTCGTAGAGGGAGGGGTAGAGAAAGAGGGTGGCCAAACTATAGAGGGCGGGCTTCTCCTCCTCTGAGACCCAGCCGATGAAGCGCACAGAGTCGCTCACCCCTACCTCCTCCGCCAAGCAGCGAGGATGGGGGAAGAAAGCGGTATCCTCACTAGGCAACGTCCCAGCGATCACGAGCGGACATTTATCGCCTAACCTCTCCTTCAGGCCCCTGAACCCCCTGAACAAGGTGTTCAGGTTCTTGCGTTGGTCGAAGCCGCCCAGGTAGAGGATGAACTCCTGGGGCAGGCTATACCTTCGTCGTACCCGATCTAGTGCGGCAGTTCCCACTCCCGGCTTAAACCTCTCATCTGCGGCCAGGGGGATAACCTGGACCTTCTCTCCGGGTATGTTGAGGAGGTTGATTATATCTCTTTTGGAGGAGTGGGAGTCGGTGATGATGGCCGTGGCGCGTTTGGCGGCGATGGAGACCAGCCTAGTGTAGAAGCGCACCAAGATGGAGCCTTTATAGGCGGGCAGGATAAGGGGGATGAGGTCGTGGATGGTGACCACCGTAGGGATAGAGGGGTAAAGGGGTGGGGCGAAGTAGGGCACGTGAGCCACGTCCATCCCCCGGCAGGCCCTGGGGAAGGAGACCTGCTCAAACCAAACCTTAGCCAGGTTCTCGTTTTTGGGGAAGGGGGTAGCGATGAAACGATGGTGGGGGTCTCCCGTGCTAGGTTTGGCCTCGCGCGGGAGAAGGAGCGTATATTCGGTTTCCAGTGCCATCAACTCTCCAACTAGGCAGTGCGTATATTGGCCGCTGCCCGTTGTCTCCTGCTCCCAGAAGAAGCCGTTTATACCCACCCGCATTTTATTATTCCGGGTAGCCCTGGGGGTTAGCCTGGTGCCACCGCCAAGCGCTCTCTATTATGCTCGCTAGATCAGCATATCGGGGCTGCCAGCCCAGTTCCCTCTCGATCTTCTCCGCGCTGGCTACCTTGATGGGGGCATCACCTGGCCTCCGAGGCTGCTCGACGGTGGGGATGGGATGGCCGGTGACCCGGCGAGCGGTCTCGATGACCTCCTTCACCGAGTAGCCATGGCCATTGCCCAGGTTGTAGATGCGGCTCCTCTCCTCCAGCGCCTCCAAGGCCAAAATATGGGCTTGGGCTAAGTCTAGGACATGGATGTAGTCACGGATGCAGGTGCCATCAGGGGTAGGATAGTCGGTACCGTAGATCTCCAAGTGGTCTCGCTGCCCCAGGGCCACCTGGAGCACTCGGGGGATGAGGTGGCTCTCCGGCCGGTGATCCTCGCCCCGCTGGGGAGTGGCCCCCGCGGCGTTGAAATAGCGGAGGCTGGCGTACCGCAGGCCATGTATGCTCTCGAACCAGGCCAACATCCGTTCCACTAGGAGTTTAGACTCTCCATAGGGGTTGATGGGTCGCAGAGGGTCGCTCTCCACTATCCGCTCTCGGACGGGCACGCCGTAAACATCGGCGGTGGAGGAGAGGACGAACCGCTCGACGCCACGAGTTACCGCGGCCTCCAGGAGGTTGAGGCTACCCACGGCGTTGTTGCGGAGATAGAGAGCCGGCTTCTCCATCGATTCGCCGGACTCGATGAGGGCGGCGAAATGCATCACGGCGGAGAAATCGTGCTCCTGGAAGAGGCTAGCCAGGGCCTCCTGGTCTAAGAGATCGCCAAAGACGAAAGTCGCCTCTTTGGGCACCGCCGAACGGTGGCCTCGGACCAGGCTATCGAAGACCACCACCTCGTGCCCAGCCCGAATCAACTCCTGGGCTACGATACTCCCGATATAGCCCGCTCCTCCGGTGACCAGGATATTCATACTGTCCCCTCTCTTTGTCATTGTACCCCTTCTTGGGTCATTCCTCAAGGGCTCGTTGTTGTAAAGGGGAACGAAGTGGGATATAATGAGGTTGCAGCATGATTTTTCGGACTAACCCCTGACCCTCCGCCGCATCATCTGGGAGCAATTCTTCTGCGGCAGGGTGAGAGGAAGGTGAGGGTATCGGAGAGATGAGCCCACAAGAGCGAAGATGTCGACTTTACATAGATGAATCTGGAGATCACACATATCGTCAGATTGATCAGTCAGAGAAACGGTACCTGAGTCTTATCGGCTGTGTGTTTCGAATGACCGATCTATCGGAGCTCACTCATGAGCTGGAAGAAATGAAGTATCGCCACTTTGGTTCTTATCCTCATCGGGATCCCGATGAACCTAATCATACTTCATCGCAATGACATCATAAACAGGCGTGGCCCTTTCTCGCTGCTTCGAGATGAAGAGGTCGAGGAGGCTTTCAATAAGGATCTTCTAAACGTGTTCAAGACCGCGCCTTATATGATCATCTCCGTGGTTATTGACAAGAAGCAGCATTTGGAACGCTACGGTGATTTTGCATTCCATCCATATCACTACTGTTTGACGGCAATTCTCGACCGCTATTGCGGTTATCTCAACTACTTCAACTGCAAGGGTGACGTACTGGCTGAGGCTCGAGGTGGAACAGAAGATAAACAACTCAAGAGCGCATATCGACGAACATACGAATCTGGAAGCCTTTGGTTTCTTCCTCCATTTCATCAAAGGGCTCTCACGAGCAAGGAAATCAAGCTAAAGCGCAAGAAAGCCAATATTGCGGGATTGCAGCTAGCCGATCTGTTGGCTCATCCGGTCAAGCAAGAAATGCTACTGGAGAAGAATCGCATCCCGGACCCAGGGCAAGTCTTTGGCAAGCAGATTTGTGCTGCGATTAGGAGCAAATACAATAGGCAAAAATGGACAGGCCAGATCTGGGGATACGGCAAGATCTGGTTGCCCATCAAATAGGAGAAATGAAAAGGCCAGGCATTGCCTGACCTGTTCACGCTGGCCCATACGGGCCATCCACCTCCGAACAATCGGATTAGCTAAATTATAGCACATGTGTTCTCAGAAGTCAATAGTTTAAACCTTAAACTTTTCGAGTCAAGGCGATGACCTTCCGTACTATAATCTGGGCCGCGGTCTCAACCCCGGAGCAGGCCACAATAAGGTGATAAGATGCGAGTTCTGAGACGAACCCTCATATTAGCCTCTCTTCTCCTCTCTCTTGTGGCCCAGGCGATGGCCCAGGGGGAGGCTCATGTAGACCTTCTGACCGTAGAAGGGGCCATCACCCCTGTCGTGGCCGGCTATATGGAGCGGGGGATCGAGATGGCCGAGGCCGATGGGGCCGAGGCCCTCATCATCGAACTGAACACCCCCGGTGGATCGGTCTCGGTGATGGAGGGGGTGGTGCAGCGGATGGCCATCTCGCGGGTTCCCATCGTGGTTTATGTTTACCCCCAGCGGGCCCAGGCGGCCTCGGCGGGGACTTTCGTCGTCCTGGCGGCTCACGTGGCGGCCATGGCTCCAGGGACGAGCATCGGCGCTGCCAGCCCGGTTGCGGGCCAGGGCGAGGAACTGCCCGAGACGGAGCAAGCGAAAGCGATAAATATCATGGTCTCCCTGATTAAGGGGTTGAGCGAGCGGCGGGGGGAGGCGGCGGCGGAATGGGCTGAGAAGGCGGTGCGAGAGGCGGTTGCGGCTACGGATCGAGAGGCGCTAGAATTGGGAGTGGTAGATTTCGTGGTGCCTTCTCTCGATACCTTGCTCCAGGAGTTGGATGGGTTCGAGGTCGAACTGCAAGGTCAGACGGTGACCCTGGAGACAAAAGGAGCCAGGGTGGAGCGGATCCCCATGAACCCCATCGAGAATTTCTTACACACCATCACCGATCCCAATATCGCTTTCATCCTCATGACCTTAGGGATAAACGGCCTCATCTTCGAACTCTCCAGTCCTGGCGTATCTCTGGCTGGCATAGTAGGGGCTATATGCATGCTCTTGTCTCTCTATGCCCTGGGGGTCCTTAACGTTAACTATACCGGGTTTCTCTTCATCATCTTGGCCTTCGTCCTCTTCGTAGCCGATATCAAGGCTCCTACCCATGGCCTCCTCACCGCGGGAGGGATCATCTCCTTTATCTTTGGCTCTTTCATCCTTTTCCAGTCTCCTTTCGCCCGCGTCTCCACCAGTTTGGTGGTGGGGGTGGGTTTGGGCTCAGGGGGCTTTTTCGCTTTCGCCGTGGCCAAGGCGGTGCAAGCCCGGATGCGGCGGGCCGTTACCGGTCGAGAGGCACTCATCGGGGCTGTCGCTGTGGCCCGCACAGATTTAGATCCTACAGGGAGCGTCTTCCTACGAGGCGAATGGTGGAACGCCATCGCTGAAGGGGAGGAGGTTCGAAAGGGGGAGCAAGTTGAAGTGATAGGGGTGGATGGTTTCCAACTGAGAGTAAAGAAGAAAAAATAAGGAGGCACATAGATGGAAGGGTTAATACAACTCATTACCGGCCTGGGCTCGTTCCTTCTGGTCCTCGTCGTGATGCTGGTGGCCATTCTGGGCTCGGCCATCAAGATCGTCCAGGAGTACGAGCGAGGGGTGATCTTTCGGTTGGGGCGTCTCGTAGGGGCCAAGGGGCCAGGAGTCTTTTTCATCATCCCCATGGTGGATCGGATGGTGAAGGTGGATCTACGGGTGGTAACCCTGGACATCCCCTCCCAGGAGGCGATCACCAGGGACAACGTCACCGTCAAGGTGAACGCTGTGGTCTTCTACCGGGTGATAGAACCCTCGAACGCCATCGTCGAGGTAGAGGACTACCGCCGGGCCACTTGGCAGATCGGTCAGACCACTCTGAGGAGCGTCTTGGGCCAGTCGGAACTGGACGAACTGTTGGCCCACCGCGACAAGATCAACCTCACCATACAGCAGATAATCGACGAGGTGACCGAGCCTTGGGGCATCAAGGTCTCCCAGGTGGAGGTGAAGGATGTGGAGTTGCCGCCTACCATGCAGCGGGCCATGGCTCGCCAGGCGGAGGCGGAGCGGGAGAAGCGGGCCAAGGTCATCCACGCCGAGGGGGAGTACAACGCCTCTAAGCAGCTGGCCGCTGCGGCCAAGGTCCTCGGCGCGGAGCCAGCAGCCATCCAGTTGCGCTATCTCCAGACCCTGACCGAGATCGGCGTGGAGCAGAACACCACCGTCATCTTCCCCATACCCATGGATATCTTCGCCGGCCTCAGGGAGCTGACAAAGGGCGAGAAGGCCGCCTCCTAAACAGAGCAGCCTCATAAACCTATGGACAAGTTTCGAGCCATCAGGCGGGTCCTGCTCATCACCTTGGCCCTGAACCTGTTGGCGACTCTGGCCAAGATGTGGGTGGGGTATCTCACCGGCTCTTTGAGCATCGTGGCCGGTGGCTTCGATTCCCTCTTCGATTCGGCCTCCAACGTTATCGGCTTGGTGGGTATCTTTTTCGCTGTCCGTCCTCCGGATGAGGAGCACCCCTACGGACATCGCAAATTCGAGACCCTGGCTGCCATCGGGATCTCTCTCCTCCTTTTCGTTACTTGTGTGGAGATCGTTCAGAGCGCTGCCGCCAGGTTGACCAGCCGCGCCGTTCCCCAGATCAACCTTTGGAGTTTCGCCGCCCTCTTTTTCAGCATGGGGGTGCAGCTCTTCACCACCCTCTATGAGCGACGTCGCGGCCGAGAGTTGAAGAGCGAGTTCCTTCTGGCGGATGCGGGCCACACCAGTGCTGATATATACATCACCCTTTCCGTGATCGTCGGTCTGATCTTCGTGCGACTGGGGTACCCCATTGTAGATGCTCTCCTAGCCTTGGGCATAGCGGGGGTCATCGCCAAGATCGGGATAGACATCATAAGATCCTCCTCGGCCATATTGATGGATCGGGCCATGGTGAGTGGGAGGGAGATAGAGCGGTTGGTAATGGGGGTGGAGGGGGTAGAGAGTTGCCACCGCATCCGTAGCCGAGGACCGGAGGACGATATCCATATAGATCTCCATATCCATGTGGCCCCGGAGACCCTCGTGGACCGGGCTCACGCCATCGCTCACGAGGTGCAGCAAAAGGTGGTGAAGGAAATCCCGGGCGCTCAAGATGTGGTCGTGCATGTAGAGCCCCGAGGGCCTAAGCTGGAAGAGCCTATCGGGGAGCGGATTAGGTCTTTAGCCCTGAGGATGGGGGCCCGCGTACATGAGATCAGGGTTCACCAGATAGAGGGAGCGATCTTGGTAGACCTTCATCTGGAGGTGGATGAGAGCTGGCGGGTTGAGGAGGCCCACGGTCTGGCCAGTAGGTTGGAGGGCCGGATGCGGGAGGAGATACCGGAGATCGCAGAGGTGTACGTGCATATGGAGCCTATGGAGGCTTTGGAGGGGGGTGAGCTTTTGGGGGATGAAGAACTCGTGGCTCGGGAGGCGGAGAAGGCGGTGAGGGAGATGGGGGATCTTAAAGAGTGCCGAGAGGTCTCCGTCAGACGGTCGGGAGAGAAACTCTTCGTCTCCTTGAACTGCGTCTTGTCCCAGAACCTCCCTATCGGTCAGGCCCACGAAGTATCGATTCGATTGGAGAGACGGCTAAAGGAACGTCTAGAGAATGTGGGCCAGGTGTTGATCCACTTGGAGCCACCGTTGCCTATTCCCGCTACAGCCGAGGCGGGGAGGGGAGAAGGAGGTGAAGATGAGAGACCCTAGGATCGCCAAGGTGGCCGAGATCTTGGTCGATTACTCCGCGGAGGTAAAGGAGGACGAGGTAGTCGAGATCTACGCCTTCGAAGGGGCGAAGCCCCTTTTCTTGGCCGTCTATCGGGAGGTAGTGAGGAGGAGCCCCAAGGAGATCATCTGTGATGTCCGTTTCGACGAGATGGACGAGATCTTCTTCCAGGAGGCCGATGATAGCCAACTTTCTAAGTTCCCTTCCCTCAATATGTATCAGATAGAGCATACCGATGTCTGGATCGGTCTAAGGGCCTATAGCAATACCAGGCGCCTCACCAGTGTTGACCCTCGAAAGGTGGGCCGGCGCTCCAAAGTGCTTAAGCCTATACAGAGGGAGAGGGTGAGAAACACCCGCTGGGTCGGCACGGTATTCCCCACCGAGGCCGTGGCTCAAGAGGCGGACATGTCTCTCTCCGAGTTCGAGGATTTCTACTACCGCTCGGTGGATATCGATTGGAGGGAGCTATCCCGACAGCAGGAGGAGATAAGAGAACTCTTCCAGAAGGGCCGAGAGGTGACCATCAAGGCGGAGGACACCGATATCACCATGAAGATCGAGGGGAGAACGGTGGTAAGCGCCGATGGCAAAAGGAATATGCCCGATGGAGAGGTCTTTACCGCCCCTCTCGAGGATAGCGTTAACGGCCACATCAAATATACCTACCCAGCGATATATACAGGCCAGTTTGGCAGCGGCCGAGAGGTGGATGGGGTAGAGTTATGGTTCGAGGATGGGGAGGTGGTGAAGGCCAAAGCCACCAAGGGCGAAGAGTTCCTCCTGGAGATGTTAGCCACCGACGAGGGGGCCAAGCGGCTCGGGGAGTTGGGGATCGGCAATAACTTCGCCATTGACAGGTTCGTGAAGAATGTCCTCTTCGACGAGAAGATAGGAGGCACCGTTCATTTGGCCCTGGGAGATTCCTATGAGGAGACCGGCGGGAAGAACGAATCGGCCATCCACTGGGATATGATTAAGGATCTCCGGTGTGGAGGAGAGATCTATCTGGACGGGGAACTGATCCAGAAGGACGGGGTGTGGGCATATAAGTAGAGTGATGGCCTGCTGCTCGCGGGCAAGAGGGGGAGAGTGACGAAGGTGGACCAGCGCATCTGGAAACAGATGCGGAAGCATTGGTCATACCGGGCTCAGTAGTCAGCGCTGACGGTAAAGGGCACAGCCATTTTCCGTTGTTAGACGGACAGAAGAGGATGAAGTGAGCAGAAGTTACGGCAGCCAGAGCATGGTCAAGCCGTTGCGCAAGGTGCTGGTCAAGAGGCCGGACGAGGCCTTTGCTGTGGACGATCCTGCGAAGTGGCACTACACCGATCGGCCGGACCTGGAGATCGCCCAGCAGGAGCACGGCGCCTTGGTAGCCATCCTGCGCCAGGCGGGGGCCGAGGTGATCTACCACGACGAGTTCCAGCCCGACCGGGCCGACGCCATCTTCGTCCACGACCCGGCCATCGTCACCGACCACGGGGCGGTTATCCTGAGGATGGGCAAGGTACTACGCCAGGGCGAGGAGGCGGTCATCTCTCGCCGTTTGGAAGAGTTGGGCGTGCCGGTGCACTACACCCTGCAGGGCAAGGCCCGGGCCGAGGGCGGTGACCTGCTGTGGGTCGATCACGACACCCTGACTGTGGGACAGGGCTTCCGCACCAACGCCGAGGGGCTGCGCCAGTTGAAAGAGGCGCTGGAGAGGCTAGGGGTCAGGATCATCCCCGTGCAGTTGCCCTACTACAGGGGCCCTGAGGGCTGTCTGCACCTGATGTCGCTGATCAGCCAGGTCGATCACCAGGTAGCAGTGGTCTATCCGCCTTTGATGCCCGTGCCCTTCTGGCGATACCTCAAGGATCGTGGCTTCCGGCTCATCGAGGTGCCCGATGAGGAGTTCGAGACCACGGGACCCAACGTGCTGGCCCTGGCCCCTGGCAACTGCCTGATGCTGGAGGGCAATCCCATCACCAGGCGTCGGCTGGAGGAAGCCGGCTGCCAGGTGCTAACTTACAAAGGGAACGAAATCTCCCTCAAGGCCGAGGGCGGCCCAACATGTTTGACGAGGCCGATTCTACGATGGGGATAGAGGGAGGTTGACCTTAGCCTTTAAGAGCGAGGAGATGGGGAACGAGTCTCACGGCTGGGAGAGGTACGGGGGCTACATATGTCTGATCCCACTCTTGTTGATCCTGTTGGGTGGGGCGCTCTTCTATCTGCGCTGGCCCCGGCCTACCCCCATCAAGATCATCGAACCCACCCCGGCTCCTGCTTCTACCCCAGCGGAGATAGGGGTTTACGTGGTGGGAGCGGTGATGAACCCCGGGGCCTACTTTCTGCCTCAGGGAAGCCGGGTGGCCGATGCCCTGGAGGCCGCCGGAGGGCCCACCGAGGAGCCTGATGCTCAAAGCACCCCATCATGGGGCGGCGACCTCTTTGACCCCTCGTTTCCTGCGAGAGGCGAGCCCTCAACTGGTCATCATCTCCGTGGGCGAAAACACGTTCGGCCATCCGGCCCCCGAGACGTTGGCCAAACTCTCGAGCCTTACCATCTTGCGCACCGATGAGGAAGGCACCATCGAGGTGGTGACCGATGGGGAAAGGTATTGGGTGGTAACGGAGAGATGAAGAGTTCTTTAGAGATAGGCCTTTCTGGAGCCTCCCTCTATCTCTACCCCTTGCGTTACACCTTTCGGCTAGCCAAAGAGTTGGGCTTCTCGGGCCTGGAGTTGGCTATGGGTCCGGAGGTGAGGTGGCGGGGCGGTCGTTACGTAAGGGAGTTGTCGCAGAAGTATGACCTCCCCGTCTATGGCTTGCACCCACCCATGTTCTCGGCCCCCCAAGGTTTGAACCTGGGAGAACTATTGCCCCGGATGGTTCATCTAGGGATGGAGATGGGCTGCCGCATGTTGGTCATCCATGCTCCCAAGGTTACGAGTCCAGAAGGCGGGGGCTTACGAGATCTGGAAGCGATCTTAGAGACTCACCGGGAGGATCTGCTCCTCAGTCTGGAGAATCAAGCCCTCTTCGGGGAGGAGGATGGAGGCTATCTCCTCGGCGACTTGCATGAGTTGAGAGATTTCGCCGAAGAGCACGATCTCCATCTGACTCTGGATACGGCCCACGCCGGCACATTCGGCTACGATCTTATCGAAGCCTACGAGATCCTCAGGCCTCGCCTGGTGAACATCCATCTTAGCGACCTGCGCCGCGAGAAGCCGATGCGAGGCTGGTCTTATTTTCAGACCTTCTTCCAGCACCACCAGATGCCAGGGGAGGGGTATCTGCCTTTGGGTGAACTCCTGCGCCGCCTGAAGGAGGATGGCTATAGCGGTCCAGTCATCGTGGAAGTAAGCCCCTTTGCCCTTGGAGCCTGGTGGCCAGGGAAGGCGAGCCGGAACCTTAAAAGGTGTTTGGCCTTCGTGGAAGGGGCCTTGAAGTAGCCAACCGTTTCAGGAGCGCAAGAGGCATAGGCTTCACGCGATCGACTACTCGATGAAGAGCGGCTTTGTCTTTTGAGCTAAGCCCCTCTGTAGAGTGGGTAATTAGCAGTTCTGGTGTCAGATTAGGACGCGGTTTTTGACATTAACACCTCGTCAGGATCCCCTCCAACGATTGTGCCCTCCTTGGCCATCTCCCACCCAAAAAACGATATCTGATGACGCGTGCTCTCTTTGCGAAGGCCTTGACTTTGTGATAAAATTATCAAACAGAATCATTATCGGTCTGGAGAGCGATGTTCGGAGGAGCTTACCTATACTTTTTGAAGCATAATTTGGGCAGCCGGCTTTTGGGGCGGAGCCAGCCCCTCTTGGGGGGGCTGAAGGTCGCGCACCTATGCAACCTCCATTGCCGGGGTTGCCCCTTTTGGAAAAAAGATGGCTCTGCTATAACTTTCCCTCAGGCCCAGGGGGCGATGAGGCAACTGCACGAGGACGGCGTGCGCCTTTTGATCTTGGAAGGGGGTGAGCCCTTTCTCTGGCGGGATGGGGAGCACACCTTGGTGGATATCGTGGCCGAAGCGAAGAACCTTTTCTTTTGCGTGGGGATCACCACCAACGGGACTCTACCCTTGGAGAGCCAGGCGGATATCCTCTGGGTGAGTATCGACGGGCTCAGGGAGAACCATAACTACAATCGGGGCCCCATCTTTGACAAGGTGATAGCCAATATCGAGGCTTCTTCTCACCCCAAACTCTTGGCCAACATAACCATCAACCGGCGCAACTGGCGGGAGATACCGGAACTGGTCAAATTCTTGGCCCCTAAGGTGAAGGGTATCACCATCCAGTTCTATTACCCCTATGAGGGGACGGAGGACCTGTTTCTTCCCTTTCCTGAGCGGCGTAAGGTCTTGGAGCAACTCATCGTTCTCAAGAAAGAGGGCTATCCGGTGAGCGATTCAGTGACCGCATTAGAGGCGCTCAAAGATAACAGTTGGCTTTGTCATCCTTGGCTCATTGCCAGCGTGGAGCCTGATGGGACCATCACCCATGGTTGCTACCTCAGGAACCGGGCCCAGATAAGTTGCGCTAACTGTGGTTTCGCCACCCACGCTGAGGTCTCCCTGGCCTACGACTGGGATTGGGAAGCGATCAAGGTCGGTGGGGAGATATTCGGATTTAGGTGAAGCCAGTTGTTGCCTTGCAACTCTTGACATGAGACAGAGATGATGCTAAGATGAGAATACCTCCGATTCATCGGCTCCCCCGGGGAACGATGAACGATAAGGTATGGGGAGCAATCCCCATGCCCGCCAGTGCGCAAAGGGGGCAACTCTAAAGGTTGTCTCCTTTTTGATTATTGTCGCGTAAAGAAGTCGAGGGAAGGAGGTGATTTGGAGGACAAGGTTGTCAGACACTTCAGAGGAGAGGTTTTGCAGGGAGGAGGTCATGAAACTAGGAGGATACGCCAATAGGATCGCTCGCATCAACCTCACCGATGGTCAAGTCAGGTATGAGGAGATCAAAGAGGAGGACGCTCGCAAGTATATAGGTGGCCGAGGTCTGGGAGTGAAATATCTCTTGGACAATGGGCCAGAGGTGGAGCCCCTATCCCCGGACAATATCTTATGCGTTATGGTGGGCCCTCTCACAGGCACCGAAGCGAAGATGAGCGGCCGACTCTGTGTGGTCACCAAGTCGCCCCTCACCGGAACCTGCACCGATTCCCACATGGGCGGCTGGACGGGGGCCAAACTCAAGTGGGCTGGTTTCGACGGGTTGGTATTCAAGGGCAAGGCCCAGAGCCCCGCTTACGCCCTTGTCGAGGATGGTACCGTCACGCTGCACGACGCTTCGGATCTGTGGGGCAAGTCGGTGCACGAGACCATCGACCTCATGCGGGAGAAACACGGCGAGGGTGCAGCGGCGATGAGCATTGGGCCCGCAGGGGAAAAGTTGGTGCGCTTCGCCTGCTGGGTCAATGCCGATGAGCGTGCCTCGGGGCGGGGCGGCACTGGCGCGGTGGCAGGCTCAAAGAACCTCAAGTGCATCGTCATCAAGGGGAGGCGGGCCAACATGCCCCAGCCGGCCGAGCCAGAGGCTTTCGAGAAGGCCAACAAAGCCGCATTGAACAAGATCCGGGAGGTACCCACCACAGAGCCGGTGGAGGGCGACCTGCACGTGCACGGCACCAACGTGCTGATGAACATGGTCAACGAGATTGGCGCCCTACCCACGCGTAACGCGCAGCGCTCCGACTTCCCTCAAGCAGATGCCATCGGCGGGGAGACGGTGGCCGATACCATACTGGAAAGGCACCCATCCTGTTTCGGTTGCCCTGTGGGTTGCAAGAAAGAGGTGGAGATCACCGAGGGGAAGTACGCGGGGCTTCACATGGAAAGCGTGGAGTACGAGTCGGCCTGGGCCTTTGGCGCCATGTGTGACAACGGCGATGTCAACGCCATTGCGGCCATGATCGACCGCTGCAATCACTTGGGCCTGGACACCATTGAGACGGGCAATGCCCTGTCCATGACCATGGAGGCCACCGAGAGGGGCCTGGTGGATGGCCTCGCCTGGGGCGATACCGACGCGATGATGGAACTGATTCAGAAGATCGCATTGCGCGAGGGGATTGGCGATGACCTGGCAGAGGGGCCAGCTCGGGCCGCGGAGAAGTGGGGCGCTCCGGAGATATCCATGAGCGTCAAAGGGCAGTCCATCGCGGCCTACGACCCCCGCGGCATCAAGGGCATGGGCGTCGGCTACGCCACCTCTAACCGTGGCGCCTGTCACCTGCGGGGCTACACCCCGGCCGCGGAAGTGGTCAACTGGGTGCTGGGCGAGGAGAGCGAGGCCGATCCCTTGGAGTGGAAGGGCAAGGGCGAGCTGGTGGGGGTCTTCCAGAACGTCTACGGCTTCACGGACAGCCTCGACGTCTGCAAGTTCGGCACTTTCGCCATCCCTCTCGATGTGTACGCTGGGCTGTGCTCAGCGGTGACCGGTGTGCCGCTCGATGTCAATAGCCTGCTGAAGATCGGCGAACGGGTCTACAACCTGGAGCGGTACTACAACAACCTCAATGGCTTCCGCGAGGGCTCCGACAACCTGCCCGAGCGCTTTCTGAAGCAAACGGGCACTGGGGCTGCTTCAGAATCGGTCTGCGAGCTGGATCAGATGCTGGAGGAGTACTACGCCTTCCGCGGCTGGGAGAACGGCGTAGTGCCTGAGAGCAAGCTGAAGGAACTGGGGATCATCGCTTGAGCTTTCCAAATACCAAGAGGCTTGACGTCTTGGGTCAGCCCTTGCCACCAGCCACAGGAGGAAAGATAGCCAGATAGTCACCCTCTCCCAGAACGGTATCCAGCCCTTCTTCTAGCCTTATATTCCTCCCCCTAAGGAGGATAATGATCGATCTTTGGAGCCCCCCCTTTTCGTCGAATATCCGTTCCTTCAAGTTGGGGCGGAGTTCAACTAGTCTCTCCAAAGCGTGGCGTACCGTTTCGCCCGCTTCCAGATCCACTTCCACCTCTTTTACCCCCGCGACTTGCCTCAAGGTGGCGAATAATCTCACCTTCATGATATAAAAGTTTATCATCTAGGGAGTCGAAATACAACCTGTGTGCATTATTGAAAATCGTCCTTGATCGAGCGGGCTTCAACCGTAGTGCTTCGCATAGCGTTGCTCGGAAGGGATCGTTCTTGTCGGGACGGGCTGGTAGCAATCGAGTCATGGGTTAGAGTGGTCACAGTGGCATCGTCAAGCCCAGGGGAAGCCTTCCACTGGCGCTTGACAGAGAGTGACGGCAGACCTCCGACACCCCCCAAGTTCTCTATGCGCTCAGTGCGGCTACTCAGCCAGTTCCAAATTGATCTCGACGACAGCGGGCTCGATGTCGATGCGCAACGTCACGCCTGACACGCCATAGGCATCGTTTACGTAAGCGTCGCCATCCCTTGTCAGATCAGGGGCGTCGATCGTGGCACGAGGGCTCTCAACATCGACCCGCACGCCGACGCCACCCCCGATGCTGACGTCAAGGTCACTCTCCCAGTCGCCGGTCAGGTCTATCGTGCCCCTACCGGCGCCGCCTCGATGTCCAGCGTACTCAACGACAGACCAGCCCGCTTCAGATGGCTCGTGCCGGCACCTAAACCAATGCTCAGATCCATGGGCACGTCGTTGTTGAGACGCAGATCCCACTCACAACGGTCATTATCCCCGAGGGCACATCCGCCGACGCAAGCCTGCCGAACAATGAGCGTGCCACCGCTATACTTCACCTCTGGCCGAAACTCGGCGACGTAATAGGTAGAGTCGCCCTCTAGCAGCTTATCCGCACCGCCGGACACCTCGAGATCGCCGGCTCTCATCCTGATTTCGACGCGAACCGAATCGGCGTCTTCCAGTTCTACGGATTTGGGCTCGGTCTGTAATTTGCCCGGCCTGACCCCTACCGCAGCCACTGGCTAAGAGCACTACCACAATGGCCAGAGAAACAACTGCTTTTGAAATTCTCGTGTTCAGGATCAATCTCCTTTCTTTGTTGATCTCTGAGGGGCAAGATCAATTTCATACAACGGGAAATTCCAAAGACTATAGCACTCGAATGGCTGTTTGCCAAAGATTTGGCCAGGGAGGACGAAAGGTGATAGAATGAAAATATGAATATCTTGGAGGGCCTTAACCCCGCTCAACGCCAGGCTGTGGAGGCTTCCCAGGGGCCCCTCTTAGTGGTGGCTGGGCCGGGCAGCGGCAAGACCCGGGTGCTTACCCATCGGGTGGCTTATCTGGTCAAGGAGCGAGGCGTAAAACCCTACCACCTCTTGGCCGTTACCTTCACCAATAAGGCGGCCCGAGAGATGAAGGAGCGTCTCTTCCAGCTCCTGGGCCCTGGGCTTCGCGAGATAACAATAGGCACTTTTCACGCCACCTGTGTCCGCATCCTCCGCCGGGAGAGCGAACCGGCAGGGGTAGAGAGGAACTTCGTCATCTATGACGAGAACGACCAGGCTAATCTAGTAGCCGAAGCGCTAGATGAATTAGGGTTCGATAAGAAGACCTATCGCCCCAGAGCATTCCTGGCCGCCATCTCCCACGCCAAGTGCGAACTGATCCCCCCCTCCGCTTTCCCCTCCCCCACCTACTGGCATGAGATAGCGGGGAGAGTCTACCACCGTTATCAGGAACTCTTGGCCACAAACAAGGCCCTAGATTTCGATGACCTTCTCACCAAGACGGTGGATCTTTTTCGAGATGAGGAAGATGTCCTGGATAAGTACCGAAGGCGCTACCAGCATCTCCTGGTGGACGAATTCCAGGATACGAATATGGCTCAATATGAACTGGTGAAACTATTGACCCTGGAGCACCGGAACCTCTTCGTAGTAGGGGATGAGGACCAGAGCATTTACACCTGGCGGGGGGCCGATTTCCGCAACGTCCGCCGTTTTCGGAAGGACTTCCCAGAGGCGAAGATCATCCTTCTGGAGCAGAACTACCGCTCCACCCAGAACATCTTGGACGCGGCCCACGCGGTCATCTCCAAGAATGAAGCGCGGGTGGAGAAGAGGCTCTGGACGGAGAAAGAGGGTGGCCTCCCCCTCACCATCATCGAGGCCTACGATGAGGAAGAGGAGGCTCAATACGTCCTGGGCGAGACACAACGCCTCGAAGCACGCGGGGTATGCGATCTCGGCGACTGCGCGGTTATGTATCGTACCAACGCCCAATCTCGGGCCTTAGAGGACGCCTTCGTGCGGGCTGGCGTGCCCTACCGTCTGGTGGGGGCCACCAGGTTCTACGAGCGGCGGGAGGTGAAGGATATCATCGCTTACCTGCGCCTCGTCCACAACCCTCATGACGCCCTTAGCCTGTTACGGATTATCAACGTGCCCCGCAGGGCCATAGGGAAAAAGAGTCTAGAGCAACTTATGGGGTGGTCTAACCGGTTAGGGGTCCCCATATACACCGCCCTGGGTCGACTGTCCGTTCAGGAACCAGAGGAGACTCCCTTTCATCCTCGCGGCAAGCGCATCCTCTCCGAGTTCGCCAATCTCTTGGAGGAACTAATCGATGGTGGCCAAAGGTTGGATCTCCTTGAACTTTTCGGTCTCGTTTTAGAGAGGACGGGATACGCCGAGTATATAAGGGATGGCACAGAGCAAGGCGAGGAGCGATGGAATAACGTGATGGAGTTGCGGAGCGTAGCCAGCGAGTACGCCGATCTCGCTCCCCAGGTGGGGTTGACGACCTTCTTGGAAGAGGTGGCTCTGGTCTCCGATGTAGACAATTATGATGAGCGGGCTAACGCCCCCACTTTCCTCACCCTCCACATGGCCAAAGGGCTGGAGTTCCCGGTGGTCTTCATCGTGGGCTTGGAGGAGGGGGTCCTCCCTCACAGCCGCTCCTTCGATGATCGGGAAGCGATGGAGGAAGAACGTCGCCTCTGTTACGTGGGGATCACCCGGGCCAAGGAACGGCTGTATCTCATCCACACCTTCCGCCGCACCTTGCGAGGGCTCTCTCAAGTGAATACCCCTTCCCGCTTCCTCCTCGACATCCCCCCTCAGTTGGTGAGGGGAAACACCGAGTATGAGAAAGCCACTCGGCTCCCGAGGGGTCCCGCGGCTGTGGAAGTGCGCCAGTTCAATCCTGGCGACAAGGTCCGCCACCCTCAATTCGGAGAGGGGGTAGTCGTCTCCAGTAAGTTGGTAGGGGACGATGAGGAAGTGGTGGTGGCCTTCGTAGGGATGAAGCCCAAGAGGCTTCTGGTCAGCTTCGCCCAGATGGAAAAACTACTCCCCACCAGGGGCTAGAGACAAGGCCAGAGCCAGATCGCGGAGCCTCTGGCTAGCGGCGATATCCTGTCCCTCCCTGTCCAAGAGAGTTAAGATAATATCCCGTATCTCATCATCGCCAAAACCTTGCAGCCGCTCCCTGGCCAGTTGCACGTCCCCATTAAGGCCAAAGGAGTCGGCCACCAGCGAGATATAGGCCTCCTGGTGACTCCGCCGAAGGTCAGGAGGATCGGTGTCGTAGTACTCCACCGGCCATAGAGTCCACCCTATAATTAGCCAGCCCAAGAGCAGCCCTAGGCCGAATATGGCAGCCCCCTTGAGCCAGGAGATCTGGCCCAAGGAGAGAAGAAAGGCGACCGGCTTCCCTTCCTGGAGGTAGTGGGGCAGCCAGTTGGGGCCCAGCATCGCCCATTGTAGGAAGATGAAAGCGCCCAGAGCCACCAGGATGTCGCCGGCGCTGAAGACGGTGGCCGAAGGCAAGGGATACCCCAAGACGATGGTATCTCCCAGAAACCAAAGTTGGGTCCCCTCATCCATAAGAGTCATATGCCTATGGCGGCCTGTAGCCTGAAGAGCGGCTATCACATCGAAAAGCCCCGCCCGGCGCGCAGCCTCGAGGGAGATGGGCATGAGGCCGCCGTTGGCCGCTATCACCAGGAGGTTTAAGAAGAGCCCTAAACCTAGAAGCCTGATCCCGGGAAGATCTCGATTAAGGGCAACAGCCAGGAGAAGGAGAGCCAAGGAGGCCAGGTAGAGGTAGCCAATCCAAGGCTCCCAGCCAGCCCCAAGAGGGGAGAATATGAACAACTGCAAAGCGAGTCCTAGGAGGATGAGATAAGCGTGGCGGATATGGAGTTGGCCGAGCCGTAGGATACTCCCCCCTCTGAGGAGGGCGACTATCAGAGAAACGATGACGAAAAAACTCACTTTTCGCCCGCTTCGGAGGAAGCCTCTTCCAACCGAGGCTCGGCCCTATCGGGCATATATTCTCTTTCTTCTTCCTTCTTCGCCAAAGCGGTGAGGAAAGCCTCCACCACCTGAGGGTCGAACTGGCTCCCGCTGGCCCCCTTCAAGCGGGCTATGGCTGTCTCCTTCGACATGGCGCTCCTGTAAGGGCGATCCGAAGTCATCGCGTCGTAGGCATCGGCCACGGCCATGATCCTGGCCCCTAGAGGTATCTCTTCGCCGTTCTGGCCGTTGGGGTAGCCCTTACCGTCAAAATGCTCATGATGATGACGCACAATGTCGCGACCGGCGCCGAAAGCGGGGAAATACCCCACCAGAGATTCCCCGATAGAGGGATGCCGCTCGAATTCCCTCCGCTCCTCGTTGGAAAGGGGACCCGGCTTGTATAGCATCACGTTGTCCATCCCTATCTTTCCCAGGTCGTGTAATCGGGCGGAGGTGACGAGCAGTTCGAGTTCATCATAGGGGAGCCCCATCTGGCGGGCGGTCATCTCCGCATACTCAGCCACCCTTTGGGAGTGCTGGTAGGTGCTAGAATCCCTGGCATCGATGGTGTCCGCTAGGGCTATGAGCGCCTGTCTGATCTGCTCCAGCGACTCGCGGACCAAGGCCATGGAGCGGCGCACGGTGAGGAGGGGAAGCAGAGCCAAGGCGATGCTCCAAGGGGCCGCTATCCAGAGCAAGGCCAAAATAGCACCCAAGGGGATCATGGTGAGGTTGTGCCAGAGCGCATCGCGGAAGGAGATCTTCCAAACCGTGAACAGGGGGAAGCCTTGATCCAACGCTATGACCCCCGACACCAAGAGGTCGTTTAACGCATAGTAAACCAAACCGGCAGAAATAAAAGCCGAGAAGTCGCGAAGGGTATCCAACTCGGTGGGAGTGGTATCCGAGAGGAAGAAGAAAACCATGCTTACCGCGGAGAAGGTGATAACCGCCTGAGCGACATTAAAAGGCACCCGGTTCCAAGGCCTCTTGAGGATCAGTAGCTTATGACCCACCTGTCCGATCAAGGTGCCCAAGAGCGCGACCCAGATAGTGGCCACCGGACCGAAGAGGATAGCCGGAGCAAACACCACCGCCGTGGAGACCGTTATCTCCCCCAACTCTCCAGGCATTACGATGGGGAAAAAGTCAGCCAGGGCCGCCATCAACGCAAATATGACTATCGTCCCCCAGCCTCCACGGACGGTCGGCAAGCCCGGGATAGACCAAGAGGCTAGAGCGCCCGCTATCAACACTAATGTCAGAATATAGGCATCCCTGCGCAAAGACCGCAATTCGTAACTCCCGATGTCTGATGACAACGTAAGGAGCCTCGCCCGGAGGCTCCTCTTCCTCACTCCTTATCTCGTCGTGTGGTTCCCTGAGGGCCAACGCAGGCCCACTATCTAGCCGGTGGAGGGTGCCCGAGGTGAGTTTCTAATGCCAGTTGCTACCGGCGCCACTGGCGAGTACAAGGGCGGAGATAGTAAGCAACATATACAACGCCCTTAGGTAGACGGTGCGCCATTTCATCTTGGGGAATCTCCTTTCGCTCATTTTGGGCCCCTAAAGAGCCCAAGTTAGATTCCCCTTCTCTCCGCTTCAGGCTTTTGCCTGTACCTCCCCGGGGGAGGCTGGACCACCCAGACACGCCTCTCACCGGCTTAATGCATTGTACCATATCTTGAAAAAGATGTCAATGCCCTGTTAGGACTAGAAAAAAGAACCCCTTTCTATAAATTAGGAGAAGTTAAGTAACGGATAGCGTTGGGAAAGGTTAGGAGAGTTTGATCACCGGTAGGCGGCGGTTCACAGAATCTAAGGCTGCCCTTGCGCTGGCTTCCATCTCTCCCTCGCCTCCGATGAAACTAACTCCCAAGAGGGTCTCTTCGCCAGCGGGGAAGAGGAAGGAGACCTGCACCACTATGATCTTTCTCCCCCCCAAATCGAACCGCTCTACTCCGTGTAGAGCCAGTTCGGCCTTGGCTCCCACTACCTGCTGGAGAGCCTTGAGGGTGGCCTGGGCCACCAGTTCCGCTTCCCCCACCCCCTCGCCCTCGGCCAAACCCACATGCAACCCTTCCGGGCTCCCGATTTGAACCTCCGCCTCTACGCCGACCGGCCCGGCCTTGCAATGCACGGAGATAAGTTTGAGGCGGGAGAGGCCCAGAGGTAAGATCTGTTCCTCCCCCAACTGGACGAGACTTATCTTCCGGTAGTCGACTCGAAACCCAAACTTGACGAAAAGTAGCGACTCGATGTCCCTGACGATCTGCTTCGGAGCCCGCTCCGTGGAGGCCATAACATGGATCTCGGAGAGGCCACCCTTATCACCGGGGACTACCCGATTAGCGACCACGCCTTGAACCTGATTGATGGCCCCCTCCAACTCCTGGGGGTCGAGTACGCGGCTCTGTTGGGCCACGAGCGACCTTTCTCTCCCGATCCTTTCGCCTATTATAACCCAGAAGTAAACCCAAAGCAACGCCTTCGTTTCACCGCCTCAGAAAAGCAGGACTCTTCATCCTCCAGCGAGGCGCCACGCTCCAACCGGTCTACAGCGTCGGCTTGGTTGATCAGTCGCACCAGGGCCTCTAAATCCGCCTCCCTATGATGGCGAATGGTTATCATGGCTATCCGCTCCTCTTGAGCCTTCCCGTGCGCTTGGCGTACCGCTCAGCCTGGGCGAAGACGAATACCCCGACAGGGATGGCAGCGATGCCTATGGCCAATAATGGCCAGACGTAGCCCAGGAGGCTTCGTGTCATCGCCCCTTGTAACATCCCCTGTCGCATGCCTTCCAAGACATAGGTGGCTGGCGAGAGTCGGGCTATGGGTTGCATCCAGTTAGGCAACACCGATACCGGGTAGTAAACGCCAGAGATGAGCAAGACGAAGGCTTGAATGACGTGGGTCATCTGAGAGCCTCGCTCGGGAAAGAGCAGAGGAAGCACCGCAGCCACGATACCTAATCCGATGAAAGAGAGAGTGCCAGCATGAGCACCAAAAAGCTCCCCATTAGATTGGCCCGCCCTAGGTTTAGATGGAAGAGAAGGGTGATCACCGCCAAGATGACGACGGTGTGAAGCAGCCCATAGATCAGCGAGAAGATGGTAGTCCCCACCATGTGGGTGAAGCGGGAGACAGGAGCCATGAAGGTATACTCGATGGTCCCCTCCCACCGCTCCCAGGCGATCATCTCGCTGACGTTGTCGAAGACCAGGGATAAGTAGTGCCAGACCAGGGTAACCACCAGGAGGTAGAGAACCAGGTAACTGCTATCCACCCGGCGTCCGGTGATCGCTTCCATGCCGGCTCCGATATAGGTGATGGCTAAGGAGTTGACGACCGAGTAGGTGAGCCAAACCAACTCCCACCCCCAGTAACGCTTCACCAGGTTGAAATTCCGTTCCACGAAGGCATAAGAGGCCTTGGCCTCGTAAACAAAGCGGTTCATCTCTCTCACCTCCATTAAGAAGACCGTGGGATAGCCCACGGCCCAAAACAAAACCGCGGGCGCACTAGGGCCCGCGGCCAAAACTTACCATAACCTATCGGCCCATAGGCGCACTACGACAAGGAAAAACGGCGATGCTACCCCTTGAATCGTAGCGCACCTCTTCACCTCCTTAGAGAAGATCGGGCCCATTATAGCGCAAGGGGTGACAGTTGTCAAGGCGTGTCAAGTCAAATGATAATGTTACCGAACGGAGATGGTTCTTTCAAATGATAATGTTACCGGGATGCCCTCTCCTTTCTGGCTCTGAATAGGTGTAGATAGCGTTTTGTAAACGTCCTCCGTCTT